>LNFM01004851.1_pt1 | contig 17557 bp, 22 predicted proteins | sample 596031 | NCBI WGS metagenome assembly LNFM01 (sample SAMN04254537, study PRJNA301005) | activated carbon metagenome | isolation source: dual media filters at the Ann Arbor, Michigan drinking water treatment plant | place: USA: Ann Arbor | reverse complement strand
CCGACGAGAAGCTGCCGGTCTATCCCGCCAGTAAATTCCCCGCCGACAAAGTTTCCAATCGCGAAGTGCCGCGCTTCAATAACCGTCCGCCGGTAACGGAAGAAGAGGTACGGATGGCGCTCGCGGTGCTAGATCCCAACTGCGAAGAGCCGCAGTGGGTAAGGATAGCGCGCGGTGTAGGCGACGCACTTGGCGAGGCTGGCTTCCCAATTTTTCATGACTTCAGCAGGCGCGGCAAGAAGTACAAAGGCGAGCGCGACTGTCGCAACAAGTGGGACCACGCGCAAACGGGTTTTCAAAAAGTAACCGTCGGCACACTGTTCCACCTGGCGAGCAAGGCTGATCCAACATGGCGGGGGGCTGCGTCGTCAAGTCATGGGGTATCAGTGGACGACTTCGTCGCCTACTCGCCGGACCATTACTACATCTACAAGCCGGTGCGTGAAACGTGGGGTGCTGCTGGCGTAAACGCTAATTGTCCGCCGATGCCCAAGCTCAAAGCCAACGGCGAGCCAGTGCTGAATAAAGACGGCGATCCGGTGTACATCAAGGCCAACGTCTGGATTGATGAGCACCACTCAGTTCAGCAGATGACCTGGGCACCGGGCGAGCCTATGGAAATCCGCGACAGGCTGATCAAGGCCGGTGTAGGCTGGATCGATCAACCGGGCGTCACCTGTTTCAACATCTATATGCCGCCCGACATCGTCCTCGGTGACGCCAACGACGTTGGACCGTGGCTGAAGCACGTCCACAGGGTCTACCCCGACGACGCGGAGCACATCATCAAATGGTGCGCGCAACGGGTGCAGGCCCCGCAGATAAAAATCAATCACGCGCTGCTTCTCGGCGGCGAACAGGGTATCGGCAAGGACACCATTCTTGAGCCGGTAAAGCGCGCGATAGGTGTATGGAATTGTCAAGAGATCAGTCCCAGCGATACGATGGGGAATTTCAGTAGCTATCTGAAAGCCGTGCTGCTTTGTATCAACGAGGCGCGCGATCTCGGGGAGTCAGATCGGTTCAAGTTCTACGAGTCCATGAAGACGATGGCGGCAGCGCCGCCGCATGTGTTGCGCGTCAACGAAAAGAATCTTCGGGAGCACTACATCCCGAACTGTGTCGGGGTAGTCATCACTACCAACTACAAGACCGACGGTATCTATCTGCCACGTGATGACCGCCGCCATTATGTCGCATGGTCCAACTACCACAAGGCGGACTTCGCGCCGGATTATTTCAGCAAACTTTATTCTTGGTACGACAGCGGCGGCGACCGCAATGTCGCTGCTTACCTAGCGACGTTGGATATCTCATCGTTCGACCCAAAGGCACCGCCACCAAAAACTGCAGCCTTCTGGGCCATTGTAGATTCCAACATCGCACCTGAGGAAAGCGAGTTGGCGAGCGCGTTGGACGCACTCAACAATCCAGACGCAGTAACTATCGCAGAGTTGATCAAGGCAGCAGGGAAGAACGGCTTAGACGAGATTGCCGACTTCCTCTGCGAACGCAAAAACCGCCGGCAAATTCCGCATCGCATGTCGGGGTGTGGCTACGAGCCGGTTCGTAACGACGCTAATCAGCAGGGGGTGTGGGCTGTTGGTGGCAAGCCACAGGTAATCTACGTACGTAAAACACTGTTGTTCAGCGACAGGGTCCGGGCTGCAAGGGCGCTCATCAAAAAAGCTGAAACAGAAAAATGACAACAAAAACAATGCCAGTCATTTTCAGCAGGCACGGTGTAAACGGTCAAAACGGTCAAAACCCATTGCGGCTAGAGCACCGTTTTTGCCTTTTCCCTTTTCCCCATCGTAGAGAGAGTTTTGTAAGCAGCAATAATGTGAAAGCAATGGGAATAGGTTTTGACCGTTTTGACCGTTTTCACATTTTTGGACCGCCGCCGCCCCTGCTGCTGTTGGGGTGGCAAAAATGAGCAGCACATGCCCCCACTGCGGCGGCCGACAGGTGGCCGACACACTTCTGCAGGACCTAGCCGACGAGTTCGGCCTTAAGACTGGGTTTCTAGCGCACGAAGCGGTGCAGGCACTGCGGCTGGACGAAAGCCCGAGGCGGCTAGGCAGAAAGCTGGCGCGGCTAGCTAGCCAACCGCCAGCCGGTGGCCTGATGGTTGAAAACATTGCGCTAGAGCACGGCTGCGCGATTTGGTGGGTGCGTGGGGTTAAGGAGCCATAACCCCCCGACCTCATTGTTAGCGGAACAGGCGGCGAGCTATTGATGCAACCCGAAGTGGAGCATCATATGAACGACCGAATTTTCCGTAGCGAAAATCTCCGGCGCTCGCGCGACGTTACCCGCGCTGCTACCGCACTGTTAGTGGCTCACGTCCACAATGCTTACCCCGACAGTATTCTGCAGGACCGTTGGCCGGGCGACAACGATGCAGCGATGGTCTTGAAGGCTGCGTCGGTTCCGGCGGCGATGACGGCGGGAAATTGGGCCGCCGCTTTGCAGCAAGCCTCCGCTCTGGATTTTGTGTATTCGCTGGCACCGATAGCAGCCAGTGCCACCCTGTTAAAGTCATCGGGCATACAGTTTACCTTTGATGGAAACGGCAGTATCGCCATCGCCCACCTGCTGGCCAACACCAGTAACGCCGGATTTTCGGCGGAAGGCTTGCCGATTGCCTTTCAGGACTTCAGCTTTGACGGACCGGTGCTGACGCCGCACAAGCTGACTTCGCTGACAGGCTTCACCCGCGAGGCCTTGCAACATTCTACGCCGAACATTGAGACTATGGTGCGGACCATGCTGGCCGAATCGGCCGCGCTGACGCTGGACACCGTACTGTTCGATGCAAACGTAGGTGACACTACTCGGCCTAACGGTTTGCGTTACGGTATCTCGGCGACTAGCGGCAACAGCACTAACCCGACCAAGAAAGAGGCGATGTTTGAAGACCTCGCGCTCTTGCTCGGCGCGATTGCGTCGGTCGCGGGCAATGGCCCAGTGGTCATCGTCGCCGACCCCGTGAAGGCGATGTTCCTTAGACTTTGGTCCGCACCGAACGCTCCTTACAAAGTGTTGGCTTCGCCAGCACTGTTGAACGGCGAGGTTATCGCGATTGCGGCTAACGCACTTGTTAGCTCCCTTGGAGCAATGCCGCGCTTTAATGTCAGCAATCAAGCTACGCTGCACATGGAGGACACTTCACCGGCAGCTATTTCGGCTGTTGCAACCCCGAACACGGTTGCCGCGCCGATTCGTTCGCTTTGGCAGACGGACACTATCGCGCTGCGAATGATTCTGGACGTCGCATGGGGCCTGCGCACTGCCGCAGGGCTGGCATGGCTCGACGACGTGACGGCTTGGTGACGAGATGACGAAGCGTTTGGTGGCTACCGAACCGGAAATTCTTGCCAGATTTGCACAGCAGCCGCCCGACGCGGAGACAATCCGCCAGTGGTTTGGGTACTGGGAGGCTGTCGGCCGCCGTTACGGCGAGTGTCTTGAGGATCTGAACCGCCGCTGTATCTCGCTCCAGGCTGAAGTTGACGCGCTGAAGAAGGCACAGCCATGACGGACAACGACACACTACGCATCCAGAACCGCAAGATGCAGACGGAACTGCAAGCCGACATGGCCGACCGTCGGGATCGCATGATGCGTGGCGAACTGGATTGGCCCGATGTCACGCCACAGAAGAAGCCCGAACCGGCACCCTATAGCGAAGAAGATCAGGGCGAACGACGAAGTCGTCCTGCCGATGATCGCTAAGGTTATCCGCGAATTGCGCGAGGAGGTTGAGGCACTCCGATCCCAAGTCAATGCCCTGAAGGCGGCTGAGAAGAGGAAGTGGTTCGCATGATCACGCGCGAGGAATTCGAAGCCTACAAGCAGCAGACGAAGGAAGAAATTCTGGCGCTGCACGAGATTACTAGAGGCCTCCTGCGAATGCTGCAAGAAAGCCACGAACACGTTAAGCGAACCTCGCGTGAGTGTATCGATATGGTCAACGAGGTACACGAGCGCGAGAAGCAGCTTGTAGACGTGCTAGCAAATAGCGTTCGCTCCGTTTTCGAAGAACACTTCAGCGTACTTCAACAGAATGAACCGCGATGTATCAACTGACCCCGATGCCGGATGTACGCATCGGTTTCACGCTCGAGTGTTGTTATTTGCCGACATACTCGAACGAGGCGATCCAGCGCGAGGCTTTGCGAGATTCACTCGCGCTGGATCGCGACACTTTAGGTGGGAAGATGGCGCGACTCTACGACAGGAAATGGCGCAAGCGTTCTGACGAACACCGAGCGCAGAACCCTATGTGCGCACAGTGCGAACGCGAAGGCCGCACGACACCTGCCAGATTAGTACAACTCATCAAAGACAGCGACACGGTACAGTCGCTATGCCATTCGTGTCAGAAGCGCATCAATGATGCTGTACCGCGCAAGCGCACCAACAAGATTGGTCTTGACGGGTGGCCTCTTACATCTGCGTCCCGGGGGGGTGGGGTTCGTAAATGTTGACCCCTGTGACGACCGTCCGCGTCTGCCCGCTTACGTTGCTACTGATGATGTTTTCTACTGATGGGTGTTGTTGAAATACAGCCGCATTTTCAAGATCGCGCGACAGCGCGCGGTGACGCCAAGCCTCAGTCGGGAGTTTTTTGCTTAAGATATACAACAGGTAAAAGCTTGTTCAGGATGTCTACGGCACTGCTTAGGTCGGCTTTTTCGAGCAGGGTATTTGCGCCCGGCTTGTGAGTAACGTTGTCAAACATCGCCTTTTTTCCATTCGCTTGGAAATTATAGATGAGTCTGGTTTCAGCCTCACCGAAGAATTTTTCTTTTATTGCTTCTCTAATCGCTTCGGCGGGAGAAAGGTCTTCTTTCTTTGCGAATTCACTCTCGGGCTTGGCCGCTTTCGCTTGCTCGTGGATCAAGTGGGACAGAATAGTGCGAAATCCAATGGCCGCGAGGTTTGGAGCACGATCTCTCGCGTCATTGAATTCTTGAAGCAGGGTAGCCAGCTTCGTGTCAGTTACTCTTGGAATGTATTCCTCCAAGATGGATTGAATCTTCTGCTCGCTGTCCACGGAAATGATGCTTCTGTCCACAATGTTGATGACCTCTAGCCTAACTGCGTCTAGCTGTTCAACATCAGTAACGTACTGTTGCCCGCTCAGTAGACGCGAAACTGTGTTGTACGCACCGGATGCCACTAGCCCGTCTCGGTACTTTGGCTGTAACTTTGCCAACGAGTGATACGTTAGCTCACCTTTCTGCATGTCAACGAGTTCTTCCCGCATGCGTCTAAGGGAGTTTATCGTGAACGGTATGAGAGTGGCCACTTCGGTAATTCCATTTCGCGAATGACAGTTCACACGTCTGATGCTGCTAGGTTCTCGCTAATCGCATGGATTGCATCGGCAAGATTGTTGGGGTCGCCTGCTTCGCGATGAGCAATGGCGGTTTGCTGCACCAAAGCAACGAATTCTGCTTGATCCAATATACCACGCCGATTCAAGTCAAATACGAGCGTTCGCAATACCGAAATGGTCGCTAACACCAAACGGTCGCCGGGAATCTTCGTGTTTGACATGTGGTCGGCCTCTCACTCATCGGGAAAGAAATCGTCGTCTATCTTCTTAAGGTGTAGCGTTTCCGTAATCCGTACTCCGACCGAGTGCCGGATCATAAGCCGAGCCAACTCAGCACCATCGATAAGGACAACCTTATATGGATGCCGCTCCGCAAACTCGACCGCAGGCCTAGTAAAATGTGAGGTTGTAACGAACACCCCCTTGCTGGCCTTGTTTGCGCCGAGGCTCCCGCAAAAATTACGGATTTCAGGTTCACTGACCGTGTTGCCAGGATCGTACTTTTTGGCCTGTATGTAGATGCGATCGAGCCCAAGTTCGTCTTCATCGATGACGCCGTCGATCCCGCCGTCGCCTGACCTACCGAGGGCGCGACCCGCTTCTACCCGAGAGCCGCCGTAGCCCATGGCCAACAGCAAGTCGACCACTAACCTTTCGAAGAAGGCCGGTGAAGCAACGCAGATGCGGGTGATTAGATCACCTGCCAGTGCACTCTCGACCTGGCGAATCGTCGCCCGCAGCAACTCGTCAGGGGTGATGCCGGCATTCGATGGCTGGGCATCATCCAGCAGAGGATCTGCGATTGGCTGCTCGGACTTGTTGCCACCGGTGAAAGCGTTGAATTCTGCAAACTGCCGCAGGAATTTCGCATCTATTCTCGAGACGTTTTGAGCAAGAACCGAGCGACCGCGATCTGTGATCCTGAAATACGAACGACGAGTCGGTTCCAACAACCCCGCCTGAGAAAGATAAGTTTTCGCCCAATGAACCCGGTTGTTGAACGTAGGTTGCTTGCCGCTCGGCAACAATTCTTCTCGTTCATCCTCCGTGAGATTGAACTCGGCCGCCAACTTGTCCACCACATCCGAGATGCGATGCTCGTTACCGTCGCTGGCGATCTTCAACACCGGCAGCATCAACGTTTGATAATCAGGAATTGTCATGAAATTGCCCCGCGCTTAAGGAACCGAACCTCGCACTTTCGGGAAGCGAACGCGAGGCCAGATCATCACAAGCCGGTGCGAAACTTAAGGCGCAGTGGTACGAGTAAGCCTAAACTGGACGACTACAGTCCGCGATTACATCAAGGAAAAACGTCACAGTAAGCTGGGGGTGCGATATGAATAGCTTCAACACATTCATCACGTTTGTAATACTCGCGTCGGTGACGCTGGCTTTCATTCTGACCCCGATTGCAAGGATGATCCAGGCGGATATGCTCTGGATCAAACCGCTGTTCCGAAAGAAGATCACATGGGTCTTGATCGGGGTGGCGTTCATTTTTTATTGTGTCTATAGCGCCATCCCGCGGTAAGAAGCCAAATTGCTACTCGTTACGTTCTTGGCGCTACCACGCGGATAAAGCCTTTGCGCAGGTCCCACAAAATATCGCGGTCAGCCTGTTCGCGGTCGCCCACTGCTGCTTTGTAAGCGCCAATGGTCATTCCGCCAGACCGGTACAGCGCAAACCGCTCCTTCGCCTTCCCACGCTTAGGGTTCTTGGCCACCTGTACAACGATTACGGCGGCGTCAGCCGGGCTACGTCGGGGCCGTCCTGTGGGCTTAGGCGGCTTGGCTGCCACCTGTTCGCGCGCTCTCTGTTGGTCGGCCACCGTTTGCTGCCGTATAGCCTCTGCATTGGGATTAGCCCTAAGCCGGGCCAGACCGGGACTCGTCACGCGCGCCTCCGTGTAGCTGTTGGAAACTACCATCTGTAGTTGCTTCCTAACACGTGGCGCGACGGCCTCGCTAGGGTCATACGTGGCCTTAGCTAGTCCTTAGTTTTGTCCGGCGGTATTTTGCCTAAGACGTTGTAATTGCTTGGATTATTGCGTTCTGCGGAATAACGCCTCGTTAACCGCCCACACCCGGCGCAAAGGTATTGTTTGCGGGTCCCATGGTCGCGGCTTCACACCGCCGACGTTTCATCAGCCAGGCCGTAGACGCGCGCGGCCTTGGAGAAGCCGGCGACTGGAAACTCACCGAGGTCGCTCCACCCTCCCCGGCAGATGCCGGCAAATCCCTCCGAGGCCACGACCGTGCGCTTCAATTGGCTCGCGATCTTTTCCAGGCGTGCGGCGAGATTTACCGCGGGTCCAATGCAGGTGAAGTCGAGCCGGTTGCCGCCGCCGATATTGCCGTAGAGGATTCGCCCGACATGCAGGGCAACGCCGAAGCGAAACCGTTCGACGGTGTCGCCGATCGGATACTGCAGGTCGGCGACGCTGGCGCGGGATTCGTGGGCGGCTTCGAGGACGCGCGCGCAGACCTGCTGCTCGTCGCCGACATATTCGTCGATCGGGAAAACTGCGAGCAGGCCGTCGCCCATATATTTGAGCACCTCGCCGCCGTGATCCCTGATCGCTGTCACCTGGCAATCGAAATACTGGTTCAGGACGTCGACCACGGTCTCCGCCGGCACGCGGTCGGACAACGAGGTGAAGCCGCGCAGGTCGGACAGCCAGATCGCGGCATTCATGGTCTCGGTGTGACCGCGCCTGATCTGCCCGCCGAGGATGCGTTCGCCGGCGCGGTTGCCGACATAGGTATCAAGCAGGCTCGCCGCGGTGCGGGTCAGGGTGATGATTTCGACCACCCGCGCCAGCGGCTTTACAAGGCTCCGCAGTGCCGCCAGCTGTTCATCCGTGAACCCGCCCGGCTGCTTGGTGGTCCAGCTCGATCCGTTGACGGTGCCGCCGACAAAGGGCAGCGGCAGCGCGATGTAGTCCGTGACGCCCTCGGCGCGCAGCTCTTCGATGATCGGGAAACGCTTGCTCGACGGATCGTCGACGCGGGCCCGAACTTCCAGCCCCTGCTGGAACACGATGATCAGCGGGCTGGCGTGAAAATCCGGCGATTGCAGGATATTGAAATCGACCGTGCCGACCTCGACCTCGGCGCCCGGCTTCCAGATGAAGTTGCGGCCGTAGATTTCGGGATGCAGCGTGCGGACGAAGACGCCGACGCGCCAGAGCGGCAGGCCGGCCGCGACCATGCGTTCGCAAGTTTCCGTCATGAACCGGCTCGGGCTGGTCGCGGATCGCCCGCCGTCGATCAGCCAGTCGGTCAGCTCGCGCAGTTTCGATGCATCCATGGCGCCGGTATTTGCAGTGCAACGCCGCTAAACGTCAAGGCTCGCCGCGTTCTTGGCAATGCCATGGAAGCAGTTGCGGTATGCCAGGAGCTGCCGTGACCCGGCGTCGGAGCTGCGCTAGTTTCGCGACACAAAAACAGGGGGAAGCACCAAGTGTACGACTACATCATCGTCGGCGGCGGATCGGCAGGCTCGGTCATGGCCCACAGGCTGTCCGCGAAGAGCGCCAACAAGGTCCTGCTCTGCGAAGCAGGCCAGGACACGCCGCCCGGCAATGAACCGCCCGAGATTCGCGACAGCTATCCAGGAACGGCGTATTTCGATCCGCGCTTCCACTGGACCGAACTCAAGGTCACGACCCAGGTCGTCAGCCACAACAATCCTGACGAAGCCAGGCCGCCCTTGCGGAAATACGAGCAGGCACGCGTGCTGGGCGGCGGGTCCTCGATCAACGGCCAGATGGCCAACCGCGGCGCGCCGACGGATTACAATGAATGGGAAGCGCGCGGCGCCACGGGCTGGAGCTGGGAGGACGTGCTGCCCTATTTCAGGAAGGTCGAGCACGACCTCGATTTCGACGGTCCGTACCACGGCAAGGATGGCCGCATCCCGGTCCGCCGCATTCCACAAGAACATTGGACCAAGCATTCGCAGGCGATGGCCGAGGCCTGCAAGCAGGCCGGCTTCAAGTTCCTGCCCGACCAGAACGGCGAGTTCGTCGACGGCTATTTCCCGGTGACGCATTCCAACCAGGACGAGCAGCGCGTCTCCGCCGCCATGGGCTATCTCGATCGCGCGACCCGCCAGCGCGCCAACCTGACCATATCGACCAAGACGCAAGTGAAGGAGCTGCTGTTCGAAGGCACGCAATGCGTCGGCGTCAAGGCGCTGGTCGATGGCCGCGAGCAGGAGTTCCGCGGCCGCGAAATCATCCTCTCGTCCGGCGCCATTCATTCGCCCGCGCATCTGCTGCGCGCCGGCATCGGTCCGGTCGGGCATCTCCGGGACATGGGCATTCCGGTGCTGGCGGGCCTCGCCGGCGTCGGCCAGCGCCTGATGGACCATCCTTCGATCTCGCTGTCCTCGTATGTCCGTCGTGGCGCGCGCATGAACGCGCACACCAGACGCCATATGCAGATGGGGCTGCGCTACTCCTCGGGGCTTCCGGGCATCCCCGCCGGCGACATGTTCGTCGTCGTCATCACCAAGTCGGCCTGGCATTCGGTCGGCGAGCAGATCGGCTCGCTGCTCACCTTCGTCAACAAGACCTATTCGGAGACCGGCCAGGTCAAGCTCGCCTCGCGCGACCCGCGGGAAGAGCCGATCGTCGAGTTCAACCTGCTGTCCGACAAACGCGATCTCGACCGGCTGATGAGCGGCTTCCGCAAGATGGCCGGCTTGCAGATGAGCGCGCCGCTCAAGGCGGTCACCGACAAGCCTTTCCCGGCCGCCTATTCCGACCGGGTGCGCAAGATCGGCGTGGTCAATACGAAGAACAAGATTCTCACCGCCATCGCCGCCAAGCTGATGGACGGGCCGGCAGCGTTGCGCCACTACATGATCGACAATTTCGTCGTCGAAGGCTTTACGTTCGAGCAGGTCATGAGCGACGACGAGGCGCTGGAAGCCTTCGTGCGCAAGTCAGCGATCGGCGTGTGGCATGCGTCGTGTTCGTGCCGGATGGGCCGGGACGATGACCCGATGGCGGTGGTCGACACGCAAGGCCGCGTCAAGGGCGTGCAGGGTCTGCGCGTGGTCGACGCCTCCATCTTCCCGGTGGTGCCGTGCGCCAACACCAATTTTCCGGTCCTGATGTCGGCGGAGAAGATCGCGGACGCGATGCGGTGAGGGATCGAACAATCGTTCAAATATGATATATGGTATAGATATCATATATGGGAGTACGGGATGCGCACACTGGTCGACCTCGGCGACAGCCAAATGCGAGCGCTGGACGAATTGTCAAAAAAGGAGAAGCGATCTCGTGCGTCCTTGATACGTCAAGCGATCGATGACTATCTCGGAAAGCGACGCGAAAAGCAGAGCGGCGATGCGTTCGGTCTATGGGGCAAACGCAAGATCGACGGCTTGGCCTATCAGGAAAAAATGCGTGGCGAATGGTGAAAGCGCTGTTCGACACCAACATTCTCGTCGACTATCTCAATGCCGTTCCGCAGGCGCGCACTGAACTTCGACGCTACGAGGCCAAAGCCGTCAGTATCGTCACATGGATGGAGGTAATGGTCGGCGCTACCGAAGATGTCGAGGATACGACGCGGAGTTTTTTGAACTCATTCGATATCATTGCGCTCGACGAGGGGATTGCAGAGCGCGCGGTCAGCTTGCGCCGCAGCCATCACATCAAATTGCCCGACGCAATTATCTGGGCAACGGCACAGGTACACGCGATGCTTCTGGTCACACGAAGTACGAGGGATTTTTCAGTCGGAGATCCCGGCATCCGAATGCCCTATCGGCTCTGATCGCGGCCGACCTGCCCGCGATGGCGGAGAAAATGATCGGCCAGCACGCAGGCCATCATCGCCTCGCCTACCGGCACCGCGCGGATGCCGACGCAGGGGTCGTGCCGGCCCTTGGTCATGATGTCGGTGTCGGCGCCGGCGCGATCCACCGTCTTGCGCGGCGAAAGAATCGACGATGTCGGCTTCACCGCAAAGCGCACCACCACCGGCTGGCCGGTGGAGATGCCGCCGAGCACGCCGCCGGCGTTATTCGACAGAAACCGCGTGCCATTGTTGCCGGTGCGCATCTCGTCGGCGTTTTCCTCGCCGGACAGTTCGGCGGCGCCAAAGCCCGCGCCGATCTCGACGCCCTTCACGGCGTTGATGCTCATCATCGCGGCCGCCAGTTCGCCATCGAGCTTGGCATAGATCGGCGCGCCGAGGCCGGGCGGCACGCCTTCGGCGACGACTTCGATGACCGCGCCGATCGAGGAGCCGCTCTTGCGGATGCCGTCGAGATATTGCTCGAAGAACGCGGCCTTGTCCTTGTCGGGACAGAAGAACGGATTGCGCGCGATCTCGTCCCAGTCCCACTTGGCGCGATCAATCTTGTGCGGACCCATCTGCACCAGCGCGCCGCGAACCTTCACGTCGGGCAGGATTTTTCGCGCGATGGCGCCGGCGGCGACGCGCGTCGCGGTCTCGCGCGCCGACGAACGGCCGCCGCCGCGATAGTCGCGCAGGCCATACTTGGCCTCGTAGGTGAAGTCGGCGTGACCGGGGCGAAACTTGTCCTTGATCTCGGAATAGTCCTTGGAGCGCTGGTCGGTGTTCTCGATCAGAAGCGCAATCGGCGTGCCCGTGGTCACCTGCACGCCGGTCTCGGGATGCGCCATGACGCCGGACAGGATCTTTACCGTGTCCGGCTCCTGGCGCTGGGTGGTGAAGCGCGATTGCCCCGGACGGCGGCGATCGAGATCGTGCTGGATGTCTTCTGATGTCAGCGGGATCAGCGGCGGGCAGCCATCGACCACGCAGCCGATCGCGACCCCGTGGCTTTCGCCGAAGGTCGTGACCCGGAACATGTGGCCGAAGGTGTTGAAGGACATGGTGGTCGACGTTGGCTCGCTAGTCGGTGCTAACTTGTCGTAACGCGCGGGGCAACGGCGGTCAAACCGACAAGACGTCATTCCGGGGCGATGCGAAGCATCGAACCCGGAATCTCGAGATTCCGGGTTCGCTTCGCGCCCCGGAATGACGGCTGTCTTAACTATATTCCGCAAGCCCCCGTCGCGGAACACGTAAACCGCGCCCTGCTCGATCAGGAGATCGGCGTCGTCCCCTCGCCGGTACCGATAGCACCGTTGTCAACTAAGCTAGCTGAAGGCCGCAACTACGGTTTCGATAGGAAGAAACAGGGTGCGGCTGTCTTCTGGATACTCGATGAACTCGGCGCATCGCATGTAGAAGCGCTTTGCCGCTTCGTCCTTCGCCTGCACCAGCACAGCCCCAATGCCGATGCTCTGTGAAGCAACCGCAATGCGTCGAAGTGCGTCCGAAAGCAGGTCAGCGCCGAGCCCCTTGCCCGCGTGGTCGCGGCTGACCGCCAATCGCCCGATGATCGATACTGGAATGGTATCGGGTGCGTTGCGCCGCACCTTGCCAGGCGCCGCGGCGCGCTGCACCGCCCCGGCCGAGATGCAGAAATAGGCGACCACGCGATTGTCCTCGCAGACGACATAGGTGCGCGAAAAACGGCTTTCGTTCTTCAAGGCCCGATTCCGCAGCCAGTCGTTCAATGCTGGTTCGCCGCAGTCGAAGCCCGAAAGGTCGTGCTCGACAGTCAGGGGCACAGGGGCCGACAATCGGGCGCGTTTCGACGCGTCTCCTACTTCTGCCATGCAGGCGCCCGGCGCAGCAGCGACCGCAGCTTTGGTCCCGGCGCCGGAGGATTATCGAGCGCGTGCACAAAGGCGTCGTACCGCTTGGTATCGAGCACGAACAGACGCTGGTCGAGCAGCACGTCAATCGCGTGTTGCCGGGCTGTCTCGATCATGAACTCCGTACGCGTCTTGCCGAGAATCGCGGCTGCATCGTCGATGAGTTGCCGGGTGTTGGCCTCGATCCGCAGGTTGATGCTGCCCTTCGTATCCGCAACCGACGACTGCTCCGCAACAGCAGCGCCCGCATTTCCGAAAGCTTCCGTGGATGAGGAGCGGTTCTTTGCCATGGTGCATGTATACGTCGCTGTATACACAATGTCAATACAATAGCTTAGCTATACTTCCTAAGCCCCCCATCGCGGAACACATACACCGCGCCCTGTTCGATCAGGAGGTCGGCGGCGCTCGCCGGCGTCTCGATGCCGAGCGCGACCATCAGCGCCCGCGCGGTGCCGCCATGGGCCACGGCGACGGTGTCGCCTTTCACCGAGTCGTACCAGTCGCGCATCCGGTGCTGCACGGCCTCATATGTCTCGCCGCCTTCCGGCGCCATCGTCCACTTCGCCGTCAGGCGCTTCGCGTAAAGCACCGGATCGGCCGCCTGCATCTCGGCCAGCGTCGAGCCCTCCCAGACGCCGTAACCGATCTCGCGGAGCCGATCGTCGAGCGCATATTCCTCCGGCGCGAGCTTCAGCGCGCCGCGCACCAATTCCATCGTCATCCGCGCGCGGCCGAGCGGGCTTGCGACGAACGGCAGCGATGACTTGTCGCGGCCATCTCGCGCCAAAAGGTCAGCAAGGACGTTGCCGGCATGGGACGCCTGCCGGCGGCCGAGGTCGTTGAGCGGAACGTCACGCGTGCCCTGCAGTCTGCCTTCCGCATTCCACGATGTCTCGCCATGGCGGATATAGTAGATCACGGGCGCGGACATCGGACTTGCAGTACTTCCTTGCTCAGCGAAATGTCAGGCGTGTCGGGCCGTTTCATGCAATCGCGCGACCGTCTGGCGTTAGGAGGTACATCAGCACTCCGGCGGGGTCGAGCCCAAATTCGACTTTCGGATTAACGCTGATTGACATGCGACGTTTGACATGCGGCTCAATGACCGGAATAGACGCCTCGATTGGGTGTTATGTTGGGTAAGGCGTCCGCGCCGGCAACCCTTGTTAACTGGTGTCAATGAACGCGTTTCGCCAAAGTGTCGAAGCCATGATTCCGGCGCTCCGTCGCTACGCCCGCGCACTCGCGCGCGACGCCGACATCGCCGACGATCTGGTGCAGGACACGCTGGTGCGCGCGTTGCGTTCGGAACGGCTGTTTCTCGGCGGCGATGTCAGGAGCTGGCTCTATACGATCCTGACCAACCTCAACAAGAACCGGCGACGATCGCTGGCGCGGCGGCCGCAATTCATGCCGCTGCTCGACAACAACCCGGATGCCAGCGGGACCGAAGCGGAGGGCCGCGACATTGCCCGTGCGCTTTCGACGCTGGTGGAAGAACAGCGCTCGGTGCTGCTGCTCGTGATGCTCGAGGGGCTGAGCTATCGCGAGGTCGCCGACATCCAGGGCGTGCCGATCGGCACCGTAATGTCCCGGCTTGCCCGCGCCCGGGCCCATGTCAAAGCTTCGCTGGAGGGCGAACGCGCGGCGCTGCGGCGGGTGAAGTGATGGAAGCGCGATGGACAGGCAGACCAGAGAATAGACACGAGATCAGGAAGAGACAGAGACCACAGAGATGACCGACCCCCACATTCCCGTCACCGAAGACGAGTTGCATGCTTACGTCGACAACGAGTTGCCGGCGGAACGCCGCGGCGATGTCGAAGCGTGGCTCGCAACGCATCCCGACGATGCGGCACGGGTGCAGTCGTGGCGGTCGATGGCGGAAGCGCTGCATGAGAGGTACGATTCCGTTGCCGACGAGGCGGTGCCGAAGCGGCTCGAGATCGAGCGGCTGGTGCGGCAGCCGCGCAAATGGGTGTACGGCGCGGTAGCGGCCACGCTGGCGGCGTTCATCGTCGGCGGCGGCGTCGGCTGGCTGGCGCGCGGCGCCGCGGCTGCGCCCTCTGCGCTACAGAATTTTACCGTTCATGCGCTCGAAGCGCACCGGCTTTACGTGGTCGAGGTCCGCCATCCCGTCGAGGTGCCCGGCAGCGAACGCGCCCATCTGCAGCAATGGTTGACCAAGCGCTGCGGCTGGCTGGTCCGGGCGCCCGAACTGGCGCCGGCCGGCTTGAAGCTCGTCGGCGGCCGGCTGTTGCCGGGCTCGGGGGGCCCCGCATCCTTCATGATGTACGAGAGCGCGTCGGGCGAGCGCTTCACGATCTACACCGTGAAATCGGACGCCAAAGCGACGCAGATGCGATACGCAGCGCAAGGCAAGGAGAGCTCGCTGTTCTGGGTCGATGACGGTGTCGCCTACGCGGTGGTGTCAAGCGGTGCCGACCGTGGGCGGCTGACGCAGATCGCGCAGGCGGTGTACGACCAGATGGAGAAAACCGGCGGCTAGAGCGGTTCATCGATTGATTGAATCGGGAGGGATTCCGTTGGGGGGCGGTTTGTGATTCAAGATGCTGGCTGGATCGGAGGCCAGCATCGAATGGTCCGACCTCTTTCGAATGATCTTCGTGAACGAGCCGTGAGGGCGGTGGAATCCGGCGAGAGTTGCCATGCTGTGGCGGCCCGGTTCGATGTTGCGGTGTCGTCCGTTGTGAAGTGGCGCCAACGCTATCGCGCGACAGGTTCGGTGGCGCCGGGCAAGATGGGCGGGCACCGCAAGCCGATTCTGGAGCCGCATCGGGCGTTCATCGCGGAGCGGATCAGCCAGACGCCACATCTGACGCTGCACGGTCTGAAGGACGAACTCGCCGCACGAGGCGTGAAGGTCTCGCACCACGCGGTGTGGACGTTCCTGCGACGCGAGGGTCTGAGCTTCAAAAAAAACACTATTCGCCCTTGAGCAGGGCCGCGCCGACGTCGCGCGGCGGCGGCAGCGCTGGCATAGCCTACAGGATCGCCTCGATCCAAGCCGGCTGGTGTTCATCGACGAGACCTGGATCAAGACCAACATGGCCCCGCTGCGCGGCTGGGGCCCCAAGGGCGAGCGGCTGCGCGGCTTTGCGCCGCACGGCCACTGGCGAACGCTGACCTTCCTGGGCGCGCTCCGCTGTGACCGACTCACTGCGCCTTGCGTGTTCGATGGGCCGATCAACGGCGAGAGCTTCCGCGCCTATGTCGAACAGCAGCTCGTTCGCGTCGCCGTCCGTCCGTCAGATGATCCAGAAAGCCGGTGCCAGGCTGTGGTACCTGCCGCCGTACTCACCCGACCTCAACCCGATCGAGCAGGTCTTTGCCAAGATCAAGCACTGGATGCGCATCGCACAGAAACGCACGATCGACGACGCCTGCGACCACATCGGCCACCTCGTCACAAGCGTCATGTCCGACGAATGCAGCAACTATTTCGTCAATGCCGGATGCGCTTCCATCAAAACATGAAACGCTCTAGCCGCCGGTCCGCGCGAGGCCGCTTCGCGCGGCTTCGTCCCTGGGACGAAGCGCAAGCGCGCGGCTGTAGGAAGCGGATGCGCTGGCCTTGTCGCCGAGGCGCTCATAGGTGACGCCGCGGGCCGACCAGGCTGGCGCGTTGTTCGGGTCGGCCTGGACCGCCTCGTCGAGATCGGCAGCGGCTTCCTTCGCCTTGTCGAGCGCGAGGTAACTGTTCGCGCGCGCTAGCAGCGGCTCTATTTGTTGCGGCTTGAGGCCGTTGGCGGCACTGAAATCCTCGATCGCCTGCTGGTGTTTCCTTTCGCCTTGATGGATCAGGCCGCGGCCGTACAGGGCCCGCACGTTGTAGGGATCCAGCGCGAGCGCGCGTTCGAACTCCGCAAGCGCCTCATCGGCCTTGCCGGATCTGGCGAGAGCCTGGCCGCGCGCGGCGTAGCCCTGGGCTTCGCTGATGCCTTGTCCGCTGACGGTCGGCTTCTGCTCGATCGGCGGTGGCCTGTCATTGCCGGGCCCCCATGACCCCAAATCGAACGAGCAGCCGGCGACGGGAAGGACGATCAAGAGCAAGCCGACGGGGACAGCAGCAAAGCGCCTGGCGCGGGAGTAGACAGTACAAACCGTAATGGCCATCTGGCGAATACCCGCGCGTCCGATGCCGCCATAGGTAGCTTGCTCGGCAAAAAAATGCATCGGGCAAAATAGCCGCAACAACGGTGCCGGTGAGCAGACGAGCGTTGCGCAACACGGGGACAGCCGCTCTGGCCCAACAGCCGAAGCCAAAACAAAAACGCGGGCCCGTGGCCCGCGCTTTCAAAATCAATCGTTCGAAGAACTCAGCGCGGTCCGCGCGGACCTGCGCCCGGGCCACCACGACCGCCAGCGCCACCACGGTCGCCGCCGGGACCGGCGCCGAACACCGGCTTCGGCTTCATCGGCAGCAGGCCTTCGCGCTGCAGCTTCTTGCGGGCCAGCTTGCGCGCGCGGC
>LNFM01007879.1_pt1 | contig 17560 bp, 18 predicted proteins | sample 596031 | NCBI WGS metagenome assembly LNFM01 (sample SAMN04254537, study PRJNA301005) | activated carbon metagenome | isolation source: dual media filters at the Ann Arbor, Michigan drinking water treatment plant | place: USA: Ann Arbor | reverse complement strand
AAGTCCAAACCCGCGATGCTGCGGACCCTGAAGGGCAGGGCACCACGTCCACCGTGAGCATTCCGGCGCTGCAGGTGAAGCGCATTTCGCCGGAGGCCGACCTCTTCGAGGGCAGCGAAGCGCTCAGTGTGTTGGTCGTGGATGACCTGTCCGATGTAAGAGATTCGCTCGTTGATGTGGCGCGCAGGCTGGGTCATGCTTGCCGTGCGGTTGGGTCTGCGGCTGAAGCCCGTCCTCTGCTCGCCAGCACGCACTTCGATGTGGCGCTGATCGATCTGGAGATGCCGGACACGGACGGTCTGGCCCTGGCCACGGAAATCCGTGAAAGCCGCGGGCCGAATACCCTTGCGATGCTGATCCTCATCAGCGCCGCAGAGAACCAGGCCACTGGACAGGGATGGCCTTTCGATGGTTTCCTCCAGAAACCGATTGATGGTCAGGCACTGGCCAGACTCATCGGTGCGTGCGGTGAGCCGCAGTGGGCTTGAGGTCAGGCCCAGGGGCAGCTTTCCATGAGTCGGTAACCTGCACTCGGCCAGAAGCGGCTCTCCAGGTCCTGCCCCGAAAGCTGCCAGTCAGCACGCCGACGGCGGGCTGGCGAGGCGGCCGACCGGCGGCTGAAAGACTCACTCGTTACAATGGCGCGGTGCAGCAAATGTATCTCCGCCTCTGGTTCACGACGCTAGGCGTCGGCAAGGAACTCGCGCGTGGGTACTTCTGCACCGTGACGCCGCCATAGGCGCACGCGGTCGAGGCTTCTCCAGTCTCCCGATTCGCGCCCAGACCTGGGTGCCCCTATCCGAACTCTTGAATTGCGGTAGCCCGCACCGGCTACTGCACGCTGCCCATGTCGTCATCCACACTGCGCCGGGACTGGCTGTCCAACGTCCGCGGCGATCTGCTCGCCGGCCTGGTCGTCGCGCTGGCCCTGATCCCCGAAGCCATTGCCTTTTCGATCATCGCCGGCGTCGACCCCAAGGTCGGTCTCTACGCTTCGTTCAGCATCGCAGTCATCATTGCCTTCACCGGCGGACGGCCCGGCATGATCTCGGCTGCCACCGGTGCCATGGCGCTGGTGATGGTCTTGCTGGTCAAGGAGCACGGCTTGCAGTACCTGCTGGCAGCCACGGTGCTGACGGGCGTACTGCAGATCGTGGCCGGTGTGATGAAGCTCGGTGCGCTCATGCGTTTCGTATCACGCTCGGTCACCACCGGCTTCGTCAACGCCCTGGCCATCCTGATTTTCATGGCCCAGCTGCCAGAGCTCACCAACGTGAGCTGGGTCGTCTATGCGATGACGGCCGCGGGGCTGGCCATCATCTACGGCTTCCCGCACATCACGAAGGCCGTGCCGTCGCCGCTGATCACCATCGTGGTGCTGACGGCCGTGAGCCTGGCGCTGGGCCTGGACATCCGCACCGTGGGCGACATGGGCCAGCTGCCCGACAGCCTGCCGGTGTTCCTGCTGCCCGACGTGCCCTTGAACTGGGGGACGCTGAAGATCATCTCGCCGTACTCGGTGACGCTCGCGGTCGTCGGCCTGCTGGAATCGATGATGACCGCGTCCATCGTCGACGAGCTGACTGACACCACCAGCAACAAGAACCGCGAGTGCGTGGGCCAGGGTGTGGCCAACATCGCCACCGGCTTCATCGGCGGCATGGCCGGCTGCGCCATGATCGGCCAGAGCGTGATCAACGTGAAGTCGGGTGGCCGCGGGCGGCTGTCGACGCTGGTGGCGGGCCTGTTCCTGCTGATCCTGGTCGTCTTCCTCGGTAACTGGGTCGCGAAGATTCCGATGGCTGCGCTGGTGGCGGTGATGATCATGGTCAGCATCGGCACCTTCAACTGGGACTCGGTGCGCAAGCTGCGCGAGCACCCGCCGAGTTCGTCGATCGTGATGATCGCCACCGTGGTGGTGACCGTGTCGACGCACGATCTGGCCAAGGGCGTCTTTGTCGGCGTGCTGCTGTCGGGGATCTTTTTCGCACACAAGGTCGGCCGCGTGTTGCGCGTTGATCGCAGCCTCAGCGACGACGGTCGTACGCGCAGCTACGGCGTGGTGGGCCAAGTGTTCTTCGCCTCGGCCGAGACCTTGATCGGCGCCTTCGACTTCAAGGAGGTGATCGACCGCGTGGTGATCGACGTGAGCCGTGCCCACTTCTGGGACATCACCGCGGTCAGCGCGCTCGACAAGGTCGTGCTGAAGTTCAAGCGGGAAGGTGCTGAGGTCGAGGTGGTCGGCCTGAACGAGGCCAGCGCAACCATGATCGACCGCTTCGCCGTGCATGACAAGCCCGGCGCCGTCGAACAGCTGATGCACTGAGGGAGAAGGACATGAACAGGATCCTTGCCTGCATCGACACCCGCGGCAACACCGATGCCGTGATCGACTGGGCGGCCTGGGCGGCGGTCCGGCTGGAGTGCCCGCTGGAGTTTCTGCATGTATTGGAGCGGCACCCTGAGGTCGCCGCAGTCACCGATTTCAGCGGCGCCATCGGCGTGGATGCCCAGGAGTCGCTGCTGAATGAACTGAGTGCTCAAGACGAGCGGCAAAGTGTGGCGATGCGGCATGCCGGGCGCGAACTGTTGAGCCATGCCCGCAACCGGGCGGCGACGGCCGGTGCCAAGCAGCTGGACGCGCGACTGCGCCATGGCGACTTCATCGAGACGGCGATCGAGCTCCAGGGCGAGGTCGACCTGTTCGTCCTTGGCGAGCACTACCACGCGTCTGCGCAAGCGCGCCTCCGCGCCGAGCATCATCTCGAACGTGTCATCCGAGGTGTCTCGCCGTCGGTGCTGGTGGCGACGGCCGAAGCGTTCGAAGCGCCACAGCGCGTGGTCGTGGCTTTCGACGGCAGCCCGGGCGCCCGCAAGGCGGTGGCCCGGCTGGCACAGCACCCGCTGGTGGCCGGCATGCCTGTTCTGGTTGCGATGGTGGCGCCCGACACGACGCTGGCGCGCCAACAGCTCAAGGAGGCGCAAGCCGCGCTGCAGGCCACGGGTGCCTCCGCAGAGATCGAGCTGGTTGACGGCGAACCGCAACAAATTTTGCCCGCGCTGGTGAAGCGCCACGCCCCAGCGCTGCTGGTGATGGGGGCCTTTGGGCACTCACGGCTGCGCCAGCTGCTGGTCGGCAGCACGACCACGAGCCTGCTGCGGCTCAGCGACGTGCCGGTGCTGATACTGCGCTGAAGCGGCTCGAACCGGTAGCCATGCGCCGGCAATCTCCATCGGTGGCCGAACATGATCTCGCCATAGGCGACGAACGCTTCTCGAGTTGTCGAAGGACCGAGATGGGTCGGGATGGTGAGGTCAGCGCCTCGTGAACGGTCGTTCAGCCCTCGGCAGACCGAGTGGCTGCTGTCGGCTTCGATGGCGAACTGGTGGTCCCGGTCAAGACCCGACGCTCGGTTTGTTGCCAGATAGCCGGCAGTCTTTCCACCCAGCAGGTGTATGCGGTCCGTCTGCATGCCACGCATGCTGCGCTGTCGTGCGGTTGGCAGTCGCCATGGAGGTCATGCCGCTGGCCGCGCGCCCGCACCCCACTGTGAATCGACCGGCATAGGCAGACGCTGCGGGCGTGCACGGGGTGCCAACCGCTTGTGTCGATCCAGCCGGCCGATGCGGAGGCAACGTAAGCACGCTTCGGCAGATTTCATTGAAACGACACACCCCTGTCACGGAGCCTGCCGAGACTCCGCTCCCAGATATCTAGACATCTGGAGACGAAGTGATTCAACGTGGCACCGGCGAGACCGTCTATCGACAAGTCCAGCGACAGCTCGAAGCCGAGATCCGATCGCTGCACCGCCCGGGCGATGCGCTGCCGCCGGAGGCGGCGCTGGCCGAGCGCTTCGGCGTCAACCGGCACACCTTGCGCCGGGCCCTGGAAGGGCTGATTGCCGAGGGCTGGGTCGAGCGCCGGCATGGCATGGGCAGCTTCGTACTGCACAAACCGCTGGACTACGACATCGGCCAGCGCACGCGCTTCACCGAGACCCTGGAAGCCCAGGGGCGGACCACGGAGAGCAAGGTGCTGCGCAAGCTGCGCATCCCGGCCCAGGGTGGTGTGGCCCAGCGCCTGCAACTCGACGAGGGCGAGCCGGTGGCCTGGATCGAGACGCTGCGCAGCGTCGACGGTGCCCCGTTCTGCGTGATCTCGCACTACCTGCCGCTGGCCCTGTTGCCAGGCGTGCTCGACGACTACACCGGCGGGTCACTTCACGAGTTCATCGAAACACAGCATGGCTGGCGCCTGAAGCGCACCGAGAGTCTGGTCTCGGGGGCGCTCCCGCAAGGCGATGACGCCAGCCTGTTGGCGATGCCGGCACATGTGCCTGTGCTTCGCGTCAAGAGCGTCAACGTGCGCGACCGGGATGGAGCCCCGGTCGAGTACGCCCTGACTCGGTTCCGCGCAGACCGCATGCAACTGCGCATCACCCCTTGAACCTTGCTAGTTCCCGACTGAATCCATCGACCTTACAGGAGCGTCATCAATGTATCGCAAAGCCTTCCTCCGCACAGCGCTCGCCATGGCCATCGGCCTGACCGGCGTTGTTTCCACCACCACCGCCTTCGCCCAGGCCCAGCATGACGGCAGCGCCGGCAAGCCCCTGCGCGTGATTCTCGTGCCCGCCGACGGCGGCACCGAAGACGGCACGAAGAAGGACTTTCAGCCCATCTTCGGCGCCATCGGCCAGGCCACCGGCCTGACGTTCGACATCAAGGTCGGCCAGAGCTACTCGGCCGTGGTCGAAGCCATGTGCAACGGCGCCGCCGACATCGCCTGGTACGGCCCCGCCAGCTACCTGCAGGCCAAGGCCCGCGGCTGCTCGGAACTGCTGGCGCTGGCCGTTCGCCACGGCGAGTCGGTCTACTACTCGGGCATCTTTGCGCGCACCGATGCCGGCATCAACGGCGTCGCCGATCTCAAGGGCAAGCGCATCGCCTTGGGCGACGTGAACTCCACGTCGAGCTTCAACGTGCCGGTGGCGATGATGATTGCCGGCGGCGTGGACCCGTCCCGCCAGGCAGGCGCGATCAACATGGCCGGCAGCCACGCCAACGTGCTGAAGGCATTGGCCGAAGGCCTGGTCGACGCCGGTGGTGCCTCGTTCGACTCGTTCGAGAAGGCCGTGAACGCCAAGGCCCTGGACCCGAGCAAGGTCAAGGTCATCGCCAAGAGCACGCCGATCCCATACCCGCCGCTGGCGATCCACCCGAAGGTGAGCGACGGCGTCAAGGCCAAGCTGCGCGACGCCTTCAACAACATCGACAAGCTGCCCGGCATCACCAAGGACCAGATCCGCGGCTACGGCGGTGGCAAGGTCGACGGCTACACCGCCCGTGTCAGCGAAGCCGACATGGCCGCCGCCGGGAAGATGTTCGAGCTGGTCACCGACACGGTGAAGACCGACATCATGAAGAAGGCCAGCGCGCGCTGAGCCCGGCTTCGAGAGCAAACCCCACCACCGAGTCACCTGCGCGGGCTAGCCCCGCCAGGTGCTCCTGCCACGCGGAGCCATCCATGATCGAATTCCACCATCTCGGCAAGACCTGGCCTGACGGCACGCGGGCGCTGTCCGAAGTCAGCTTGCAAGTGCCGCGTGGCCAGTTCTGCGTCGTGCTCGGGCCCTCAGGTGCCGGCAAGTCGACGCTGCTGCGCGCGGTGAACGGGCTGATGCGGCCGACCGAAGGCCGGCTGATGATCGACGGCATCGAGTTCAACGCCGACACCGAGCGCGCTTTGCGCCAGCGCGTGGCAATGATCCACCAGCACTTCAACCTGACGCTGCGCATGAGCGTGGCTGGCAACGTGCTGGCCGGGCTGCTGCCCGTGGTGTCCACCGGTCGTGCACTGCTCGGCTGGTTCACGCCCGAGCACCGTGCCAAGGCCTGTGCGCTGCTTGAACGCGTCGGCCTCGACCCGCGGCACCTGCGGCGCCGTGCCGGCGAACTCTCCGGTGGCCAGCAGCAGCGCGTGGGCATCGCCCGGGCCTTCATGCTCGACCCCGAGGTGGTGCTCGCCGACGAACCGGTGGCCAGCCTCGACCCCAAGATCTCGCGCGACATCCTTACCCTCGTGCGCGAGGCGGCCCGCGAACGCAACACCACTGTGCTGTGCAGCCTGCACCAGGTGGACCTGGCGCGCGAATTCGGCGACCGCATCGTCGGCATGCGCGACGGCCGGGTCGTCTTCGACGGCACGCCGGCGGAGTTCACCGACGAGCGTGTGCAGCAGCTCTATGCCGGCGCGCACTGGGACGACCAGCCGACCGACGAGGACACCGGCACACCGGTCACGTCGTCGCTGACGGCCGACGGCCGCCAGCCGCTGGCTGCATGAGCCGACGCCCTACGGAGTGAACACCATGCTTGCCAAACCCATCCCCGTGCCGCCCCAGGGCACACAACTCGAATGGCGGCTCGACCCGCCGTACAGCGCCAAGCACCTGCTCATCGTGATCGCCATGCTGGCCGTGCTGCTGTGGACCGGCCACCGCACCGAGATGGACCGCATGGTCGCGATGAGCGTGCAGGCCGTAGCCAAGATCGTCGGTCTGGCCGACGACTCGCAGGTCGTTCGCGGCCTGTCACGGGTCGGCAGCTCGATGTGGCCACCCGCCATCAGCGAGCAGGAAGAAGTGGCCCGACTGCCCGGGCTCGACAGGGACCGGCTGCCGCCCTTCGCCCGCATTGAGATGCAAGAACGCACCGAGCAGCGGCTGAACCCGCAGACCCTGCAGATGGAGGTTAGCGTCGAGACCACCGAGACTCTGGTCAAGCCGATCGGCTACCTGTGGACCGTCACGGTGAAGATGCTGGAGACGCTGGAGATCGCGCTGTGGGGCACCATCCTGTCGGTGCTGCTGTCGGTGCCGCTGGCCTACTTCGCCGCGCGCAACTACACGCCGTATCGCGCCACCTACACGCTGGCCCGGGGCACGATCAGCCTGCTACGTTCGGCACCCGAGCTGATCGTCGCGCTGTTCCTGGTGCTGGCCTACGGTTTCGGGCCGATCGCCGGTGTACTGGCGCTCGGGCTGCACGCGGCCGGTTTCCTCGGCAAGTTCTACGCCGAGGACATCGAGAACGCCGACAAGAAGCCGCAGGAGGCGCTGGAGGCCATCGGCGCGGGCAAGCTCAAGACGCTGTGGTACGGCGTGATGCCGCAGGTGGTGCCGCAGTACATCGCCTACACGCTCTACATCCTGGACCGCAACGTGCGCATGGCCACCGTGATCGGCCTGGTGGGCGCAGGCGGCATCGGCCAGGAGCTGAAGGGCCGCTTCGACATGTTCCAGTACGACCACGTAGCGACCATCCTGATCGCGATCTTCATCGTGGTCTTCCTGCTCGACCAATTCTCGGCCCGCCTGCGCGCGCGGCTGATGTGAGGACGCTTGTGACTCCCCAACCCTTGCCGACGGCGCCGATCGAACGGCGCCACCTGGTCGCCTGCCTGGTGGCGGCCGGCCGCGAAGCGGTGCTGACCACCGCCACCCAAGTGACCGAGGGTCTGACGGTGACGCCGCTGCAGCCGGCCGAGTCCGGCCTCGCGTTGATGCAGTGGCGCGACGCGGTGCAGCACCAGCCCTTCTTCCTGGGTGAAGTGCCGATGGCGCGTGCGGCGGTTGCACTGGTCAACCACCGGGGCGAACGTGCCGAGGGCGGCGCCGTGGTGATGGCCGACGACGCGGAATTGGCCCAGGCGCTGGCGGTGCTGGATGCCGTGTTCGCGCAGCGCTGGCCCGGCGTCGAGGCGGTGGACGCGCTCGCCCTGCGTGGCGCGCAGCGGCGTGACCGCATTCGCGCGGTACGGCAAGCGGGACTGAAGCGCACGCGCGTGGACTTTGCGCTGCTGGCCGAGGCCGATGACGAATCGGAGGCCCAGGCATGAAGCCCGCTGAGTGGTGGATGCCCGACGCGCAGCAGCAGGCTTTTCGCGCCGTGCTGGACGGCTTTGCGCGGCCCGGAACGTTGGTGCCAGCGCAGCAGCCGAGTGCCGTCTTGATGTTCCTGTCGGCTGTGCTCGACGAGTCGGTGAGCCTGGCCGATCCCCTGGGCTTGGTGGGCACGGATGCCCGCCGCCTGCTGCTCGCGCCGACGGCACCGGAGGCGCAGGCGCGCTTCGTTCTGCTCGACGGCCGCAGGCCGCCCGATGCGGGCTTTCAGCCCACGCTGGGCACGCTGGAGTCGCCCGAACTGAGCGCGACGCTGGTGCTGACGGTGGACGCCTTGAGTGACAACTTAAGCGATGCGCCGACGCCGGCAGATGCTGCCGTGGTGCTGCAACTGCAGGGCCCGGGTGTGCCGGGCACGCGTGTGCTGGCAGTGAGCGGACTTCACCCCGACTGGCTGGCGCGGCGCGCGGCCTGGGTCGGCGCCTACCCGATGGGCGTGGACATCGTGTTGGCGGCACCGGACGCGATGGCGGCGCTGCCGCGCACCACGCGCATCGTGGTCGCCCCCCACGTCAAGGAGACCTGAGCATGGGCTATGTGGCCATCAAGGGCGGTGAGACCGCCATCCGTGAAGCTGCCCGCGTGCTCGAGTTCTTGCGCGCGCAGGGCGGCGGCGCGCCGCTCGCAGTCGACACCATCCGCGACCAACTGCACTTCTTGACCGGGCGCGTCATCAGCGAAGGCGGGCTGTACGACCCCGACCTGGCGGCCCTGGCGCTGAAGCAGGCCGCGGGCGACACGCTGGAAGCAGCGTTTTTCCTGCGCGCCTTCCGCTCGACACGGGCGCGGCTTGCAGTGACCGACGCGCACGATGGCAACGGCATGCGGCTGATCCGCCGCATCTCGTCGGCCTTCAAGGAGATCCCGGGCGGCCAGATGCTGGGTCCGACGCCGGACTACCTGCAGCGACTGTTCCGCTTCGAGCAACTGGCCGAGGGCGGCGAGGCCTTCCAAAAATTGGCCCGCAATTGGCTGCAGGAGTTGCCCAGCCCCGACCTGCCGGACAGCTTCCCGAAGGTGGTGGATGCCCTGCGCGCGGAGGGCCTGCTGCCCACGCCGACGGAAGCTGCGCCGCCGGCGTTCGACATCACGCGCGACCCGCTGGTGTTCCCGGTCTCGCGCAGCGCCGCGCTGGCCACCATGAGCCGCGCCGAGACGGGCTCGATGCTGGCCATCGCGTACTCCAACATGCGCGGCTACGGCGACGTGCACCCGACGGTGGCCGAACTGCGCGTGGGCTATGTGCCGCTGATGCTGCCGCACCCGGTGACCGGCGAGCCGATCGAAGCCGGCGAGGTGCTGGTCACCGAATGCGAGGTGGTGGCCATGTACACGCCGACCGACGAGCCCGGTGCCAAACCGGTGTTCTCGCTCGGCTACGGCGCCTGCTTCGGGCACAACGAGGTCAAGGCGATCTCGATGGCCATCCTCGACCGGTCCCTTCAGAAGGGCATGGCAGGCACCCCCGACAACCCCAGCGAAGACCCGGAGTTCGTGCTGCTGCACATCGACGGCGTGGACTCGATGGGCTTTTGCACCCACTACAAGATGCCGCACTACGTGACCTTCCAGTCCGACATGGACCGCCTGCGTGCGACGCAGGCCAAGCAGGCCAAGCAGCCGATGCCGGGAGCGCAGGCATGAGCACCCAACACAGAAGCGCCGGCTACGCCTTTGGCTTCCTGGACGACCGCGCCAAGAAGGAGTTGCGCCGTTCGATGCTCAAGGCCGTGTGCCTGCCCGGCTACCAGGTGCCGTATGCCTCCCGCGAGATGCCGATCGCACGCGGCTTCGGCACCGGCGGTCTGCAGCTCACGCTCGCGTTGATCGGCCCCGCCGACGCCCTCAAGGTGATCGACCAGGGCGCCGACGAGTCGGTCAACGCCGTGAACCTGCGCCAGTTCGTCGAACTGACCTGTCCTGGCACGCGCACCACGAAGCTGGCGCGCGAGGCCACCCTGATCCAGACGCGGCACCGCATCCCCGAGCAGCCGCTGCGCGCCGACCAGATCCTTGTGCTGCAGGTGCCATACCCCGACCCGCTGGTGGTGGTCGAACCCTCCGAGGAACGGCGCAAGACCATGCACGGCGAGGCTGACTATTCGCGGCTGTGGGTCAAGCTCTACGAGGACATGGTGCGCTTCGAGGAGATCACCATCTCGCACCGCTACCCGACACGCATTGCCGGCCACTACGTCATCGACCCGAGCCCGATCCCGCGCTGGGACGTGCCCAAGCTCCACCAGGCCGAGTGCCTGTACCTGTTCGGCGCCGGGCGCGAGAAGAAGATCTACGCCGTGCCACCGCACACCGACGCGGTGCCGCTGACCTTCGACGACGTGGCCTTCCGCGTCGAGGACTTCACCGACCGGGCCACCGGCCAGCGCTTCGCCTGCGCGCGCTGCGGCGCCACCGACAGCTTCCTGGACGAGTTGATCGGCGAGGACGGGCAAAAGACCCACCAGTGTTCGGACGCCGGCTACTGCCTGGATCGCCTGAACGAGCAGGCCGCGACGCATGACGCGAAGGAGGCCGCATGAACGCGAACTCCGATGCCATCCTGGAGGTTCGTGGCTTAACTAAGCTGCACGGTACCGGCTGCAACCGCTGCCTGGAGTCCACCGGTCCCGAGGCCGGTACCAACGTCTGCCCGCACTGCGGCACCGTGGTGGCCTGTGCCGACGTGAACCTAAGCCTGATGCGCGGTGAGGTGCTCGGCGTGATGGGCGAGTCGGGCAGCGGCAAGTCGTCGCTGGTCCGCCTGCTCTACGGCGACGATGCGCCGACACGCGGCAGCGTGCGCTTCCGCGATCCCGCCGAACCCGACGCAGCCATCGACCTGCTGGCGCTCAATGCACAGCAGGCGCGCCGCCTGCGCAACCGGCGATTCGGCATCGTCTACCAGAACCCACATCTGGGCCTGAACTTCAAGGTCAGCGCCGGCGGCAACATTGCCGAGCGCCTGCTGATGAGCGGCGAGATGCGCTACGCGCACATCCGCGAGCGCGCCAGACAGTTGCTGTCGCGCTGCGAGGTGCCGGCCTCGCGCATGGACGAACTGCCGGGCCGCTTCTCGGGCGGCATGCAGCAGCGTGTGCAGATCGCCCGGGCGCTGGCGACCGACCCGCCGCTGCTGTTCCTGGACGAGGTGACCACCGGCCTGGACGTGTCGGTGCAGGCGCGCATCCTCGACCTGATCATGGAGCTGCAGCACCAGCTCGGCGTATCGATGATTGCCGTCACTCACGACCTGGGCGTGATCCGCATGCTGGCCTCGCGCACCCTGGTGATGAAGATGGGCCGCGTCGTCGAGTCCGGCCTGACCGACCAGATCCTCGAAGACCCCCAGCATGCGTACACGCAGCAGCTGGTGGCCTCGGCACTGTGAGGACGCACACCATGACCCCCTGGATCCTCAAGGCCGACAAGCTCGACAAGCACTTTTTCCTGCACGAACAGGCGCGGGAAATTCCATCGACCTTTCAGGTCGATCTGGAACTGTTCCCCGGGCAGTTGCTGGCCATCACCGGGCCGTCGGGCGCCGGCAAGTCGTCGCTGCTGAAGTGCATCTGGCGCACTTACCTGCCCACGGGTGGCCACCTCTGGCTGCGCGAGGCCGATGGCACGGTCACGGACCTGGCCACGGCCGGGGAGCAGCACATGCTGGCCTTGCGCCGCACCGAGCTGGGCAGCGTCACGCAGTTCCTGCACTGTCTGCCGCGCAAGAGCGCACTGGACGTGGTGGCACAGCCGCTGGTCGATGGCGGCGTGCCGGTGTCGCAAGCCCGCGAGCGGGCGGCCGAGCTGCTGCGGCGCCTCAACGTTCCCTCGCATCTGTGGGCTGTCGCACCGGCCACCTTTTCCGGCGGCGAGCAGCAGCGCATCAACCTGGCGCGCGGGCTGATCCGCCCGGTGCGGCTGCTGTTGCTGGACGAGCCCACGGCGAGCCTCGATCCCGTCTCCCGCGAGTGCGCGATCTCGCTGCTGCGCGAGCTGAAGGCTGCCGGCACCGCGATGCTGGCGATCTTCCATGACCCGGCACTGGTCAGCGCGCTGGCCGATGGCGAGGTGCGGGTGTTGCCGCATCCGACCCTTCAGACCGGCAGCCCCAATGCTGACGAACCCATCGCCGACGAACCTACAAGGCAGGCCGCATGAACGCTTTTCAATCACCTCCGCCGATGCTGTACCTCACCCACGCCCGCGTCGTGCTGGCCGATGCCACGCTCGACGACGCCGCCGTTTTGGTGGCCGACGGTCGCATCGAAGCCATCTGCCCGAATGCGGCGCCTGCAGGCGCGCGCGAGATCGATCTGACGGGGCGTATCCTGATGCCGGGCATGATCGACCTGCATTGCGATGCGCTGGAGAAGGAGGTCGAGCCACGCCCCGGCGTGCACTTCCCGCTTGACTTCGCGTGTGCGCAGGCCGACAAGCGCAATGCCGCCGCCGGCATCACCACGGTGTTCCACGCGCTGTCCTTCGCCAATCACGAACTCGGCGTGCGCAACAACGGCTTCGCGGCCGAGATCGCCCGCGCGGTGGGTGCATGGCAGCCCCATGCGCTGGTGGACAACCGCGTGCATGCACGCTACGAGGTCACCGACGAGACAGCACCTCCGTTCCTGATCGAGCTGCTGCGCCAGGGCCATGCGCACCTCGTCAGCTTCATGGACCACACGCCGGGCCAGGGGCAGTTCAAGGACGTGACGGCGTTCCGCAGCTATCTGGCCAAGAGCTACAAGACCAGCGAGGCCGAGCTCGACGCCATCGTCGCGCGCAAGCAGGCTGCTGCGCTGGGGGCAGCCGGACGCATCGCGCAGGTTGCGCAGGTGGCCCGTGACTGCGGTGTCGCTGTGGCCAGCCACGACGACGACTCGCCGGAGAAGGTCGAGGCCGTCGTCGCTTTCGGCGCGGCGATCTCGGAGTTTCCGGTCAACCTGGAGACGGCGCGTGCCGCACGGGCACGGGGACTGGCCACACTGTTCGGTGCACCCAATGTGTTGCGTGGCAAGTCGCAGTCGGGTTCGATGCGCGCACTCGACGCGGTGCTGGAAGGGGTGGCCGACTGCCTGTGCGGCGACTACTCGCCGGCCGCGCTGCTGCCCTCGGTGTTGCGCCTGCCCGAACTGGCCGGCATCGGCCTGAACGAGGCCGTGGCCCTGGTGACCGCCAACCCGGCGCGTGCAGCCGGACTGAACGACCGCGGCCGCATCGCTGTCGGCCTGCGCGCCGACCTGATCGCGGTGAAGGCGCTGGGCGGCTTGCCGCAGGCCGAGTTCGTCTGGGTGCACGGTGCGCCGGCCCTCAGCGCGCACTTCGACCACGCCTGATCCGCAGCGCCGGGAGTCCTCCATGAAAGCTCGTTTGATCTATGTGGTCGGCCCTTCGGGCAGTGGCAAAGACAGCCTGTTGCGGTATGCCCGTGAGAAGCTGGCCGACGACCCGGGCGTGGTGTTCGCGCACCGCTACATCACGCGTGCGGCCGACGCTGGCGGAGAAAACCATGTCGCGCTGACCCCCGCCGAGTTCGCCAGCCGCCAGCGCAACCGGCTGTTTGCGCTGGCCTGGCACAGCCACGGCCATGCCTATGGGATCGGCATCGAGATCAACCAGTGGCTGGCCAAGGGGGCGACGGTGGTCGTCAACGGCTCGCGGGAGTATCTGGCCGAGGCGAGCCAGCGCTTTCCGGAGTTGCTGACAGTGAGCATCGATGTGCCGGCCGAGGTGCTGCGCGAACGGTTGCTGGCCCGGGGTCGCGAGGATGCGGCGTCGGTCGAACAGCGACTTGAACGGCACCGTCGGATGCAGAGCCCGTCCCCATTGGGGCACGTGATCACCAACGATGGCCCGTTGGAGCGCGCCGGCGAAGCATTGGTGGCCTTGCTGCGCGAACACGCCGGGCAGCCGCTGTGCGCGTGACCTTCCTGGGAACGGGTGCCGCCGGCGGCGTGCCGCTGTACGGCTGCACCTGCGCGGCCTGCGGACGTGCGGCTGTCGAGCCCAGCCGGGTTCGGCGGCCCTGCAGCGTCTTGATCGAGCACGAGGGCACGCGCGTCCTTGTCGATGCCGGGCTGATGGACCTGCACGAGCGATTTGCGCCGGGTGCCCTGGACGCCATCGTGCTGACGCACTTCCATCCGGATCATGTGCAGGGCCTGTTCCACCTGCGCTGGGGGCGTGGTGTACCCATCGTCGTCCATGCTCCACCGGACGCCGAGGGCTGCGCCGACCTCTACAAACATCCCGGCTTGCTGGACTTCCGGCGCCTGGCCAAGTTCGAGCCGCAGCGCATCGGGGGGCTGTGCTTCACCCCCTTGCCACTGGTGCACTCGAAGCCGACGTTTGGCTATGCTGTCGAGGCCGACGATGGCACCCGGTTTGCCTATTTGACCGACACGCTCGGCCTGCCGCCGCAGACCGAGGCTTTCCTCCAGGCCTGGCAAGCCGACGGCCTCGCGATCGACTGCAGCTATGCGCCGCAGGATGCACCACCGCGCGGGCACAACGACTGGCCGATGGCGCTGGCTGCTATCGCGGGCGTTCGGCCGCGCAGGGCGTGGCTGACGCACATTGGCCACGCCCTCGATGACTGGATTCTGCAGACCAAGCCGACACTGGCCGCATACATATCTGTCGCGCAGGACGGCGAGCAGGTCGATCTGGTGCGCAGCCGCGATCTTGGTACGGCATGACCGGGGGCTTCGAAGGCATCGCCATCGGGCTGTCGGTGCTGATGCACGTGACCTGGAACCTGATCGCCCGACATCAGCCACGCGATAGTGAGCCAATGTGGTGGGTGCTGCTCGGCCATCTAGTGCTGGTCGCACCCTGGGGGCTATATCGCTTCGTGGTCGAAGCGCAGTGGAGCTTGCACCTTCTTGGCTTGCTGCTGACCTCGGCGGCTGCCAACGTGCTGTACTTCCACGGGCTGCACCGCGCCTACCGGCACGCACCTGTGGCCTTCGTGTACCCACTGGTTCGCAGCTCGCCCTTGCTGATTGCCGGATGGAGCCTGCTGTTCTTCGGCGAATCGTTGGGTGCATTGGCCTGGACCGGCATCGCCATCAGTGTCCTGGGGCTCGTGGCGATGGCCCGCACGGCGCGCGGCAACGACGAGGGCAAGGCGCTGCCCTGGACGCTGTTGTCCATGCTGGCCACGAGCGTCTATTCGCTGTCCGATAAGGCCGCCACGTCGCAGCTTGCCGGCTTCGGTGGCATCGTGGGCTACCTCAGCGTCGGCTATCTCGCGGCCTGGGTGGCCATGAGCTGGCGGCTGCGGCGCAGCACAGGGCAATGGACACCCAAAGCCCGGCCGAGTGCCCTGGCGCTGCTGGCGGGCAGCCTGTGCGTGGGCCTGGCCTACGCCCTGGTCATCCACGCCATGCGAACCCTGCCGGCAGCCGAGGTCGTGGCGTATACCAACGCGGGCATCGTGCTGGCGACCGCCATGTCGCTGGTCGTGTTCCGCGAGCGCACGCAGTGGCAGCAGCGGACTGTGGCCGCAGGGGTGGTCTGTGCCGGGCTCGCGTGCATTGGGATAGGGCGGGCGCTGTAAGAGCGGAGCTCGCTCTGGCCTGCAATGCCTCGGACCAGGGTCCTTGGTCCTGTTTCCCTTGGTTGGCGATCATCCATCAATCGCGCGAGGCCACGCCGCAGTCCGGCTAGACGGCTACGGACAGCGATCTGGTGATCCGAGCGCGACTGCGAATGCCTGAAACTTGCCGCCGGCAGACGCCTCGTGCGCTGGGGTGGTCGATCAGGCAGTGGCAACAGGACCTTTCGGCAGCTGTCTGGCTCTCTTCGGTGGATGTCAGCTCCTCACGCAACTGAACTTCAGGAATGGGTCGAAGCCGGCGCCCAGACTGATCTCCCGAGCCCAGTCGGCTGAGGCTTTCGACGCCAGTTCTACCTGTTCGCGAAAGCCGCACTGAACTGACTCGCGGCAATCGAGGCCGTCACCGGCTTCTGCAGGAACAGCAGCCCATGTTCTTCGATGGCCGCCACGAGGTCCTTCTCGTCGACTTCCTTGCTGCCGGCCTTGCCGGTCAGCAGGGCAATCGGGCATGTGGCGCTTTGGCTTCGCAGCTTGGCGACAAGCGCCTCTGCCGTGCTGTTTGGCAGAACCCAGTCGATCACGTAGGCATCGAAGCTGTCGAACTGCAGGGCAGCTTCGAGCTGCGCCTCGGTTGCAAACGCCGTAGCCTCGAAGCCCAGCTCGACCAGGCCGGCCGCAAGGCTTCGGGCAACTTCGATGTCGTCGTCGAGGATCGCAAAGCGCCTCGGCCGATCCGGCTTCGGCTCGATGATGAGCCGTGCGTGTCGCCGGCCACCATCACCACCCACTCCGACCCGCCCTTGATCGCGATGAGGTCGCCCGGCCGATGCTGCGACAGAGGCTGACCTGGCCAAAGCCGGCAAGCAACGCGCAGCGGACCGGCGATGAGCATGGCGGTTTCGTAGTCCGCTAGCTTTTGCTCCCCGAAAAGGTCCACCAGGGTCTCGCCGTGGTGCGTCGCGACTGTCTGAAGCTCCTCCAGCGACCACGTGACCATCCCCGTCATCCGTCGGTGAGCCTGGTGGTAGGACAGGCCAAGCAGACTGCCGATGTGTGCCGCGTGCCTGTGCCGCGAGAGGCCGGCCCTTTCGAGGAGCGCCCGGATGCAGGTGGCGGCGAGGGAACCTTGGGCCTCGCCATTGGCTGGCTCCGGGGCGGGTGGCCGGGCAGCAGAACGAGCGCTCACAGCATGCCTCGCGGCCATTCATTGCTTATCACGCAACTTTTTGTCTTCATAAGTACGTCTCTTCCGTGTAACAGATAATCTTTGCGTTCTATGCACGTTTTGGTCTGCTACATTGTCTTTTCTCGCTACTGTGTGGCGTCAGGTCTTCACAACAGTGAAAGGTTGGCAATGAAAGCACATTTCAGCACCACATTCCGGCCGTTCGTGAGTCTCGTGAGACTTGCTGCCCCTTTCAGCCTGGTTCTCGGTCTCGGCCTGGGGCTCAGCGGCCCCGCGCACGCTGTCGACGGGTGCAAGCTTCTGCTGTGCATGGCTGGCAACTGGCAGAACATCAGCCAGTGCACGCCCACCGTGCGCCAGGCCCTGCGCGACGTGGCCCGAGGTCGCGGCTGGCCTACCTGCAGCATGGGCGGCGACAGCGCCAGCGGCAATCAGTACGTGGCGCCCGAGCAGTGCCCGGAGCAGTACATCACCAACGCCGGGACCGACGAGAGTGGCCGGCCCATCTACAGCTGCCCCTTCAGCGGCGTGATCCATGTCGCCGTCGAAGGGCGACCGTGGTCGCGCACCTGGTGGTCCCCGTCGGGTGACTCGGTGGTCGAGTGGCTGCCGGCCGCGAAGGCTGCGTTCGCCAACTCGCCGGATGCCATGGACGAGCGGTTCGACCGCGACCACGCAGCGTGGGTCATCAGTGAACAGGTCCGGCTTGCTGCCGAGGCCGCTGCTGCGGCAGCAGCCGCCCAAGGGGGGGCGGGTGATTGACTTGGCCGCCCTCGTGCTGACCTGCGCGCCGCTGGTGGCGCAGGACACGGCACGCGCCCTGATCCAGGTCGAAAGCGGCGGCAACCC
>LNFM01017425.1_pt1 | contig 17561 bp, 22 predicted proteins | sample 596031 | NCBI WGS metagenome assembly LNFM01 (sample SAMN04254537, study PRJNA301005) | activated carbon metagenome | isolation source: dual media filters at the Ann Arbor, Michigan drinking water treatment plant | place: USA: Ann Arbor | reverse complement strand
AATCGCTGCAAAAGGCCCACTTCGGTCTGCGCATGCAAAAAGCCACGCAACAACTCAACAACAACGCCGTGCTGGGCGACACCCGCCGCGCCATTGCCCGTGCCAAGACCATCTTGGCCGAGAAGCAGCGCACCGCGGCTTCGGCCAAATAAGGAGTGACCATGACGGAAGCTAAAACATCCCTCAAGCGCACCTTGATCGGCAAGGTCGTCAGCGACAAGCGCGCCAAGACCGTGACGGTCCTGGTCGAGCGCCGTGTGAAGCACGAGCTCTACGACAAGATCGTGGCGAAGTCGAGCAAGTACCACGCCCACGACGAAAAGGGCGAGTACAAGACCGGCGACATGATCGAAATCACCGAGAGCCGTCCGCTGTCGAAGACAAAGAACTGGGTCGCCACCCGCCTGGTCCAGAAGGCCGAGCTGGTTTAAGCGCGATATGCGCTGCTCGCAGCGCAGAACCGAAAAGCGACCGACAATGCCGGTCGCTTTTTCTTTTTCCGGGATCGGTTTTTCGATTCCCGACACCACGGCCCACAGGCCCCAAAACCACGAGGAGCACAGCATGATTCAGGTTGGCGAAAAGATCCCGGCGGCAACGTTGATGGAATACAGCGAGGTCGAAGGCAACGGTTGCAGCATTGGTCCCAACGCCGTTGACGCTCACAAGGCGGCGGCCGGCAAGACGATCGCCGTGTTCGCGTTGCCCGGTGCCTTCACGCCGACCTGCTCGGCCAAGCACGTGCCCGGTTTTGTGGAGCACGCCGCTGACTTCAAGGCGGCCGGTGTGGACGAGATCTGGTGCCTGAGTGTGAACGACGCGTTTGTGATGGGCGCTTGGGCGCGCGACCAGAAGACCGGCGACAAGGTGCGCATGTTGGCCGACGGCAGCGCCGACTTTGCCAAGGCCACGGGCCTCACGCTGGACCTGACCGGTCGTGGCATGGGTTTGCGCAGCAACCGTTACTCGATGTTGATCAAGGACGGTGTGGTCAAGTCGCTGAACGTTGAGGCACCTGGCAAGTTTGAAGTGAGCGATGCGGCCACTTTGTTGGCGCAGGCCCAGGCTGGCGTCTGAGTAGGCCCTGCCATCAGCACAAAGCCGCTGGCGTCACCGCCAGCGGCTTTTTTCTTGATCGGCCGTTGCCGTGGGAAGCTCAGAGATCCACCTTGAGGTAGTGTGCTCCGGGTATCGGGTTGTGATAGTAGGGCGCGACTTCCACGAAGCCCGACTCCTGGTACAGCGCCCGCGCGGTCTCCATGTCGCTGAGCGTGTCGAGCAACATGGTGGTGTAGCCGGCCAGCCGCGCGTCCGACATGACCTGTTCCACCAGCAGACGGCCCAGACCAAAGCCGCGGAACGCCCTGCGCACGAACAGGCGCTTCATTTCGCAGGCGTCGAGGTGGTCGGTGTTGGTGAGCGGGCGAAATGCGCAGCAACCCGCGGGTTCTCCGTCCACCAGGGCGACCAGCACCGAGCCCGCTGGCAACGCGTACTCACCGGGAAGGTTGGCCAGTTCATCCTCGAACCCCTGAAAGCACAGGTCAATGCCCAGGTCGGACTGGTAGTCGAGGAACAGGGATCGGACCGTGCTCAGGTCGTCCGGAAAATGGGCCAGCCGGAGCGTGACGTCGGCTGTCTCGGTGGGTTTCATGCGTGCGGGTGGGAATCTGCCAAACAGGGAGGGGCCACTATACGGCCACCTTGGCGGTGGCGGTGCTCAGAAGGCATGACCCAGCCGGACCAGCCAGGCCACGGCACCACCACACACCGCCAGCAACGCCAACGCCAGCCACCGGGATGCTGACGAATCGCGCGCCCGCGGAACCACCACACCCGCGTCCACCTGTTTGTCGCCCAGGACCATGGGGCGCACCAGGCCCTCTTTCTTGAACCACTTGTAAAACAGGATGGCCGCCACGTGCAGCACCACCAGCGCGATCACGATGAACTTGCCGATGTTCTTGTGGTAACTGGTCGCGGCCGACACCGTGTCTGCCGACACGAACCGCACCAGCGGGCCGAAGAAGGCGATCTCATCGTCGCTCATGAGGCCGGTGCCGACCTGCGCCATCAACACCAGCAGGAGCGCGAAGACCGACAGTGCCCCCAGCGGCGTGTGCCCCACCCGGTGCTCGGGCTTGGCCGTGCCCCGCACGTATGCGACGAGGGCCGACGGCGGGTACAGGAAATTGCCAAAGCGCGACCAGTGCCCCCCCACGAAGCCCCAGACCACGCGGAACAGCAACAGGGCCAGTACCGCGTAGCCCAGGCGCAGGTGCCAGTTCATCCAGTTGCCGCCGATGTTGGCGGTGATCACGAGGCCCACCACCGCCGCGGCCAGCAGCCAGTGAAACAGGCGGGTGGGCAGGTCCCAGACGCGGATGGTTTGCATGGTTCAGATGAGCGAGTTCAAAGAAGAGTGGAGCCAGGGGGCATGCCGACAGTTCCGGCGGAACTTCCACCGCGCCCCCACACTCACGCGCAGGCAGCAAGCCGCTGCTGTTTGTATTCAACCACGCTCAGGAGCGCCCATGAAGATTTTCGCCCCACTCGCCATGGCCATCGCCATCACCAGTTTGTCCGCACCGGCCATGGCCCAGTTCCAGAAGCCCGAGGACGCTGTGAAGTACCGCAAGGCCGCGTTCACCGTGATGGCCAGCCACTTCGGGCGCGTGGGGGCCATGGCCAACGGACGCGTGCCGTTCGACGCGAAGGTGGCGGCCGACAACGCTGCCCTCGTCGAGACCATGAGCAAGCTGCCGTGGGAAGGATTTGGCCCCGGCACCGACAAGGGCGACACCCGCGCACTGCCGGCCATCTGGACCGAACAGGCCAAATGGAAAGAAGGCGTCGACAAGTTTCAGGCCGAGGCCACCAAGCTGAGCGCCGCGGCCAAGACCGGCAATCTCGACGCGGTGAAGACCGCTTTCGGCGCTGTGGGTCAGACCTGCAAGGCCTGCCACGACGCCTACCGCAAGGAGTGATGGTGCCCCGGGCGCTGGCCTGACAACAAAAAGCCGGGTCCCAGGACCCGGCTTTTTGTTGTGCGAGCGTTGTGCCGCTTCAGGTCTGGGCCAACAGTTTCTCGATGAGTTGGTGCAGCGCCGCAAAGTCGGGCTCGCCCACGTAGCGTTTCACGATGCGCCCTTGCTTGTCGACGAGATAGGTGGTGGGGGTGAGCTTGACGTCGCCCCACTGCCGGGCGACTTCGCCGGTGTTGTCCAGCGCCACCTTGAAGGGCAGCTGGCGGCTCTGCGCAAAATTGAGCACCCAGTTGGGGGGGTCGTACTCCATGGCCACGGCCACGGTGTCGAAGCCCTGGCCTTGGTACTTGTGCCAGGTGGCCACGATCTGCGGCATTTCCTTGACGCATGAGACGCAGGTGGTGGCCCAGAAATTCACCAGCGTGACCTTGCCCTTGAGGTCGGCTGTGGTCGCCTGGGAACCGTCGATCAAGACAAAGGTGGATTGCGGTGCGGCCTCACCGCCCGCGCAGCCCGCAAGGCCCAGCACGGCGGCCGCGCCCAGTGCGGCAGCGGCTGCGAGGCTGCGTCGGCGCCAGAGGCCGGGTCGATCAAGTTCGGTCATTGTGTTTTCATTTCCCGGGGGCTACATTGCCCCACGCCATTTGTTCACCAGCATCCCAGGAGACACCGCATGCAGCGCCGCCAGTTTACCCAGTCCACCGCCGCCATCGGCCTGCTCATCCTGGCCGTCCACCAGCAGGCTCGGGCCTTGTCGCTGGGCGATCTCACCGAAGGTGACGCCAGCAAGGGCATCAAGGTTGCACTCGAGAAGGGCGCTCTGGCGGCGGTGGCGCTGCTGGGCAAGACCGATGGATTCCTGGGCAATCCAAAAGTTCGGATTCCCTTGCCGGGTTTTCTGGAGGACGCGTCCAAGTTGCTCAAACTCACCGGCCAGGGCAAGCGGATTGACGAGCTGGTGACCAGCATGAACCGCGCTGCTGAGGCGGCCGTGCCCATGGGCAAGGACTTGCTGGTGAACGCGGTCAAATCCATGAGCGTGACGGACGCGAAAAACATCCTCGGGGGCGGCGACAACTCGGTGACGCAGTTCTTCGCCGAAAAAACACGCACGCCGCTGAGCGAGAAATTTCTGCCGGTGGTGACCAAGGCAACCGAAAAAGTGGGGCTGGCCAACCAGTACAACAAGGTCGCGGGCAAGGCCGCGGGCATCGGGCTGGTGAAGGCCGAGGATGCCAATATCCAGAAGTACGTGACAGGCAAGTCGCTCGATGGCCTCTACACCATCATTGGCGAAGAAGAGCGCAAGATCCGCCAGGATCCGGTGGGCACCGGCAGTGCCATCCTTCAGAAGGTGTTCGGCGCCTTGAAGTGACCGCGGGCGGGAGGCTCAGCGCTTCTTGAGCTGGGCGCGCGCTTCAACCAGGCGCGCCTCCAGGTACTCGCCGTAGAAGTCCGGCACGGCCACGCCGACCAGGCGCTCGGCCAGCTCCTGGCCACCGGGACCGAAGAACATCACCGTGGGCGTGAACCGCGCCTTCCAGGCCCGGGCCTGATCGGCCGGGGTGGTGGTGTCGCCAGCAAACCCCTGCAGGGTCGACTGCCGGTCCTGCACGTCGAGTTGCACCGCCACCACCAAACCTTCGCGTCGCATGGGCGCCAGGTAGTTGTTGCGCACGAGTTCGCAATAGACGCAGCCCTTGAGCGTGGTCATCACCACCAGCGGCTCGCCCCGCGCGGCAGCGGCCAGGGCCGCGCCGCGCAGCGAGGCGGGGGTGGGCAAGGCCGCGGCGGTGACCATCACGCGTCCTTCACACCGCGCCGCTGCGCCGCAGCTCAGCCAGTTGTTCGGGCGTGCTGCCCAGCCAGTCGCCCAGCACCTCGGCCGTGTGCTGGCCCAGCAGCGGGGGCGGCAGGTCGTTGCGCACCGGGGTGGCGCTGAGCTTGAGCGGGCTGGCGACGAGATCGACGTCGCCCGAGAGCGGGTGCTCCCAGCGCTGCACCATGCCGCGCGACAACACGTGTTCGTCCGCGAACACCTCCGCCAGGCTGTTGATCGGGCCGCAGGGCACCTTGGCCGCTTCCAGTGCGGCGAGCCAGTCGGCCTTGCTGCGGGACTTCAGGATGGTTTCCAGCAAGGGCACCAGCACGGCGCGGTGGCGCACCCGGTTCTGGTTCTGCGCAAAACGCGTGTCACTCGCCAGCTCGGGCTGGCCGGCCACCGCGCAGAACTTGGCGTACTGGCCGTCGTTGCCCACGGCCAGGATGATGTGTTGCGCCTGGCCCTGCGCATCGGGTGCGACCTCAAACACCTGGTAAGGCACGATGTTGGCGTGGGCATTGCCGGCGCGCCCGGGCACCTTGCCGTCCTCGCGGCCGCGCACCAGGTAGTTGGCACCGAGGTTGGCGAGCATGGCCACCTGGGTGTCGAGCAGGGCCATGTCGATGTGCTGACCCTCGCCGGTGCGCTCGGCGTGGCGCAGCGCGGCCTGGATGGCGACCGTGGCGTACAGGCCGGTGAACAGATCGGCCACCGCCACGCCCACCTTTTGCGGCCCACCACCGGGCAGGTCGTCGCGCTCGCCGGTCACGCTCATGAGGCCACCCATGGCCTGGATGGCGAAGTCGTAACCGGCGCGCTCCTTGTAGGGGCCGGTCTGGCCGAAGCCGGTGATGGAGCAGTACACCAGCCGGGGGTTGAGGGCGCGCAGGCTCCCGAAGTCCAGGCCATAGCGCGCCATGTCCCCGACCTTGTAGTTCTCCACGAACACGTCGGCCTTGGCCGCGAGCGCCCGGATCAGCGCCTGGCCCGCGGGCGAGGCGATGTCGCAGGTGATGGAGCGCTTGTTGCGGTTGGCACCCAGGTAGTAGGCGGCCTCGGCGGTGTCGGTGCCGTCGTGTCCGCGCAGGAAGGGTGGGCCCCAGCCGCGCGTGTCGTCGCCGCCGGGGTGGTTGTCGCCGGGCGGGCGTTCCACCTTGACCACATCGGCGCCGAGATCGGCCAGCGTCTGCGTGCACCAGGGGCCCGCGAGCACGCGGGACAAATCGAGTATGCGGATACCATCCAGAGCATTCATGTTGCCATTGTGCGTGAGGCCGCCGCACCTGCGGTGTCGCCGCGGCGGCGGGCCCGATTCCATCCCATGTTTCCCAACCTCATTGATCGCGCGAAACGGCGCATCCCGTCGCTTGCCATCCTGTGCCTGCTGGCGTTGACCGCGTGTTATCCCGCCTTCAACTGGCGCGAACTGCGGCTTGAGGGCACGCCGTTGCAGGCGCTGCTGCCCTGCAAGGCAGAGACCGCCGAGCGCACGGTGCCGCTGGGTGGGGCTTCCACGCTGTTGCACATGCACAGCTGCAAAGCCGGCGGTCTCACCTTTGCCCTGGCCTGGGCCAACGCGGCAGACGCCGCCGCTGTGCCTGCCCTGTTGAGCGACTGGCAACGTGCCTCGCTGGCGGCCATCCGCGTGGACCCGGCCTTGTCCACCGACCCGGCGTACCGCTGGAACGCCACCGTGGGCGGCGCTTCGCTGGCGCAAGGCATCACCGCGCGGGGCACCGATCCGCAGGGCCAGCCGGTGCAGGCCCGAGCGGTGTACTTTGCGCGCGGTGCGCAGGTGTTCCAGGCGGCGGTCTATGGCGCATCCAGCGACGAGGTGAACACCACGTTCTTCGACGGCTTGAAGCTGCCATGACCCGCGCGCCGACACACGCCAGCGGCGATGCGCTGGGCGCTCGCGCCGCGGTCATTGTTTTCCTGACGTTTGCGATCGCGTACTTTTTCTCGGCGCTGGTGCGAGCCATCACGGCCACGCTGTCGCCCACCCTGAGCCTGGAACTGGACCTGGATGCGGGCGACCTGGGCCTGCTCGCCGGCGGCTACTTTCTGGGCTTTGCCATGACCCAGCTGCCGCTGGGCAACTGGCTGGACCGCCACGGGCCGCGCAAGGTGATCCTGGCGTTTCTGGCGGTGGCCGTGGTGGGCTGCATGGCGTTTGCGCTGGCCACCAGCTTCTCGGGTCTGCTGGCCGCGCGTGTGCTCACCGGCATGGGCGTGAGCGCCTGCCTCATGGCGCCGCTCACCGGCTTTCGCCGCTGGCTCACGCCGGCCACGCAGCTGCGCGCCAACTCGTGGATGCTCATGACCGGCTCGCTGGGCATGGTGGCCGCCACCTTGCCGGTGCAGTGGCTCATGCCGTACACCGGGTGGCGTGGCATGTTCTGGATGCTCGCGGGTCTGATCGCCCTGTCGATGGTGGGCATCGCGCTCATGGTGCCGCGCTGGCGGCAGGAGACGCCCGCGCTGGCGCCAGGCCAGCCGTCAACCGCCCGGGGTTACGGCTTCATCTGGCGCAACCGCTACTTCCGCCAGATGCTGCCGATCGGTTTCGTCAATTACGGCGGCATGGTGGCGGTGCAGACCTTGTGGGCCGGGCCGTGGATGGTCAAGGTGGCGGGCTACTCACCGCAGCAGGCGGCCGCCGGTTTGTTCGGCATCAACCTTTGCATGCTCTGCACCTTCTGGCTCTGGGGCGTGGTCAACCCGCACCTGGCGCGGCGCGGTCTCAAACCCGAACGCCTGATTGCGTGGGGCCTGCCATTGAGTTTTGTGGTGCTGACCGCCATCGTGTGGCTGGGTGCGGGCGCGGGCTGGGAGCTGTGGGCGCTGTTCTGTGTGACCAGCACCTTTGTGTCGCTGTCGCAGCCAGCGGTGGCGCTCGCGCTGCCACCCGAGGCCGCAGGGCGCGCTTTGTCGGCCTACAACCTGGCCATTTTTGGCGGTGTGTTCGGCGTGCAGTGGGGCATCGGCCTCCTGATCGAGGCGCTCACCGTGTTCGGCTGGAGCGAGCCGGTTCGGTACCGCGGCGCCATCGCGTTCTTCGGCGTGTGTTGCTTGTTCGCCTACCTCGCTTTCTGGCGCGCGTGGCGTGCCCGCCCCGGTGCGCAGGCCAGCTAAACTGCGCCCATGAACGGCATCCTCATCATCGCGCACGCGCCACTGGCAACCGCCCTGCGGCAGTGCGTCATGCATGTGTTCCCCGACAGCGCCGAGGCTGTTGCGGCGCTCGATGTCCAACCCAACGTACCGCCCGAAGAATCGCTGGCCCAGGCGCGACCGACGTGTTCGGCGCCACGCCGTGCAACGTGGCGCAGAAACTCATCGACGGCATCAACTCCAAGTTGATCACCGGCGTGAACCTGCCCATGCTGTTGCGCACCGTGTCGTACCGCCACGAATCGCTGGACGCGCTGATCTCGCGCGCCATGATCGGTGCCACACAGGGCGTGATTCAGGTGGCGGTGACCGCTCCGCAGAACCAGGCCAGACGAGCCACCCATGATCAAGACCACCGTGACCATCAGCAATAAGCTGGGGCTGCATGCACGCGCCTCCGCCAAACTCACCAAACTCGCCGGCAGCTTTGCCAGCGATGTGTGGATGTCGCGCGGCGACCGCCGTGTGAACGCCAAAAGCATCATGGGCGTGATGATGCTGGCCGCCGGGTTGGGCAGCACGGTGGAAGTGGAGACCAGCGGCGCCGATGAACAGGTGGCGATGGATGCGCTCCTGGCGCTCATCAACGACAAATTTGGAGAGGGTGAGTGAGCTTCAGCGTCCACGGTCTCGCCGTCTCCCGGGGAATTGCCATCGGGCGGGCGGTGATCGTGGCGTCGAGCCGGGTCGACGTGGCCCACTACTTCGTGCAGACCGAGCAGGTCGACGGCGAGATCGAGCGCTTGCGCCATGCGCGCAACGAGGTGGCGTCGGAGATCATGAAGGTGCAGCAAAGCCTGCACGAGCTGGGGCCTTCGGACGCCCACCCCGAACTCACCGCCTTGCTTGACGTGCACCTCATGCTGCTGCAGGACGAGCAGCTCACCGGCGGCGTGAAGCACTGGATCGTCGAGCGCCACTACAACGCCGAATGGGCGCTGACCACCCAGCTGGAGGTGATCGCGCGCCAGTTCGACGAAATGGAAGACCCCTACCTGCGCGAGCGCAAGGCCGACCTGGAACAGGTGGTCGAACGCATCCTGCGGGTGATGCGCGGCGTGGCCTCCCCGGTGGGTGCTGGCCAGCAGCGCCCCGGCCAGGACAACGCGGTCGACGTGCCGTTGGTGCTGATCGCACACGACCTGTCACCCGCCGACATGCTGCAGTTCAAGCAGAGCGTGTTCGCCGGCTTCGTCACCGATGTGGGCGGCAAGACCAGCCACACCGCCATCGTCGCGCGCAGCATGGACATCCCGGCCGTGGTCGGCGCGCGCTCGGCCAGCCAGCTGATCGAGCAGGATGACTGGGTCATCATCGACGGCGATGCCGGCGTGGTGGTGGTCGACCCGTCACCCATCCTGCTGGCCGAGTACGGTTTCAAGCAACGCCAGGGCGAGGTCGAGCGTGAGCGGCTCTCGCGCCTGAAGAACACGCCCGCCGTCACGCTCGACGGGCAGAAGATCGAGCTGCTGGCCAACATCGAACAGCCCGAGGACGCGGTGGGCGCGCTCAAGGCGGGCGCCGTGGGCGTGGGCCTGTTCCGCAGCGAATTCCTCTTCATGGGGCGTAACGGCAAGCTGCCCGACGAGGAGGAGCAGTACCAGGCCTACAGGCGCGCGGTCGAAGGCATGCAGGGCCTGCCGGTGACCATCCGCACGGTGGACGTGGGCGCCGACAAACCGCTGGACCGTGTGGCCCAGCGCGCGGGCGAAGACCATCTCAATCCGGCGCTCGGCCTGCGCGCCATCCGCTGGAGCCTGGCCGACCCCGCCATGTTTCTGGCGCAGCTGCGCGCCATCCTGCGCGCGGCCGCGCACGGGCCGGTGCACCTGCTCATCCCCATGCTCGCGCACGCGAGCGAGATCCGCCAGACGCTGGCACTGGTGAACCGCGCGCACGACCAGCTGGAAGCGGCGGGTGTGCGACAAGGCGCGGTGAAGCTCGGCGCCATGATCGAGGTGCCGGCCTTCTCTCGATCGGCACCAACGACCTGATCCAGTACACGCTGGCGATCGACCGCGCCGACGAAGCCGTGTCGCACCTCTACGACCCGGTGCACCCGGCCGTGCTGCAGCTGCTGGCCAGCACCATCGCGCAATGCCAGGCGCAGGGCAAAGGGGTGAGCGTGTGCGGCGAAATGGCGGGCGATGTGGCCATGACCCGTTTGCTGCTCGGCCTGGGCTTGCGCAGCTTTTCCATGCACCCGTCGCAGATCCTGGCCGTCAAGCAGCAGATCCTGCGCTGCGACACGACGCGCCTGCAAACCTGGGCGCAGACGGTGTTGGCGGCGGAAGACCCAGCCGCCTTGATGACCGACTGAAGGTCAGTGGGTCCGGCGGGTAGCGATCACCGCCGCACCCACGATCATCAGAGCTGCCAGTCCGATCGAAGGACTGGGCACCTCACCCCGCACCAGCAGCAAGGTCAGCGTTGACAGCAGCGGTGTGAGAAAACTCAAGACGCCGATCTGCCGCGCGTCGCCGCGTTTGAGCGCGGCGTCCCACAAAAAGAACGCACCACCGAGCGGTCCCTGGCCGAGCACGGCGATCAGCAGCAGGTCCCGGGTCGAGAGCGACACGGCGGGCTCCAGCAGCGCGTGGCACAGCAGCGAGAGCACGCCCGAGAGCAGTGCGAAGCTGCCGATGGCCGCGGTGGGGAAAGCGCGCACGCGTTTCGTCAACAGCGAGTAGCTGGCCCAGATGAAGGCCGAGGCCAGCGCCGGGAGGTAGCCCCAGGCCCATCCGGTGTCGCCCGCGCCACCGGCGCCCCCCAGGATGGCCAGCGCCGCGCCGGCGAAGCCCAGCAGGGCCGCGAACACGTGCCTGGCCAGCAACGTGACGCCCGGCAGGAAGAGCGGCGCCAGCACCACGATGCCCAGTGGCCAGAGGTAGTTGACCAGGTTGGCCTGCACGGGCGGCGCATGACGCAGCGCAATGAACAGCAGGAAGTGAAAGCCGAACAGGCCGTACACCCCGAGCGCCAGCGTGCTCGCCGGCACACGCCACTGGCGCAGGTCAAACCGCGAAAGCGGCAACGCGATCAGGCTGCCCACCAGCAGCGACAGACCGGTGAGCAGGAAGGGCGGTACGTGTGACAGGGCCACACCCAGTGCGGCGAGGGAGGCCCACAGTGCGATGGCACCCAGGGCAAGGAGGTTCGCGTTCATGCGCGGAGGTTACCGCGCCGTGCGCGCGTGGCTGCGCCGGCTGCGTCACGCACACGTCATGGTGCTGTCACGCGCGGGTCTCACGGGCAACACACCATCGCCCCATGCTCAATGTCGATCTGGTCTGGTTCAACGCCGGTGGCGGTCACCGTGCCGCTGCCGAGGCGCTGGCGCTGGCCATCGAGGCGCAGGGGCTTCCATGGCGGGTGCGCAAGGTGAACTTCTCCGAGGTGATCGATCCCGCGGGCCGCTTTCGCCGGATCATGGGTTTCGATCCCGAGGACCTTTACAACAAGCGACTGGCCAGCGGCTTCACGCTGGGGCTCGCGCAAGAGCTCAGGCTGTTGCAGCGCGCGATTCGCTGGAGCCATCCGCTGCTGGTGGAGCGCTTGTCAGCGCACTGGTGCGAGACCCGGCCGGACATGGTCGTGTCGCTGATTCCGAACTTCAACCGGGCGCTGCACGACAGTCTGGCACTGGCCCTGCCGCAGACGCCGTTCGTGACGGTGCTGACCGACATGGCCGACCACCCACCCGCGTTCTGGATGGAGCCGGGCACGGGTCAGCACGTCGTCTGCGGCACCGCGCATGCCCGGTCGCAAGCGCTGCAAGCCGGTTGCGTGCCCGAGCAGGTGCACCGTGTCAGCGGCATGCTGCTGCGCCCGGCCTTCCATGCGCCAGTGGCGCTGGACCGCGAACAGGAGCGCGCGGCACTCGGTTTCAGTCCCCACCAGGCGGTGGGGCTGGTCATGTTCGGCGGGGCCGGCTCGCGGGTCATGAAGCGCATTGCCGCAGCCTTGCCCGAGGTACCGCTGATCCTGCTGTGCGGACGCAACGAGGCGCTGGCGCAGGCGCTGCGCGCCATGCCCTCGGCAGCGCCGCGCGTGGTGGTGAGCTTCACGCCCGATGTGGCGCGCTGGATGCAGCTGGCCGATTTTTTTGTCGGGAAACCGGGGCCCGGTGCCATCAGCGAAGCGGTGCAGATGGGCCTGCCGGTCATCGTCACACGCAACGCCTGGACCATGCCGCAGGAACGCTGGAACACCGCCTGGGTGAAGGAGCAGGGCGTGGGTCTGACCCTGCGCAGCTTCAGCCAGATCGATGCGGCGGTGGCCCGACTGTTGCCGCGGCTCGACGAATTCAAGCGCCGCGCCGCGGCGGTGGAAAACCACGCGGCGCTCGAGGTGCCGCGGCAGCTGGCCGCCATTCTGCAGGCGCGGAGCGCGGCAGCGCCCGTTCGGGTGCGCGGGGCGGAGCCTGCGCTGTCATGCGATTGACGCAGAGTCTTCACAGATGCGTCGCCAGCCTTCTTCAAACTGGACGCCCATGCGACGTGATCCTCTGCCTTTGCTGAACCCTTCGGATTCGATGGACCCCGATGGCGACGTGCTGGACGCGCCCGACGGGCTGCGCGTGCGCACGGTGTGGATCTCCGACCTGCACCTGGGCACACCGGGTTGCCAGGCGAGGCCGCTGCTCGACTTTCTCAAGCGCGTGGAATGCGACACGCTCTACCTGGTGGGCGACATCATCGACGGCTGGCAGCTCAGGCGGCAGTGGTACTGGCCGCAGACCCACAACGACGTGGTGCAAAAGCTGTTGCGCAAGGCACGCAAGGGCACGCGCGTGGTGTTCGTGCCCGGCAATCACGACGAGTTTGCGCGCAAGTACCTCGGCCACAACTTCGGGGGTGTGGAAGTGGTCGACGAAGCCATCCACCAGACCGCCGACGGGCGCCTGTTGTGGGTCACCCACGGCGACTATTTTGACGGCGTGATCCAGTGCGCCAAATGGCTGGCCCACGTGGGCGACTGGGCCTACGAGCTCACCCTGCGAATCAACCGGCACCTCAACTCCACCCGCGCCCGCCTGGGCCTGCCGTACTGGAGCCTGTCGCGCTACCTCAAACTCAAGGTCAAGCGCGCCGTGAGTTATGTGGGCGACTTTGAAACGGCGGTGGCACGCGAGGCGCGTGAGCGCGGCGTGCACGGCGTGGTGTGCGGACACATTCACCACGCCGAGATCCGCACCATCGACGGCATCCTCTACTGCAACGACGGGGACTGGGTGGAAAGCCTCACCGCGCTGGTGGAGCACGCCGATGGACGGCTCGAGATTCTGGACTGGTCGGGACGCACAGGGAAGCACGACGATGCCGTGGTCAACGCGCCCGCGCTGTGCCCTGCAGTGGCCTGATGGCTTTCAAGCGGCCGAGTTCAGCACGTCGTGTGCTTGCTGGTCGGCGTGGTACGAGCTGCGCACCATGGCGCCCACAGCGGCGTGGCTGAACCCCATCTTGTAAGCCTCGGCCTCGAACATCGGTGGTGACCGCTGGGCGCGAGGTACTGGCCGATGGTGAGCATGTCGATGCCGTGCGCGCGCATGTCGCGCATGACGTCCAGGATCTCTTCGTCCGTTTCGCCCAGACCGACCATCAAGCCGCTCTTGGTCGGCACATGGGGAAACAGCGCCTTGAATTTCTTGAGCAGGTTCAGGCTGAACTGGTAGTCCGATCCCGGGCGCGCTTCCTTGTAGAGACGCGGCACGGTCTCCATGTTGTGGTTCATCACGTCGGGCGGTGCGGCTTTCAGGATCTCCAGCGCGCGGTCGTCGCGGCCCCGGAAATCGGGCACCAGCACCTCGATCTGCGTCTGCGGTGACAAGGCGCGGGTCTTTTCGATGCACGCCACGAAATGGCCGGCACCACCGTCACGCAGGTCATCGCGGTCCACGCTGGTGATCACGACGTACTTCAGCTGGAGCTGCGCGATGGTCTTGGCCAGGTTGTCCGGTTCGTTCACATCGAGCGGGTCGGGGCGGCCATGGCCGACGTCGCAGAACGGGCAGCGCCGGGTGCACTTGTCGCCCATGATCATGAAGGTGGCCGTGCCTTTGCCGAAGCACTCACCGATGTTGGGGCAGCTCGCCTCTTCGCAGACTGTCACCAGTTTGTTGGTGCGCAGGATGTCCTTGATTTCGTAGAAGCGGGTGGTGGGGCTGCCGGCCTTCACGCGGATCCACTCGGGCTTCTTGAGCACCTCGGCCGGCACGATCTTGATGGGGATGCGCGATGTTTTGGCCTGGCTCTTCTGCTTGGCCGAGGCGTCGTAGCTGGCGGCGGGCTGGGCCTCGCGCACGGTGGTGTCGGCAACGGCAGGGACGGGCGTGTCGGTCGGGTTCATGGCGGCGGCGCGGGTGGCGCGTGGGGTCGGGGTTGGTCAGGGTGACAGGGTGGCGCCGAGCTTCTGGCTCAACACCTGTGCGGCCTCTTCCCGGGACACCGCAACCCCGATTGTAGAAAGGTCCACCGTTTGCAGGCCGGTGTAGCCACATGGGTTGATGCGCTGGAAGGGTTGCAGGTCCATGGCCACATTGAGTGCCACGCCGTGGTAGGTGCAATGGCGGCTGATCTTTATGCCGAGCGCGGCGATCTTGCCCAGGCCCGAGAAGTCGGGTTCGGGCGCGGGCTCGCCGGGCACCCGACGCTGGGGTCGCTGGGCCAGCATCGCGTGGCTGAACGGGTCGTCCAGCCGGACGTAAATCCCGGGCGCACCGGCCACGCGGTGACCCGTGACCTCAAACGCGGCCAGCGTGCGGATCACCGCCTCTTCAACCCGGTAGACGAATTCCTTGACGTAGTAGCCCGCGCGCTGCAAGTCGATCAGCGGATAGGCCACCACCTGGCCCGGCCCGTGGTAGGTCACCTGACCACCCCGGTTCGTCTGCACCACAGGGATGTCTCCCGGGGCGAGCAAATGGTCTTCACGCCCCGCCAGGCCCTGCGTGAACACGGGCGGGTGTTCGCAGATCCAGAGCTCGTCGGGTGTGTCCGGTGTGCGCTCCGCCGTGAAGGCCTGCATGGCTTCAAAGGTCGCGCTGAAGGGCACCAGGCCCAAGCCTCGTGTGTTCACAGCACGATCTTGACCATCGGGTGGGTGGTCAGGGTGCGGTAGAGCTCATCGAGCTGTTCGCGACTGGTCACGTGCACGCTGAGCGTCAGGCCCATGTAGTTGCCCGCTTTGCTGGGGCGCTGTTCGACGGTTCCGGCGTCGAAGCCGGCGTCGAAGGCCCTGGCCACGTGCACCATGGCATCGATGAAACCTTCCACGTTCGCCCCCATCACCTTGATGGGAAATTGTGTGGGGTACTCGATGAGCGATTGCTCGGGGGGGATGTCGCGGGGTTGGTCCATGGGGCTTCTCCGGTTCAGGCCGCCAACGCGGCCACGGCTTGCTGGTAACCAGCGTACAGACGGTGGTAGATGGGGCCGGGGACGCCTTGCCCGACCGGATGACCATCAAGGCGGGTGATGGGCAGCACCTCTTTCGAGGCGGACGACAGCAGCAGTTCGTCGGCGGCCAGCACCTCGGCGCGTGTGATGCGGCGCAGTTCAAACGGCAGGCCCTGGGAGCGGCAGATCTCTTCGATCAGCCCGAAGCGGATGCCTTCCAGCACCAGGTTGTCGCTGGGCGGGCCCATGACCACGCCATCCTTGACCACCCAGACGTTGCTCGACGCCGCTTCACTCAAATGCTCGCCGCGGAACATGACGGTCTCCACCGCACCGGCGTCCACGCCGATCTGGCGAGCCAACACCGCCCCCAGCAGGCTCGTGCTTTTGATGTGGGCTTTCTCCCAGCGAAAGTCGTCGGCGCTCACGCAGGCCACGCCGTGCTCGCGCTTTGCCGGTGTGGCCAGTTTCATCTCGCTCACCATCACGAACACGGTGGGCGCGATGTCGGGCGGCATGGCGTGATCCCTCAAGGCCACGCCCCGGGTGACCTGGATGTAGATGAGCTGATGTGTGGCGCCGCGGCCGTCCCGCAACGAGTGCGCCAGGCGCTGCGCGATGGCCAGCCATTCGGCGTGGGACAGGGGGCTGGTGATGCGCAGTTCGTTCAGCGAGCGGTCCAGCCGTGCCATGTGCTGTTCGAAGCGGAACGCCTTGCCTGCGTAGCAAGGCAGCACCTCGTACACGCCGTCTCCAAAAATGAAACCCCGATCCAGCACGCTGATTCTGGCGTTGCGCAGCTCGGTGAACTCACCATTGAGGTAGCAGAGGGTGTCGGGCAGAGCGGGGGTGGGCCCCCAGTTCGCAGCGGTCATGGAGCGATTATCGGCGGCGGTGTTGGCAGAAGACGCACAAGCTGCGCTCAGCCTTGACGACCCCATGGGGTTTCTACGTATAATCAGCGGCTTTGCGAACGTCGCCCAACCGTAACCCGTCTGTAACCCTCCATGTCGACAATGCAACGCGTCGATCCGGAGTCGCAGACCCAGGCGGAAGGTGCAGATGGTGAGCAAGCGATCGAATTCAAGCCACTGACGCGCGAAGAAGCGTTGCAGTGGCGAGCCCGCCAGCCCAGCTTGTCTTTGTGGCGTCTGGTGGGGTTGCAGTTGGTGGTGGGATTGTCCGCAGGCGCCCTGGCCTGGTTGCTCACGCAATCGGCCTCGGTGGCATGGTCGGTTCTGTACGGTGCAGCCGCTGTGGTGTTGCCTTCGGCCCTGATGGCCTACGGTTTGACATCCAGTGCATTGAGCCGCCTGCTGGCGGGTTATGCGCAAGCGGCTTTTGCCGGGTTTTTGTTGTGGGAGGGGGTCAAGATCCTGCTGGTGGTCGCCATGTTGTGGTCGGCTCCCTGGGTTGTCCCCCAGCTGAATTGGCTGGGCCTGTTGGCTGGTCTGGTGTTGGTTCTCAAGGTGTACTGGTTTGGATTCTGGAACAAATCGGTGCAAACGAACATGGCAACTGAAGGCAGCGCTCTGACCCCCGGCGAATACATCCGCCACCACCTGGTTCATTTGACGAACAAAAAGCAAGCGTCGATCGTCGACTTTTCGGTCATCAACATCGATTCGGTGATCGTGAGCTCCCTGCTGGGTGCGCTGGTTTGTTTCGTGTTGTGGCTCGCCGCCCGCAAATCCACCGCGGGTGTGCCCGGCCGTTTCCAGGCGGCTGTGGAAATGCTGGTCGAGATGGTCGACAGCCAGGCCAAGGCCGTCATTCACAACGCCCACAGCCGCAAGCTGGTCGCCCCGCTGGCACTGACCGTGTTCGTGTGGATCTTCATGATGAACTTCATGGACATGCTGCCGGTCGACCTGCTGCCCTCCATCTGGCACGTGGCTGGCCCGGCCATGGGTTACCCCGATTACTTGCGCGTCGTGCCCACCGCCGACCTCTCCACCACGCTCGGCCTGTCCGTGTCCGTGTTGCTGATGTGCCTGTTCTACAACATCAAGATCAAGGGCATCGGCGGTTGGACGCACGAGCTGGTCACCGCACCTTTCGGCACCAGCAAGAACCCCATCTGGGCCGTGCTGCTGGGCCTGATCAACTTCCTGATGCAGATGATCGAGTTCGTGGCCAAGACGGTCTCCCACGGCATGCGGTTGTTCGGAAACATGTTCG
>LNFM01007227.1_pt1 | contig 17563 bp, 15 predicted proteins | sample 596031 | NCBI WGS metagenome assembly LNFM01 (sample SAMN04254537, study PRJNA301005) | activated carbon metagenome | isolation source: dual media filters at the Ann Arbor, Michigan drinking water treatment plant | place: USA: Ann Arbor | reverse complement strand
AGTGAGTTCGCCTGCGACCTGCTGCTGGAGGAGAACACACGCCCGCGCAGCCTGAGCTTGCCGGACGATGCCATGCTGCTGTTTTTGCGCGGGGTCAACCTCAACCCAGGGGCTGAGCCCGAGGACATGGTGTCGCTGCGCATCTTTGCCGATGAGCAGCGGGTCATATCGCTGCGCTTGCGGCCTTTGCGCGCCACCGAAGAGTTGATCCGTGATCTGTCCGCAGGCAATGGCCCCAAGACGGGCTCCGAGTTGCTGCTGAGCATGGCGCATTACCTGACGGACAAGGTCGAGTCGCTGGTGGCTGAGCTGTCCGAGCAGGTCGACGAGCAGGAAGAGCTGATTGATGCCGATGCGCAGGCGCAGCCCGATCATGATCACCTCCTGCACATGCGCCGCCGGGCAGCTGGTTTGCGTCGGTTTCTGGCGCCGCAGCGCGAGATTTTCGCCCAGCTGGCGCGCAATGGTCGGGCCTGGTTTCTGGCCGATGACACGGATTATTGGAATGAGCTACACAACCGGCTCACGCGCTACCTCGAGGAGCTGGACCTGAGCCGCGAGCGTGTGAGCCTGGTGCTGGAGTCCGAGAACCGGCGCATGGACGTGCGCATGAACCGCATCATGTACCGCTTTGGCATCATCACCGGGGTGTTCCTGCCGATGAGTTTTCTGACCGGCTTGCTGGGTATTAACGTCGGTGGAATGCCCGGTGCCGACAGCCCCCACGGCTTCCTGGTCGCCTGCTTGCTGATGCTCGGGTTGGGTGTCGGCCAGTGGTGGTTGTTCCGCCGTCTGCGCTGGGTGTGATGTGACTTGCCCGCCCTTGGTCTCGTCTAGCCGAGACGTCTTGTGAGGTACGTGATGCACGATCCATTCGAAGAGTCTCTGCGCGACCTGCTCAAGGTGTCACCGTCACAGCATGACGATGACGCCTGCTTGCACCGGGTGCTGAAAACCGCCAACCGCCAGGTCGGTGTGGGTGATCTATTCGGCTTGCTGGGTAACTGCCTGGGCGCGGTGATGATTGCCCTGAACAGCGGTTCTGCGCACATCGCGCCGGTCTCGCGCCGCGATACCTCCCGTTTTACTGATAAGGCCGACTGAAAATGGAACTCGATCCCTGGACCCAAAGCCTGATTACCGCCATGACCGCGTTGTGGACCAAGGTAGCGAGCTTTATCCCCAACCTGTTCGTCGCATTGATCCTGGTCTTGCTGGGCTTTGTCGTTGCCAAGCTGCTCGACACCCTGCTGTCCAAGCTGCTCGGCAAGGTCGGCCTGGACCGCTTGATGGCGGGCACCGGCATGACCAAGTTGCTGGGGCGTGCAGGCATTCAGGTGCCGGTTTCCACCCTGATCGGCAAGATCGTTTATTGGTTCGTTCTGCTGGTGTTCCTCGTTTCGGCGGCTGAATCGCTGGGCCTTGAGCGCGTCTCGGCGACCCTCGATATGTTGGCGCTGTACCTGCCCAAAGTGTTCGGTGCGGCTCTGGTGCTGCTGGCGGGTGTGCTGTTGGCGCAGTTGGTCAGCGGCCTGGTGCGCGGCGCGGCGGAAGGCGTCGGGCTGGATTACGCCCATGGCCTGGGCCGAATTGCGCAAGGTTTGGTCATTATCATCAGTATCTCGGTGGCCATCGGCCAACTGGAGATCAAGACCGACCTGCTCAATAACGTCATCGCTATCGTATTGATCTCGGTCGGCTTGGCGGTCGCCTTGGCGCTGGGTCTGGGCAGCCGGGAAATTGCAGGTCAAATTCTCGCCGGGATTTACGTGCGCGAGATCTATCAGGTCGGCCAGCACGTGCAGGTCGGCGAAGCTGAAGGGCAGATCGAGGAGATTGGTACCGTCAAGACCATCCTGTTGACTGACGACGGGGAGCTGGTTTCGGTGGCCAACCGCACATTGCTGGAGCAGCGGGTGAGCAGTCGCTGAGCGCCAATCCCTGTTAATGTATGCCGCTTGCTGACACCCGCCATGGGTGTCAGCCGTTTTCGTTCAGTCTGTCGGCCCGACCTGCTTTGAATACAACCCAACCGCTGTCCTTGCGCTACGACCCCCGAGAGCTCTCCGATGAGGAGCTGGTGGCGCGTGCGCACGACGAGCTGTTTCATATTACTCGCGCCTACGAAGAACTGATGCGCCGCTACCAGCGGACATTATTTAACGTGTGTTCGCGTTATTTAGGGAACGAACGTGATGCTGATGATGTCTGTCAGGAGGTCATGCTTAAAGTTCTTTATGGGCTGAAGAACTTCGAGGGTAAATCGAAGTTCAAAACATGGCTGTACAGCATTACGTATAACGAGTGCATCACCCAATACCGTAAGGAACGACGCAAGCGTCGATTGATGGATGCGCTTAGTCTGGATCCGCTCGAAGAAGCCTCTGAAGAGAAGGCTCCTGCGGTGGAAGAGCGCGGTGGCCTTGATCGCTGGCTGGTGCATGTGAACCCGATTGATCGCGAAATTCTGGTGCTACGATTTGTCGCAGAGCTGGAGTTTCAAGAGATCGCCGACATCATGCACATGGGCCTGAGTGCCACCAAAATGCGCTACAAACGGGCACTGGACCGTTTGCGCGAAAAGTTTGCAGGTGTTACTGAAAGTTAATCCCGACTAAATAAGTCAGGGTTAAGGGGTAACTTCTGTTAAACTAATCGCCGATTTGCGGGTCTACTGACCGCAACTCATTAATCATGAAGTGGGGATTTAACGGAATGAAACTGAAAAACACCTTAGGCGTTGTCATTGGCTCGATCGTAGCCGCTACTTCCATGGGCGCGCTGGCTCAGGGCCAAGGCGCAGTCGAGGTGGAAGGCTTTGCTAAGCGTTATTTCACCGACAGCTCGCGTGACCTGTCCAACGGCAACCTGTTCGGTGCCTCTGTTGGCTACTACCTGACTGACGATGTTGAGCTGGCTCTGTCTTACGGCGAGTACCACGACATTCGCTCGGAAAACAACACCGGTAACAAGAACATCAAGGGCAGCATGACTGGCCTGGATGCCATCTATCACTTCGGTACTCCGGGTGTTGGCCTGCGTCCTTATGTTTCCGGTGGCTTCGCTCACCAGAGCATCAGCAACGTACCGGCGCGCACTGGTCGTGACCACACCACCTTCGCCAACATCGGTACCGGTGTGAAGTACTACTTCACCGAAAACCTGTACGCCCGTGCTGGTCTGGACGGCATGTACAACATCGACGACGGCGAAGCTGAATGGGCTGCTGGCGTAGGTGTTGGTATGAACTTCGGCGGCAGCACTCGCCGTGTGGCCGAGGTTGTTGAGACTGCACCTGAGCCGATGCCGGAGCCGGTTGCCGTTGTTGAAGAGCCTGCCCAGGTTGTTCGCGTTGAGCTGGACGTTAAATTCGACTTCGACCGTTCGCAGGTCAAAGAAGAAAGCTACAGCGACATCAAGAACCTGGCTGACTTCATGAACCAGTACCCGCAGACTTCGACCACCGTTGAAGGTCACACTGACTCCGTCGGTACTGACGCCTACAACCAGAAACTGTCCGAGCAGCGTGCAACCGCCGTTCGTAACGTTCTGGTTAACCAGTACGGCGTTGATGGTCAGCGCGTAAACGCTGTTGGCTACGGCGAATCCCGCCCAGTTGCTGACAACGCCACTGAAGCTGGCCGCGCCGTTAACCGTCGCGTAGAAGCTGAAGTAGAAGCCCAAGCCCAGTAAGGCTTAGGTTCCAAGAGAAACCCGGCTTCGGCCGGGTTTTTCTTTGTCTGCAGAAAAGTGACTTAGGCGCTTACAGCCAGCGCCTGCAACTGCCGGACGTTTGCCACGTCGCCGATGACCAGCACAGCGGGGCTTTTCAGCTGGAAATCCAGGGCGTCTTGCTGCATGGCATGCAGTGAGCTGCGGCACTCGCGTTGCTGTGGCAGGGACGCGTTTTCGATCAGCGCCACTGGCATATCGGCGCGCATACCACCCGCCAGCAGGCTTTCACGAATTTGCCCCAGCTTTGCCACGCCCATGTAGACCACTAGGGTGGTGCCGCCCTGGGCCAGGGCGGCCCAGTTCAGCGTGCTGTCGTCTTGGGTGTGGGCCGTGACCAGGGTCACGCCGCGGGCCACACCGCGCAGGGTCAGGGGAATGCCGCACTGGGTCGCTCCGGCCAATCCAGCGGTGATGCCGTTGACCATCTCCACCTCGATGCCATTGGCGCTCAGCCAGTCGACCTCTTCGCTGCCCCGGCCGAAGATGCACGGGTCGCCACCTTTCAGGCGTACCACGCACTTGCCCTGACGGGCGTAGCGCAGCATCAGGCGATGGATAAAAGCCTGGGGCGTGGAGCGGCAACCGCCGCGCTTGCCCACCGGCACCACCCGGGCATTCGGGCAATGCTCCAGCACGGCCGGGTTGACCAGGTCGTCGATCATCACGATATCGGCCCGACTGAGGGCTTTGACTGCCTTCAGGGTCAACAGCTCCGGATCACCGGGCCCAGCGCCTACCAGCCAGACTTTTGCGCTCATACGGCATTCCTCGCGTAGGGTGCGTCGTGCGCACCCAATTGTTGGGGTTGTACGCATGGCCTAGGCGGCCCCACGCACCCTACGGTTATGCATTGACCGCTATTGGCGCAGTGGCCAGCAGCCGCTTGATTTCCGGTACACAGGAGCCGCAACTGGTGCCGCACTTGAGTGCCTGCTTGAGACCGTCGAGGTCGAGACCGCGGGCGATTCCGGCGCAGACCTCGTCCTGGCTGACGTTTAGGCAGTTGCACAGGGTATTGCTGGGCTTTCTGCCGCTGGCCGTGCCCGGCGGGGTGGACAGTGGTGCGAGTAGCCAGCGGCGCAGGTCGGCATCGGCTTGGCCTTCGCTCCACAGGCTTTTCAACCAATCGCGGGCGGCAGTTTCCCCGGCCAGGCGGATGGCGGTGATTCGGCCTTCCTCGATGCGCACGCGCTTGCCGACTGATTTACGCGGGTCGTCATAGGCCAGCACCGGACCTTCGTGCAGGCCGAGCAGACGATCGATCTGCGCCAGCAGGTCAGGCTCGGGAGCCACGGCGCAGGCGGCGCGGATCAGCAGAGCAGGGCGCTCGCGCCCGGTCAGGTTGAGGTTGGCGTAGGCAAAGCCTTCGAACAGCGGGCGCAGGGCTTCGAACCGCGTCTGCACCTGGCCTTCGACCAGGGCAAAGAAGGTCCAGGGCAACTCGACCTTTTCCACCTCGACCCCGGCGTGCTTGAGTTCCGGCTGCTTGGACAGCGGATCGAATGCCGGCTGGGTCAGCACATTGGTGCCCAGGCCCTTGAGAAAGCGGTTGCCCCAGTGCATCGGCAGGTAGGCCTGGCCGGCGCGTATGGCGTCGTCGGCCTGCACTGGCAGAATCAGGCTGCCGCGACGGCTGCGGACCTTGATCAGGTCGCCGGTTCGCAGGCGACGGCGGCGCATCTCGTCCGGGTGCAGGCTGAGCACGGCCTCTTCAACATGGCCGAACAGGCGCGCGGCGGTGCCGGTGCGGCTCATACCGTGCCACTGGTCGCGCAGGCGGCCTGTGTTGAGGGTCAGGGTAAAGCGCGCCTCGCGTTTTTCCTTGGGCGCACGGTAAGGGTCGGCATGAAACTGCGCGCGACCATTGGCAGTGGGGTAACGCGCATCGCCGTAGAGGCGCGGCGTACCCTGGGTTGCGCCGGCCGGGAACGGCCATTGCTGGGGACCTTGGTTATCCAGAATCGCGTAGCTGAGCCCCGACAGGTCGAGGTCGCGCTGGGCGGTCAGGTGTTTGTACTCCTCGAACAGCGCTTGCGGGCGGTCGAAGTCGAACAGGCTTGGCAGGCCGGGGCGTAGCCGTTTTTCTAAACGACGGGCGAAATCGCTGGTAATCGACCAGTCCGGCCGCGCCTCGCCGGGCGCTGGCACGGCGCTGCGCACATGGCTGACGCGGCGTTCGGAGTTGGTCACCGTGCCTTCCTTCTCGCCCCAACTGGCGGCGGGCAGCAGCAGGTCGGCGTAGTGGCAGGTCTCCGTGGTGAAAAAGGCTTCTTGCACCACCACGAACGGGCAGGCGGCCAGGGCTTCATGCACCTTGTTCTGATCCGGCATGGACTGCGCCGGGTTGGTGCAGGCGATCCACAGGGCCTTGACCTTGCCGACGCGCACCGCTTCGAACAATTCGATGGCGCTCAGCCCGGTGCTGGCCGGCAGGTTGTCGATGCCCCAGTAACCGGCGACTTCGGCGCGGTGCTCGGCATTACCAGCCTCGCGGTGGCCGGGCAGCAGGTTGCTCAGGCTGCCGGTTTCGCGGCCACCCATGGCATTCGGTTGGCCGGTGAGGGAGAAGGGCCCGGCACCGGGCTTGCCGATCTGCCCGGTGGCCAGGTGCAGGTTGATCAGCGCGCTGTTCTTGGCGCTGCCGGCACTCGACTGGTTGAGGCCCATGCACCAGAGCGAAAGAAAACTCGGCGCGCTGCCGATCATTCGCGCGCACTGCTGCAGGCTGTCCTGGCTGATGCCGCACAGTTCGCTGACCATCTGCGGGCTGTAATCGCGCACCAGAGTCTTCAGCGCGTCGAAACCTTCGGTGTGGGCGTCGATATAGGCGCGGTCGATCCAGCCTTCCCACATCAGGATATGCAGGATGCCGTGGAATAGAGCGACATCGCTGCCCGGGATGATCGGCAGGTGCAGGTCGGCCAGCTCGCAGGTGTCGGTGCGCCGTGGGTCGACGACGATGATCTGCATGTCCGGGCGCTTGGCCTTGGCTTCTTCCAGGCGGCGGAACAGCACCGGGTGGGCGAAGGCCATGTTGGAGCCGGCGATCAGCAGGCAATCGCTCTGCTCGATGTCCTCGTAGTTGCACGGCGGCGCATCGGCACCCAGGCTGCGCTTGTAGCCGACCACGGCGGACGACATGCACAGGCGCGAGTTACTGTCGATATTGTTGGTGCCCACCAACGCTCTCGCCAGCTTGTTGAAGGCGTAGTAGTCCTCGGTCAGCAATTGGCCGGAGATGTAGAAGGCGACGCTGTCCGGGCCGTGTTCGCGGATGGTGTCGGCGAAGACGTTGGCGGCGTGATCCAGTGCGCTGTCCCAGTCCGTGCGGGCACGGGCCAGGCCCTTTCCCAGGCGCAGTTCGGGGTAGAGCGCGCGGGCGTCGAGGTCACCGGTCAGGTGCAGGGTCGAACCCTTGCTGCAGAGTTTGCCGAAGTTGGCCGGGTGCTCGGGATCGCCCTGAACGCCGAGGATCTTCTGGTCATCGTGTTCGATCAGCACGCCACAGCCCACGCCGCAATAGCAGCAGGTGGAGGCGGTGATTTGCGTGGGACTGGCCATGTTCGCAATTCCTGGAGCAAGCGGGGAAAGGGTGGGAGGGCTTTAGCTCGGGCGTCCTGCCATCCATGCAGGCGTCGCCGCGGCAGTCGCCGCTGAAGCGCCTCCCACAAGGTGGGCTAGTTGTGTGGCGCGAGTGCCAGCAGCACTCGGCCGTTTTCCACCTTGGTCGGGTGCCGGTGGGCGCAACCTTGGTCCGGGGCCACGGCTTTGCCGGACTCCAGCTCGATCTGCCAGTTGTGCAGCGGGCAGGCCACGCGCTTGCCGTAGATGATGCCCTGGGACAGCGGGCCGCCCTTATGCGGGCAGCGGTCGTCGAGGGCGAAGACTTCATCTGCGGAAGTCCTGAAAAGCGCGATATCGCCTTTCGGACCGCTGACAATTCGTGAGCCCAGTACGTTTATTTCTTCCAGGTCGCAGATATCCAGCCAGTTCATACATGCGCCTCCAGTTGCTGCAGTGCGATGCGCTCGAATTCTTTCTTCAATTGCGGCTTGGCCAGTTGCTCCTTCCACGGGTCTTGCTCGAACGACAGGGAGAACAGCAGGCGCTCATGCAGGGCCTTGCGCCGTTCGGCATCTTCCAGCACGCCTTTCTTGATGTGCTCCATGCCGACGCGCTGCATGTAGTGCACGGTGCGTTCGAGGTAGAAGGCTTCCTCGCGATAGAGCTGGAGGAAGGCCAGGCTGTATTCCATGACCTCGTCGGCGGTCTTGACCTTGACGAAGAACTCGCCGGCCTCGGTCTTGATCCCGCCGTTGCCGCCGATATACAGCTCCCAGCCGGAGTCGACGCCGATGATGCCGACGTCCTTGATGCCGGATTCGGCGCAGTTGCGCGGGCAACCGGAGACCGCCAGCTTGACCTTGTGCGGCGACCACATGTTGAACAGTGCGTGTTCCAGGTCGATGCCCATCTGCGTCGAGTTCTGCGTACCGAAGCGGCAAAATTCGCTGCCGACGCAGGTCTTCACGGTGCGAATGGATTTGCCGTAGGCGTGGCCGGACGGCATATCGAGGTCCTTCCACACGCCCGGCAGGTCGTCCTTCTTGATCCCCAGCAGGTCGATACGCTGCCCGCCAGTGACCTTGACCATGGGCACGTTGTACTTGTCGGCCACGTCGGCGATGCGGCGCAGCTCCGAGGCATTGGTCACGCCACCCCACATCCGCGGAATCACCGAGTAGGTGCCGTCTTTCTGAATGTTGGCGTGGGCGCGCTCGTTGATAAATCGCGACTGCGGGTCGTCCTTGGCCTCGCCTGGCCAGGTGGAAATCAGGTAGTAGTTCAGCGCCGGGCGGCAAGTAGCGCAGCCGTTTGGCGTGCTCCAGTTGAGGAAGGCCATAGTCGCTGGGATGCTGATCAGGTGCTCGTCACGGATCGCTTTGCGGATCTGCCCGTGGTTGAGATCGCTGCAGCCGCAGATGGCTTTTTCGCTTTTCGGCTTCACATCCGCCGCGCCGCCCACGGTGTTGATCAGGATCTGCTCGACCAGGCCGGCGCAGGAGCCGCAGGAGCTGGCAGCCTTGGTCTGTTTCTTGACCTCGTCGACCGAGAACAGGCCGTGCTCTTGAATGGCTTTGACGATGGTGCCTTTGCACACGCCGTTGCAGCCGCACACTTCCATGTCGTCGGGCATCGACATGGCCTTGCTCTGGCCCTGGTGGCCGGTGTCGCCGATGGCCCCTTCGCCAAACATCAGGTGGTCGCGGATTTCGCTGACATTGTGGTTCTCGCGGATCTGCCGGAAGTACCAGCCGCCATCGGCGGTGTCGCCGTACAGGCAGGCGCCGACCAGCACGTCGTCCTTGATCACCAGCTTCTTGTACACGCCGCCGATAGGGTCGGAGAGGGTGATGGTCTCGGTGCCTTCGCCGCCCATGAATTCGCCGGCGGAGAACAGGTCGATACCGGTGACCTTGAGCTTGGTCGAGGTCACCGAGCCCTGGTAACGGGCGAAGCCGAGCTGGGCCAAATGGTTGGCGCAGACCTTGGCCTGTTCGAACAAGGGGGCGACCAGGCCGTAGGCGATGCCGCGGTGGCTGGCGCATTCGCCGATGGCGTAAACCCGCGGGTCGAAGGTCTGCAGGGTGTCGTTGACCAGGATGCCGCGGTTGCAGGCAATCCCGGCTTGTTCCGCCAGTTCGCTGTTGGGGCGGATACCGGCGGCCATCACCACCAGGTCGGCGGGAATCACCTCACCGTCCTTGAACTTCACTGCGCAGACCCGGCCGTCACCGTTGTCGAGCAACTCAGCGGTGTGCTTGGGCAGCAGAAACTTCAGCCCGCGATCTTCCAGGGATTGCTGCAGCAAACGGCCGGCGGTGACGTCGAGCTGGCGCTCCAGCAGCCAGTCGCCGATATGCACCACGGTCACGTCCATGCCACGCAGCTTGAGGCCGTTGGCCGCCTCCAGGCCGAGCAGGCCGCCGCCGATGACCACCGCGTGCTTATGGGTCTTGGCGGTTGCCATCATCATCTGGGTGTCGGCGATGTCGCGATAGCCGATCACGCCCTGCAAATCTTTGCCCGGAATCGGCAGGATAAAAGGGTTGGAGCCGGTGGCGATGAGCAGGCGGTCGTACTCGGCCTGGCTGCCGTCGTCGGCAATGACCACGCGGGCCTTGCGGTCGATCTTCACCACCTTGCGCCCGAGCAGCAGTTTGATGCCGTTGTCCGCATACCAGTTGAGGTCGTTGAGCACGATCTCCTCGAAGGTCTGCTCGCCGGCCAGTACCGGCGAGAGCAGGATGCGGTTGTAGTTGGGGTGCGGCTCGGCACCGAAGACCGTGATGTCGTAGAGGTCGGGGGCAAGCTTGAGCAGCTCTTCGAGGGTGCGAACACCTGCCATGCCGTTGCCGATCATTACCAGCTTGAGTTTCTGCATGCCGGCCATCTCCTGGTTAAAACGCGCGCAAACAAAAAAGGCGTCCCGCTAGTCACCTAGCGAGGACGCCTTTGTCCAATGCCCGTTCTATCGGGCGTGCGGGCTCGTCGTTGAGCGCCGCGCTTTAATACGTTGTGAAATGCTCAATGCAGACTGTGTGCCAAGTCGCCAGCGCCCCTCGGCACGGCACGCCGGGGCGTGGTGCACGGTTGCCAAGGGCTTATCTGCACCCGTTTAAGGCGCGTGCTCACTGCTTTGGTGCGTGCCCGGCTCCTCGCTCTCCGAGGCGCTGCGCCGCATCCAAGCCGGTGGTGACAATGTCGGCCTGGGTGGGAAGTGGCAGGCTCAACACGATAAACGCGAGCATGCTGCTACACAGGCTCGCGGGACGGCTGACGTGGGGCATAGGGCACCTGCGTACGGTGATAGACCCCAGGAGCAATGCAGTGAATGTGCCGAGTGATTAGCTGAGCCAGTTGACCTGGGGGAATTTGTCGCTGAATGCCTTTGGCATGCTGACGACCTTGCCGGCTTTGTAGTTGAAAAAAACGAACCCCGACTTCGCCATGGCCACGAGGGTCCCATCAGCCGGGCGGCTGATGCGGAAGGTGATGTCGCCGCCATAGCGGTTAAAGTCCATCACGCCCACCTCGAACAGCAGCTGATCACGGGCATGCGCCTCGGCACGGTAAGTGGTTGCCAGGTCGGTAACGATGATGCCGGTACCGTCCTCCTGGGTTTCGACGATGCCAAACTCGAAGAGAAAACGCGCACGTGCCTCGGAAATCATCGAAATCATCGAGTCGTTGCCCAAGTGGTTGGCCGCATTGATGTCTGTCACGCGCACAGTCAGGTGGGTGCTGTAGCAAAACTGCTGTTCGGGGAAACTCAATGTCAGGCGGGCCATGGGCGTTATCCAGTTAAAAAGGCGAGTGTACAACTCGCCCAGGTGAACGGCGCCTGTCAGTGCGCCATGAAGCGTCGAATACCTTGCAGGGCATCACGGATGCGCGGCATCTCTGTCTGGACCACGGGTCCTGGCGCGCTAACGGGCAGGTCCGCGACGGTGTTGGCCTGCAGGCCTATGAAGTTGCCGCTGGAGAAGGGCATCACAACCTTGTGTTGCTGGGAGATGAACGCCAGGCGGTCCCAGTCGCCAGCAATCAAGAGACGATCAGCTGTTGGTGCAAACAGGCCCTGGCCAATGCTGTAGTCGCTGCCGGGATTTTGCACGCCAAGCAAGGGCAACAAGGTCGGCAGCAGGTCGACATGACTGGTCGCCAACGCTTCACGGTGGGCGGCGCGTCCGGGCACCCAGAGTACCAGCGGCACGCGCAGTTGCTCATCGACGAAGGTGGAGTTGTGGCCCCAGCGGCCTTTTTCCATGAACTCCTCGCCATGGTCGCCGGTTATGACGATCAGCGTATCGTCCATCAGGCCCTGTTTCTCCAGGTGGCTGACCACCCGTGCGATCTGCCCGTCAAGGTGATGCACGGCGTTCAGGTAGCGTTTGCGAATGCCTTCGATATCACGCTCGAGGTCCATGCTGGCATAGCTGAAGTCGGGCAGGTAATCGGGCTCGATCACCGACTCAGGCGGAAAGTTGTAATTGGCGTGAGGCGACTCGAAGAACATGAACGTCATAAAGGGTTTAGCGGTGTTGCGTTGGTCGATGAAGCCCAGCATGTCGTCGATATTCTTGCGGTCTCGGGCCCAGGTGTCGCCTTTGTCGAATGCCTGCATCTCCTCAGGTGGCACCTTCACGAACAGGGTTTTGTCGAACTCCGGGTATGAGAACTTGGCGCTGGTGAAGAGTTTCAGTTGATAGTTCTGCTGCTGCAGCACGTCAATCAAGGGACTGCCAATACGAGCATCGAGCACTGAGAACCAGAGGTTGGCAGGCAGCCCGTAGAACTGGCTGAACATGCCAATGCGCGTGCCATTGCCGCCGGAAAAATGCCGATCAAAGCGCTGTGCGCCTTCGGCAAAAGCGCTGGTCTGCGGCATCACCTGAGGCGTGAGTGTGTCTGCTCGCCAGGATTCAGCCACCAGCCACACCAGGTTCAGCGGCTTGTCCGCGGGTTGCACACGCAGTGGTGCTTGTGGGTAGGCTAAGCGGCCTTCCAGGGAGACGTTTTCCACCTCCAAGCGCTGCGGGCGTTCAAGGCCAAGGCGCTGCTCGAGGAAGCGGCGCAGCGTCAGCGGTTGGTAGAACGGCATGCGCTGAGCGCTTTCCAGCAGTGGGCTGTACCCATAAAAATGGCTGACGCCGTAGGTAAGCCGCTCGCCAACGGTGGCGACAAAAAACAGCGGCAGCACCCAAAACAATGTGGGGACCGGCAGGCGCGGACGCAGCCGGAGTAGCAGGCGTGCGAAGGCGTACAGCAGCGCCTGGCCAGCCATGATGCCGGCCGCCAGCAGGATGAGTTCGCGGGTGGTCGACTGTGACGAACCAAGCGCTGCAATACCGCCCGGGGTCGTGATGATGTTCCAGACAAAGCCATTGAGGTGGAATCCGTACAGCGTCCACAGCAGGCCGTCGGCATAGATCAGCAATTGCACAATGCCCGCCAGTATGACCTGGGTGATGGCGTGCAAGCCGTAAGGTGTGTTGCGGGTCAGGCGAGTGAGTAACCACGCGGGTGTCATAAACAGCAGGGCATAGCTGCTGATCAGCACGATCTGGTAAAGGCCAAGGAGCGGGCTTGCCGATCGTTCAAAACCCAGTGACAGGTGCAGGGCGACCGCCGCCCAGGTAAACAGCCAGTACAGCGCATCGCTGCTGCGATAGCGGGACGTAGAGGGCATGCGTGGCGTCCTTCAAAGGATAATCGTCACGCACCTTAATGGCTCAGCCTTAAGTATGTATTAACTTATTACAGTTTAGCGATGCAGGCTGTTGAGCCAGTAAAACGTTACCCGCCCCCCTTCGCTGGACGGGCCGCTGTTGTCCTGAATATAAGCGCCAGCTTTGAAGTACAGCTGCTGCTTGCTCCAGTAACCACTCAGCTGTTGGTAGAAGCCACCTTTGTCGCCCTGGGTGCTTTGCACGCTGACACCCAAGCGGCCGCTGGGGGTCAGGCGCAGGTCATAGCCGAAGCGTTCGTTGAGTTGAATATTTTGCGCCAACAGGATGTTTTGCACCTCTTTGTCGCCAGGGCGCTTGCGCAACAGCAACTCGAGGCGGCCAACACCGCGTAAATAGTGATACTGCAGCTTGATCAAGGGATCGTTGTTGCTGCCAGGCTCGTCTTTGCTGTGAATCTGCCCGATGACGATTTTATTGTTGCTGGGCACTTGAGCCACGCTAAGCACGGCGCTGAGGTAATTATCGGCGCTGGCGTGGTACCAGTAACTCAAGCGGCCGTCGGCCTGGGTTTCGCGCAGCTCACTGCGCGGGTAGCGGGCATCCTCGGTCGGGGCTCCGGTAACGGGTACCCAAAAGGTCACGCTGCCGTCGCCGTGGAGGCGAAAGTAGCCGCTTTCATAGCCGTTATTCAGGCGCGCCGTCTCCACGGTAACCGTGTCGGGTGCTACGGGAACGGACAGGTTCCAGGTGCTGAGATCAATCACGTAAGCCTCGAGTTAGAGCGGATGAGCGCCCCATTCGGTTGCCGTGCTGTGCGTTGGTTCCCCAGCTGCCGACAAGCGGCGTGATGGCCCTTGGCTCAATAAGCCGGTCGCGCCTGGGCCTCTTCGACAAACTCTTTCAACCAGCGCAATACCTCCACTGCCTGCCAACGACTGGGGTCGTACATCGCATAGGCCAGCCCTTGGTAGCCCACGACATCCAATGGGCGGTGATAGCCCGCACGCTGCAGGAGCGCCTCGATCTCGGCAAAGCAGGTGTTGAAGTGCACGCGGTTGAAGGGCGTTTTGCCCTCGGTGACGATGCCTTCGAGGTGCAGTTCCTCGACGGTAGCGCGCACCCTGTCCAGAGGTGTGCGGTTAACGGTGTGCTTGAGCTGCAGGACGTCCAGCATGGGCTTGCTCCTGATGATGACTGTGCGAAAGGCCAGTGACGGGACCGCATGGGCCAGTGAAGTGGGGTGTGCACAGGGTAATCGAAATATACTGTACAAATAAACAGTATTCGATAATAGTACGTTCAGTCCCACTCACTGACATGTGGTGGCGGGCATGCCGGCTTTCGCTCCGGTACTCGCCACAGAGGAGCTGATACCAATGCAACAGAAACTGATGACACTGGTGTTACTGAGCCTACTGGTTGGGTGCGCGCAGCCGCAGCTCGATCAGCCCAAAGCCAATGGCTCTTACCTGGTAATCGAGAACGACCAGGCTTGGGCTGTGCTGGTCGCTGATGGTCGGCGCACTGAGGTGCGGGGCACGGTGATCGATGCGATACGCCTTCCCAGCCAGCGTGCGGCAGTGGCTGCCAGCTATGTCATCGAGACGGCCAACTGCGGGCGGGTGCAATGGTTGACCGAACGTGCCGATGCCGCCGAGGGCACCACCACCTTGATGGCCCTGCACGATAATGCGCAGTTGGGTGCGGCCGAATGCGTTATCCGGGATGGCATCAGCCGGGTATGGACGGTGCTCGACTATTCGGGGTAATGCGGTGTGGTGCCCCTGCCTGGTACATCACCAGGGAGGGGCCGCGCGTCACTCCGTTGCGGAGGGCGATTTGCGTGTTTTGGCGGGTGAGGGGTGGACCAGCCCATCGGCACGGAACATCGCGCGGATGCCGCGTACCGCCTGACGAATACGGTCCTGGTTCTCGATCAGGGCAAAGCGCACGTGATCATCACCATAGTCGCCAAAGCCTAGGCCGGGTGATACGCAGACCTTGGCCTCAAGCAACAGCTTTTTAGCGAACTCCAACGAGCCCATGGCCGCATAGGGCTCGGGAATCTTCGCCCAGACATACATCGAGGCTTTAGGGTTCTCGACCATCCAGCCGCACTCGTGCAAGCCCTTGACCAGCACATTGCGGCGCTGGCGGTACTGCTCAGCGATATCGCGCACGCATTGTTGATCACCTTCAAGCGCGGCAATAGCGGCCACCTGCAGCGGCGTGAAAGTGCCGTAGTCGTGGTAACTCTTGATCCGCGCCAGGGCGTTGACCAGCTCAGGGTTACCGACCATAAAGCCGATGCGCCAGCCGGCCATGTTGTAGCTCTTGGACAGGGTGAAAAACTCCACCGCAATGTCCTTGGCGCCTGGCACCTGCATGATCGACGGGGCTTTCCAGCCGTCATAGACGATATCGGCGTAGGCCAGGTCGTGGATTACCAGCACGTCATATTGCTTGGCCAGGGCCACCACGCGCTCGAAGAAGTCCAGTTCCACGCACTGTGCGGTGGGGTTGGAGGGGAAGCCCAGGATCATCATCTTCGGCTTGGGGATCGACTCTCGGATCGCCCGCTCCAGCTCGGCGAAGAAGTCCACGCCCGGGACCAAAGGCACCGAACGCACTTGGGCGCCGGCAATCACCGCCCCGTAGATATGAATCGGATAACTGGGGTTGGGCACCAGCACGGTGTCGCCATGGTCCAGGGTGGCCAGCATCAGGTGTGCCAGGCCTTCCTTGGAGCCAATGGTGACGATGGCTTCGCTTTCCGGGTCGATGTCCACGGCGTAGCGGTCTTTGTACCAGCGCGAGATGGCACGGCGCAGGCGCGGAATACCGCGTGAGGTGGAATAGCCGTGGGTGTCTTCACGCTGGGCGACCTGCACCAGCTTCTCGACGATGTGTGGCGGCGTTGGCCCATCCGGGTTGCCCATGCTGAAGTCGATGATGTCTTCGCCACGTCGGCGAGCCGCCATCTTCAGTTCGGCAGTGATATTGAAAACGTAGGGGGGGAGTCGATCAATGCGCGCAAAACGGCGCTTGGCAGTATCAGCCATGCTGTCCTCGAAGTACGTAAGCGCCCGGAACCGTCCGAGCGACGCTGGCCACTGCGGTGGCCTATCGCGGAACATAGCGGGGCTACAGGTATTTGTCGAGGGGGCGACGCTGTACGTGGGAAAAATCAGCGGGCAAAGAAAACCCCGCACTGGGCGGGGTTCTCTGATGCCTTAACGCTTAGGCTTGAACGACCGGGATCTGGACGTTCGCAGCGGCCTCGCGGAACTCGGCAATCTGGTCGAAGCTGAGGTAGCGGTAAACGTCGGCAGCCATGCTGTCGATGTTCTTCGCGTACTCCATGTACTCCTCAACAGTCGGCAGTTTGCCGAGAATCGAAGCGACTGCTGCCAGTTCGGCAGAAGCCAGGTACACGTTGGCGCCATCACCCAGACGGTTCGGGAAGTTACGGGTCGAGGTCGAAACGACGGTCGAGTTCGGCTCAACGCGTGCCTGGTTACCCATGCACAGCGAGCAGCCCGGCATTTCCATGCGCGCGCCAGCCTTGCCGTAGATGCCGTAGTAGCCTTCTTCGGTCAGCTGGTGAGCGTCCATCTTGGTCGGCGGCGACAGCCACAGACGCGTTGGCAGCTGACCCTTGACCTGATCCAGCAGCTTACCGGCAGCGCGGAAGTGACCGATGTTGGTCATGCACGAACCGATAAACACTTCGTCGATCTTCTCGCCCTGAACGGTCGAGAGCAGGCGTGCGTCATCCGGGTCGTTCGGTGCGCAGAGCACCGGCTCGTTGATGTCGGCCAGGTCGATTTCGATGATCTCGGCGTACTCGGCGTCCTTGTCGGCTGCCATCAGCTTCGGATCGGCCAACCAGGCTTCCATCGCTTGAGCGCGACGTTCCATGGTGCGGGCATCGCCGTAGCCTTCGCTGATCATCCAGCGCAGCAGGGTGATGTTCGAACGCAGGTACTCGGCAATCGCCTTTTCCGGCAGCTTGATGGTGCAACCGGCAGCGGAACGCTCGGCGGAGGCGTCGGACAGCTCAAACGCCTGCTCAACGGTCAGCTCGTCCAGGCCTTCGATCTCGAGGATGCGGCCGGAGAAGATGTTCTTCTTGCCTTTCTTCTCGACGGTCAGCAGGCCTTTCTGGATGGCCACGTAAGGGATGGCATGCACCAGGTCACGCAAGGTGATGCCCGGTTGCAGTTTGCCCTTGAAGCGCACCAGTACCGACTCCGGCATGTCCAGCGGCATGACGCCAGTGGCAGCGGCGAAGGCAACCAGACCGGAACCGGCCGGGAAGGAGATGCCGATCGGGAAGCGGGTGTGCGAGTCACCACCGGTGCCGACGGTGTCCGGCAGCAGCATGCGGTTCAGCCAGCTGTGGATGATGCCGTCGCCAGGACGCAGGGACACGCCGCCACGGGTGCGGATGAAATCCGGCAGGGTGTGGTGGGTGGTGACGTCGATCGGCTTCGGATAAGCCGCGGTGTGGCAGAACGACTGCATGACCAGGTCAGCGGAGAAGCCCAGGCATGCCAGGTCTTTCAGCTCGT
>LNFM01007225.1_pt1 | contig 17564 bp, 15 predicted proteins | sample 596031 | NCBI WGS metagenome assembly LNFM01 (sample SAMN04254537, study PRJNA301005) | activated carbon metagenome | isolation source: dual media filters at the Ann Arbor, Michigan drinking water treatment plant | place: USA: Ann Arbor | reverse complement strand
CGGCGGGCCGGGCCACGCCGCCGGCATCCTGCTGCGCGGCGCCAGCACCAGCAGCACGCTGGTGCTGATCGACGGCGTGCGGGTTGGTTCAGCCACGTTGGCGCAAGTCGCGTTCGAGGCGATCAGCTTGACGCAGATCGAGCGCATTGAGGTGCTGCGTGGACCTGGCTCCAGTTTGTACGGCGCCGATGCGGTCGGTGGCGTGGTGCTGATCACCACCAGGCGTGGCGACGGCCCCGCAAGCCTGTCCGGGCGTGTCGCTTTTGGCGAGTACGGTTCTCGCGAGGCTGACGTCAGCATCAGCGGCGCCCATGGTGGCTTCGATTACGCGGCCTCCATCAGCGGCGAAAGAAGCCATGGCGTGTCGACATTGCGGCCCGGCGACCTGTACGGCAATTACAACCCCGACCGCGATGGCTACCACCGTCGCACGGCGCAGGCTCGCCTGGGTTACGGGTTCGCGACCGGCCACCGGGTGGCAGTCAGCGTGATCGAAACGCGGCTGAACTCGCAGTACGACGCATCCGAATTCGGCGGCCCGCCGGATTTCGCGCAGGATCCGTCGCCGAGTTTCCGCACCCGCCTGAGTACCCAGGTTGCCTCATTGAGTTACGACGGTGTCATCACTCCGCTCTGGACCACGCGACTGCAGCTGGCACTGAATGAAGACAAGTCCTGGGACGGTGCCAATTTCCCCGAACGCTTCCTGACCCGACGCAACCAGTACACATGGCAGAACGTTTTCACGCCCGCTCCCCAGCAGCAATTCGTGGCGGTGATCGAGCGCCTCGAAGAGCGGGCTGAATCGTCGGCGTTCTCTGCCAACAAGCAGCGCCACAACGACTCCATGGGCCTCGGCTACGCTGGTCGCCTGGGCGCTCATCTGCTCTCGGCCGACGTTCGGCGTGATGACAATTCCGTTTACGGGAGCAGCACCACGGGGCGGGTGGGGTACGGCTACGAGATCGGCCATGGGCTGACAGCGCGCACGCTTCTGGGCACCACCTTCCGCGCGCCGAGCTTCAACGACTTGTTCTACGCCGGCTTTGGCGTTGCGACCATCCGTCCGGAACGCGGTCGCAGTGCCGAGGTCGGACTGAACTGGCGCGTTGGCGACAGCCACGCGACTGTGACGCTGTACCGCAATCGCGTGCGCCAGTTGATCAATTACGAAGCCGACCGTACTTTCTGCCCGGTCGATCCATCCTACGATTTCGGCTGTGCCCGTAACGTGGATCGTGCAAGGTTGCAGGGGGTGACCTTCAGTGCTGGCCACCGCATCGGTGCGCTCGCACTGCGTGGCACGGTGGAACTGCTCAGTGCGAGGGATGAGCGAAAGGACACACGCCTGAACCGCCGTGCGAAGCACCAGGAAACCCTCGATGCGGACTACCGGATCGACAACTGGACGCTGGGCGCCACGCTGGTGATGCTGGGTGATCGTCTCGATGCCGGCAAACGCCTGGGCGGTTATTCGACGGTGGATGTGCAAGCGCGTTGGAAATTCATGCCGCATTGGCAGTTCGAAGCCAAGGTGCTGAACCTGGCCAACCGTGACATCGAGCCAGCGCGCGATTACCGCTCACCGGGCCGTCAGGCCTGGCTCGGTGTGCGCTACAGCGGCATCGACTTGTAGCCGCGGCGGGCAGACTTGACACTTCCACGATGGAGTCCCACACGTGCATGAGTTGATCCTCGGAGGACAGCGCAGCGGCAAGTCGCGCTGCGCCGAGCAGCGCGTGGCGACGTGGCTGGCACTGCCGCTACAACTGGCTGCAGCACAAGGCGCTCGCTGGACGCCATCTCGCGACCCCATCCCAACAGCAACGCCTGAAGCTGCCGCAAGGTCTGCCGTTCTGATTGCCACCGCTCGCCCGGGAGACGATGAGATGCGCTTGCGCATCGCGCACCATCGACTCGAGCGTGCCGAGCGCCTGCCTCAGCTCAAATGCGAGGAGGTGCCGATCGACCTGCCACAGGCGATCTTTCGGCTCAGTGCGCCGGGTCGTCTGGTCGTCATCGATTGCCTCACGCTCTGGTTGACCAACCTGCTGATGCCATCGGAAGGCGAGGCGCTTGACGAACTCGAATGGGACATGAAGCGCCAGGCGCTGTGCGATGCCATCAGCGAGGCCAGCGGGCCGGTGTTGCTGGTTTCGAATGAAATCGGCCTGGGTGTCTCGCCGATGTCGCCAGAGGCGCGTCACTTCGTCGATGAGCTCGGTCGCCTGCACCAAGCCATTGCGGCGCGCTGCGACCGCGTGACACTGATGGTGGCCGGCATCGAGGTAGCGGTCAGACGGGAGGCGCGGTGAGCAAGCGCTGTCTCCTGGTCAGCCTGCTTGGGGCGCTCCTGTGGTGTTCGGCTGCAACGCCGGCGGGAGCACATGCGGCAGATCCCGCTGCACCGCCGATCGTTGTTCAGGACGACCGAGGCAACACACTGCGCTTCGCTGCGGCACCTCGCCGCATCGTCAGCCTTCTGCCTTCGCTGACCGAAAGCCTGTGCGCGCTAGGCGGCTGTGATCGGCTGGTCGGGACCGATCGTTATTCCAATTCACCTTCGTCGGTGTTTCACCTGCCGAAGCTCGGTGGTCTTGAAGACGCGAACCTGGAGCGCATCGTTGCATTGAAGCCTGATGTGGTGCTTGCCGCACCCGCCACACGGGTCGTCGATCGTCTGGAGTCGCTCGGACTGAAGGTCGTGCTGCTGGAATCCAAAACACACGCCGATGTGCACCGATCATTGACTGTGCTCGCTGCGATGCTCGGCACGCCGGCGGCAGCCGCACCACTGTGGCGTGCCATTGAGCAGCAGGTCGACCAAGCAGCCGGTCGCGTCCCCATGACGCAGCGCGGGCTGCGTGTGTACTTTGAGGTGGACACAACGCCGTACGCAGCTGGCGAGGGCTCGTTCATCGGAGAGACCCTGAAGCGTCTGGGGCTCGCCAATGCTGTGCCCGCGGCGCTCGGACCATTTCCGCAGCTCAACCCCGAGTTTGTCGTGCGCACGCAGCCCGACATCATCATGGCCGCGCAGCGCGATCTGGACGAGATGCCGCGCAGGCCCGGCTGGGCCCAGTTGAATGCCTTGCGTGAGCGCCGCATCTGCGGTTTCAGCCATGAACGCTACGAGGTGCTGGTGCGCCCCGGCCCTCGACTCGGCGAGGCCGCACAGCTGCTGGCCGATTGCCTGCTGGCCCTTGGCAGATCGACAAAATGATCCACCACGCCATGGATGCCAGCCGCTTCGGTACCGCCCGCGACCCAGGTGCTGCGCGTCGGCGTCGGCTTGCGGTCGGCCTGCTGCTGGCGGGTCTGGTGCTGGCGCTGGCCGGACTGGCGGCGGGCAGCGATGGCTGGTCCTGGCCGCAACTGCACGGTGCTGACAGCGCGCTGATCTTCGGTGAGATCCGCGCGCCGCGCACCCTGGGCGCCTGGCTGGTCGGCGCGCTGCTTGGGCTGGCAGGCGCCGTCGCGCAAGGGCTGTTTCGCAATCCACTCGCCGACCCTTATCTATTGGGCTCGGCAGCCGGGGCGTCTCTGGCCGTGGTGCTGGTTCTGGCGGTCGGCTCGCTGGGTGGGGCGTTGCCGGTGATGACGGCCGCCAGCGGCCTGGCTCGGCTGGGTCTCGTGGGTGCGGCGTTCATAGGTGCCTTCGCTGGCGTCGTGCTGACCTTGGCGCTGGCTCGCGGCGCACAGCAAACGCCGCGGCTGCTGCTGGCAGGGGTGGTTGTCGGCGTGGTGCTTTCCGCGTTGGGCGATCTGGTCTCAACGGTCGCGCCCGAGTCGCTTCGCGGAAAGCAGGTCTTCATGCTCGGCACCACCGGATTTCTCGGTTGGGCCAATGTGGGTGTACTGGGTGTCGGGCTGCTTCTGACGCTGCCTGTGGCATGGCGACTGGCACGCGTGCTCGACGCCTTGACGTTGGGTGAAGACAGTGCGCGCAGCCTCGGTCTGGCACTGGCACGCTGGCGACTGCTGCTGGTGGCCGTGCTGGCGCTGGCCACGGGCATTGCCGTGTCGCAGGCCGGTCTGGTGGCTTTCGTCGGCCTGGCAGCGCCGCACCTGGTGCGGCGCTGTGCGCCGGCGCCCAATGGCTACACCTTGATCGCCAGTGCTGCGGCAGGCGGCACGCTGTTGCTGGCCGCCGACGTGCTGGCGCGGAGCCTGATCGCGCCGCAGGAGTTGCCCGTTGGCATCGTCACGGCGGTGCTGGGTGGCGGCTACTTGTTATGGCTGCTGCGACAGCGGCGGTTGGGATGAACAGCAGCGCGCCATCGACCTGTGCCTTGCATGCCGAGGGTTTGCAGGTTGCGCTCGGCGGCCCGCCTGTGCTGCGCGGCGTCTCGCTTGCATTGCATCCCGGCTGGACGGCGATCGTCGGTCCCAACGGCAGTGGCAAGTCGACGTTGCTGCGCGTGCTGGCCGGCCTGCTGGCGCCTCAGTCCGGGCGCATCATGCTGGGCGGGCGCCCGCTGACGGAGCTCGGTGCACGCGAGCGCGGTCGGCGCATCGCCTGGCTGGCCCAGCACGACGAGGGCGAAGCCAGTGGCGAGCTCACGGTGCGCGATGTGGTGCAGCTCGGTCGACTGCCGCATCTGGGTCTGTTCGTCGCACCCAGCTCACAGGACGATGCCGCCGTTGATGCTGCGATGGCCGCCACCGAATGCAGTGACTGGCAGTGCAGGCGGCTGTACGAACTGTCGGGTGGCGAACGGCAGCGTGTGCTGTTGGCACGTGCGATCGCGGTCAGTGCGGCGGTGCTGCTGCTCGATGAACCGACAACGCACCTCGACCCACCGCATCAGGTGGCGGTCGTGCGGCTGATGCAGCGCCTGGCCGCAGCCGGCACGACGGTGGTGAGCGTGTTGCACGACCTGCCACTGGCTCTGCAGGCCGATCGCCTGGTGGTGCTGGACCACGGCAGGGTGCGTGCCGAGGGATCGGCGGGTGCACCGGAGGTGCAAGCGGCCCTGGTGCAGGTGTTTGGTGGCGCGCTGTCGATCGAGCAGGTCGGCGGGCGCTGGACTGCGGTACCTTGTTTGTGACCTCGGCGGCTGGCATCCTGCTGTACGCACCTCGAATCTGCCTGGACCCATGAGAATCACTTCCGCTCCTACCGACGTCGACACCGCTGCGTTGCGAGCGCGGCTGCAACGGCGAATCGATCAGAAGACGAAGCCGCGCGGTTCACTGGGTCGCATCGAGGCACTGGCATTGCAGATCGGACTGATCCTGCGCAGCGAGCAGCCGGTGCTGCTGCAGCCGCAGATGGTCGTCTTTGCCGGAGACCATGGGCTGACGACGCGGGGCGTCTCGGCATATCCGCCGGAAGTGACTTGGCAGATGGTCCAGAACTTCCTCGCCGGTGGCGCTGCCATCAGCGTGCTCGCGCGACAACACGAACTGGCGCTGACGGTGGTCGATGCCGGTGTGCGCCACGACTTCGAGCCCCGATCCGGCTTGTTGATTCGCAAGATCGCTCGCGGTACCGCCGATGCGTCGGCAGGGCCGGCCATGAGCGAGATGCAGTGTGCGCAGGCGGTGCGCGTCGGACGCGAAGTCGCGCATGAGCTGCCGGGTAACGCGCTTCTGCTGGGTGAAATGGGGATCGGCAACACCTCCAGCGCTGCGCTGTTGCTGGCGCGGCTGACGGGCGAACCCATCGAGCGCTGCACCGGCCGAGGCACAGGCCTCGACGACAAGGGCCTGGCGCACAAGCTGTCCGTGTTGTCAGGCGTACTCGCGACACATCAAAGCGCCGAGGCGCCGCTGCAGGCACTCGCCGCATTCGGCGGTTTTGAGATCGCCATGCTGGTCGGTGCGGTGCTGCAGGCGGCTGAAGAGTGCCGCCTGGTCGTGGTAGATGGTTTCATCACGGGCGCGGCGGTCCTGGTCGCGCAGCGGATCGCTGAAGGCGAGGGCCGCTCGATCGTCGAGAGCTGCGTGTTCGCGCATCGCTCCGATGAGGCTGGGCACGCTTTGATGCTGCGCGAGCTGCGTGTGAGCCCCTTGCTGGACCTGGGCTTGCGCTTGGGCGAGGGCTCTGGCGCCGCCCTCGCGTGGCCCATCATCGACAGTGCGGCGCGGTTGTTGTGCGACATGGCGAGTTTCGAGTCTGCCGGCGTGGCCACCGCGGCTGACTCGTCGCTCTTGGACTGACGCTGTGAAGGCACCCGTTCCTTCATCCGCCACGACTGGCGACACAACTGCACCGCGCACGTGGACCACGCGGTTGGTGCATGAATTGCGCCTTTTCTTTGTTGCGCTGCAGTTTTTCACCCGTGTACCGGTGCCGCGCTGGGTCGGCTTCGAGCCCGACTGGCTGAACCAGAGCGCCCGCCATTTCGCGTTGATCGGCGTGTTCGTCGGCGTGGTTGCCGCCTTGGCGCTGTGGGCAGCGAGTCGGGTGTTGCCGCTGCCGGTTGCAGTGTTGCTCTCGATGGCAGCCACGATGCTGCTCACTGGCGGTTTCCATGAAGACGGTTGGGCCGATACCTGCGATGGGCTGGGCGGTGCGGTGAGCCGTGAACGAGCCCTCGAGATCATGAAGGACTCCCGCATCGGCGCCTATGGCGCGATGGGACTGATGATGATGCTGGCGTTGAAGGCGTCCGCGTTGGCGTCTCTGCCGGTAATCTGGGGCTGTGCGGCGCTGCTTCTGGGTCACACCGTCTCCCGCGCGGCTTCGACGGCGCTGATCCGCTTTCTGCCTTACGCCGGCGACCTCGAACACGCCAAGGCCAAACCGCTGGCACAGCGGATCTCCTCGGTGGGGCTCGTCGTGTCGTGCGGCTGGGCCTTGTCGGTCGCCAGCGGGCTGGTGCTGTACCAGACAAGGTGGGTCTTTCCGGTGGTCGCTGGTTTGCTGATGTCGGTGCTCGGCGCGGTCTGGTGTGCAAGCTGGTTGCGCCGGCGGCTGGGGGGCGTCACGGGCGACACTCTCGGCGCAACGCAGCAGCTCACGGAGCTGCTTGTGCTCCTGACGTGGACCGCCACCTGGCAAGTCTCACAGGCGGCCTGATGGTGGCTGTTGGTGGGCCGGTGATTCACCTTTGGCGCCACCCTCGGCCAAAGGCGGCTGTGGGCCGCTGCATCGGACGCACTGACCTGCCGGTGGATCCACGCAAGTCCAAGCGGCTTGCACACCGCATCCGGCAGCACGCGCGTCGCCACGGTTTGTCGCGCGAGGTCCACACATCAACGCTGCGGCGCAGCGCCGATGTGGGTCGTTGGCTCGCGAGATGGGGCTGGCTGCATCACATCGATGTGGCCCTCGCCGAGCTCGATTTCGGTGCCTGGGAGGGCAAGCACTGGGACGTGATCGGCGAACCAGCGGTCAGTGCCTGGTGCGAGGATCTGGCAGGTTACCGGGATCACGGCGGTGAATCCGTATCAGCACTGTTTGATCGCTGCGCCAAGTGGTTCAGCCGAGTCCACGGACCTTCGGCACTTTGTGTTGTTGGCCATGCAGGCTGGGTCAACGCCGCACGGCTGCTGTGTCAGGGCAGCGGGGCGCCTCGATTCGCAAGCGACTGGCCCAAAGCGCCAGGCTATGGTGAGCGGCTGGAGCTTCGCTGGCCGGACGATGTGTCCACCAGAGCGAATTAGACAGGCATCGTTCGCGACAGCGTACCGATGGGCAGATGTGCCAAGCCAGCGTTAATCTGGCTGTGCGCTAATTGCGCCCATCAAACTTTGGCCGGAGCCTGTCATCTTCCAACGCAAACTCGCCAAGGTCAAGGCCGACACCATGCGTCGGCATGGCCTGTTCCAAATCTGATCGCGTTCTTCATCATCCTGAGCACCGCTGAGACGCCGCACGCGGCGGGCATCGCCGACTGGCCCAGGCTGCTGGATGGCGCGGCAGTCTGAGCCTGCGTCTTGACCGCAGCGAGGGGCAGGGCTTCAATGGCGTGATAGCGGTCCCCATCATGGCGGTGATGATGTTGCTGGCCTCGCGCCATGCCACCATGGGCGAGTTTGTTATCGGCAAGCGCCTTTGCTGGCTTGGGTGGGTAGCTACCGGCGTGATGGCTCTCACCGTGCTTGCGATGTTCGTCACACTGCGAGGGCGGTTGTACCGTTGCCCTTCATCTCAAGAACACATGACCCATTTGATTTCGCACCTGCGCGTGCGCCCTCGACTGATGCTGTCAGTGGCAGTTGGCATTGCTGCGGCCTTCCTGCTCCCCGGCGACCATCATGCGGTGACACGGTGCTTGTTAGGGTGGAACGTGTCGGTCTGGCTGTACCTTGGGCTGGCCGGCCTGATGATGCTTCAGGCCGATCACGCCAAGCTGCGGCGTATCGCGTTGGCCCAGGCCGAAGCGGCCGCGACGGTGCTGTGCATCGTGGTGGTTGCAGCTCTGGTCAGTCTCGTCGGTATCGTGGCCGAGCTGATGGCAGCCAAGGCACCGGGCACACCGCATGCGCTGTCGCATGTGCTGTTTGCGCTGGCGACTGTCTCCGGGTCCTGGCTGTTGGTGCCAACCATGTTCGCGCTGACTTACGCCAGCGAGTACTACCGAACGGCGCACGGCAACGGATTGAACTTCCCGAAGAACGATGACAGCTTCAAGCCCGACTACACCGATTTCCTGTATTTCTCATTCACCATCGCGGTCGCCTCGCAAACCGCCGATGTCAGTGTGTCGACGCAAGCCATGCGACGGCTGGTGCTGCTGCAGTCGGTGTTGTCGTTTGCGTTCAATACCGCCATCCTGGCCTTCACGATCAACATCGCCGCCAGCTTGTTTTGAGCGATGCGGGTGAGAGATCTTCAGGAGTCTGCAGATCGAGTTCGCGCTCCCAGGGCGTTGCGCAGCCAGCGTTTGCTGTGGGCGAACCAGGCGTGCCGTGCGCACGCGGTGACGGCTTCCCAGCCGGCGCGGCGGTTGACCAAGGTCTGCTGAGCTGCTGAAGAGGCGCGACCAGCAGCTACCGCCAGCACACAGCGAAGCGAGAGCGGATGCTTGGCGGGCGCGTACTTTTCGATCAGGCGCACGTCGAAACCGGCCTGAGCCACCAGCTGAGCCAGCGTGTCGGAACTGAAGTGATACAGGTGCGCGATGTGCAGCATCTTCAGCTTGCGGTACTCAGCGATATCGGGCACCTCGATGTACAGCCGGGCATTCGGTGCCAGCAGCGGCTTCAGCGATTCGAGCACCTGCAACGGATGCTGCAGGTGTTCCAACACGTGGTTGATGATGACCAGATCGATCGGTGGCGGAAGCGAGGCGCGAAGGTCAGCCAGGCTCGCATGCCACTCGCAGCCCGCATGGTTCATCGCAAAGCGGCCGAATACCGGGTTGGGTTCGATTGCGATGCGTCGGGTGTCGGGCACCTGATCGCCAACCGCCTTCAGCATCGAGCCTTCGGCCGCGCCAATGTCGAGCACCACCATGCCAGGCAACAACTCGCCGCGTGCAACCAGGAACTCCGCCGTGACGGTGCATCGCCTGTCGATGCGTGCGGCACGAATGTGCTCCAGGGTCGGTATGCCTTCGCGTGGCCCGAAGTCACTGTAAAAATGGCGGTAGTGATGCGCGTAGAAGTCGTCAAGCGTTGCAGCCGTTGGCTGCGGATTTGTCATCACCAGACCGCAGCCCAGGCAGCCGACGGTGCTCAGCCCCATGTTGTATCGGTCCGTCGCCGCCAGCTGCTCAAACTGGGTGCCGTGGCACAGCGGGCAGGGGATTTGTTCGAGGCGGCTGCGATCGAGATTCCACGATGAGGTCTGCATCGGCAAGGGCGGGCGACCGCAGTGTCCGTGAAGTTGGGGATTCGATTGTAGGTAGCACGACAAGGCTCGCAGAACCGGCTGACTCTGCCTTGAACCAGGGCAAGCGCTGTCGCTGGACCCCTGCGCGCTAGTCTGTCAGCAGAAGGAAATTACCCCCTTGCCGGAGCGGCCTCCCGGCGCGGTGCCGCCGGCGGATGCGCCGCCTCACCAGGCAAGGACGTCGGCCGTGGGCCATACAGCAAAGCGGAGAACAGCATGAACATCAACCCGGTGTTCGATCTCCAGATGTACGACTCCGACAAACAGATGAAAAAGTAAAACAAAGGCAACCCGACCCGAAGCGGGCCCAGACCGTCATCAGGCCAGTGTTGCGTCAGCCATGGAGGGGCGACCCACACTGCCAACAGCAGAACGCCACCCAACACGCCTGTGGTCGCCAGGTTGAACAGCAATTGGTTGTGCGGGTTGCGCGTGGGCATCCAGGCCGGAGATTGCTGGTCGTTCACTGTCTTGTACTCGGCAACGAAATCGCCAGCGCCGACACCCAGCCACGGGTGCTGCCCGATGATGTGCAGCGTGTTGACAGCCATCTTGTAGCGGTGTGGCAGCGATTCATTGATGGCCGTGTCGAGCTGATGCGATTCAGAGAGCATCAGCCCAATCCGCTGCTTGGTGATCGTGTCGCTGAACGCATACAGACCCAACGCACAGCCGGCCAGCACGGCGGCGGCACTTGCCGTGGCAAGCATCTTTCTTCCGGCCAGCTTCTGGAACGCCAACAAGGCCATCATCAGGCTGAAGCTGATCATCCCGACGCGGCTGCCCGAGAAGGACAGCACCGCAAAAGCGCCGAGCACGCTGATGCTCCAGGTGATGCGCTGCCGGCCAGACGTGGTCAGCGCTTTCCAGGCGCCCACATAGCCTGCGAACGCGAGGGCCGGGCCGAAGAGGATGCGATCGACAAACGGCGCCGTCTCCATCGCGTCCTTCTGTGCGCGCAGGCCATTCGGCCAATCCGGGTAGTGGTTGAGATACAGCCAGTTGTAGGTGGCCAGCAGTTCGCACAGGGCAACGCCGATCGCAAACGCGACCAGGTAGCGTCCCGCATGTTCCCGACGCGCAACAGTGAAGTACAGCGCTGAAAGCAGGAAGAACAGGTACCTCGACACCATGTGCCAGCCCGCAGCCATGTCGGCGGTCCACAGCAGTGACACCACCACCCACCAGAAATACGCCTGGAAGAGCCAGAAGACCGGGTTGCTTCGCAGCGCCTGCCATTTTTCGAGCCAGCGACCTTCGATGAGCCAGAACGCCAGCATCAGGCCGGTCAGGATGTACGCCGGTGCGATCTGCATCGGTATCAGAAAGAAGAGCGCCGCCAGCAGGCCTGAATTGACCGCTGTCAGGCGATCTCGCCACATCGTCGTGGTCATCGTTGAACGATCCCGGCGCTGTCGAAGGTGGCGCGCATGTCCGTGCGCTCCTGGTCCGACTTGAATCGCGTGCGATCCCAGCCAAAAGCGACCACTTGTGCCTCTGGCGCACACAGTTGGCGCGCGAACAGCAGTGCCGTCGAGCGCACGCCGACCACGATGCGATAGGGCGTGTGGCTGAGCCAGATCTCAAGCGGCTCCTCGAGCTCGAGTACGCGATAGCCTGGCCTGCAAAGCTCGAGCTGGTGGTCCTTCGGATGCGCTTTGTAGTCGATCTGGTCGATGTCGCACGAGGTCAGCCACTGCTCGATCTGCAGTGCCACCGCATCGCGATCGGCGGTGTTCATCAGCCCGGCGCTGACCAGCGTTTGGCCGATCACCAGAGCCCGCTGTGGCATCCCGCCGGAAGACAGCTGCGTGCTGCGTTCGGCCAGCGGCGCGAGCACGACGACCTTGGTTGGGTCGTACTCGTGTGGCAGCCCAGCCAGCACGTAGACGCGATCGCAAAAGGCGGCATCTGAGCCAATCCGGTCACCCGAGAACATCCAGTAATCCAGCGCTGGCGACAACAACCGACGCAGTTTCCGCACGCCCTGCGCGATGCGCTTGACCGGCGACAAGGGGTAGCGGCGGATGCTGATCAAGCCATCCGGGAGGATGCGAGCGTGCATCGTGGTGGCACCGCTGCGGCAAGGCAGTGCACGCAGGAAATAGTTGATCGCCTCGGTGTCGAACACCGCGCTGTGCAGGATCAGCGTGTCGCAGGGCCCAACCAGCGCAGCAACCAGGTCGAGGTTGGCGAGCAGCCGCCGGTGTCGGCCCATCCAGCCGGGCAGCGGTTGCCGGCGCGGCCAGGGCAGGTAGCTGGAGGCATCCCATTCTTCGGCGCGCACCTGCTGTCCGATGCCCGGCTGGTACCAGATCAGCACCTGTCGCGCACCGGCCTCGAAGGTATGCGCAATCTGCTTCGCCGCCAGCAATTGAAGCGGCGAGGCGACAAAGTAGACGCAGACCGTGGTCATGCCCCGCGACCTTTCGCGGCCTCGACCTCGCGGTAGGCCTTCAGATTGCCCTCGACCATGGCATCGATCGAGAACTCGGCGAGTGTCAACGCACGTCCGGCATGCCCGTAACGCTGTCGCAGTTCCGCATCGCCAAGCAGCTGGATCAGGTAGTCCGACAAGGCAGCGACGTCACCGGGTTCGATCAACTCTCCGTTGATGCCAGGCCGCACGATCTCCGGGATCCCGCCAGCACGCCCAGCGACGATGGGCAGGCCACAGGCGGCCGCTTGCAACAGGGCGACCCCGAGACCTTCCATCTCGGCCGGGTGGACCATCACATCGACGCACGGCAATATCCGCTCGAGATCATTGCGGAATCCGGCGAAGAAGACCTGTCGCTCGAGACCTGCGCCCTGGACCCGCTTTCTCATGGCGACCATCTCGGGTCCTTGGCCGAACAGAAGCACGCGGGTTCGCGGTCGAACGGCAAGCACTGCAGGCAGTGCCGCAATCAGAGTGCGGTGCCCTTTGCGGGCGATGAACTGTGCAGCCATCGCCATCGTCAGCTCGTCGTCGGCGAGTTCGAATTCATGGCGAAACCAGTCTATGTCGTCGCGGTGGGGACGGTAGCGCTGGGTGTCGACCGCACTGTGCACGCACACCACCTTGTCGGGCGACAGGCCAGCATCCAGCAGCACCTGTTCGATGCCTTCGGAGATCGCGACAACGCGGTCGTAGAGCTTGTACTTGAGATGAAACCAGCCCCGCGGCTCGGGGTTGTCGTTGCGTCGACTCATGACCGTCGGTACGCCCTCGAGCCGGGCGGCGATCGCGCCCCAGATATCGCTGCCACGTCGGCTGTGCAGATGCACGAGAGCGGGACGCTCGGTACGAATCAACTTCCGCACGCGGCCGATCAAGCCGATGTCCTGGTCTCCGCCCATGGCGATCTCTCGTACCTGCAAGCCATGCGCACGCGCGTGTGCCGCAATCGCGCTGCCCGTTGGGCATACCAGCACGGCTTCTTCTCCACGAGCCTGCAGCCCTTGGACCAGGAAGAAAACCTGCAGCCCACCACCGTAGAGGTGAGTGCCGGCTTCGACGTGCAGTGTCTTCATGCCGCCTGCTGCATCACCGACCGCGCTGTGCCCAATACCGTATCGACTTCGAAGACGCGCATGCAGTCGTAGCGGCCGTCACAGGTGGGATGGCGGCGACATGGTGAGCAGGGTCGAGCCTCGTACATCACGACGGTGCGCGGTGTGCGGGCGTCGAGGTAGGGTCGGGTCGAACCGAACAGCGCCACCGTCGGTATCTCCAACGCGCTGCCCATGTGGGTCAGGCCGGTGTCCACGCCGATGAGCAGCGCGCTGCCGGCGATCAGCGCAGCCGTTTCGTCCAGTTTGAGCCGACCGACCAGATTGACCAGCCCTGGCGCGTTGGCCGTGATGTCTGCGGTTTGTGCTGCATCTGAGGGCCCGCCGACCAGCACGGGTGTCACACCATCGGCCACCAGTTGCTGCGCCAGTGCAGCCCAGCGGTCGTTGAACCAATGCTTCTGAGGTCGGGTGGTGTAGGGGCACAGCACAGCGTAGGGCCCGCGCACACCATGGTTCTCGAGCGTGGCCGTGGCCGACGCACTTGCCGCGTCGCCAACCGCAAGATCCATTCGGTAAGGGGCCTTGGCGCCCAGGTGTCGTGCCAGCGCTCGGTATTCAGTACCGATCGGCTTCAGTGGGTCAGGCTTTGGAAAGAACTGCTCGGTCATCAGCCACCGGCTGCCCTCGCGACCGATCAGGCTGACGCGGCGCGTCGCGCCACTCCACCAGGCGCACAGCGCACTCTTGAAGAGGCCCTGTGCGTCGATCGCAACGTCGAAGCGGCGCGCGCGCAACGCACCCCGGAATGCGATCACCGAGCGCAGCAGCGCGATCGGGCGACGGGCGCGCCACAGGGCTTGCCACTCGTCGCGCGGCAAGACGATGATCTCGTCGAGTCTTGGGTTGTGTCGCAGCAGCGGCGCCGCTGCGGGTTCGACCAGCCAGCCGAGATGAGCCTGCGGATACAACTCTCGCAATGCCGGTATCAGGCCAGAGGCCATCACGACGTCACCGAGCGCCGACAGTCGGATGATCAGGATGCGCGGTGCTGCACTGGGCGATGCCGTCATCGTGACCTGCTCACCCGCCGCGGTCGAACTGCATGTGGTGCAACCGGCTGTAGATGCCGTGGAGCGCAAGCAGTTCGGCATGCGTGCCGACTTCAGCGATGCGCCCCTGATCCATGACCACAACACGGTCGGCGCCTGCGATGGTCGAGAGCCTGTGTGCGATGGTGAGCGTGGTACGGCCACGCTTCAGGTTGTCGATCGCGATCTGCACCAGCCTTTCCGATTCGGTGTCCAGCGCCGAGGTGGCTTCATCGAGCAAAAGGATGGGCGCATCCTTGAGCAGGGCGCGGGCGATCGAGATGCGCTGGCGCTGACCGCCAGAAAGCCGCGCGCCGTTCTCGCCAATCGGTGTCTGCAGACCCAGAGGCATCTCGCGGATGAACTCCATGGCGTGGGCTGCTTCGGCGGCGGCGACGATTTGGTCTTCAGTGGCAGCATCTCGCAGGCCATAGGCGATATTGGCTGCCACCGTGTCGTTGAACAGAACCACGTGCTGGGTGACCAATGCAATGTTGGAGCGCAGGTCGGCAAGGCGGAGATCACGAATGTCGATGCCGTCCAGGCAGATGACGCCGCGATCCAGCGTGTGGAATCGCGGGATCATCGACATCAACGTGGACTTCCCGCTGCCCGACGCGCCGACCAGGGCGACCGATTCACCTGGTCGGATGTCTAGATCAACGTCGATCAGCGCATCGCGATCCGCATTGGGATAACGAAAGCTGGCCGCGCTGAACTGCAGGCGACCCGTCGAACGGGCGATAGTCTTGCTGCCGTGATCGGGTTCGTCGGGCGCATCGACCACCTCGAACACGCTGGCGGCCGCCGCCAGGCCGCGCTGCAGCACCTCATTGACGTTCGACAGTCGCTTCAGCGGTGCCAGCAGCAACGCCATCGCGCTGAAAAACGAGACGAAGCCACCGACGGTCAGCTGATTCTGGTTGGACTGCAGGGCTGCGTAGTAGACGATCGCGGCCAGCGCCAGCACGGCAATGGTCTGCACGATCGGGCCATTGGCGGCCGAAGTCGTCACCACCTTCATCGAGTAGCGGCGCAGCGCATTGGCTACGTCGAAGAATCGCTTGGCTTCGTACGCTTCACCCGCAAAAATCTTGATTTCGCGGTGGCCGCCGATGACCTCGTCCACCACATGCGACAACGTACCCATCGAGGACTGCTGGCTGCGACTGAGCGCGCGAAGGCGTCCGCTGATCGAGCGGATCACATAAGCGATCGCTGGCAGCACGGTGAAGAAGGCCAACGACAACTGCCAGTTCTGGTACAGCATGTAGCCAAGCAGGCCAAGAACAATGAGGCTGTCCTTGACGATGGTGATCAACGACACCGTGATGATCGGACTGATCTGCTGGGTGTTGTAGGTCAGTTTCGAAATCAGCACCGCACTGGGTTCGCGGTCGAAGTAGCTGGCAGGCAGGCGCAGCAGCTTCTCGAACATCGCGGTGCGCAACGACAGCACTACTTTGGTCGCGACCGCATTCAGGGCGGTGACATGCACGAAGTCGGTCGCTCCGCGCACGACGAACAGCGCCACGATCAGCAAGGGCATGCGGTGAATTGCATCGGGGTCGCGATTGACAAAGCTGCCGTCCAGCAACTCCTTCAACAGCGCGGGCAAAGCGGTTTCGGTGGCCGCGTAGCCGATCATCGCCAGAATGCCCAGCGTAAAGCTTCGCCAATGCGGCCGCACCTCGGCCAGCACCCGCAGGTACAGCTCCTTCGATGAGTACGGGCCTGGTGCTTGCAAGACCTAGAGCTCTTCGAGACGTTGCGGCGGGTAAGTGTCCCAGCCCAGGCAGCCCGGGCACTGCCAGTAGTGTTGCTGGGCATCGAAGCCGCAGGCCGCGCATCGATAACGCTGTCCTGCCTTCGCGGCGCGGCCGATCACTTCGCCGACCGCTGTGAGATCCGCCGGCAACACGGGCAGCGCGGAGGATTCATGTTCGTGCAGCAGGGCCTGTGCGGCTGACAGCGTGGGCAGCAATGCCAGCTGAGTTCGGGTGCGGTCACGTCGAGAAACCGGATCGCTGTCGAGCGCGCCAAGCGCATTCAGCAGATCGATGCTGGGCTTCTTCTGGTGCAACGCGAGCAGCTGCCGCCGTGCGTCTTCTTGACCTCCGCAGGCCAGGGCGCTGGCTGCATACTCGGTGGCGACCAGGTTGAAGCTTGCGGGGTGCGTGGCCAGCAGCTCGTTCCACACGGCAATGGCTTCGGCGTGTCGACCCAGTCGAGCCAATCGCCGGCCAGCAGTCACCACTGGGCGAGCGGCCTGAGGGGCCGCCTCATGTGCACGCCTGAGCGCATCGTCGGCGTCCGCCGTCTGCTGCTTGGCATCGGCCTCCAGCGCCAGTTCGCACCAGTAGTGCGCGATGCGAGACGCGTACGACCCTGTGCTGCCGCGTTCGAGCTTCAGCGCATCGTCGACGGCCGATCGCCAGTCGTGCGAACGCTCGTGCAGGGTGAGCAGGGCAAGGCGTGCATCGGTGTCGTAGGCGGTGCCTTCCAGTGCGCGCCAGGCAACCTCGGCCCGATCGAACAAGCCTGCTTGCATGAAGTCCTGGGCCAGACCGTGCTGGGCGCGGTCGCGCTCGGCGGGCGGTAGGTCGGCACGGTTGAGCAAATGCTGGTGAACGCGCACCGCGCGCTCGTACTCACCGCGCCGGCGGAACAGATTGCCCAGCGCGAAATGAAGGTCGCTGGTGTCGGGATCTTGTTGAACGGCTTCGATGAATGCATCGATGGCCTTGTCGTGCTGTTCGTTGAGCAGCAGGTTCAAGCCCTTGAAATAGGCCTTGGGCGCGTCGCGCTGTTCTCGTTTGAGCTGCCTGAAGTCGAAGCGCGATGCCAGCCAGCCCAGCGCGAATGCGACCGGCAGACCCAGCAGGAACCACTGCAGTTCAAAGTCCATCGCGGGGTGGATGTTCAGGCACGGGCAATGTGGTGCTGAGTGCACTTTGCGCAGGCGCAGCTTGCACAGGCGCTGACTTCCGCGTGGCGACGCGGCGGTGCTTCCACCAGGCCGGCACCATCGCGCTGACCCCAAAGGCGCAGCCCAGACCGAAGGCGGCCAGCACGATGAAGACCATCGGCGCTCGCCATTCGTACCCGAAGAACCAGCGCACCGCGGCGTCCTGCTGGTTGTTCAGCGCAAAAGCGAACAGGGCAAAAAAGATGAACAGTCTGAAAACCCA
>LNFM01007221.1_pt1 | contig 17571 bp, 9 predicted proteins | sample 596031 | NCBI WGS metagenome assembly LNFM01 (sample SAMN04254537, study PRJNA301005) | activated carbon metagenome | isolation source: dual media filters at the Ann Arbor, Michigan drinking water treatment plant | place: USA: Ann Arbor | reverse complement strand
CGCAGGGCGTTCTCGCCGACGCCGAGCACCCAGCTCGTCGAGGCGATGCCGTTCGCGTCGGTCAGGGTCGTTCCGACGGTGACATAGACACCGTCGGTCAGCCGGTTCCACCGCACGGTGGCGTTGGGCACCGGATTACCGTAACGATCGGTGACTAGGAGGCTCGGGTCGACCGGCGACGCCTGCCCCGCCGCACCCGACACCCCGTTCCCCGCCTGGATGACGAGCGTCCACGGGATCCCCGGCGTGACTTCGAAAGGCGAGCTCAGCGGCAAGACGGCCGGCGGCAGGAGGAACTTGGCCGAGGCGCTCATCTGGTAGGTACCCGTCGCGCCGATGACGTTCACGCCGAAGTTCACGACACCGGCGACAGCGAGCGTGCCGAAGGTGGTCGTCCCATCCGCGAAGCTGCCGTGATCGAGCGTGAGCGAGACCTTCTCCGTTGAGTTCCACACGCGCTCACCGTTCTTGTCCACCACCGTCACCTGCGTGGGGAACACAAGGCCGGCCCGCACGATCGCGGGCGGCTGCTCGGTGAAGCTGAGCCCCGCGGGCGGATTCGCGATCGCATCGAACGTCGTGGAAGCCGGCGAGAAGCTCACCCCGTCGACCGCATCGCCGCCGAGCGACGGCGTCGCACGAACCTGATTGGCGCCGACGGCGCCGAGCGTCCAGCAGATGCCGGCGCGCCCGGTGACGCCGGTGGCGGTCGTCGCGGTCGTTCCAAGAGTGCCGCAGGTGCCGCTGTTGCCAGCGACAGAGCCGCCGCCGAGCGTGACGTCCCACGTGATGGGAACACCGATGAACGGCGTGCCCAGTCGTGTCGTGAGCGAGATGTACGGGCGGCATGCGTCGCGCAACGGAGAGCCCTCGGCACCCTCGATGGGCGTCGAGCAGGTGCCGGCCACCGCGAGTGCACGGTCGAGCAACGCCGACTGCTGCTTGAAGCCCATGCGCGTGAACTCGGTGACCGTGCCACCGACGCCACCGCCGAACTGCAGCTCGGGATCGACCGGCGCGAAGGGGCTGAACTCGGTGACCGTGCCACCGACGCCGCCACCGAACTCCTGCTGGAAGGCCTGGACCCGCTTCGGCATCAGCAGCTCGCCGACCCGCGCCCACCCCGTTGCCGGCTTCGCAGCACCCACGACGGTCGGGCAGCTCAGGAAGCTGGCGTCGCCCGGCTCAGCGATCTCGAACCCGGTCGCCTTGCCATGACCCAGTCGCAGGCGGTTGCGCACGGCGGCCGGGATGGCGCCCGTCGCGCAGACCGCGACGACGACCGGCTTGGCGAGCGGCGCATCGTTCTCCGACTGCTTCGTCACGAGCAGGAAGCCCGGATACTGGTCGAGCTTGGTCTCGAGGAAGCCGTTGTTGCTGAAGGTGTCGGGGAGTTGCTCGACCGTGATGAGGGTCGGCTCCGTCACCGGATTCGCCTCGAGCTGGACGCCGGCCTGCCCGTTGTTCACGAGCACGACCTGCGGCTGGTCGGACGGGAGGATGAGCTCCGTGTTCTTCGGCGAGTCGACGTCGATGTCGATCCCGGCGAAGCAGTAGATGGCGTTGATCAGCGCGGCGAACTGCGCATCGGTGCCGCGGAACTTGCCCGCCTGATAGCGCTTGAGGAGGAAATCGACGAGCGCGTGGGCCCGCTCCCGGATGCGCTCCTGTCTCCGCGCCCGGACCTCTTCACTGAGCTGGCCGAGGCGCGCGACGACGATGCGCCGATCCTCGTTGTTGTGGCTCATGATCGCGATGGCGAGCACGCTGAGCGGCCCGATCGTCGGGCATCCGCGGGTCCAGTGGATGTCGGCGCTCGCCTGAGACAGCGTGAGTGCCGAGGCCTCGGACTGCTCCGGCAGCGCCGGCGCCGACGGCGCGTCGGTGCAGGCCAGCGCGAAGGCCGCGACGAGGACGAGGAGGGCGCGCACTGCATTGCGGATCATGTGGTGAAGCTCCTGAGAGGGTGCCGCGGGGCCGGGGACGGAACATGCGCGACCGACGGACTTTTCGTCAGACTTGCAAGAGCGGTGCCGCCTGCGGACGAACATCCGAGGCGACCCGGGAGGGCGTATCGGGGTGAATTCGGGCGCCGGGACGAGCCGGCGCCTTCAGGGTGTGGCGTCGGCCCTACGGGGTCGCACCCACCAGCTGCTTCCACTCGGGGGTCTGGTCGATGGGGCGGAACCACCAACCCGGGTCCTTGCGGAGGGCGTCGCCGCGGACCTTGGGGTTCACGGCGATGTAGGCGGTGAGCCGCCGCTCCCACTCCGTCCGGTCGCCAAGGATCACCGAGACGACCGAGGCGAAGTAGATCAGCTCGCGCGGCTTGTCGATCATCGCGTCGCCCTCGGCACGCCGGGCCACGCGACGCGCACTGTCGGCGAGCGCGTCCGAACGCTGCTGCATGCCGGCGCGCGCGATGGTCATCGCGGTGAAGACCTCACCCGTCAGGCGAGACAGCGTCGTGTCCCGTGAATCGGGCGCGCGGCCGAGGGAGTCGGCGAGGCGCCAGGCGCGCGCGACGTCGTACGACGCGAGCCCGGGCACGGACTGCAGGTAGAGTCGGCAGCGGATCGTGCGCTCCAGCCCGGGATACCGCGTCTCCAGATCGCGGCAATAGCGATCCGCGGCGTCGAAGTCGCCGGCGTCGTACGCCGACGTCACGAGGAGCGACCGGACGCTCAGCGCGTTCGCCTGGAACTCGTCGGCTTCCAGGGCGCGGAGCGCCGCGACCATCTCGTCCTGCGGCCCCTTGCCGGGGATCTGGTTGTACGCGAACGCGAGGGTCCGCCACGCCTCGGCCTGCCGCGGGTCGAGCCGCACGGCCGACTCGAGGTCGCGCTGGAGCATCGGCATCGCCGTGGCCGCCTCCGCGTCATCGAACATGCCGCTGATCAGGCCGAAGTAGCGCAACACGCCGCGCACGGCGAGCGCGCTCGCGTCCTCCGCGTCGAGTCGCAGCGCCCGGTCGGCGTGGGCGAGCCCGGCCGTGATCCAGGGACGCACGGCGGTCGAGGTGCGCGCCACGCGGCGCGAGCGCAGGTAGGCGAGGTTCGCGCGCCGCGCGATCGGCTCGACCCACCGCGTGTCGAGCTCTTCCGCGCGCGCGAAGGCGGAATCGGCGGCGGCATAGACCGGCCAGGCCGCGACGGTGTCGAGCGTGCCCGCGCGCCGCTGCAGCGCGAGGCCATCCTGCACCGCGAGCCAGGCGGCGTTGCTCGAGGTGGCGGCGCGCTGCGCGCGCACCTCGAGCTCGACGCCGAGCTGCGTGCGGATCAGGTCGCCGGCGAGGTGCGCGATCGAGTCCTGCACGAGGAGGAGGCTGTCGCGCGCGACGGTGAGCGACCCGTCGCCCGCCGAACTGCCGTTGCGCGTCTCGAGGCGGTAGTTGATCGCGACGCGCTCCCCCTCCGGCCGGATCGAGCCGCGCACGAGGAATCCGGCACTGAGGACCTTCACGATGCTGTCGGTGCTCGTCACGCCCCGTACCGACTCCGAACCCGACTGCGAGATGGTCGTGATCGCGTTGACGCGCGACAGCGACCGGATGAGTCCTTCCGTGATGCCGTCGGCCGCGGAGCGCAGCGTCGTGTCAGGGCTGTCGAAGTAGAGCACGGCCACGCGCCGGAGCGTCGGGTCGGAGGTGCCCGCGGCCTTCGGCTGGTTCAGTGTCAGGTAGCCCACCGTGCCACCGAGCGCGAGGACGAGCGCGGAGACGAGCAGCGTGGCCGGGCGCTTCCACCACGGCACCGGCGCGATCTCGACCAGTTCCCCCGCCTCATCGAGCGTGAAGACCGGCTGCGCCGAGATCGTCTGCCGCGGGATCATCTGCGACCCGCGCATCATCTGCGAGCCGCGCGGCACGGCCACCGAGGCGCGATTCGCTGAGGTGGGTCGGATCGCGCGCCGGCCACCCGAGTCGCGCAGGTTCGCGCCCAGCATCTCGCCGAAGGCCTGGGCGGTCCTCGGGCGGTCGACCGCGGCCTTGGCGAGCGCGTGGAAGATCGCTTCCTCCACCTCGACGGGCACGGTGTTGCGCAGCACGCGCACGCTCGGCACCTGCTCCATCAGGTGCTTCGCCATGATCGCCATGGCGTTGGGGCCCGTGAAGGGCGGCTCCCCGGCGAGCATCTCGTACAGCATGCAGCCGAGCGAGTAGATGTCGGCCGTGGGACCGACCGGGTCGCCCGTGCTCTGCTCCGGCGCCATGTACACCGGCGTGCCCACCGCCATGCCGGTCTGGGTGAGCTTCTGCGCCGACGCGTCGTTGGCCGCGCGCGCGATGCCGAAGTCGGCGACGAGCGAGTGCTCGCCCGAGAGCAGGATGTTCTCGGGCTTGATGTCGCGGTGGACGATCCCCTGCTCATGCGCGTAGTGCAGTGCGCTGCAGACCTCGAGCGTGATGCGGAGCGCATCCTCGACCGGCAGCATCCCTTCGCGGTCGAGCCGGTCCCGCAACGCCTCGCCGCGCACGAACGGCATCACGTAGTAGAGGAGCCCGTCGGCGTTGCCCGAGTCGTAGAGCCCCAGGATGTGCGGATGCTGCAGCTTCGCCGCGAGGCGGATCTCGCGCTCGAACCGGTCGGCGCCGATCGACGCCGAGAGCTCGGGGTGCAGCACCTTGATCGCGACCTCGCGATCATGCTTGATGTCGCGCGCGAGGTAGACGGTCGCCATGCCGCCCTTGCCGAGCTCGCGCTCGATGGCGTAGCGGTCCCCGATGGAGGCGCGAAGGCGCAGGAACACCTCGGACGCGTCCTCGATCTGGTCGATCGGCGTACCCTTGAATTCCTCGGTGAAGTTGCGGCCGCACCGCGCACAGAACGCGGCATCGCCGTCACGAGGTGCCCCACAGTTCGGGCAGAAGCTGGGCAGAGCCGGATCCCCCAATGCGCGGTAAGGGGCGCGCCGGGCGCCCTATCGCGACAAAGTTGCGGGTCGGTAGGGCCCGCGGCAACCCGCGGGCCCCACGCGATGACACATCAGCTCGCGTGCCTCACCGGCTCAGCGGAAGAGCCGCCGGATGTTCCCCGCGCGGTCGATCTCGAAGCGCGGCATCGTCGGTGCCGGCAGCGCCGTCGCGGCGTGCGCCGACGGGAGGTCGCCCTCGGCATCGAGCAGCGCCATCAGCGTCGGGGGGGGCACGGTGTACGGATCGGCACTCAGCAGGTTCACCGTGTAGCCGAGGTCGGCGAGCCCCTGCACGGTCATGCGCGACAAGGGGTTCGTCGCGCCCGCGTAGCCCGTCATGAGCTCGCCGAGGAAGGTGCTCTCCTTCCAGTGCGAGTTCTGCGTGCCCGCCCCGCAGGGACGCCCGCCGGGGACATCGACACAGTTCTCGGCGGGCACCGAGCCGGGGCAGACCGCGGCACCTCCCAGGTCCACGCACGCCTGGGCCGCGAGCGGACCGGTGACGCGCACGGTGACCAGGTCCTTGTCGGAGAGCAAGCCGCGTGCCTCCCACTGCGTCCCCATGCCGACGACGTGCAGCATCTCGTGCACGATGACGTCATTGAGACGACCGTTGGTCGCGAGGGCGTTGAGGTCGTCGACGTCGAACCGCATCATGCCGAGGATCGGCGGCCCACCGCCGCTGCGCACCAGGCAGGGACCGGCCGACCCCAGCACGTTGCCGGGACCGTCGATCGTCGTGACGATCGCATAGATGAGCACATCGTCCACGAGCTCCTGCACGTTGCCGGTGATGCCGGTGACGTTGCACTGCGAGAGCGCGAAGGGACCGGTGCCGCTGAGCGCCTGCACCTGGAGATCGGGGACCTCGCCCACGATCATGGCCTCGATGCGTGCCTTCGCGGCCGCGAAGGCCTCGTCGATCTGCCCGGTCGGCGCGGTGCCGGCGAAGCGCAGGGCGACGTTGAACTGCGTCTGGATCGTCGCGGTGAACGGCGCGGAGAGCGCGTCATGCTGCGCCACGAGTGCCTGCGGCCCGCCACGCCGACCGAGCGCCCACGCCGGCGCGCTGGCGAATCCGTTCGCGTCGGAGAGGACCACGGCTGCGCCAGTGAGCGAGCCACCGCCGGCGGTCACGGTCCAAGAGACGTCGAGCCCCGGGAGCGCATTGTTGAAGGCGTCCGTGATGCGCACGCGGGGGGCGGTGGGGAGCGTCGCCCCTGCGAAGGCGGTCTGCTGGTTGCCCGCCACCAGCTGCAACAGCGCGGCCGGTCCCGGCGTGCCGCTGATGGAATAGACCTCGCTGCCCACGTGGGCCGCGCCGGGAACGGAGAGCGTGACGGCGTTGGTGCCCGCGGTGATGCCGATGCGCCAGGTGCCGATGTTCGCGCTGCCTGGTGCGGAGACCGTCGGTGCACCGGTGAGCGTGCCGTTCCCCGAGGTGATCGCGATGCTGATGGGCACGCCCTGCAGCGCGACGCCGCTGGAGTCACGCACGGCGAAGCCGAGCGCCGGCGCGACCTGCGTGTTCACGGTGAGGCTCGTCGGGGCGACGGACTCGAGCGTGATCTCCGCCGGGGCGCGCTGGGCCGTGGCGGTGAAGCGCGCGTTGAGTCCGCCGAGGGTCGCGAGCACCGCCTGCTCCCCCGCCGCGATGGCACCGAGGGTCCACGTCGGCGCGGAGGCGATGCCGTTGGCGTCGGTCACGCTCGTGCTCGCGCCGCCCGCGAGCGATCCGCCGCCGGCATCCACGGCCCAGGTCACGGTCGCGCCGGCGACGTTGTTGTCGTACTGGTCGCGGACGCGGACCCGCAGCGGCGCGAACGTCGGCGTGTTCTGCGATCCGAACTGGTCGTCGCCGTCGACGATCGCGAGCTGCGTCGGCGCGGCCGCCGAGGCATTGAGCGTGAAGACGAGCGGCGTGAGGCCTGCCGACGTCACCGTGACCGTCTGCGCCCCCGCGGTCGTGCCCAGCGTCCACTGGCCGATGGAGGTCGGCCCCGCGACCGATACCGTCGGCGCACCCGCGAGCGCACCGCCGCCCGCGCTCACCGAGACGCTGACGGGGATGCCGGCCATCGCGCGGCCGTTCGACGACCGCACCTCGAACGTCGGAGCGGTCGCGAGCGCGGTCCCGACCACGGCACTCGGCACCGGATTCGCCGAGACCGCGACGACGCTGGCCGGCACGGGCGGCTCGGTTCCACCACCGCCGCAGGCCGCGACAGCCGCGACGAGGACGGGCAGGATGAGGTGGCGGAGCGACATCGGCGACTTGCGCGGCGTGGGCGGCACGGTGGGATCCACGAGGATGTTCAAGGCTTCTTCTTGACGATGGGGACGATCCGCCCCGTGGAATCCACGGTGAAGGAAGGCCCGAAGGCGGAGTCGTACCCGAGGATCGAATCCGTGGACTTCCGCGGCTCCTTCACCGGACCCGCGGACATGCCCGCGGTGGGTCTCCGGCTCGACGAGTCGGTGGTCATCCCGGGCACGGCGCCGACGCTGTCGGCGGACGGACCACCGGGCATCAGCGAGGGTGACGCGGTCGAGTCGGCCGCGCTTCCCTGCCCCGAGGACCCCTTGCCGCAGGCCGCGGTCACGAGCACGGCCATGGCGAGCATTCGGCTGCGACGCATCGAGACTCCCTGAGGATGGACCGCGCCCGGGCGACGGATGATCGCCAGGCCGCAGTCCTGATCTACCCCGCAAAGCTATCCGGGGAACGCCCTCCGACCACAGGACCTGCGTCACACCGGCGGCGGTGCGTGACGCACCGCGTGGACCGCCCCTCAGAACCCGATGAGCGGACCGGCACGAAAGAACCGGCGCGCATCGATCCGCAGCGCGGCTGGCTCGGTCCCCGCGACGAAGTACTCGGTGTACCGGCGCTCGATCGGCGTCTCCGGCTCCGAGAGGGATCCCGTGTCCCGGTCGAGCTCCGCACTCACCACACCGCTCGGCGCGATCCAAGGATCGGTGCTCAGGCCACTCCAGCGCGCGAGCATCTGCCCGAAGATCGGTGCGGCGAGCGTGCCGCCCGCCGCGCCAGGAGTGATGGTGCGGGGCTTGTCGAACCCCAGCCAGACGCCGGCGACGATCTGCGACGTGATGCCGACGAACCAGACGTCGGTGTTGTCGTCGGTCGTGCCGGTCTTGCCCGCGACGGGGATCGTCGCCGGGATGTAGCGCCGCACCGCGGTCGCGGTGCCGGACTCCACCGCCTCGCGCATCAACTCGCGCGCGACGAAGGCCACGCTGGAGTCCATCGCCTGCCCCCGGAAGCGGATCGCCTCGCCGTGCACGGTGCGACCGGCGGGATCCTCCACCTTGATGATGAAGCGCGGTTCCGCGGAGACCCCCGCGTTCCCGAAGGCGGTGAAGGCACTCACGAGATCGATCGGCCGCACCACCGACGCACCGATCGCGCTCGACGGATAGGGCGCGATGGGCGCCGAGAGGCCCATGCGCTGCGCCAGTGCGATGACCGAATCCGCGCCAAGCCGGTCCCAGAGTCGCACGGCGACCGGATTGCGCGACTTCGCGAGCGCCTGCCGCAGCGTGAGCGGACCGAGGAACTCGCCGTCCGCGTTGCGCGGACGATAGACCTGCTGGTCGTACGCCAGCTCGAGCGGCTCGTCGGCGACCATCTCGTTGGGCGGGATGGAGTCGAGGAGCGCGCGCGCATAGACGATCGGCTTGAAGGTCGAGCCCGGCTGGCGCACGCCGTTGGTCGCGCGGTTGAACTGCGACTCCTGGTAGTTCCGCCCGCCGACGAGCGCGCGCACGTCACCGCTCTGCGGGTCCATGGCGACGAGCGCGCCCTGGAGATAGTCGGTGCTGCCGCGCGGCTTGTTGGCGAAGGTGCGGTGGCGGTACCCCGCACGCGCCTCCACGGCCGCGGTGCCCTCCACGAGCGCGATGGTGGCCTGTCGCTGGAGCGCGGGATCGAGGGTCGTGGTGATCACGTACCCGCCGTCGTTCACCGGGATGGCGGCGCGCTCGAGGCGCACCCGCACGGCGTCCACGTAGTACGGCGCCGCGACCGACAGGCCGAGGTTCGGTGCCGTCGTGAGCGGCTCGGCCGTGGCCGCGCGCGCCTGCTCCGCCGTGATGAACCCCTGCTCCTGCATGAGCGCGATCACCGCATCGCGGCGGTTCTTGTTGCGGCTGGGGAAGCGCACGGGGTCGTAGATCGCGGGCCCCTTGGGGAGCGCGGCGAGCGAGGCCGCCTCGGCGATGCTCAGCCGCGCGGCCGGCTTGCCGAAGTAGTGGCGCGCCGCCGACTCGATGCCGTAGAAGCCGCGCCCGAAGCTGATCTGGTTGAGGTATGCCTCGAGGATCTGCGCCTTGGTGTAGTGCTTCTCCATCTCCCGCGCCGCCGACTGCTCGCGGACCTTGCGCGAGATGGAGCGATCGGAGCGGTCGATGATCTCGGGATGCATGTTCCCGACGAGCTGCTGCGTGATGGTGCTCGCGCCGCGGCTGCCGCCGAGGATGTTGTCCTTGATCGCCGACGCGATGCCGATCATGTCGACGCCGTCGTGCTGATAGAAGCGACGGTCCTCGACGGCGACGAAGGCCTGCGCCACGTACCGCGGCAGCGTGCTGATCGGGACGCTGGTGCGCCACTCCTTCCCGATCTCGCCGATGAGCGAGCCGTCGCGCGCGAGCACGAGCGAGCTCTGCAGCGGGCGCGTGATCCGCCAGGCCTCCTCGGCGACAGCGGGCGCCGCGGCGGGCTGCTGGGCGGCCGCCGGCAGGGCGAGCGCGACGAGGAGCGCCAGGAGTGCGGGACGGGATGACATGGCTCCCGAATTCTACACCCCGGAGCGCGGTCGGACGCGGCGGGGCCGTACCCCTTTTGCCCTCGACGCGGCACCTTTCGGGAATGCTCACGCTCGCCATCCCGCAGTTCCGTCCTCGCAAGGGCGACCTCGAAGGGAACCTCGACCGCATCGGCGGACTGCTCGCGCAGGCCGCGGCCCTCGAGCCGAGGCCACAGGTGGTGGTCTTCGCCGAGACGATCCTCTCCGGGTACTTCCTCGAAGGCGGCGTGCGCGAGGTGGCGCTGAGCGCCTCCACCCTGGTGGAGTCGATCGGCGCACGCTTCGACGCGGCGGTCCCGGCCGGCACGCGGATGGACCTGATCCTCGGCTTCTACGAACGACATGAGGATCAGCTGCACAACAGCGCGGCCTGCATCGCGCTCGGCGACGGGCCGGCGCGGCTGGTGCATGTGCACCGCAAGAACTTCCTGCCCACCTACTCGCTCTTCGACGAGGAACGCTTCGTGGAGCGCGGCTACGGGATCCGCGCGTTCGACACGTCATGGGGCCGTGCGGCGCTCCTCGTCTGCGAGGATGCGTGGCATTCGCTCTCGGGGACGATCGCGGCGCTCGATGGCGCGCAGGTGGTCTTCGTGCTGGCGGCCGCGCCCGCGCGGGGCGCCGCGCCGCGCGGCGACACGGTACCGGGACCCGGGAGCGTGGAGCGCTGGGAGCGCCTCATCCGCGACATCGCGGAGGAGCAGGGCATCTACTGCGTGCTCGCGAACCTCGTGGGGAGCGAAGGGGGCCGCATGTTCCAGGGCGGCTCGCTCGTGGTCGGCCCGCGGGGGGACGTGCGCGTGCGCGCCCCGGTCTTCGAGGAGGCGATGCTCACGGCGAGCGTGGACCTGCACGATGTGGCGCGCGTCCGGAGCGACATGCCGATGCTCTCGGATCTCAAGGCGGCGCTGCCGTTCCTGAGGACGGAACTCGATCGGGCGATGCTGGGGGCGGGACGGGGCGGAACTGCCTTCACCACAGAGAGCACAGAGAAGGGCGGAGGTGGGCCGGAGCTTCGACCGAGTTCGGCGAAGGCGACGGGCGCTTCGGCGAAGCCCGCGGGTGCTGCGCCGGCGGCAGCGGTGCGCGTGGCGAGCGGGGCGGGGCTGCCTGTGGTCGCTGGCGGTGAGATCGCGCGCGGCACGCCGCCCTCGCTCGAGATCGACGCGGCGCTCGTGGAGCAGTGGCTGACCGCCTTCCTGCGCGACGAGTTCGCGCGCCGCGGCTTCGCGAAGGCGATCGTCGGGCTCTCGGGCGGTGTGGACTCGGCCGTCGTCGCGACGCTCGCCGCGCGCGCCCTCGGGAAGGAGAACGTCATCGCCGTGCGGATGCCGTACAAGGCGTCGAGCCCCGACTCGCTCGCCCATGCGCAACTCGTGATCGACCAGCTCGGCGTCGAGTCGCGGACGCTCGAGATCACGGGCGCGGTGGACGGCTACCTCGCGCTCGAGCCCGACGCCGACGCCGCGCGCCGCGGCAACGTGATGGCGCGCACGCGCATGATCGCGCTCTTCGACCTCTCGGCGAAGCATCGCGCGCTCCCGCTCGGCACCGGGAACAAGAGCGAGCGACTGCTCGGCTACTTCACCTGGCACGCCGACGACTCTCCGCCGGTGAACCCGATCGGCGACCTCTTCAAGACACAGGTGTGGGCGCTCGCGCGGCACCTCGGCGTGCCGGCCGCGATCATCGAGAAGCCGGCCAGCGCCGACCTCGTCCAAGGGCAGACCGACGAAGGCGATTTCGGGGTGAGCTACGCGGTCGCCGACGAGATACTCAACTGGATCCTCCACGGCTGGAGCGCGAGCGAGCTCGCGGTGCGCGGGATGCAGGCCGAGGCGATCGGGCTCGTGACCAAGCGGCTCGACTCCACGCATTGGAAGCGGAAGCTGCCGACCGTCGCGATGCTCTCGGGGTCGGCGATCGGCGAGAGTTACTTGCGGCCAGTGGACTACTGAGCAGGATCTGCCCGCTGCCAGCTGCCGACTGCCAACTGACAGCGCGACCGCAAGTTTCGGATTGAGGCGGCGCCTGGCCGCCCCTAGATACCGGGTGACCACGACGAAGGAGCACCGATGTCCCCGGAACAGCTGACCACCGACTACGCCCGGATCGAGCGCGCGATCCGCTACCTCGACCGCGAGCACGTGGCTGCGCCGTCGCTCGCGCAAGTCGCCGAGCATGTGGGCCTGAGCGAGGCGCACTTCCAGCGGCTCTTCACGCGCTGGGCGGGGATCAGTCCCAAGCGCTTCCTGCAGCATCGCACGGCCGTGATCGTGAAGCAGTTGCTGCGCGAGCGGCGTCCGCTGCTCGAGGTGACGTACGAGGCAGGACTCTCGGGGCCCGGTCGCCTGCACGACCTGCTGGTGAACGCCGAGGCGGTCACGCCCGGCGAGTTCCAGCGCGCCGGGAAGGGGCTCGTCATCCGGTACGGATTCCATCCCACGCCGTTCGGCGACTGTCTCGTCGCGGTGACGCCGCGCGGCATCTGCCATCTCGCGTTCACGCAGCCGATCTCGCGCGCCGAGGCGCTCGCGCGTCTGCGACACGATTGGGGCGGCGCCGAACTGGTCGCGGACCAGGCGGGGACGCGCCTCGCGGCGGCGAAGGCCTTCCCGCCCCCGGGGAGCGCGCCGTCGCCGGGACTCGCGCTGCACGTGAAGGGCACGAACTTCCAGCTCAAGGTGTGGCGCGCGCTGCTCGAGATCCCGACGGGGAGCGTGACGACCTATGGCGATCTCGCCAAGGCGATCGGCGACCCGAACGCTTCGCGCGCGGTGGGCACCGCCGTGGGAAGCAATCCGGTGAGCTATCTCATCCCCTGCCACCGCGTGATCCGCGCGTCGGGGGAACTCGGCGGCTACGCCTGGGGCCCCGATCGCAAGCGGACGATGCTCGCGCTCGAGACTATGCCGCCTGCGCGTACGCCAGACTCACCGCTCGCCGCGCGCCGCGCTTCAGCTGGCGGTGCACCGCGCGCGCGAATCGCATGAAGTTCTGGCCCGCGGTCGGATAGCGCGCGAAGAACTCGGTGGGGAGCAGCGCGCCTTTCATCTGATTGCACGGCTGGCAGGCGGAGACGAGGTTGCCCGGCAGGTGACTCCCGCCGCGCGACACCGGGATCACATGATCCAGGGTGGCGTTCTCGAGTCCGAGGGCGGTCCCACAATAGACGCATCGCCGTCCACAATCCCGGAAGGTCGCCCGCTTGACCTGACGCTTGTGCTGCTGGTGCTCCAGGCGGCGAGCGTGACGCGATAGCCCCCGAGGGGCACGAGCGAGCGCGACATGGTGGACGACCCGACGTGACATCGAACCTCGCCGGAAATGACGACACCCCGCGTCGGGGCTGTGTGCCCGAGCGGGGTGTGGTCGATGAGGAGGAGGCGCCAGACCGCGGTCGCTGGGAGCGACCGTGGGAATCCGGGCTCGATTGCCTGTCCGAACGTGTCGGTCACGGGCCTCCCGATTGAAGGGGGCGCTGCGCGCTGCGCCGGTCCTTGCCGAAAAGACGCCGCAATAGGTGCAACGTCACGTGAATCCGCGCAAGGGAATCGATGAAAGTCGCAGATTTGTGACCAACCGACGATCAACGGCGCGGCGCGGGAAAGGGGGCGAGGCGACGACTCTCATCGAGCGTGGTGATGTGCAAGTTCACGCTCGTCCGATCCGGAAGCCGGAGGCCCCCTCCACCGGGATCGCCGAACGCGCGAACACGCTCCTCATCATCGTCAGCTGCGCGTGCTAGCTTTCTTCGACTCCGCCCCCGGTCCGCCGGACGAACCGAATCCCAGCCGAACCCACCATGGCCACTTCCGCCAAGGCGCGCCGCGCCACGCACGGCCTCTCCAAGGCCCAGCTCGTCGCGGCCTACCGCACGATGCTCCTGTCGCGCCGACTCGACGACAAGGAGATCCAGCTCAAGCGGCAGAACAAGATCTTCTTCCAGATCTCGGGCGCCGGCCACGAGGCCGTGCTGACCGCCGCCGGGCTGGTCTTCAAGGCGTCGTACGATTGGTACTACATGTACTACCGTGACCGCGCGCTCTGCCTGCAGCTCGGCATGACGCCCGCCGAGATGCTCTACTCGGCCGTCGGCGCGGCGATCGACCCCAACTCGGGCGGCCGCCAGATGCCGTCGCACTGGGGACACAAGAAGCTCAACATCGTCTCGACCTCCTCGCCCACGGGGACGCAGTTCCTGCAGGCGGTCGGGTCGGCCGAGGCGTCGGTGCGCGCCAAGACCCTCGGCATCACCGAGGGCTTCGAGAAGGACGAGGTCGTCTTCGTCTCCACCGGGGATGGCACGACCTCGCAGGGCGAGTTCTGGGAGTCGCTCAACACGGCGTCGAACCTGAAGCTCCCGATCGTCTATCTCGTCGAGGACAACGGCTATGCGATCTCCGTGCCGGTGGAGGTCAACACGGCCGGCGGCTCGATCAGCAAGCTCGTGACCGGCTTTCCCGATCTCTTCATCCAGGAGGTGGACGGCTGCGACCTCCTTGCCTCCTACGAGGTGATGCAGAAGGCCGTCGCGTACGCGCGCGAGCGGAAGGGCCCGGCGCTGGTCCATGCGAAGGTGATCCGCCCCTACTCGCACTCGCTCTCCGACGACGAGGTGATGTACCGCCCCGACGCCGAGCGCGATGCCGACGCCGCCCGCGACCCGATCACGGTCTACCCGACGTGGCTCGTCGACGAGGGCTACGCGAGCGAGGCGGAGATCACGGCGATCCAGGAGTCGGTGGACGCCGAGGTGCTCGCCGCGACCGACGACGCGCTGGCGCAGCCGCAGCCGGCGCCGGAGACCGCGAGCTTCGCGGTCTACTCGCCTGACGTGGACCCGACGAGCGAGCAGTTCGACACCGAGGATGATCCCAAGTTCACCGGCGATCCCACGACGATGGTGGACCTGCTCAACGCCTGCATGAAGGACGAGATGCGGCGCGACCCGCGCATCGTGATGTTCGGTGAGGACGTGGCCGACGTCTCGCGCGAGGAGTACCTCGGCAAGGTCAAGGGCAAGGGTGGCGTCTTCAAGGTGACGTGGGGGCTGCAGAAGGAGTTCGGCGGCACGCGCGTGTTCAACACGCCGCTCGCCGAGGCCAACATCGTGGGCCGCGCGATCGGGCTCGCGATCCGCGGCTTCAAGCCGGTGGTCGAGGTGCAGTTCTTCGACTACATCTGGACCGCGTACATGCAGCTGCGCGACGAGCTCGCGACCATGCGGTGGCGGTCGTCCAACGCCTTCGCCGCGCCGATGGTGGTGCGCACGACCTACGGCGGCTACATCCGCGGCGCGATCTACCACTCGCAGACGGGCGCCTCGCTCTTCACGCACTGCCCCGGCCTGCGCGTGGTCTGCCCGAGCAATGCGCTCGACGCGAATGGGCTCCTCCGCACCGCGATCCGCTGCGAGGACCCGGTGATCTTCCTGGAGCACAAGCACCTGTATCGCCAGACGTACAACAAGGCCGCGAACCCGGGCCCCAACTTCATGATCCCGTTCGGCAAGGCGAAGATCGTGAAGGAGGGCTCGGACGTGACCGTGGTCACATACGGCGCGACGGTCCAGCGTGCATTGGTAGCGGCGAAGCAGATCGAGGAGGAGCGGGGTATCAGCGTGGAGGTGATCGACCTGCGCACCCTCTCGCCGTGGGACCAGGAGACGGTGTACGCGTCGGCGAAGAAGACCGGCCGCGTGATCGTGGCCTACGAGGATTCCCTCTCGTGGGGCTACGGCGCCGAGATCGCCGCGCGCGTGGCGGATGACTGCTTCGCCTGGCTCGATGCACCGGTGAGGCGCGTGGCGTCGATGGACACGTTCGTCGGCTACGCGCCGAGTCTCGAGGACGAGATCCTGCCGCAGGTGGCGGATTTCACGAAGGCTTACGAGGAGATCGCGAGGTACTGATGCCGCGCCGCCCGTTCCGTTCGTTCTCCTGCTGCGCGGCCGCGCTCGTGGTCGCGGCCATGGCATGCGGCGAACCCGCGCAGGGACCGATCGCGAGGTCGGGCGTGCCGCTGGCACTCGCGGTGGGGTGGCCGGGGAGCGGGACCGCCAACGCGATCTTCGGGGCCGACATCGACGCCGTGCAGGTCACCGTCTCGCGCCAGAATGAGAGCACCGCCGTGGACACGACGTTCCGGTGGTCGGCGTCGAGCGAAGAGCTGCGCATCGCGCTGAACGTGCCGCTCGAGCAGCGGGTCGAGACGCTCTATGTGGACGTGGGGCTGTATGCGGGACAGGCGCCGCGCTTCTACGGCGGCAACGTGGTGATCCTGCGCGCGGAGGCCGTGCCGCCGACGCCGGCACTCGAGCTCTTCTATGTCGGTCCGGGGGTCGATGCGGTCTTCCTGACCGTCAATCCCCGTGGTGCCTCGGTGCTCCCCAACGGCACGCTGCAGATGACCGCGCTGGTGCAGAACGGGCAGGGACTCACCGTGACGCCCCCGATCGGCTGGAGCGTGAGTGACACGCGGCTCGCGACGATCGGTCCGACCGGACTGCTGCGGGCTCGCGGCGCCACGGGCGTGGTGCAGGTGCGCGCCGCCACGCCCACCGGGCTGCTCGACAGCGTGGCCGTGACGATCGGGACGCAGTCGCCGTAGCGGCGCCGTAGCGGCGCCGTAGCGGCGCCGCGGGCGGGGCCGCGCCGGAACCCGCGCGCCCGGTGCCATCCTTTCCGCAGGATGGTGTGTCCAATGGATCGGACCTGCCATCCAGCCAAGGACGCTCCACGATGGTTCGATCGCCGCTCACGCTCCTGGTCTCCGCCCTGCTGCTCGGGCCGGCGCTACCGCTCGCGCTCGCCGCGCAGTCCCCGATGTTCCGCGGCGGGGCCGCGCACGCAGGGGTGTACGCGTCGGCCCCGCCCGCCCTTGCCGCGGTGGTGTGGAAGTTCCGCACGCAGGGACGCGTGCTCTCATCACCTGCGGTGCACGGCGCCACGGTGTTCGTCGGCAGCAGCGACCAGCACCTCTACGCCGTCGACCGCGCGACCGGCGCGCAGCGGTGGCGCTTCGCCACGCGAGGTCCCATCTCGTCGTCACCCGCGGTCGCGCACGGACTGGTCTACATCAGCAGCGTGGACGGCAACGTGTACGCGCTGGACGAGATGACCGGCACCGAGCGCTGGCGCTTCGCGACCAAGGGGGAGCGCCGGTTCACCGCGCCGGGGATCCACGGCGCGATCCCGCGCACCGAGCGGATGCCTGACCCGTTCGACGTCTTCCTTTCGTCGCCCACGGTGGTGGGGAACACGGTCTACATCGGCAGCGGCGACCAGCACGTCTACGCGCTCGACGCGCTCACCGGTGCGCAGCGCTGGGCCTTCGCGACGGGGGATGTGGTGCATGCGAGCCCCGCCGTCGCGAACGGCGTGGTCTACGTCGGCAGCTGGGATCGCAACCTCTACGCGCTCGACGCCGAGAGCGGACGGGAGCGCTGGCGATACACGACGGGCAACGACACGGCGATCTACAACCAGATCGGGATCGCGAGCTCGGCGGCCGTCGCGAACGGCGTGGTCCTGGTGGGCGGGCGGGACGGCAAGTTCCACGCAGTGGACGCCGCGACCGGCGCGCCGCGGTGGGTGCACGACAACCGCGGTGGCTGGACGATCGGCTCGCCGGCGGTGCGGGACGGCGTCGTTTACTTCTCCACCTCCGACGGCCGGCGCTTCAAGGCGCTCGACATCGCGACCGGCGGGCTGCGGATCGACCTCGAGAACAAGGCCATCTCCTTCTCCTCGCCGGCCCTCGCGGGGGACGTCGCGTACTACGGGACCTCGGATGGATGGCTGCACGCGGTGGACGTCCGCACGGG
>LNFM01019885.1_pt1 | contig 17576 bp, 13 predicted proteins | sample 596031 | NCBI WGS metagenome assembly LNFM01 (sample SAMN04254537, study PRJNA301005) | activated carbon metagenome | isolation source: dual media filters at the Ann Arbor, Michigan drinking water treatment plant | place: USA: Ann Arbor | reverse complement strand
TCATCGTGGCCACCATCATGTTCGGGCGCAAACGCATCGCCGAGCGCCTGCCCAGCTTCGAGGTGCTGGACGACGTGATGTACAAGGCCATCGCGGTGGGCTTTGCGTTTTTCACCATCGCCACCGTGCTCGGTGCGCTGTGGGCGGCCGAGGCCTGGGGTGGTTACTGGAGCTGGGACCCGAAAGAAACCTGGGCGCTGATCGTGTGGCTGAACTACGCTGCCTGGCTGCACATGCGCCTCATGAAGGGGCTGCGCGGCACTGTGGCGGCCTGGTGGGCGCTGGTGGGTCTGGCGGTCACGACCTTTGCGTTCCTCGGCGTGAACATGTTCCTCTCGGGTCTGCACAGCTACGGCGAACTCTGATCCCTGCGGCGGGGTCAAGCGGGCAGGTCAGCGCGGCCTGCTCCGGAACTTTGTAAGAATCGCGGCTGTCCGACGACTCACGGCAAGTCCTGCGCGGCATCTTCTGCGCGGGGCGTTGCACAGGTCAGGACAGCCCCATGCTCATCCGCACTTCCCAAGACGGCTTCAACCACCCGTTTCCCAGCGACATCACGCCCAAGGCGGCCTACCAGAACCGCAGACAGTGGCTGCAGCGCAGCGCATTCACCGCCGCTGCGCTGGGCGGCGTGGCTTCGCTGGCCACGCCCGATGCCTGGGCGCAGACCGCCGGCAGCACGCCCCGACCGGGCAAGCTGCTGCCGCTGCCGGGCAAGGCCTCCAGCGTGCCCGGTGCCACCACAGTGGAGAAGCTGACCTCGTACGACGACGCCAGCACCTACAACAACTACTACGAGTTCGGCACCGACAAGTCGGACCCGGTGGTCACCGCCAAGACGCTCAAACCGCGCCCCTGGACGGTGGCGGTGGAAGGCCTGGTGAACAAGCCCGGCACCTTCGATCTGGACGCCTTGCTCAAACTCAGCCCGATGGAAGAGCGCATCTACCGACTGCGCTGTGTCGAAGGCTGGTCGATGGTGGTGCCTTGGGTCGGCTACTCGATGGCCGAGCTCATCAAGCAGGTGCAGCCGCAGGGCAGCGCGAAGTTTGTGGAGTTCGTGACGCTGGCCGACAACAAGCAGATGCCGGGCCTCAACGCCAACGTGCTGGACTGGCCGTATGTGGAAGGCCTGCGGCTGGACGAAGCCATGCACCCGCTCACGCTCCTGGCCTTCGGCATGTATGGCGAAGTGCTGCCCAACCAGAACGGCGCGCCGGTGCGGCTGGTGGTGCCGTGGAAATACGGTTTCAAGAGCGGCAAGTCGATCGTGAAGATCCGTTTCACCGACAAGGAGCCGCGCACGGCATGGAACCGCGCCGCGCCGCAGGAGTACGGCTTCTATTCAAACGTGAACCCGCAGGTGTCCCACCCTCGCTGGAGCCAGGCCACCGAACGCCGCATTGGCGAAGAGGGGGGTCTGTTTGCCAAGCGCCGCCAGACGCAGATGTTCAACGGCTACGAGCCCCAGGTCGGGCAGCTGTACGCGGGCATGGACCTGCGCAAGCTCTTCTGATGGAGGCCATCCGTTCGCCTGGGCTGCCGGCCGGATCGCGCCCAGCGGGCTCGCGCATCAACCGCTGGCTCGGTCACCGCGCGGCCAAGCCCGTTGGGTTCGTGCTGGCCTTGCTGCCGTTCGCCTGGCTGGTCTGGGCGGCGTTCGCCAACCAGCTCGGCGCCAACCCGGCCGAGGCGCTGATCAGATCGCTGGGCGACTGGACCATCCGTTTTCTGGTGCTGGTGCTGGCCATCACGCCGCTGCGCACGCTGACGGGCTGGGTGGCGCTGGCGCGGCTGCGCCGCATGGTGGGTTTGTTCGTGTTCTTCTACGCCTGCATGCACCTGCTGGCCTACGCGTGGTTCGACATGGAATTCAGCGTGCCGGGCATTGTGGACGACGTGATCAAACGCCCGTTCATCCTGGTCGGCTTTCTGGGCTGGGTGCTCTTGCTGGCGCTGGCCGCCACATCGTTCAACCGAGCCATCCGCGCCATGGGCGCCCGGCGCTGGCAGATGCTGCACCGCGCGGTGTACGCCATTGCCGGGCTGGCGGTGCTGCATTTCTTCTGGATGCGCAGCGGCAAGAACGACTTTGCCGAGGTCGCGGTGTACGCGGCACTGTTTGTCGCGTTGTTGGGGTGGCGTCTCTGGCGGCGCCTGTCCAAGCCGCGCACCGCCTGACGCTGAACTTCAGACGGGGGGCAGCAGGTTTTCCAGGCGAAGTTGATCGGCTGCCGACTCGCGCGCCCGGATCAGCGTGGCCGTTGTGCCATCCACCAGCACCTCGGCAGCCCGACCCCGCGTGTTGTAGTTGCTCGCCATGCTCATGCAGTAAGCGCCGGCCGACAGCACCGCCAGCAGATCACCCGCTTGCGAGGCCAGCGCGCGGTCGCGGCCCAGCCAGTCGCCGCTCTCGCACACGGGGCCGACCACGTCCCAGGTGGTGGGCGCATCGGCGCGGGGAGACACCTCGACGATGCGGTGGAAGGCCTGGTACATCGCGGGACGCGGCAGGTCGTTCATGGCCGCGTCCACGATGAGAAAGTTCTTTTGGTCGCCGGGCTTCTGGTACAGCACCTCGGTCAGGCACACACCCGCGTTGCCCACCAGCGATCGCCCGGGCTCGATGAAGATCTTGCGATCGCCAAAACCGCGCTCGTCCAACCGCTGCAGGAGCTGCTGCCACAGGGCATCGGCTTGTGGCGGCGTGTCGCCGTGGTAATCGATTCCCAGGCCGCCACCGAAGTCGATGTGCTCGATCGGCACGCCCGCGGCTTCGATGCTCTGCACCAGATCGATCACCCGGTCCATGGCATCAAGGTAAGGCCCGGTCTGCGTGATCTGCGAGCCGATGTGGCAGTCGATGCCGACCACACGCAGGCCAGCGCACGCGGCGGCATGTTGGTAGGTGGCCACCACGTCTTCGTGCGCGATGCCGAACTTGTTGCCCTTGAGGCCGGTGGAAATGTAGGGGTGGGTCTGCGCGTCCACGTTGGGGTTCACGCGCACGCTCACCGGTGCGCGTTGTCCCATGCTGCGCGCCACCTCGTCGAGCACGTCGAGCTCGGCGCGACTCTCCACGTTGAAACAACCGATGCCGACTTCCAGCGCGCGTTTCATTTCAGCGCGCGTCTTGCCCACGCCGGAGAAAATGATTTTGGTTGGTTCAACACCTGCGGCCAGCGCACGTTCGAGTTCACCACCCGAGACGATGTCCAGCCCACAACCGGCGCGCACCAGCGTCTGCAGGATGCCCAGCGTGGAGTTGGCCTTCATGGCGTAGCAGATCTGGTGCGAGCGCCCGGCCAGTCCGCGCTGGTAGGCGGCCAGCGCGTGCAGCATGGCGGCGCGGCTGTAGACGAAGAGCGGTGTTCCGTGTTGCTCGGCCATCTGCTTGAGCGATACGCCTTCCATCACGAGTTCACCGGTCTGGTATGAGATGAAGGGTGGCAGTGACATGGGCGGCTGGCCGGGCAGGGTGGTCATGCTGGAAAAAAGGAGCAGATGGATGGGATGCACAGGCCGGCGGCAAGACCCACGTTGTGGTTCAGCGCGGTGCTGGGCTGGACTGCGGCGGCGTCACGGTGTTCACGCTGGCTGGCGTCGGGGTTGCGGTGGGCAGGTACAGAGGACCTTTTTGCCCACAAGCCGACAGCAACAACATGCCCAGCACCATGCCCACACCCCGGGTGCGTGAAGGGGAGCGGCCTAGAATGCGTGTCGTTCTCAACATGCACCGATTGTAATGACCGACACCGAGTACCAAGACCTGGCAGAGGCGCTGCTGCGGTCGATTGAGTTGGCCTGCGACCGCATCAACGACCAGACCGATGCCGATGTCGACAACCAGCGCGTGGGCGGCATGATCACGATGACGTTTGCCAACGGCAGCCAGATCATCGTCAACCTGCAAAAGCCGCTGCAGGAAGTGTGGCTGGCGGCGCGCGCCGGCGGATTTCACTACCGTCACGACGGCTCCGCCTGGATGGACACCAAAGGCCAGGGCGAGTTTCTCGCCCACCTCTCCCGTTTCGCCTCGGAGCAATCCGGCCAGGCGCTGGACTTCAGTTCCTGAACAGATCGAGGATGCCGCGCCGGTCTTCCACGACGGGCGCGGCAGCCGGAGCGGTCGGCACGCTGGCGGGGTCGGCAGCTGCTGGTGCTGCGCCTGGCCAAGGGTCTTGCAAGCCCAGCCCATGCACGCCGTTGCCCGGCGTGAACTCTTCAAAGTACCACTCGCCACCCACATTGATCACGCCCGGTGGTGGCGTGTAGGGCGACACCGGCACGTCCTTGAGCGCCACAGACATGAACGAAATCCAGATCGGCAGGCTCAGGCCACCACCGGTTTCGCGGCTGCCCAGGTTGCGCGGCGTGTCGTACCCGACCCAGGCCGCGGCCACCAGCGTGGGCTGATAGCCCACAAACCACGCATCCACCGAATCGTTGGTGGTGCCGGTCTTGCCAAACAAATCCGTTCGTTTCAAGGTGGCTTGCGCGCGCGCTGCCGTGCCCGAACGGGTGATTTCCTGCAGCAGGCTGTTCATGATGAAAGCGTTGCGCGGTTCGATGGCGCGTTGCGCGTCGGCCAACTGTGCCTCGGGCGCCTCAAACAGCACCTTGCCTTTGTGATCGGCAACCCGCGTGATCAGTGTGGGCGCCACGCGGTAGCCGCCATTGGCGAACACGCCATAGCCCACCGCCATCTGCATCGGCGTGACCGAGCCAGCGCCCAGCGCCATGGTGAGGTAGGGCGGATGTTTGTCGATGTCGAAGCCAAAACGCCCCACCCACTGCTGGGCGCTCTGCGTGCCCACCAGTTGCAACACACGGATCGAGACCATGTTTTTGGACTTGGCCAGTGCGCGGCGCACCGACATCGGCCCCTCAAACTGCCCGTCGTAGTTCTTCGGTTCCCAGGGCTTCCCGCCGGTGGCGTCCGCGCTGTAGAACAGCGGCGCATCGTTGACCACCGTCATGGGGGTGAGTCCCTTTTCCAACGCGGCGGAATAGATGAAGGGTTTGAAGCTGGAGCCCGGCTGACGCCACGCCTGGGTCACGTGGTTGAACTTGCTTTTCTGGAAATCAAAGCCGCCCACCAGCGCAATCACCTTGCCGGTGCGCGGGTCCATGGCCACAAAGGCCGACTCAACCTCGGGCAACTGCGTGATGCGCCAGGTCTTGTTGGCGGTCTGCACCACCCGGATCACCGCGCCGGGGCGTATCTTGACATTGGGCCCCGCCTTGTCCGACAGCCCGGACTGCACGGGTTTGAGCCCCTCGCCCGTGATCTCGAACGGCTCGCCATCCTGCCGCACAGCCACCACACGCTTTGGCCCGGCTTCCAGCACCACGGCGGAGAGCAAATCGTCGTTGTCCGGGCGCTCTGCCAGCGCATCGTCAACCGCCTCGTCCAGCGCCGCTTTATCGCTGGGAAGATCTATGAACAGCTCGGGGCCGCGGTAAAACTGACGGCGTTCGTATTCCAGAACGCCCTGGCGCACCGCGCGGTAAGCAGCTTCCTGCTCGCCCGCTTTGAGGGATGTGGTGACCACGAGTCCGCGTGTGTAGGCCTCTTCGCCATATTGCGTCACGATGGATTGGCGAACCATCTCGGCCACGAACTCGGCATGCACCTGCGCCACGTTGCCCACGGGACGCAGCTTGAGTTCCTCGGACTTGGCCTCCTCGGCCTGTTCGGCCGTGATGAACCTGTTCTCCACCATGCGGTCGATGATGTGCAGCTGGCGAGCGCGGGCCCGGCGTGGGTTGCGGACCGGGTTGTAGGCCGAAGGCGCCTGCGGCAGGCCTGCCAGCATGGCCGCTTCGGCGATGGTCACGTCCTTGAGAGCCTTGCCGAAGTACACCTGTGCGGCCGACGAGAACCCGTACGCGCGCTGCCCCAGGAAGATCTGGTTCATGTAGATCTCGAGGATCTGCTCTTTGGTCAGCAGGTGCTCCAGCTTGAAAGTCAGCAGCACTTCGTAGATCTTGCGCGTGTAGCTCTTTTCGGCAGACAGGTAGACGTTGCGCGCGACCTGCATGGTGATGGTCGAGGCGCCCTGGCTTTTGGCTTGTCGCAGGTTGGCCAGCGCGGCCCGGATCATGCCGCGGTAGTCCACGCCGTTGTGTTCAAAGAAGCGCGCATCTTCAATGGCCAGCACCGCGTTCTTCATCACCTCGGGAATTTCATTGATCGTGAGCAGGTTGCGGCGCTCTTCGCCGAACTCGCCGATCAACTGGCCCTCTGTTGTCAGCACCCGCAATGGCAGCTTGGGACGGTAGTCCGCCAGCCCGGCGACATCGGGCAGATTCGGGTAGGCCACGGCCAGCGCGATGCCCACGGCCATCAACACGCTTACAACACCTGCCGCCGCCAGTCCGGCCACAGCCACCACCAAGCGTCCCATCCAGACCAGTGCTGTGTGGCCCGCAGATACTGGCTTTGAAGTCGTCGAAGGGGTGGGGGTATCTTGGTTGGGCATGCAGTCGATCAGGGCCTCAAACCCCGATTATAAAAATGGCGCTCAGCGGCTTGAGCCAGTGTGGTCGGCATATTGTGAGTTGTTGTGCAACCTGCTGCGCAGCGCTTCATGACAAGCGGACAACCCGGTTCGCCCACGTGTGGTTTTGGCAACGTTTCCAGTTGTCTCAAAGGCAAAATTTCTTTGCTGGACAAAGAGCTTGCTGCTAGCATTCAGGGGGGTCATCTTGATCTCATTGGGGTCGTTATTCAGCCGGGAACCGGCGCCCATGTTGGGCATTGACGTGAGCTCGTCCAGCGTCAAGCTGGTGGAGCTTTCCCGCAACCGATCCGGCGATCTGGTGTTGGAGCGCTGCGCCATGGAGCCGCTGGAGCGCGGCTGGATCACCGACGGCAACATCGAAAAATTCGATGAGGTGGCTGAGGCTGTGCGCCGTGTGGTGCGCAAGAGCGGCAGCAAGACCAAGAACGTGGCGCTGGCACTGCCTGCGTCGGCCGTGATCACCAAAAAAATCATCCTTCCCGGGGGGCTGTCCGACAAGGAGCTGGAAGCCCAAGTGGAGTCTGAAGCCAACCAATACATCCCCTTCTCGCTGGACGAAGTGAGTCTGGACTTCTGCGTGATCGGACCCAGCGCCAACTCGGTGGGCGATGTGGAGGTCCTGATCGCCGCCTCGCGCAAGGAAAAAGTGTCGGACCGACAAGGTCTGGCCGAGGCCGCTGGTCTCAAACCCGTGGTGATGGATGTGGAGTCGTATGCATCCCGCATGGCCGCAGGCCGCGTGATCGAGACGTTGCCCAACCAGGGCATCGATTCCTTGGTGGCGCTCTTTGAGGTGGGCGCGCTGACCACCAGCATGCAGGTCATGCGCAATGACGATGTGTTGTACGAGCGCGATCAAGCATTTGGAGGTGCGCAGCTGACCCAGCTGATCGTTCGCCAATACGGGTTTTCTGCCGACGAAGCAGAAGCCAAGAAACGCTCGGGGGATTTGCCCGACGACTACCGCGCCGCAGTGCTGGACCCATTCATCGAAAGCATGGCGCAAGAAGTGGGCCGAGCATTGCAGTTTTTCTTCACCAGCACGCCGTACAACAAAGTCGACCACATCCTGTTGGCTGGCGGCAGCGCAGCCTTGCCTGGCTTGACCGAGGCAGTGACGCACCAGACGTCGTTTGCCTGCATGGTCATCAATCCGTTTGACGCCATGGAAATGGCGTCGTCCATCCAGGCCCGCAAGATTTCGCGTGAAGCACCTTCCTACCTGACCTCCACCGGGTTGGCCTTGCGGAGGTTTTACCAATGATCTTGATCAACCTGCTGCCTCACCGCGAGGCTGCCCGCAAGCGGCAAAAGGACCAGTTCTTTACCCAACTCGGTCTGTCCGCGCTGCTCGGCGGCATCATCTGCGGCGCCGTGTTCACGTGGTACCAAGGTCAGATTTCCTCGCAACAGGATCGCAACGCTTTTCTGCAGGCTGAGATCACGCGGCTGGACGCCGAAATCAAGGACATCGCCGGTTTGCAAAGGGAAATTGCTTCGTTGCGGGCCCGGCAGACCGCGGTGGAAGACCTCCAGGGCGACCGCAACATCCCGGTGCACCTGCTTGATGAACTGGTCGTCCAATTGCCGGACGGCATTTACCTCAAGTCGATGAAGCAGGAGGGGCAGAGTGTGCTGTTGGCCGGTGTGGCGCAATCCCAGGAGCGGGTGTCCGACCTGTTGCGCAATCTGGCCAACAACAGTGCGTGGCTGACCAGACCCGAGCTGATCGAAATCGTGTCATCCAGCGTCGCCGTGACGGCCCGAGACCAGCGCCGCGTGTTCAATTTCTCCATGCGCGTCGCGTTGAAGCGCCCCGCTGCCGATGGTGGATCCTCCGCCAGTCCTGCCGGTACTCCTGCCGCGCCGGGCAAGGTCTGATCAGAGGGCACACATCCATGGCCAAATCGCCCAATATCAATGTGGACTTCAAGGGAGTCCAGGAAAAACTCAAAAGCCAGTTCACCGGACTGGATCCGAACGACCCATCACAATGGCCTGGCTTGCCGCGCAATTTGCTGTTTGTGGCGGTCTGTGTCGCGGTCATTGCCGGTCTGTGGTTCGCATGGCTGAAAGACTCTGACGAAGAGTTGATCGCCGAAAAGGCGCGCGAGCAGCAGCTGCGCGAGGACTACAAGAAAAAGGCCATTCAAGCGGTGAACCTGGACGCGCTGCGCAAGCAGCTTGAACAGGTGCAGCAGTACGTCACCCAATTGGAAAAGCAGTTGCCCAGCAAGGCCGAGATGGACGCTTTGCTATCGGACATCAACCAGGCCGGCCTGGGGCGAAGCCTTCAGTTCGAATTGTTCCGTCCGGGGCAGATCAGCGTGAAGGAGTACTACGCCGAACTGCCCATCTCCGTGCGGGTGACCGGTTCGTACCATGACATCGGACTGTTCGCGGCCGACATCGCCAATCTTTCCCGCATCGTGACGCTCAACAACCTGACGCTGACGCCCGTGGCCAACCGCGAAGGCATCCTCACCATGGACTGCATCGCCAAAACCTTCCGTTACCTGGATCAGGAAGAAATCGCCCTTCAACAGAAGGCACAGGGAGCCAAGAAGTGATGACTTCCTCTCGTACAAAGCTACTCGTGGGTATCGCCACCTTCAGCCTGTTGTCTGCATGCACCTCCTCGGGCCAGGACGAGCTGCAAGTCTGGATGCAGAGCGAACGCAACAGCATCAAGCCCTCTGTCAAGCCCATTCCAGCGCCCACCAAATTCGAGCCCCAGGCCTACCTTGGGGAGCGGGCAACGCCCCCGTTCAGCATCGAAAAGCTGACCAGCGTCCTGAGAGGAAGCCAGTCCGCACCCGTGGTCAATGCCGCCCTGATCGAACCCGAGCTCAACAGGCGCAAACAACCTCTGGAGGCCTATCCACTGGACACCATGTCTCTGGTTGGCAGCCTGAATCGGGACGGTCAACTGGTGGCGCTGGTGAAAGTGGACAACCTGCTGTATCAGGTCAGGCCGGGCAACTACCTGGGCCAGAACTATGGACGGGTCACACGCATTTCCGAAACTGATGGACCGAGCGCCCCGCAGCGTTGCAGTTACAAGAGGGATCTTCTAAATGAACAAGCCAAACAAGGCAACCGTGGTTTCTTCCGTGCAGTGGGGTTTGCTCAAAGGCGCTGTTGTCGCGTGCATGGCATTCACGACCGTGTGGGCGCAAGCCCAGAACGCCATCCAGTCGCTGACTGGCGGGGTGCAAGGTGGCGTGGAGGTCATTCGCATCAACATGGCGCAACCACTCACCGCAGTCCCCACCGGCTTCACGATCCAGGCGCCGGCGCGCATTGCGCTGGACTTTCCCGGTGTTGCCAATGCGATTGGTCGCAGCACCGTTGACATCAACGAAGGCAATTTGCGCTCGGCCAACGTGGTGCAGGCAGGTGACCGCACCCGCGTGGTCATCAACCTGAAGCAGGCGGCCTCGTACGAAACCAAGATCGAAGGCAACGCCCTGCTGGTCGTGCTTCAGCGGTCCGAGGTGGTCACCGCAGTGACCGCGCCGCCTGCCGTCTTTTCCGAGAGCCGCAACCGCGATGTGACGTCGCTGCGCGACATCGATTTCCGCCGCGGCGTGGGCAATGCGGGCCGCGTGGTCGTGGAGCTGGCCAACAACCAGGTGGGCGTCGACATCCGCCAGCAAGGTCAGAATTTGGTGGTGGAGTTTCTCAAGACGTCTTTGCCCGAAGGCCTGCGCCGCCGCCTCGATGTGAGCGATTTCGGTACACCAGTGCAAAGCGTGACCACCTCGCAGGCGGGCGACCGCGTTCGCATGGTGGTGGCACCCACAGGCAATTGGGAGCATTCGGCCTATCAGAGCGACAACCAGTTCGTGCTCGAAATTCGCGAGCAAAAGATCGACTCCAGCAAGCTGACCCAAGGCCCTGGCTACAACGGCGAAAAGCTCTCGCTCAACTTCCAGAACATCGAAGTTCGATCGTTGCTCCAGGTGATTGCCGATTTCACCAACTTCAACGTCGTGACCTCTGACTCGGTCACCGGCTCGGTCACCTTGCGACTGAAAGACGTCCCCTGGGACCAGGCGCTGGACATCATCCTGCAGGCCAAGGGTCTTGGCATGCGCAAGTCGGGCAATGTATTGTGGATCGCGCCCAAGGACGAGATCGCCGCCCGCGAGAAGCAAGACCTTGAGGCCCGTGCGTCCACCGAGAGCCTGGAAGCCTTGCGCACGCAGGGATTCCAGATGAACTACGCCAAGGCTGTGGACATCGCCACGCAACTGACCTCGTCGGGCAGTGGCGGTAGTGGCAGTGGCGGTGGCAACAGTGCGCGCATCCTGTCAGACCGTGGCAGCGTGATCTCCGAGCCCCGGACCAACCAGCTGTTCGTGACCGACATCCCATCCAAGCTGCAGCAGGTTCAAGATCTGATCGCCAAACTGGATATCCCGATTCGTCAGGTGATCATCGAAGCGCGCATCGTCGAAGCAGACGACAGCTTCGGCAAGTCACTCGGTGTGCGTCTGGGTGGAGGTGTTCGTGGATTCGGTGTGGGCTCGGTCAACGGCAACGCGGTTCAGGGCAACTTCGGCTCCACCTACGGCGCAGTGTCCACAGGTCCGACACAGACGTCGCAGCCTTTCGTGAGCTTGCCGGCCAATCCGAGCACTGCGCTGGCCGCTTCGTATGCCTTGTCGCTGTTCAGCCCGAATGCTTCGCGTTTCCTGAGCCTGGAGATCTCGGCGCTGGAGTCCGACGGCAAGGGCCGCATCGTCTCCAGCCCACGTGTGGTCACGGCCGATCAGGTCAAGGCCCTGATCGAACAAGGCACGGAATTTCCGTACCAGACGGCAACCTCCAGCGGTGCCACGGCCATTGCGTTTCGCAAAGCCAACCTGAAGCTGGAAGTCACGCCGCAGATCACGCCGGAAGGCAACATCATTCTGGACCTGGACATCAACAAGGACAGCCGTGGTGAATCGACCCCCGACGGCATTGCCATCAACACCAAGCACGTACAGACCCAGGTGCTGGTGGAGAACGGCGGTACGGTGGTGATCGGTGGCATCTTCGAGCAGACCGAGCGAGACCAGGTGAACAAGGTGCCACTGCTGGGTGACCTGCCAGGCCTGGGCAATTTGTTCAAGTCCCGCGAGCGGATCAACAACAAGTCGGAACTGCTCATCTTCATCACACCGCGCGTGCTGGGTCGATCCGCGATCAATTGAGCGCCACGTCCTGTTTCCTGATCGGCTTGCCCGGCTCGGGCAAGTCGACGGTGGGCCGGCAGTTGGCCCGCCGCATTGCACTCCCCTTCTTTGACTCCGATCACGTGATCGAACAGCGATTGGGCTGTTCGATCCGCGAGTTTTTTGAGCGCGAAGGGGAAGACCGATTTCGCGACATGGAAGCCTCGATCCTTGATGAACTCACCGCCGGGCCAGCGTGCATCGTTTCCACGGGTGGCGGGTCTGTGTTGCGAACGGAGAACAGAGAGCATCTCCACCAGCGGGGCTCTGTTGTGTACCTTCGCTCAACGCCCGAAGAGGTTTTCCGTCGGCTTCGCTACGACCGCAATCGTCCCCTGTTGCAGGTGGCAGACCCTCTTCAGCGACTGAAGGATCTGTATGCAGTGCGCGATCCGTTGTACCGGGAGACCGCACATTTCGTGATCGAAACGGGTCGACCCTCGGTGGCCATGCTGGTGAGCATGATCGTGATGCAACTGGAGCTCGCGGGTGGCGTTCCGCATGGTGGCGACGACCCAGCTGTGCCCGGCGGCACGCCACCGCCACACTGACACTCGCGGTCAAACCCGTTGCGGTCAGGGCATAAACTCGGTGCCCATGACGCCTCAAGCCATTCTTTCCATGCACCAGCGGGTGAGCATCGACCTCGGTGATCGCAGCTACGCCATCGACATCGGGTCGGGTTTGCTCGATACCGCCGAGAGCTACGCGCAGTTGCCCGCTGCGCACAGCGCCCTGATCGTGACCAACGAGACAGTCTCGCCGCTGTATGCCCTGCGCCTTGAACGTGCCTTGGCGCCGCGCTATCCGCGGATACACACGGTGTGCCTGCCGGACGGTGAAGCGCACAAGACGTGGGAGTCCTTGAACCTGATCTTTGATGCGCTGCTGTCGCACGGCTGTGACCGCAAGACGGTGCTGTTCGCGTTGGGCGGCGGCGTCGTGGGCGACATGACCGGCTTTGCCGCAGCCAGTTACATGCGCGGTGTGCCGTTCGTGCAAGTGCCCACCACGCTGCTGGCGCAGGTGGACTCATCGGTTGGGGGCAAGACGGCCATCAACCACCCGCTGGGCAAGAACATGATCGGGGCGTTCTATCAGCCCCAGCTTGTGTTGTGCGACCTGGACACTCTCACCACCTTGCCCACACGCGAACTCAGTGCCGGGCTGGCCGAAGTCATCAAGTACGGCCCGATTGCCGACATGGCTTTCTTCGACTGGATCGAGGCGAACATGGACGCGCTCATCGCACGCGAGCCCGCCGCCCTGGCCCACGCAGTCAAACGCAGTTGCGAGATCAAGGCCTGGGTCGTGGGGCAGGACGAGCGCGAGGCTGGGCTGCGAGCCATCCTGAACTTTGGCCACACCTTTGGCCATGCGATCGAGGCCGGTATGGGTTACGGGGCCTGGTTGCATGGCGAAGCGGTGGGATGCGGCATGGTGATGGCGGCACGGCTCTCGCAGCTGCTGGGTGGGGTGGACGCGGCCTTTGTTGAACGCCTCACGCGGCTGGTCCAAGCGGCCGGCCTCCCCGCGGTGGCGCCTGTGCTGGATGCTCAAGACAACCTGGGCCGCTACCTCGCATTGATGCGGGTCGACAAAAAGTCGGAAGCGGGCGAGATCAAGTTTGTGGTGATTGACCGCCCGGGCAGCGCGGTGGTGCGCAGCGCACCCGATGCGCTGGTGGCGCAGGTGATCACCGAGTGCGTGCGCGCCTGATGGAGCGTGTGCCGCAGCCACCGGTGCACGGCCTGGCGGCGTACGCCAGCGACCCCGCACGCAGCCGGGGACGCCGCTACCCCGAAGCCGAAGCGCCCACGCGCACCGCGTTTCAGCGCGATCGGGACCGTGTCATCCACTCCACGGCGTTCCGCCGGCTGGTCTACAAGACACAGGTCTTCCTGAACCATGAAGGCGACTTGTTCCGAACGCGCCTGACGCACTCGCTGGAGGTGGCCCAGCTCGGGCGCAGCATCGCCCGTTCGCTGCAGCTCAACGAAGATTTGGTGGAAGCCATCGCATTGGCGCACGACCTGGGCCACACGCCGTTCGGACACGCGGGCCAGGACGCGCTGAACGCCTGCATGCAATCCCTTTCACCGAGCGACCTTGCCGCGAATGGTGGCGGCTTCGAGCACAACTTGCAGAGCCTGCGCGTGGTGGACGAACTGGAAGAGCGCTACCCGTCTTTTGATGGCCTGAACCTGTGCTTCGAGACCCGCGAAGGCATCCTCAAACACTGCTCACGCGCCCACGCACAGCGGCTGGAGCGCGAAGAGCCCAACGGCGTGGCGGCCCGTTTTCTCAACGGCGGATCGCCCAGCCTGGAGGCGCAGCTGTGCAACCTGGCCGACGAGATTGCCTACAACGCGCACGACATCGACGACGGTGTGCGCTCGGGTCTGCTCACGCTGGAGCAGCTGGACGACGTACCCCTGTTCGCGCACTACCGGCAGCGGGCGCTGCAAGCGCACCCCACGCTGGCGGGCAGGCGCCTGCTGTTCGAGTCGATCCGGCTGATGCTCAGCGATCAGGTCTACGACGTGATCGATCACACCCGCCTGCGCCTGGCCGAACACGGTTTGGTGGATGCCGATGCAGCGCGCCGGCTGCCGCTGCTGGTGGCGTTTTCGCCCGCCATGCGCGACCGATCACAGGTGCTCAAGACGTTTCTGCTGCGCAACCTGTACCGCCACCCCCAAGTGATGGAGACCACCGGCCGTGCGCGGCAGGTGGTGAGTGACCTGTTCGATCGTTACCTGCATGCGCCCCAGGAACTGCCCGAAGCGCACGGCCACAGCCAGCACCATGCGCGCGCCGTGGCCGACTACATCGCCGGCATGACCGATCGGTTCGCGATCCGCGAGCACGAGCGCCTGTTCGGAACCGTGGTCTTTCCCTGAGCCAGCCGCGCTGAGCCGTGCCATGACCGACCGCGACGACCCGGCTTCCCGGCGCACCGCCGCCATCGTGCTCGCTGTGGGCGTCACCTCCGCCCTGCACATTGGCAAGTTGCCGGTGGCCATCCCCGTGCTGCGCGATGCCTTGCAACTCACCCTGGTGCAGGCGGGCTTCCTGTTGTCGTTGGTGCAGCTGGCCGGCATGACCTTGGGGCTGGTTGTCGGGCTCACGGCCGATCGGCTCGGGCCACGCCAGGTCATGTTGATCGGCCTTGTGCTGCTGGCGTTGGGCAGCGTGGTGGGCGCTCTGGCGCCGGGCTCCGGCGTGCTGTTGCTGTCGCGTGTGGTGGAGGGCGTGGGGTTTTTGCTGTCCGTGCTGCCCGCGCCAGGCCTGTTGCGTCGGCGCGTGCTGCATGCGCCCACGCTCTCACGCGCCCTGGGCTGGTGGGGTGCCTACATGCCCCTGGGCACGGCGCTGGCCTTGTTGCTGGGCGGCGTGCTCATGGATCAGGTCGGCTGGCGGGGGACCTGGGTTGCGCTGTCGGTGCTCTCGCTCGGTTCGGCCGTGCTCCTCGCACGCAGTGTGGCGCCCGATGAGGCATCGGCTGCGGCCAGGTCGGGGCAGGGTGCGGTCGCCTGGGGTCCCCGACTCCGGAAAACGCTCACCGCACCGGGACCCTGGTGGGTGGCACTGGCGTTTTTTCTCTACTCCGGTCAATGGCTTGCGGTGGTCGGGTTTCTGCCGACCATCTACGCACAAGCCGGTTATGCCGCGGCGGCGGTGGGCGGCCTCAGCGCGCTGGCCGCCGGCATCAACATGGCGGGCAACATCGGCGCGGGGCGCTTGTTGGCCCGGGGTGTGCGCCCCGGCGTGCTGCTGGCCTGGGGCTTTTGCGCCATGGGGATCGGCTCTGTCATCACGTTTGCTGCGTCGGGGCAGCCCGTGGCGCAATACCTCGCCGTGCTGGTGTTCTCGGGCGTGGGGGGCCTGATCCCCGGCACCTTGTTCGGCCTGGCGGTGGTGCTGGCGCCGGGCGAAGACACGGTGTCCACCACGGTCGGCTGGATGCAGCAGTTCTCGGCGCTCGGCCAGTTCATCGGCCCGCCCCTCGTGGCCTGGGTCGCCACCCAAGCGGGCGGTTGGCAGTCCACCTGGTGGGTCACAGGGACATCGTCCGTTTTGGGTCTGTTGCTGGCGGGAAGGCTTCAGGCCGCATGGCGCCAACGGGCTGGTGTCTAATCGGGGTCAGATTCCAATTTGACCTCGTCGACATGGCCCGCTTGCCCCGCCTTACCGTTGCCGGTTACCCCCACCATGTCATCCAGCGTGGCAACAACCGGCAGCCCATCGTCAAAACCGATGCCGACCGCGAAGTGCTGCTCGACCTGTTGGGCGAAAACGCGAAAAAGCACCAGGTGGCGATCAACGCCTATGTGCTGATGGACAACCACTTTCACCTGCTGCTCACGCCCGAAACCGGCGAGGGTGTGCCGTTGATGATGCAGGCGGTGGGGCGGCGCTACGTGCGCTATTTCAACGATCTGCACCAGCGCACCGGCACGCTGTGGGAAGGGCGGTACAAGTCCACCCTGATCCAGACCGACCGCTATCTGCTCGCCTGCATGGCGTACCTGGACCTCAACCCCGTGCGCGCCGGCATGGTGAACGACCCGAAGCAATACGTTTGGTCGAGCCACCGACACTTCATTGGACAGACCAACGACCGGCGCGTCACGCCCCATCCCTTGGTCTGGAGCCTCGGGAACACGCCTTTTGCCCGAGAGGCTGCTTACACCGAATTGGTGCGTGCCGGACTGGCCGCCGATGCACAAAACGCGATCACGCACGCCACGCTGCACGGCTGGGCGCTGGGGGACGCCGAGTTTGTGGAATCCCTGCAAAAGCAGACCAGTCGCCGCATCAGCGAAGCGCGCGCCGGCCGACCACCAAGGAAATCCCCGGGTGGCCGCTGATCTCCCGTGAGCTTCGGTTGTTTTCTGCGCGATCTTGATCTGTCCCCAATTGAGTTCGACGCAAAAATGATGCGCGCGAAATTGTTGTTGCAATGCAATATGCTCCGCAGTCCCCGATTTGCATCAACGCCCCACGAACCGAGAAGGAAGCGCCATGACCACGGCAGCCGAACAGCAGTACCTCCAGCAACACGGTCTGTACGACCCTTCCAATGAGCACGACGCCTGTGGCGTCGGTTTCGTGGCGCACATCAAGGGCGAAAAGAGCCATGGCATCGTGCAGCAGGGCCTGAAGATTCTTGAAAACCTCGACCATCGGGGTGCGGTGGGTGCCGACAAGCTCATGGGCGATGGCGCGGGTCTGTTGATTCAGTTGCCCGACGCGCTGTACCGCGAGGAAATGGCGGCGCAGGGCGTGACGCTGCCGCCCGCCGGCGAATACGGCGTGGGCATGATCTTCATGCCGAAAGAGCACGCCAGCCGCCTGGCCTGTGAACAGGAAATGGAGCGCGCCATCGCCGCCGAAGGCCAGGTGCTGCTGGGCTGGCGCAACGTGCCGGTGAACCTCGACATGCCGATGTCGCCCACCGTGCGCGCCAAGGAGCCGGTGATCCGCCAGGTGTTCATCGGCCGCGGCAACGACGTGATCGTGCAGGACGCGCTGGAGCGCAAGCTGTATGTGATCCGCAAGACGGCCAGCGGTGCCATCCAGCGCCTCAAGCTCACCCACAGCAAAGAGTATTACGTGGTCAGCATGAGCAGCCGCACCGTGGTCTACAAGGGCCTGTTGCTGGCCGATCAGGTGGGCACCTACTTTCGCGATCTGCAGGACGAGCGTTGCGTCTCTGCCCTGGGGCTGGTGCACCAGCGCTTCTCCACCAACACCTTCCCCGAGTGGCCGCTGGCCCACCCCTACCGCTATGTGGCGCACAACGGCGAGATCAACACCG
>LNFM01007218.1_pt1 | contig 17576 bp, 14 predicted proteins | sample 596031 | NCBI WGS metagenome assembly LNFM01 (sample SAMN04254537, study PRJNA301005) | activated carbon metagenome | isolation source: dual media filters at the Ann Arbor, Michigan drinking water treatment plant | place: USA: Ann Arbor | reverse complement strand
GTCGACCTGCACGTGTTCGACCTCCTCGGGGTCGGCGGCGCACCGACCACCGACGGCGTGAATGTCATGTCGCTGGTGCTCGAGGTCCCGATCGACGACGTCGCGCAGTACCAGCAACGCCCCGTCGATTCCACGGCCCCGAACGCGGTCGCCGGCGTGTGGGCCCGCGCGCTGCGCCCCATCGTCACGATCCGCAACGGCAACCAGGACGACGGCAACTTCGGCGGCTGGCAGCAGGTGTCGCGCCTCGCGTGGCCGCTGGTCAACGAGGCCGTGATCCCGCTGCAGGACAAGAACGCGTTCAACCGCGGCGCTCCGGTCGACGACGTCGCGTCGTTCGGCAGCTACATCCTCGACCCCGAGCTCCCCGGTCTGCTCAACCTCGTGCTCAACGCCGGCTGCGCGCCGACGCCTGCGGATGGTCGCCTCGACATCGTCGGCCTGCTCTCGCCCAACGGCACCGCCGCCGCCGACCTGCTGCGCATCAACATCGCCCAGGGTCAGACCTACGCCAACTCGGGCTTCCCGAACGGCCGCCGGCTCGAGGACGACGTGACCGACACGCTGCTCACGGTGCTCTGCAACAACGGCGGTGCGCTCGGTGACGGCGTCGCTGCGAACGACCTGGCCTTCGGCGACGACATGCCGTACCTGGCCTCGCCCCACTCGGGCAACCCGCTCTAAGTCCCCGCCGACCCCGACCGCGCCCCCGCGGTCAGGACGGGCGTCGAAGGCCGCATCTCGGCCCTCGGCGCCCGTTTTCGTCGGTCTGCACCGCGCGCGCCCGCGGCCCAGATCGCCCGCGGGCCCCGGTGCGTTGCACCGGGCATGACGTCGTTGCACCTGCCCATCGCCAGCCCCTGCCACGAGGACTGGGACGCGATGGACCCGAGCGCCCGCGGCCGCTTCTGCCACAGCTGCGCCAAGGACGTGCACGACCTCGCGGCGATGACCGAGCGCGAGGCCCGGGAGCTGCTCGCCACCACCGCCGGGCAGCGGATCTGCGTCCGCTACCTCGCCGATCGCGAGGGCCGGATCCGGTTCCGCCCCGAGGCAGTCCGTGTCGGCGTCGCCGTCGCCGGCCTCGCGCTGGCCGCGTGCACGCCCCACGACAACCCGACCCACGCGAACCTCCGCCAGCAGCCCGCGATCGAGCACGTGGTGCCGCGCGTGGATCCGGAGCCCGAGCTTCGACCGAAGATGGGCGAGGCGCCGATGGTCGAGGTGGAGCCGCCCCAACCGCCCCAACCGCCCCAACCAATCATGGGCGGCATCACCGCTCCGCCGCCGCCGGTGGTGCAGCACGTCAAGGGCGAGATCGCGGTGCCCAACGAGCCCTGCGACGGCCCGCCGCCGGCCAGGCCGGCGAGCGATGACTTGCCGCGCTGGCACGAGGGCATGCGCTAACCGAGGCCGAGCTGCCGCGCGATGATGATCTTCATGATCTCGCTGGTGCCGGCGTAGATCCGCTGCACGCGGGCGTCCATGAACGCCCGCGTCACCGGGTACTCGAGCATGTAGCCGTAGCCGCCGAAGAGCTGGAGGCACGCGTCGGTGACGCGGCCGGCCATCTCGCTGTGCCAGAGCTTGGCCATCGAGCACTCCTTCACGAGCACCTCGCCGGCCATGTGCTCGGCGACGAGCCGATCGAGGAAGGCGCGCCCGACCTCGACCTCGGCCGCGCAGCTGGCGAGCACGAACTGCGTGTTCTGGAACTTCGCCAGCGGCCGCCCGAACGCGTGCCGCTCCTTCACGTACGCCAGGGTGTCGCGCAGCACGACCTCGGCGAGGGCCTGGGCCCCGATCGCGACGACGAGCCGCTCCTGCGCGAGCTTCTGCATCAGCATCATGAAGCCGGCGCCCTCGGGCCCGAGGCGGTTGGCCTGCGGCACGCGGCACTGCTCGAAGAACAGCTCGGCGGTGTCCTGCGACGCCATCCCCATCTTCGCCAGCTTCTTGCCGCGCACGAAGCCGGGGCGGTCGGCCTCGACGACGACCAGCGACACCGACCGGTGCGGGTCGTCGCTGCCCTCGGTCTTCACCGCGACGACGCACAGATCGCACGACAGGCCGTTGGAGATGAAGGTCTTGCTGCCGTCGATGACGTAGTCGTCGCCGTCACGACGCGCCCGCGTCGCGATCGCGGCGACGTCTGATCCGGTGCCGGGCTCGGTCATCGCGAGCGCGGTGACGAGATCACCCGACGCGCAGCCCGGCAGCCACCGCTCGCGCTGCGCGTCGTCGCCGAAGCTGGCGATGTACGGCACGATGATGTCGGAGTGCAGCGGCATCGCGAAGCCGGACTCGTAGATCGCGGCGAGTTCCTCCGCCACGACGACGCTGTGGCCGAAGTCCCCGCCGCCGCCGCCGTGCTCGGTCGGCAGCCACGGGCACAGCAGGCCCGCCGCACCGGCGGCGCGCCACGTCTCGCGATCGACCCGACCGACCTCGCGCCAGCGCTCTTGGTGCGGCACGACCTCGCGCTGCAGGAACCTGCGGACGGTCTCGCGGAACAGTTCGTGATCTTCGCGGAGCAGCGCGCGACGCATTGCGCGACGGTACCGCAGCCGCGCCTCAGGGGCTCGCCGGCGCGGGGAGCCCGGCGAAGAAGCCCCAGATCGCCGCGGCGGCGAAGGGCGGCCACAGGTGCCCGTCCTGATCGGCGAGGTCGTGCGCGCACCACGTCACCGGGTAGTCGGGGTCGCAGCCGTCGTAGCCGACGCACGGATCGGGCGGCACCGACATCGGATCGGAGCCACAGCCGTTGCGGGCGAGCACGCCCTCGAGCGCGGCCTGCCCCTGGGCGAAGGGCACGACGCCGTCCATCGTGCCGTGGGTCATCCATGCCGCGACGCGACCCGACTGACACGCGCCGAACGGCGGACCGCCGGCGACCGGAGCTGTCGCCCGCAGCACATCGGCGCGGAAGCACCCGAGCGCGTTGCTCATGTAGCCGCCGAAGCTGTGGCCCGTGCTGAAGATGCGCGCCGGGTCGAGGCACAGCGTGCTCGACGTCTGCTCGAGCAGCGCGTCGAACAGGCGCACGTCGGCGCTGTCGTCCGCGAGGTCCCAGCCCGTCGCGCCGCCCGAGCTCGCCTGCGGCAGACCATCGGGGTACACGAAGATCGCCTGGCCCGCCGACTCCTGCTCGACGTCGAAGTACAGCCGCGCGAGCTGGGCGTTGCCCCCGAGGCCGTGCCACGCGAACACCAGCGGCATCGGCACCGCCGGATCGTAGCCGGCCGGCACCGACAGGATGAACGTGCGCGACACCCCGTCGACGTCGATCGACGACTCGACGACGGCCTCCCCGGCGTAGGGCAGGCCGCAGCCGGCGGTGCCCTCGGGCGCGGTGCCCGTGCCGGTGTCGCCGGCGCCCGCCGAGGTGTCGGCGGATGCGTCGCCCGAGGACGCGAGCCCGCCGTCGCTCGGATCCGCCGTCGCTGCATCGACGCCGTCGGACAGGGATTCGGACGCCGCGGTGCTCTCGGGCGCGCCACCGGTCGCGTCGCCGTCGGCCGGGACGCCGTCGTCGCTGCACGCCGACATCGACATCAGGCCCGGACCGACGAAGTGTCCGGCGACGAGCCACGCGATCCGTCGCGCCGAGCGCCGGGTCGAGCGGTGTCGCGTTCGCGGGTTCATCGAATCAGCGTACCGCGAGTGCACGGGGCCCGCGACATGGGCCGGTTGCCGCGGCCCCACGTCGATGAGACCCTCCGGCGCATGCGTACGTCCGCGATTTCCCTTGCAGGTGGCACCCTGGCCGGTTGCGCCCTGTTCGGCTGCTTCAACCCTGCGGATCCCTCGAGCACGGCCGAGGGCGGCGGGAGCACGTCGAGCGGCACCGAGACGTCGATGACCGGCATGACGTCGGCGCCGTCCACCGACGACAGCTCCGCCACCTCCCCGACCTCCTCGGCGACCAGCGCGACCTCGGCGACGGCGACGGCGACGGCAACGGCGACCGCGACCGCGACCGACACGGACGCCGAGACCACCGCGAACGTCGACTCGAGCAGCGACGGCGGCTCGACCGGACCGGTCGTCGCCTGCGAGGACGGCGTGTTCGCCGGTGACGCGCCGCCGCTCGGCGCGGGCGTCGAGGTCGCGCAGCTCCACAACACGCAGGGCGCCGCGATCGTCGACGTCGACGACGACGGCACCAACGATCTCCTGCTCTCGGACTTCGGCGACGACCCGCAGCAGGGCGGCATCTACGTGATGCTCGGCACCGGCAACGGCGCCCTCGCCGAGCCCGCCAAGCTCCCGGGGACGTTCCTCGCGGTGAAGGTCGCGGCGGCGCCGATCTCCGACGCCACCGTCGACGTCATCGGCTCGGGCGTCTTCCTCACCGGCGGTGGCGAGTACACCGCGGCGGTCTACCGCTGGCGCGGCAACGGCGACGGCACGTTCCTCGCCCCGACCTCCTACCCCGGCGCGAGCGACTGGAACGCCGAGCTGTTCGACGTGAACGGCGACGATCGACGCGACATCCTCGGCACCGCCCAGACCGGGGTGGTCGTCGCCCTGGCCACGCCTGCCGAGACGTTCGGCGCGAACACCCCGTACGGCGGTGTCGCGGCGGTGAACGTCGCGCGCGGCGGTGACCTCGACGGCGACGGCGACGGCGACATCGTGTTCGCGGACGGCGGCAGCAACATCGTCGTGCTGCTCGGCGACGGCACCGGCGTCTTCGCGGCCGGCGTCGGCTATCCGAGCTCCGAGGGCACGCCGATCGATCTCTCCGTCGCCGACTTCGACGGCGACGGCCTCCTCGACGTCGCGTCGACCGGGGGCGCGACGGTGATCGCCCGCCGTGGCGACGGCACCGGCGCCCTGGGCGACGAGGTCGTTCTCACCGTGCAGGGCGACACGCTCGCGATCGCGGCGACCGACTTCGACCTCGACGGCTGCGCTGACGTGACCGTCGTCAACAACAGCGGATCGATCAGCACGATCATGGGCCGCGAGGACTTCGCCTTCAGCCCCCAGGAGGTCTTCGACCTCGCGGTGACGGGCTACCCCTATGGCATCGCGGCCGGCGACCTCGACGGCGACACGATCGCCGACGTCGTCGCGGTGACCGCCGGTGGATCCCCGGACTCCGGCGGCGAGGTCGTGGTGTTCTACTCGGACGGCTGATCGCAGGAATCCCCCACCGCGTGGCCGTGGGGCCGGTTTCGGCCCTCGAGCAGCCGAACCAACCCAAGCTCGGGCCACCCGCATAGGGACGCCCGAGCGCCCATGCTTCGCCCCACGACCCTCCCCTTCGCCGCCCTGCTCGTGACCGCCGCCGCCGCGCCCGCCGCCCGGGCCGCCGACGCCCCGACCGCGCCGACCGCCCCGTCCGGCGACGCAGGCAAGACCGTCGAGACCGTCGAGACCGTCGTGCACGAACACGACGAGGACGACGACGACGACGACAGGCACCACCACGACCACCACGGCGACACGACTTGGTTCGGCCTGTCGTTCGGCGCCGTCGCGACCCCGCTGGGGCCCGGCGGGCACGTCGAGCAGAACCGGCGGGTGACCAGCAACCCGTTCCGCGCGTGCCTCGACCCCGCGGGCGAGAAGCACTGCAGCGCGCTGCGTGGCTTCGACGTGCGCGTGCAGATGTACCGGACCCGCGGCGCGTGGGAGTACCCGCGGCTGGTCGGCTACTTCCGCACCGGCTACCAGGCCGGGTTCGCGGCGTTCGATCCCGAGGGGCGCTCCGACGGCCGCGGCGGCTACGCGCGGGGCGAGGCCCGGTCGCTGTCGTACCAGGCGGTGCCGCTGTTCTTCGGCGGCAGCATCTACGCGTTCAAGAAGTTCCCGGTGCGGCCCTACGCGGGCATGGGCGCGGGGTTCGACATCCTGCGTCTGCGCTACACCCGACACGAGGATCGGGCGCTGCTCGACGCCAGCGCGCGCATCGGCTTCGAGCTGCACGCGGGCATCGAGGCGCGCATCTCCAACGTGGTCGCGCTGTCGGCCGAGGTCACGCAGCTGTGGAGCGCGCGGCGCAAGCTCGCGGGCGTCCCGGACTTCTCGAACGAGGGGCTCACCGTGATGGCCGGGATCGCGATCAGCATCCCGACCAAGCAGGACCTCCGCCGTCGGCACCACCACGTGCACCGGCGCACGACGGTGCGCACGGAGACGGCGCCCATGCCCGCACCCGCGCCCGCGCCCGCGCCCGCGCCCGCGCCCGCGCCGATCCTCGTCCTGCCGACGCCGGCACCGGCACCGGTCATCGTCGCACCGGCACCCGCCCCTGTGATCGTCGCGCCCGCCCCGGCGCCAGTTGTCGTCGCGCCTGCACCCGCCCCGGCGCCGGTGATCGTCGCGCCCGCGCCCGCGCCCGCGCCGGTGATCGTCGCGCCGACGCCCGCACCCGCCCCGGGACCCAGCGCCGTCGCCCCGGGCTGAGCGAACGCCAGCGACGCAGCGCTAGCGACACAGCGCTAGCGACACAGCGCTAGCGAACCAGCGCGCGGATGTCCGCCTCGAACGTCGGGAACTCCGCGGCCGCGTCGGCGAGGACCTCGGCCGCGGGCTTGGCCGCCCCGGGCGCGTGGCGCTCGGCGAACTCCGTGAAGGCGGCATTCGGCGCGCGGCCGTAGCCCGCGACCGCCTCGTACGGGCCCTGGCCACCGGCGAGCAGCCACAGGTAGTCGGCGAAGTTGCGCGCGACGATCCCGAGCTCGCCCTCGGATCCGAAGAACACGATCGGCTGCTCGAGCAGCGCCGCGCCCGGTCGCACCAACCAGAACGCCGCGTAGCCGCCCGTGCCGTCCTGACCGAAGACGCGGTACTCGGCGCCGTCGAGGTCGTCGTTGCCGGTCCACGCCCGGATCCACGACGCGTTCTCGCCGGCGGGCTGGAACGCGTCGTACGGCTCGAAGTCCATACCTTCGCCGTCGGCGTAGTCGAACGGCAGGGCGTGGAGCTCGGTGAGCACGGGGGGGAACGCGGTGTCGAAGTCGGCCATCGTCGCGCGGATGATATCCTCCCGAAGATGACCTCGGGATCCACCGGCCTGTGCGCCGTCGTGCGCGCCCTCGCCACCTCGCCGCTCGCGGGCATCGACGACGCGGTGGAGCTCGAGCCGCAGCCGCGACCGGATCCGGCGGACCTCGCCGCCGACGACGTGCTCGTCGAGGTCCACGCCGCGAACGTCGGCTGGGTGGATCTCTTGATGACGAGCGGCCAGTACCAGCACGTCCCCGAGCCGCCCTACACCCCGGGGCTCGAGTACGCCGGCGTCGTCGTGTGGCGCGGCGCGGCGGTCACCAGCGTCGAGGTCGGCGCGCGCGTGATCGCCGACGGCCTGCGCACCGGCCCGCGATCGCTCGGCGACCACCGCCGCTGGGGTGGCTTCGCGCGGTGGGCCGTCGCCCCGGCCGATGCGGTGCTGCCCCTGCCCGCGCCGCTGTCGTTCGACGAGGGCGCGTGCCTGCTCGGCGGCTCGGAGACCGCCTACCACGCCCTCGTCCACCGCGCGCGCGTGCAGCCCGGCGAGACCGTGCTGGTCCTCGGCGCCACGGGATCCACCGGCCTCGCCGCGGTCGCGCTCGCCAAGCGCCTCGGCGCCACCGTCATCGCGGTGGGGCGCTCGGTCGCCAAGCTCGCGAAGGTCGGGGCGTACGGCGCCGACCACCTGCTGCAGAGCGCAGGCGACACCCCGCGCTTCGCCGCCGAGGTGAAGCGCCTGACCGAGGGTCGCGGCGCCGACGTGATCTACGATCCCCTCGGCGGCGCCGCGTCGATCGAGGCCCTGCGCGCCGCGGCCTTCGGCGCGCGGTTCGTCGTGGTCGGGTGGTCGAGCACTCCGCAGGCCGCCCGCGGCGGCCGCGAGGCCAACGTGCTCCCGACCAACCTCATCCTGATGAAGGGCCTCGACGTCCTCGGCTCGCCGGCCGCCATCTCGGTGCACCGCGACCCGAGCGTGCGGTCCGAGCGGCTCGCGTCGATCCTCGCGTGGGCCAACGCAGGCGAGCTGCGGCCGCACGTCGGCGCCACCTTCCCGCTGTCCGCCCTGCCCGCGGCCATGCACGCGAAGTGGGCCGGCGCCCACGTCGGCAACATCGTCGTCCACCCGCTGGCGGCCGCCGACGATACTTAGATTTCTCCGCGTGAATGATCAGATAATCCGTCGTACCCCGCCGCGCGGTGGGCCGTCGCGGTGGCGCATGTCATCCTCGGCGTCGACTCCGCCATGGATCTCTCGATCTTCGCGCACTCCGAGACCTATGTGAGCCTGGCGACCCTGAGCGCGATGGAGATCGTGCTCGGCATCGACAACGTCGTCTTCATCTCGATCCTGAGCGGCAAGCTGCCCCGCGAGCAGCAGGCGAAGGCGCGGCAGATCGGCCTCAGCCTGGCGCTCATCACCCGCCTGGGCCTGCTGTTCGCGATCTCGTGGGTGATGGGCCTGACCGAGCCGCTGTTCTCGCTCATGGGGTGGGCGCCGTCGGGGCGCGACCTCATCCTGCTCGTCGGCGGCCTGTTCCTCATCGGCAAGGCCACCCACGAGATCTACGACAAGCTCGAGGTCGTCCACGACGAGACCGCGGCGCCCGCTCGACCCGGGGGCGGCGGGGCGTTCGCGGTGATCATCGGCCAGATCATCCTCATCGACATCGTGTTCTCCCTCGACTCGGTGATCACCGCGGTCGGCATGGTCGAGCACGTGTCGATCATGGTGATCGCGATGCTGATCTCGGTTGCGGTGATGCTCGTCTTCGCCGGGGCGATCGGCGACTTCGTCAACCGCCACCCGAGCATGAAGATCCTCGCGCTCAGCTTCCTGACGCTGATCGGCGTGATGCTGGTCGCCGAGTCCACGGGGCAGCACGTCGGCAAGGGCTACATCTACGCGGCGATGGCGTTCTCGCTGCTGGTCGAGGTGCTCAACATGCGCTTTCGCAAGAAGCAGGCGCCGGTGCACCTGCACCACCGCTTCGAGGGCGACGACCCGGCCGCGACGACCTGATGCAGCCCGCGCGAGCGCGAGGCGCTCAGGCCCCGAGGGTCGCGCGGATCGTCTCGACGTTCAGCATCGCGATGCCGTCGAGGCTGATCTCCTTGGGACACACCGCCTCGCACTCGCCGTGGTTGGAGCAGCCCCCGAAGCCCTCGGCGTCCATCTGCGCGACCATGCGCTCGGCCCGGGAGGCGCGCTCGACCTGGCCCTGGGGCAGCAGCGCGAGCTGGGCGACCTTGGCCCCGACGAAGAGCATGGCGCTCGCGTTCGGGCACGCGGCCACGCACGCCCCGCAGCCGATGCACGCGGCGAAGTCGAACGCGCGCTCGGCTGTCCGCTTGCCGATCGGGATGGCGTTGGCGTCGGGCGCCGCGCCGGTCCGCACCGAGACATAGCCGCCGGCGGAGATGATGCGGTCGAACGCCGAGCGATCGACGACGAGGTCCTTGATCACCGGGAAGGCGCGGGCACGCCACGGCTCGAGGGTGATCGAGGCGCCGTCCTTGAACTCGCGCATGTGGATCTGGCACGTCGTCGTCGCGCCGCGCGGGCCATGGGGGACCCCGTCGATCACGAGCGAGCACGCGCCACAGATGCCCTCGCGGCAGTCGTGGTCGAAGGCCACCGGCGCCTCGCCCTTGCGGATGAGCTCGGCGTTGAGCACGTCGAGCGTCTCGAGCAGCGACATGTGCTCGTCGGTCTCGACGGCGTAGTCTCGCAGGCCCGCGCTGCCGTCGTTCGGGCCACTCTGTCGCCAGATCCTGAGCTTCACGCGCACGGCGGCATCCTCCTCACTTGTAGCTCCGCGTCGCCAGATGGACGTTCTCGAACGCCAGCGGCTCGGTATGGCGGATCGGATCGGCGTCGGGGCCCTGGTACTCCCAGACCGCGGCGTGGCAGAAGCGCTCGTCGTCGCGGATGGCCTCGCCCTCGGGCGTCTGGTGCTCTTCGCGGAAGTGGCCGCCGCACGACTCGTCGCGGATGAGCGCGTCGCGGCACATCAGCTCGCCGAACTCGAGGAAGTCGACGACGCGGCCGGCGTGCTCGAGCCACGGGTTGAGCTCGGCCGCGGAGCCCGGCACGCAGGCCTCGTGCCAGAAGCGCTCGCGCAGCTCGGCGATCTCGCCGATCGCCTGCTGGAGGCCCGCGGCGTTGCGGGCCATGCCGCAGTGATCCCACATGATGCGGCCGAGCTCGCGGTGCAGGTCGTCGACCGGACGCTTGCCCTTGAGGCCCAGCAGGCGCGTCGTCTGGGCCCGCGCCTGGGCCTCGGTCTCCGCGAACGCCGGGTGGTCGGTCGTGACCTTGCCGCGGTGCTCGGTCGCGAGGAAGTGGCCGAGCGTGTACGGGATGACGAAGTAGCCGTCCGCGAGGCCCTGCATCAGCGCGCTGGCGCCGAGGCGGTTGGCGCCGTGATCGGAGAAGTTCGCCTCGCCGAGCACGTGCAACCCTGGGATCGTGCTCATGAGGTTGTAGTCCACCCACAGCCCGCCCATCGTGTAGTGGACCGCCGGGTAGATGCGCATCGGCACCTTGTACGGGCTCTCGCCCGTGATGCGCTCGTACATGTCGAAGAGGTTGCCGTAGCGCTCCTTGATCACCGACTCGCCGAGGCGACCGATCGCGGCGGCGAAGTCGAGATACACGGCGTTGCGGTGGCCGAGGACCTCGGGGCCGACGCCGAGGCCGTCGTCGCAGACCTTCTTCGCGGCCCGGGACGCGACGTCGCGCGGCACCAGGTTGCCGAAGCTCGGGTAGCGCTCCTCGAGGTAGTAGTAGCGGTCGGCCTCGGGGATGTCGCTCGGCGATCGACCGCCGCCGCCGGCGGTGCGCGGCACCCAGACGCGGCCGTCGTTGCGCAGCGACTCCGACATCAACGTCAGCTTCGACTGGTACTGCCCGCCCTGCGGGATGCACGTCGGGTGGATCTGCGTGAAGCAGGGGTTGCCGAAGCCGGCGCCGCGCTTGTAGCAGCGGTACGCCGCGGTGACGTTCGACGCCTTGGCGTTGGTCGAGAGATAAAAGACGTTGCCGTAGCCGCCGGTGCACAGCACCACCGCGTCGGCGGCGAAGCGGCCGATCGCGCCGGTGGTGAGGTTGCGGGTGATGAGCCCGCGGGCGTGGCCGTCGACGACGACCAGCTCGAGCATCTCGTGGCGGGGGTACAGCGTGACCTTGCCGGCGTCGACCTGGCGCATCAGCGCCGAGTAGGCGCCGAGCAGGAGCTGCTGCCCGGTCTGGCCGCGGGCGTAGAACGTCCGCGAGACCTGGGCGCCACCGAAGCTGCGGTTGTCGAGCGCGCCGCCGTACTCGCGGGCGAACGGCACGCCCTGCGCGACGCAGTGGTCGATGATGTCGACCGACACCTGCGCGAGGCGATAGACGTTGGCCTCGCGGGCGCGGAAGTCCCCGCCCTTGACCGTGTCGTAGAACAGCCGCCAGACGCTGTCGCCGTCGTTCTGGTAGTTCTTCGCCGCGTTGATGCCGCCCTGCGCGGCGATCGAGTGGGCGCGACGCGGGCTGTCTTGGATGCAGAAGCAGTCGACGTCGTAGCCGAGCTCCGCGAGGCTCGCGGCGGCCGAGGCCCCGGCGAGGCCTGTGCCGACGACGGCGATCCGATAGCGGCGCTTGTTGGCGGGGTTGACCAGCTTGAGCTCGAAGCGGGCGCGATCCCACTTCTCCGTCACCGGCCCCGGGGGAATCCGAGCATCGAGCTTCATGGTGTCACCAGGCCGAAGAGGCAGGCCAGCGGTACGCAGGCGAAGCCGGCGAGCAGCGCGACGCCGACGACCGCACCGGCGCGCTCGCACAGGTTCCGGGCACCGCGCTGCGACAGGCCGAGCGTGCGCAGCATGCTGCTGGTCGCGTGCGTGGCGTGCAGCGAGACCGCGACGACCGCGACGGTGTAGACCGCGACGATGGCAGGGTTGCCGAAGCTGCGCACGAAGTTGCCGTAGACGTCGGGACGACCGAGGGCATCGACGGCGGAGAAGTACGCGGGGTGCACCCAGCCGAGCGTGAAGTGGGCGAGGTGGTAGAGCAGGAACGCGACGAAGGTGATGCCCGTCAGCAGCATCGCCCGGCCGTAGCTGGTCGAGCGCTGCATGCGGCGCTGCGTGTACCCCTGCGGGCGCGCCTCGCGGTTGCGGCGGGCGAGGGTGACGCCGCAGGCGATGTGCAGCCCGACCGCGGCGAGCAGCCCGAGCCGCGCGGCCCACTTGAGCGCGCCGAGGCCCTGCAGCATCACCGCGTAGTCGTTGTAGGCGTCACGCCCGGCGAACACCTGCAGGTGCCCGAGCATGTGGACGATGGCGAAGCCGACCAGCGCCAGGCCGCTGACCGCCATCAACAGCTTGAGACCGATGGTGCTGCGCAGCCCCCCGACCGGGCCGACCGGCGTCGGAGGCCGCACAGCCCCGGCCCCGGTGGTGGGCTTCGCTCGCCCGGGCGCGGCGGCGGAAGTGTCGTTCATCCCGACGGGCACTTACCACACCCGCTGGGTGTCGTCGACCGGACCGCACGGCGCAGCGCCGCCCTCGAGCCGGCCGCGCGCGAGTGCGTCCGCACACCGCAGCCCCGGGCCCCGCAGGGCGCCGTCAGACCCGATCCGCGAGGAACCTCAACGTGTCGCGCCAGCACCGGCGCGCGTTGGCGCGGAACATCAGCGCGTGGAAGGCATGCGGCTCGCCCGCGTACTCGGGCACCTCGTGGTCGACGCCGCGACGGGCGAGCGCGACGGCGAGGCGACGGTGATCCGCGATCACGGGATCGCGCGTGCCGACCGGCGCGAAGAACGGCGGAAGCGCTCGATCGAAGTCGTCGTCTCCCTCGAGCACGCAGAGCGGATCGGCGAGCTCGCCCTTCGCGGCGCCGGCGTGCCCCGGGGCGAGGTAGGCGTCCGCGACCTCGGTGAGTCGATCGAGGACGAACCACGACACCGGACGCGGCGCACGGCCGTAGCGCCCCGGATCGCTGACCTGCAGCACGCCGCACGCGGGCATCACGGCCCGTGGCACCACGCCGAGCTCGAACGCCGCGCGGGCCCACGGCTCGTCGCGGCGCTGCACCGTGGCGATCGTCGCAGCCGTGACGAGGTTCGCGCCCGCCGACTCGCCGGCCAGGACGATCCGCGACGCGTCGCCGCCCCAGGCGTGGGCGTGCTCGAGCACCCACGCGTACGCGGTCATCACGTCCTGCAGCCCCGCGGGGAACGGATCGCGCGGCGCGAGGCGATAGCTGATGTTGAACACGACGTAGCCCGCGCGCGCGAACACCAGCCCCATCATCCAATGCGAGTCCTTCGACAGGATGCGGAAGCCCCCGCCGTGCACGTAGAGCACCACCGGTAGTCGTGCGCCGGCCGGACGATCGCGCGGGCGGTAGACGTCGAGCAGGTGCTCGCGTCGACCATCGTCGACGTACGCCACGTCGCGCACGCGCTCGACGCCGTGGCGGTCGGGCCTGGCGTTGGGGGCGAGGCGGCCGGCGGCGGCGAGCGATCGCCAGAGGTTGTCGATGACGAGGGCGCCGGCGTGGCGGCGGAGGCGGTGGAGCGGCATCGGGGTCGAGCGCGCCCGACGTGGCGCGCTCGACGACAGCATACGCCCCGGCTCGCCGGGAATCCCCCGCGCAGGGCCGCGGTTGGCCGCCGCCATGGACGCCGGGGTCGGCTATGGTCGCGACGTGGCGTCCTGGCGCATCGGGGACTCGCTCGGGCAGGGCGCCGTCGGCCGCGTCGTGCGCGTGACCCGAGCCGACGGCACGCCGTTCGCAGGGAAGATCCTCCACGCGTCGCATCGCGCGGATGCGGCCGCGTCCGCGCGCTTCGTCCAGGAGGCGCGCGTCGCCGCGGGCCTGTCGCACCCCAACATCGTCGGCGTGCTCGGCATCGAGTCCATCGGGGACGAGGACGTCCTGCTGATGGAGTTCGTCGACGGGCCCACGCTCGCGCAGCACCTCGCCCGACACGCGCCGCTCGACGAGCCGGCGATCCTCGGGCTCGCGCGGCAGATCGCCGCCGGCCTCGCCCACGCCCACGGTCGCGGTGTGGTGCACCGCGATCTCAAGCCGGCGAACATCCTGCTCGCCGAAGGCGATGGCGGACCGATCGCGAAGATCGCCGACTTCGGCATGGCCCGCGGCAGCTCGCTGGGCGACGACGCGGGCGCGGCCGAGCGCGCCGCGTTCACCGTGCTCGGCACGCCCGACTACATGGCGCCGGAGTGCCTCGATCCCCTCGCCGTCGACGCGCGCGCCGATCTCTACGCGCTGGGCTGCATCCTGTTCGAGATGGCGACCGGTCGACCGCCGTTCGTCGGCGCCACCGCCCACGCGGTGCTCCGCGCCCACCGCGACGACGACGTGCCGCCGCTGCCCCCTGCCCTGTCGCCGCCGCTGCACGGGCTCATCCGCGGGCTGCTCGCCAAGTCGCCCGGGCAGCGACCGCAGGCCGCCAGCGCCGTGATCGCGGCGCTCGATCGGATCGCCCGCGGCGACGCGATGGCGCTCGCCGTCCGCAGCGAGGGCGTCGTGCGCTGCACGGTGTGCGGGCGATCGATCGTGCCCGGGGTCGGCGCGTGCCTGTCGTGCGGCCAGGCGCTGTTGCGCCACGAGGCGGGTGACTGCGCCGTCGTCGTCGTCGGGCCCGGCGATGTCGGGGACAAGATCGACGGCGAGCTCCGTGAGCGGCTGTGTCGGTGGCTCGCCGGGCAGCCGGATCTCGGGCTCGCGCCCACCAAGGCGCTGTCGGGCCGCATCCCCCGGCTGCCGTTCACGCTCGCGCGCGGGCTCGGGCGCGCGCAGGCCGACGCGATCGTCGAGGCGATCGCCGCGCTCGGCGTGCATGCGACCACCAGCGATCGGCACCCGCTGGCCCTGGCCCCGATGCGCAAGAAGGCCGCGACGCTGAGCGCCCGCGTCGGCATCGTCGCGCTCACGAGCAGCGCCGGCATCCTCAGCTCGAGCGCCGGCCTCGTGGCCGCCCTGCTCGCGACCGTGGGGCTCGTGATCGGCACGACCGTCTTCTCGGCGCGCGGCGTGACCCGACGCAGCGCCGCCCCCGACCTGATGCCGCCCGCCGTGCGCGCGGCGCTGGGCCGCACCGTCCTCGCGCTGCCGGGCATCGTGAGCGAGCGGCACCGGGATGCCCTACGCGCGGTGATCGAGCGCGCCTGCGAGCTCGCGGTCGACCCGGCGCTCGGCCCCGATGCCGGCCCAGCCGACGAGCTCGCGCGGGCGATCGACGCCGCGACCGTGGCCGCGGCCAGCCTCGAGCGCCTCGATCGCGCGCTGCTCGGATCGCCGCTGGGCGGCGAGACGACGGCGACCCGCGACACGCTGCGGACCCGCGACCTGTGGGCCGCGCGACTGCACGCCGTGCTCGCCGAGCTCGACGCGGTCCGCGATCGACTCGCCGCGGCGCGCAGCCGCGCCCACGACCGCGCCGCCGACGACGAGCTCGCGGCGCTGGCGGCCCACGTCGAGGCGCTCGAGGAGATCCAGCGATGATCCGACCGATCGGAACCCCGGGCGACATCGTCGTCGTCGACGGCGCGCGGCGCTGCGGCAGCGAGCTGCGGTGGGACGTGGTGGTCGACGGCACGCCCGCCGTCCTCGCGCAGCTCGCCCCCGAGCTCGCCGCCGACCCGTCGATCCGCGAGCGCTGGATCGGCGACACCGCGCGGATGACCGCCCTCGATGTCCGGTGCCACTGCGGACCGTCGCGCACCGGGCCCGACGCGACGACGGACGACACCCCGCCGTGGCGCCTGCGGCCCCAGCCCGCCGGCACCTCGCTCGAGGCGTGGCTGGCCGAACGCGCCCCGGCGCCGTGCGACGAGGTGGTGCGTGTGATGTCGCGGATCGCCGCCGCGGTCGCGCAGGTGCACGACGCGGGCGCGGTGCTCCGCGATCTCGGCCCGCGCAACGTCGTGATCGACGGCGACGCGGTGTGGTTGATCGACATCGGCTTGTCGCGCACCGACGTGCTGTCGAGCCGCACCGCGGCGAGCCTGCTCGTCGAGGACTCGCCGTACACCGCCCCCGAGCTCCTGCGCCGCACGAGCGTCGATCGGCGCGTCGACGTCTACAGCCTCGGCGTCATCGCCCATGTCGCGCTCACCGGCGTCACGCCGTGGGGCGATCGCGGCGCGGTGCTGCGACCGCCGGGCCAGCCGCCGGGGGTCCGGACGCTGCGACCCGAGGTCCCGGTCGAGCTCGAGCAGCTGGTCGATGCGTGCCTGGCCGAGGATCCGGCGGCGCGACCCGACGGCGCCGCCGCGCTCGTCGACGCGCTCGAGGGCCGCCCCGCCGCCGCGCCCGAGCTGCGCCGCGCAGTGTGCCAGGCGTGCGGCGCCTCGATGCGCCTCGGGCAGCGGCTCTGCACGGCGTGCGGCAGGACCGTGGTGCAGTTCGAGCGGACACCGAGCGTGGCCGAGGACGCGCAGGCGCTGGTGCTCACCAAGGCCGCCGAGGACGCCGCGTTCCTGGTCGCGCTGCGCACCGCCTTGACCGCCGTCTCCGACGGCGTCGTGCCGCCGCTCAACATCCTCGTCGGCGACGAGCGCATGTACTCCAAGCGCGAGCGCGAGCAGATGCTGCGCCTGCCGCTACGGCTGTTCGATGGCCTCGCGCCCGCCACCGCGGCCGCGCTGTCGAGCCACCTGGCGCGCTCGGGGATCAAGACCAAGATCGTGCCGCACCGACGGCGACGGCGACGACCCGCGCGCATCGCCGCGGCCGCGGTGTTCCTCGCCTCCGCCTTGCTGACCGGGGGGCTCGTGCTGGTCGGCGCGAAGGTGGCCGCGGGAATCGTGTTCGCGATCGGCCTCGTCGCCACGGCGATCGTCGCGACGCTGCGGCGGCGCACTCGGCCCGAGGTGGATCCCCTGCTGCGCCTGCGACCCGCCACCGCCGCGCTCCCCGCCTCGGATCCGTGGGTCGCGCGGCTGGGCGCGCTGCTCGGACCCACGAGCGCGAGCGACGTGCGCGAGCAGGTCGGCGAGCTCGCGCTCGCGGTGCAGCGCCTGGTCGATCACCGGGTCGAGCACGCGAGCGAGCGCGCCGAGATCGATCTGGTCACGGAGCCGGTCGAGGCGCTGGTCGGCCTCGTCGAGCGCGAGGTCGCGGCGATCGCCGCCATCGATGCTCAGCTGCGCGGGCTCGACGAGGGCGAGCTCGTCCGCGCGATCGCACGCAGCGAGGCGCGGGGCGAGCCCGCCGCGGCCACCGACGTCCTGCGCGCCGGCCTCGTGCGCCTGCGCGGGCTCGAGGACGACCGCGCCCGCGCGATGCACCGCCTGCTCGATGCCGCGCGGCTGCTCCGGCGCAGCGTCGCGCTCGGCCTCGGGGTCCGCGACGCCGAGCTCGAGCACCGCCGCCTCGTCGCCGCCTCCCTCGCGGCGCTGCAGGCCGAGCCACGCTAACGCCCCGCGCGCGCTGACGTCCCCACGCGCGCGCCGAACCCCGTGCGCACCGAGCCCCCTCGCGCACTGAACGAAGAATCACCCGGGGGTCGAGCCGAGGCGCCGGGCGCCACCGTGCTATCCTGCTCGGCCAGGCTGCATGGTCGACCGAACTCGGCCGAATGATCTCGCCGGTGGCG
>LNFM01007217.1_pt1 | contig 17579 bp, 15 predicted proteins | sample 596031 | NCBI WGS metagenome assembly LNFM01 (sample SAMN04254537, study PRJNA301005) | activated carbon metagenome | isolation source: dual media filters at the Ann Arbor, Michigan drinking water treatment plant | place: USA: Ann Arbor | reverse complement strand
GAAACTCGTGGCGATCCCGGCCGAGGATTCGCGGATTGCGGCCTTTTCCTCTCGACGATCGCATCCGCGAAAGCCGCGCATGATCCTCTGGCCAGCACCTCCGAACCCAGCCTAGGATAGTCATGTGTGACGGCCGCTCCCGTCGACCCCATACCAACGAGAGCCTCGGCAACGAGGCCCACACGTCTACATCACCACAGAGAGGAACCAGACATGGCCATCGGCTCAGACATCGTCGCCAAGGCGCTCAAACACGAGGGCGTTTCGGACTTCTTCTACATCATGGGCGGCCCGATGTTGGCGGTCGAGAAGGCCTGCCTCAACATCGGCTTGCGCGGCATTGATGTACGCCACGAGCAGGCGGCCGCCTTCGCTGGCTTCGCCTATGCGCGCCTGCGCAATCAGATCGGCGTGTGCATGGCAGCCTCGGGCCCGGCGACGACCAATCTCGTCACCGGCGTCGCGCACGCCTGGGCCGATTGCACGCCGATCCTGGCGCTAGGCGGCGCCGCTCCTGTTTCGACCTGGCATCGCGGGGCCTTCCAGGACACCGACCAGCTCGCGCTCTTCAAGCCGATTACCAAGTGGGCGGACCGCATCCACAACGCGCGGCGCATCCCGGAGCTTGTCAATCTCGCCATTGCGCAAGCCATGACGGGCCGCACCGGACCGGTCTACCTCGATCTCCCCGGCGACGTCCTCTACCAGGAGGTCGACGAGTCGAAGATCGAGTACCCAGAGCCGTTCAACTATGCCAAGCGCGCGCGCCCGGCTATCAACGCCAATGATGTCAAAGCTATCGTCGAGTTGATGAGCAAGGCCAAGCAGCCGGTTCTCGTGACGGGCTCCGGCGTGCAGTGGTCGGAGGCCGACGCCGAAATGCTGGCCTTCGTCGAGGCCGCCGGCATCCCGTTCTACACGACGCCACAGGGCCGCGGTGTCATCCCCGAGGACCACAAATACTCCTATCTCACCTCGCGGGCTGCCGCCTTCCGTGACGCCGACTTCATTCTCGTGGTCGGAACACGCGTGAACTACGTGATCGGCAACGCCGCGCCGCCGCGCTGGAACGCCGATGCCAAGGTGGTACGCATCGACATCGATCCAGTCGAGATCGCCTCGTCGCCGAGAAAGCTCGACGTTGGTGTCGTGGCAGACGCCAGGATCGCGTTCGACCAGCTGACCGACGCCATCAAAGGCAGGGTCACGCCGGCCAGCTACGAGACATGGCGCGAGCGCCTGCGCACCCGCAACGTGCAGAAGGCCGCCGAGGCCGAGCAGTCGCTCTCGAATAACGATTCGCCGATCCATCCCTTGCGCCTGTGCAAGGAAGTCCGCGACATCCTCGAGCGCGATGCGATCCTCTGCGTCGATGGTCAGGAGACGCTGAACTACGCGCGTCAGGCGATCCCGCAGTACACGGCTCGCCACCGTATCAACTCGGGCGCCTACGGCACCATGGGCGTCGGCATGCCGTTCGGGATGGGCGCCAAGGCGGCCTGCCCGGATAAACAGGTCGTGGTCCTGCATGGCGACGGCTCGTGGGGCATGAACTCGATGGAGTTCGATACCTGCGTTCGGCACAATCTACCCGTTCTGGTCGTGATCAGCCAGAACGGCGGCTGGACGGGCGACCCCGACAAGGACGATCCCGTCAAGTCGAAGCCCGGCCGCAATCTCGGCTATCCCCGCTACGACAAGTTCGCCGAGTGCTTCGGCGGGCATGGCGAGTACGTGGAGAGGCCGGAGGACATCAAGCCGGCGCTTGAGCGTGCGATGAAGGCGGTCAAGGCCGGAAAGCCGGCGCTCGTGTGCGTCGTCACCGACTGGAAGGCTCGCGCGACGACCACGGCGTTCACTCGGTATTCGACCTGAGGCGAGCGACGTCCCATAGGAAGGAGGAAAGGGCATTTTTGCCCTTTCCTCGTCTGCTTGACTTGCGGGTGTGAGCACCTATCCCCAGCCAAGTTGCCACGATGCCCTCGGGTTATCCGGAGCCGCAGCCAGTGCGCCTCCGCGGAAATCAATAAAACAGGCTCGAGACGCTCTCGTTGCGCGATGTCCGCGCAATCGCCTCCGCAAGCAACTTGGCGATGGAAATCACGCGAATATTTCGCGCAGCCTTTACTGCTTCGGTCGGTAAGATCGAATCGGTGATCACTAGCGTCTTCAACTTCGAGTTTGTAATCCGCGATACCGCTCCGCCCGACAACACGCCGTGTGTGATGTAGGCGTGCACCTCAGCGGCACCGTGCCCCAACAGCGCGTTGGCAGCATTGACCAGTGTTCCGCCGGAATCGACAATGTCGTCGACAAGGACGCAGCGCATACCATCGACATCGCCGATGACGTGCATGATCTCCGAGTGACCAGCCCGTTCGCGACGCTTGTCGCAGATGGCGATGGGAACATTGGGCCCAAGCCGCTTGGCAAGTGCACGAGCGCGCACCACGCCACCGACGTCCGGAGAGACCACCACCAGCTTGTCGACCTCGAACAGGTCCTGCATGTCGCGAGCAAACAGTGGTGCAGCAAACAGATTGTCGGTGGGAATGTCGAAGAAGCCTTGGATCTGCCCTGCGTGGAGATCGAGCGTCATCACGCGGTCAACGCCGGCGCGCTCGATCAGATTCGCAACAAGTCGCGCCGAAATCGGCGTCCGCGGTCCCGGCCGACGATCCTGACGGGCATAGCCGTAGTACGGAAGGACCGCCGTTATCCGTCTCGCCGACGACCGCTTCAATGCGTCCGTCAGGATCAGCAATTCCATCAGATTGTCGTTGGCGGGAAAGGCCGTGCTCTGGACGATGTAGACGTCCTCGCCGCGCACGTTCTCCTCGATCTCGACGAAAATCTCCATATCGGCGAAGCGCTTGACGAAGCCCTTCGTAAGGGGCGAGTTCAGCACGTCGCTGATCGCTTCGGCCAGTGGCCGGTTGCTGTTGCCTGCGACAAGCTTCATGGACGGCTCTCCCGGGCCAGAGCTGTGCTCCCGCGCATCGAATGGCATTGCCTTGCCTCTCCCTCGGAGGACCGATGTCATCCCTGTGACATGGGAGGGCTCATAGCAATTGGGCCCCCACCTGTAAACGGTCGGGACCCAACGAGTTTCACATTGCTGACAGTTGGTTAGGACGCAACGACCGCAGCTCTAGTTGGTCGCCTTGGCCGCGGCCTGCTGTGGCAGCAATTTCAGGATACCTTGAGCCGCAGCGGCAGCCGCTGCATCGGCCGTCTGCCCCCAGGACTGATCCAGGGACCCAGGCGGGATCGAGTTCTTCTGTGTAACGGTGCCGACGGAGCCACCCTTTCCGTCCTTGACGCGCCAATCGATCTGGATCGCCTGCCGGCCATCCTTCACCGCACCGACCGATACCTGACCCTCCACCCGGTAGGGATTACCGGTCTGGCCGTCGACCGGCATGCCTTGGCGTGTCAGCTCGCGACTGAGCGCTGACGCCAGGGCCGTGTTACCATCGCCGGGCGCGCCCGAGACAACCGGGATGCCGCCGCCGCTCGGCAGAGAAGCCGTCGCAGTGTTGGACACGGCCGGGGCAGAGACGACAGAGGCGGTCGCCGCTGAAGCCACCTTGGGCGCCTCGGCCAGTGCGCCTGCACCCGCACCGACGGGAGCGTTGGCGACCGGAACTCCGGCGACTGGAGCAGCCTTGCTCTGTGTCGGAGCCCAGGCCCCGAGCGACGAGGCCACCTTGTCGGCGATGGACTGAGTAAGAGTGGGCGTCACGGAATCCCATGGCCCTTTGGCCTGCGACGCAGCGGCGACCGTCTCCTCTCCCGTGATGCGATTGACCCGTTTGCCCGTGGCATCACTGATGTCCCAGATATAGGAAACCTTGATGCCGCCGCGATCGCGGGCCGCGACAAGGTAGCCGCGCATACCGTAGTCGGCGGACGGATCGCGATCGGCAAGGACACCGATCTTGTTTCGCTCCGCGGCCTGGACGACCTGCGTCCGCAGCTGTTGACCGATGCCATCCGGAGCACCGATAATCGGTGCCAGGGCGACTTTCGCGACCATCTGCGGCTTAGCCGGTTCAGCAGACGGTGGTGGAGCCACCGTCTCCGTCGCGACTTGATTGCCACCCAGGATGTTGCCGGCTGTTTCACAACCAGCGAGCCCGAACCCAGCAAGCAGGACGCACACGATTGCGCCTGCGTTTTTTCTCGTGGCCCGAGCTGTAGCAGCGTCGAAGTCCGTCACGACGACGTTCCCCTCTTTGGTCAGGTATCCCCGCTGTTACTCGCCAGCCGACGTACAAACACTGCGGCCCTGTCGCGCGAATCTCTTGTTAAAATGCGCCTAACCGCCGTCTAGCCCCTGAGTCCCCCATGGTCCAGCCCTCCCACGGGCTTTTTCGTGGCCAATGCCACAATCGCAACAAACCTAGAACGAGAACTGTGGAAAAACTATAGCAGAACGATGGCGGAGACCTGGCGGCCATAGTCCGCTTCCCCACGGTGAGTGGCCCGGCGGTAGCTGAATAGGCTCTGCTCGTCGTGATACGTGCAGCGTGTGCAATTCTCGACCGTATCGAGCCCAGACGCAGCCAGTCGCGCGAGCACAAACCCGGGAAGATCGAAGTAAGGACGAGCCATCGCCCCCGATCTGCGAAAGAAGCGCGCATAGGACCGATCGGATTCGACGAAGCGCGCCTCGAACTCGGGACCGACCTCGTAGGCATCGGGGCCAATGCACGGGCCAAGGGCTGCCCGAATGCGGTGCGGGCGCGCTCCAAGCGTCGCCATAGCCGCTATCGTCGCCTCGAGCACGCCGGTCAGCGCACCTTTCCAGCCGGCGTGAGCGGCGCCGATGACCCGGGCCTCCGGATCGGCAAAGAGCACTGGCGCGCAATCAGCCGCCAATGCGCCCAGCGCGATGCCCGGGACATTCGTCACCATGCCGTCCGCCTTCGGATTCGCACCCATATCCCAGGGCCGAGTGACCACGATCGCGTCGGCGCTGTGGACCTGATGGCATGTCACCAAGGCGTCATGTCGCGCACCCAGCGCCGCCGCAACCCGCGACCGGTTCTCGCTCACGTGAGGCCGGTGGTCCTTTGAGCCAGCGCCGCAATTGAGCGAGCCGTAAATGCCGCCCGACACGCCCCCCTCGCGGGTGAAGAACCCATGGCGGATGTCGCTGATCTCAGCGAGACTATCGGCACTGATCGGCTTCGTCATCTCGCCTCCCTCCCGGCAAATGTGCGGCCGCCCGAAAGCCGAGCGGCGAAGCATCAATCCCATGCCGTCAGGCGGCGTCGGCCCGCAGAATGTCCGCAGCCTTCTCACCCACCATGATCGCCGGCGCGTTGGTGTTACCCGATGGCATGGTCGGAAAGATCGAGGCGTCGGCGACCCGCAGTCCCTTGATCCCGTGTACCCGCAAGCGCTCGTCGACGACCGTCCGCTGGCCTTCCGGTCCCATCCGGCAGGTGCCGATCGGGTGATAGGCCGTCTGGGCGTTGTTCCGGATCCAATCCAGGATCTCATCGTCACTTGACACAGCCTTGCCCGGCGAGAATTCCTCGCCGCGCAGTTGATCCATGGGAGGCGCCTCGACGATTTTCCTGACGATCTTGAAGCCTTCCACCATCGCCGCCTGATCGATCGGGTCCGCGAGGAAGTTGAAGCGAATCGACGGCTGCTCGTTCGGGTTCGACGAGCGGATGTGGATCGACCCGAGGCTCTCCGGCCGCAGCTGATAGCAGGACATGGTGAAAGACGGGAAATCCTGCAGCTTGCGCGTCTTCGGGTCCTTGATCGAGTAAGGCACGATGTGCATCTGCACGTCCGGCGTCTCGAGGTCCTGGCGAGTGCGCAGGAAGCCCAGCATCGGCGCCGAAGGCAGGCTGATGAAACCACCGCGCGTCGTGATGTAGCGCAAGCCCTGCCCCAACGCGCCAAGCCCCTGCGCGCGGTGGTTGTAGGACACGCCCTTGTCGTTCACCTTCCAGATGATACGCGCGTTGAGATGGTCGCGGAAATTCTCGCCGACGGCCTGGAGCGCATGTTGGACGGCGATGCCATGGCGTTTCAGGACTTCCGGGTTGCCTATCCCTGATAGCTCCAGCAACTGTGGCGTCGCCACGGCCCCGGCGCACAGAATGACCTCACGGCCGGCGCGAGCCTCGATCATCCGCCCACCCTGCTCGTAGACGATGCCGGTGCACCGCTTGCCGTCGAGCACCACCCTGCGGGTGGGCGCATTCGTGACCACCGTCAGGTTGGGCCGCTTGCGGGCGGACTCCAGGTAGCACTTGGCCACGCTCATGCGCATGCCGCGATGGATGCTCGACTGGGTTTTGACGACGCCTTCCTGGTCCTCGCTGTTGTAGTCGACGTTGGTCCGATAGCCGGCCGCAACCGCGGCCTTGAACATCGCATCGTAGAGCGGGCTCTGATCAGGAACTTCGGTAATCTTCAGAGGACCTTCAGTGCCACGGCCGAGCTTGCCGCCGCCCTGCTCGTAATTTTCGATCCGCGTGAAGAGTGGCGCCACGTCCTGCCAGCTCCAGCCGCGGGCGCCCATTTGCGCCCAGGTGTCGTAATCGAGCGGTTGGCCGCGCACCCAGACGAGCCCGTTGATGGCACTGGAGCCACCCAGCATCTTGCCGCGGGGCACAGGAATCGGTCGGTTCGCCGTATTGGGCTCGGGCTCGGACTGATAGAGCCAATTGACGCCCGCCTTCTCGATGAAGAGGCCGAAACTCAGGGGAAAGCGCGAGAGGAAATGCGTGTCGCCGCCGGCCTCTACCAGCAGAACCTGGTGACGGGAGTTCTCGCTGAGCCGCGACGCGAGCACCGCTCCCGCCGAACCAGCTCCAACGACGATATAGTCATAATCTTGCATGTGGCCTACCCCGAGCGCTTGGCTGGGCAGCTTCGTGCCCATTCGCGCGCCATTTGAGCCAACTTGGTCCGGGAACGCCAGTGCCGAAGGCGGGTCGGCCCCGCAATTTTATCAGGAGACGGCGGCGGAGGAGCGCCGAGCGCATCGGACATCGAGGACGACGCGGCTCTGGCCGTCGGTGGTCATCAGTAGTGCCTGACCGAGTAGGAGCGACGACTGATAGAGGCTCAGGACCCGAGCACAGTCGGCGGCATCCGTCGGCCGCTCGAACTTACCCCCGGTCGCAAGCCAGACAACCATGACGAACTCAGCCACGGCACAACTCCCCCGAACACCACTGAACTCACATAGAGCCCAAGCGTGGCATCGAGTCGTTGAGACTTTGGCAATGCCGCGACATCATCCACTCCATTGCCGAGCCCATCGAACGTATCCATCATTACACCATAGCCCCCTAGTTCCACGGAGACCCGAGCCATGAGCGCGACCGCTACCGTCCGACCGGAGGAGGTTGGTCTTTCCTCCGACCGCCTCGCACGCGTCTCCACCTGGATGCGCACGCAGATCGAGGCCAAACGCGCCGCGGGCATCGTCACGCTGGTCTCTCGGCGGGGCAAGACGGCCTTTTTTGACGTCGCCGGTCAGGCCGATATCGCCCGCGCCAGGCCCATGGCGGCGGACGCGATTTTCCGCATCTACTCGATGACCAAGCCACTGACGAGCGTGGCCATCATGATGCTTTACGAGCAGGCCCGGTTTCAGCTCGACGATCCGATCAGCCGCTTCATTCCGGCGTTCGCCAATCAACGCGTCTACGTCGGCGGAAGTCGCGGCAAGATGGAAACGATTCCCGCCTCACGCGAAATCACATTCCGCGACCTGCTGAACCACACTTCGGGCCTCACCTATGGATTCATGGAGGCGACGCCGGTCGACGGCTATTACCGCGCCAACAAGATCGACTTCCAGACGCAGGAAACGACCCTGAAGGAACTGGTCGAGAAGGCCGCCGGGGCGCCGCTTCTGGCCCATCCGGGCACCCGCTGGAACTACTCGATCGCAACGGACGTCCTCGGCTACCTCGTCGAGGTGATCTCGGGCGTGCCGTTTGAGAAATTCCTGAAAGAGCGAGTGATCGATGCCCTTGGCCTCGTCGACACCGATTTCCATGTGCCGGAGCCAAAGCACGCCCGGTTCACCGCCAACTACGCGCCTGACGGCAAAGGCGGCCTGCAGATGATCGACGATCCAGCGCAGAGCCGCTACTTGCGGCCGCGGACTGTGAACTCGGGCGGCGGAGGGCTCGTCTCGACGGCGATGGACTATGCCCGCTTCTGTAAGTTCATGCTGAACAAGGGGGAAGTCGACGGAAAGCGGCTCCTCGGTCGCAAGACGGTCGAGCTGATGACCGCAAACCATCTCAACGGCGACATGGGCGACATGGGGACGCCGCGCTTTTCCGAGACCACCTACGAAGGGATCGGCTTCGGCCTTGGCTTTTCGGTGATGATCAACCCGGCCAAGGCCCAGATACTCGGCACGCCTGGCGAGTATGCCTGGGGTGGAGCCGCCTCGACGGCGTTCTGGTGCGACCCGGTGGAGGACATGTTCGTCGTGTTCCTCACCCAGCTCATGCCTTCCTCGACGCATCCGTTCCGCCGGGAACTGCGGGTGCTGACGTACCAGAGCATTGCAGAGTAAAATTGGCCTGCAGCCGCTGACGAGGTTCTGCGTGTCGCGAAGACGGCAGCGGACGTGCCACTGACGACCGGAGCCGGGGCGGCGAGAGTTTGCGGTTCATGGGCGTGACACTCCGTGACGGCCTAATCAATTGGGCAGTCGACGAAACCGACACGACGCTGCAGATCAAGCTCAACCGCGACAGTGGCCAGTGGTTGCCGCACGGCGAGGTGCTGCGCTGCATCATCGAGGACGATTCCGAGGGCGAGGCGGTCATCGTCATCGACGGCAAGGAGCTGTCGCTTCGCGAGTTCGGCCGGCTGCTCACGGTCTATGCCGGCTGGGGAATGCGCATCGCCTTCGTGCCTGAGGAACTGGTCCACGAGCAGCCGAAGATCAAGGTGCGTGGGCCGAGGCGGCGGCGAGGTTGAGTTCGCAAGGGAATCGCTCGAAAGCATTCAGGCGGCTCCTCGTAGGACATTGCGGAGATAGCCGGGGTTCCAGGCAGCCTTTTTCCTTCGCACTTTCAAGCTCGCAGTCGCCTTTGTCGAGCGCAGCAGGTTCATGCCCATGTGCCGGACGATCGCCATGTTCTCGGGCCCGTGCCCCGTTCTGAGCCTCGCAAGGTCGTCGTGGAACACGACATCGACAACCCAGTGCAATCGGTTCTCGACGCCCCAGTGCGCCCGCACTGCGCGTGCAAAGGTGACGGCGTCGAGACGGGCGGAGCTGAGGTATGAGGTAGTAGTGCCGCTCGTGGGCGACGGTGCTGCCGTGCTCCACTCGGGTCTCGACCATGCCGATCATCACCAATCCGGGGAAGCGGGGCTCTTCGGCGTAGCGCCGGTCGGAGAACAGCCATTCGACGTCATGGCAGACGGCGTGACGGCGTTCCTCGATCCGGCCGTGGTCGCCGTCTATGGTGGTGTGCGCGTGGACTGTGTCGGCGTCCGGGTCGGCGAAGAAGCGCTCGACTTCGGCGTGGAACTCTACCCAAATCGGCAGGAGACACACATGGCGCAGGCCCAGGCTAAGCTCGGCATCCTCGATCACTTCTCGGCACTGGAGGATCCGCGGCAGGCGTGGAAGGTTCTCTATCCCAGCGTGAGCGGCAAGCGCTTGTGCTCCCCGTCGCGCCCCGTTACAAGCCCGGCTCAGGGCGGGTAGCTCAGTGGTAGAGCATCTGACTTTTAATCAGATGGTCGTGGGTTCGATCCCCACCCCGCTCACCAAGCGAATCAACGACTTAATAACAAACAACCGCTTCCCGAGAATGCTCGGGCTAACATCGGGATAACTTTTTCCTGCGCATTGTCGGCGGAATCAGTGGGTCGGGAGCACACCGGCTAATTTCCATGATCAACGCTCACTTACTTGCTCAAGCAAGCAACCCTTGGCCGGGCGATCGTGACCGGCTGAATGGAGCTCATGGAGCGCCCGATTGCCTGCCTTTCAGCCACACCACCGCCTGGCTCGCCTTGGCGGCGGCGGTGAAGATCGCCCTCGGATCGCTCTTCAGGAGTTGCAGTAATCACGAGGTGTCCGTAATGTGAAGGAGCGCGACGCAGGTTCGCTCTGTCGCGGAGTTCCCGGCCACGTCCTTCACATTATTTCGTTCAGAGCGAGTCGAGCCAGGCGAGCACGCTGGCGTCCCGCTTCCACGACGGGAGCTTCTTGCTTGGAGCAGGTGCGCCGACGCGCTCCAGGGCCTTTCGCTTCGTTTCGAGATTGGCCTGGGCATAGTGGTTCGTCGTGTCGAGGCTGACGTGCCCGAGCCAGCTGCGGATGACGGTGACGTCGACGCCCGCCGAGACGAGGTGGACGGCGGTCGCATGCCGGAAGCTGTGCGGCGTCACGGTCTTCGACCGGAGCGTCGGAACTGTCTTCGCTGCCGCCTCCACGTAGGCCGCGAGTTTGAACCGCACGCCTGATGCGCCGAGCGGTTCGCCGTACCGGTTGACGAAGATCCTCTCGCTTGGTCCTCGTGGCTGCCGCTCCAGTAGCTTTTTCAAGAGCAGTACGGTTTCCGGCCAGAGCGGACAGATACGCTCTTTGCGCCCTTTGCCGTAGAGCCGCACGCAGTTCGGCGTCTCGAACCGGATCGCCTCGGGCGTCAGATTGAGTGCTTCCTGGATGCGCGCACCGCTGTTGTAGAGGAAGGACAGCAATGCATGATCACGCAGTCCCTCCAGCGTCGACCGATCAGGCTGCGCGAGGATAGCCTCCACCTCCTTCGGATCGAGGTAGCAGGGCGCCTGGATTGGTGCGCGCTTGATCGGAACGGCGATGACCTCGGTGCATTGCGCGATCACCGTAGGCTCCTTCCCGGCCACGAAGTGGAAGAAGCTGCGGATTGCGGCCAGCCGGCAGTTGCGCGTGCCGATCGTACCCTTCCGGTCGTGCTCGGCGTGGCCGAGGAATGCGCTGACCTCGCTCGCCAAGAGATCGACGAGCTTGATCTCGGCGACCTCTTTGCGCTTTCGCGTCGCGACGAAGCGGAGGAACAGGCGCCACGTGTCGCGATAGGAGCGGATGGTATGCACAGAAGCATTGCGGCTCTCCGCCAGCCATTCCTGGAAGAAGCTCCGCAGCAACGTCGGGAACGGGTCATGCCGAAGGCGTGCAGCTTCAGTTTGCCGAAGGCGCGCAACGTCGGTCATCTGGACGCGCGAGGCGGACGTGCGCTGAACACCGGTGGGCAGCGTTTGCCGACGGCGCGCGTAGTTGGTGGTCTTCTTCATGGCCGTGCCCCCTCGACGCAAGCAAGGCAACGAGCACCAACCACGCGGAACCGCTCGCTCGCCTCCTGCATCAGGTCCTGCGTGACCGTGATGTAGACCAGCGTCGAGTTGATATCCCGGTGGCCCAGATAGGTCGCCAGGAATGGCAGCCTGTCCTGCGGATTGATGCCCGACCGGTACCATTGCAGCATCCGGTTCACGACCATCGAGTGGCGAAGATCGTGCAGACGCGGCCCCGTTCGCCCTGTCCCGATCCCGGGCTTGAGCCCGGCACGGCGAATGATGTCGACCAGAAGCCAGGCGATGGCCGTCGAGGTATAGCGACCATTGCCTTGGCAGTTCCAGAACAGCGCGGACTCCAGGTCCTGTGACGCCCCTGCGCGTCGCCTCGCATCGATGTAGGCGCGCAACTCGGCCATCACTGTATCGGTCAGCGGCAGGATTCTGGTCTTGAAGAACTTCGTCTCGCGGATCGTGATCGTGCCGTTTCGAAGATCGACGTCGCCAAGATCGAGGCGTGCAAGCTCGCTGCGGCGCAGTCCTGAGCAGTAGGCGAGCACCAAGGCCGCATACAGGGTTGCAGACCGTAGCGGGAACCGCAGCGACGGGTACGAGCGTGCGATCTCAAGCATACGCTGGACATCGGCGGGGCTGTAGATGTGTGGCTTGCGGAAGTGCCGCGCTGCTTCATTCTGTGCCCGCGCGTCCAGCCGCCTCGGCGGCACGCTCGGGTCCCGTTGGCGGAGAGCCTTGGTGAGAGCGTGCTTTAGCTTTTCGCATTCCGCGGCGTGATTGCGCGTCGACCTGGCTGTCGCCCAATGCTCCAGCATCGTCGTGACCGGCTCGCTGGCGAGTTCTGGATTGGCCTGCAGGAACCGGTCGAACCGTAGGAACCATGCGGCTTGTGTCGTATAGCGATATCCCCGCTTGCGCATCCGCTCGATATGCTCGCGCATGATGTCGCCCAGGACGCTGCCGAACGGCTTGGGCCGGCGCAACGCGGCGAGCGCCTGATCGGGCTTGCGCGATGCCAAGGCCTGCCAGATCGGCCGGCACTGCTTGACGTTCAACTCCGAGCGCAGCACCGCGATGGGATTGCTCGTGATCAGCTTTAGTTCGACCAGTTGATCGAGGAAGCGATCGACGATGCGGGCACGGTGCAGCAGTGTCGAGCGCTTCCGATGAGCACCCCATTCCCGAAGCCACACTTCCAGCGTCTTCCGGTCGACGACCCGGCGTCGCTCGGCGACGGCCTGGAAGTCGTGAAGGACTTGGGTATAGACGAAGCGAGCATGGGAGCCGAGCCGGAGCTGGGCCACGTAGCGGGAGACGATCTTTCGATCGGGATCGATCCAGGCAGTCATGCCAGCACCTCCGATCCCGGAACGTCGAGCGCGATCGCTCTGAGGTCTTCGGTCGCCAACTTCAGATAGGGGATCGTCGCTTCGGTCGATCGGTGACCGAGCACGTCGCCGATGATCTTCTGCGACACAGATGCGCGCAGCATTTCGACTGCGCGGGCATGCCGGAAGATATGTGGCCCGCTTTTCCCCGGCGGCTTGACCCCCGCTGCCAACAATCGGCGGTGGATCTCGCCGTGGAGGTTGCGCAAGGGGCGATAGGGCGCTCGTGATCGCATGAAGATTTCGCGCCTGTCGGTCTTCGGGCGCCCGTGGCGCAGATACGCGAGCAACGCCTCGCCAACCGTCGGCAGCAGCGGAAGATGCGAGCACGCGCCAGTCTTGGAATGGCGAACCCGCAACGACTCCTTGCGCCAGTCGATGTCCTCGATGGCGAGGTTCCGAACCTCGCCCGATCGCAGTCCGTAGGTCGCGAGGAGCAGCAGGATGGCATAGTCGCGCCGCCCCATCGGCGACTTGTCACGCTTCGTCGCCTCCAATACGGCGGCGATCTGGTCCGGCTCCAGGATCGATGGAACGCCCTCGTAGGCGTACAGCGTGGGCGAGACCACGTGAGCCGCGAGATCGCTCGCGACGTATTGGGTCCGGTACATGTAACGCAGCAGAGAGCGCAAACGCTCGGCATAATCCTTGAGCGATACGCGTCGCTGCCCCGGCGCGCGTGCATCCATGTAGAGATCGATATCCCGGACGCTGAGGCCTTTGAGGCCCTGAGCCCCTCCGCGATCGAGCTGCCACACCAGGAAGTGCCGCGCCTCCGCCAACAACGCGACGATGCTCGCCCTTGCAAGGCCTCGCTCGTCGCGCAGCCACGTCTCATACTTGAGACAGATCTCCTGCCGGAGCGTCACCTCCGATCCAACGACGTCCGGCTCGGGTGGCCACTGTCCCTGGGCAAGGCGCAGCAATGCGTGGATTCCGGAACGCGGGATCGAGTGCCAGTGCGGACCGGGCGGACGGTCTCGGCGATTTCGGAAGTTCGCCACGGCATGGCGGATGAAGTGCGCGACATCTTCCGGCGTTACCGCCGTGACAGGAACTTCGTATCGCGCCAAGTGGGCGAGAAAGTCCCGCGCGTAGGCACAGTAGTTCCTGACGACGACTGGACTGTAGCTCTGCCTCGTCAGGTCATCTGCAAGCTCGGCGATCAGATCGCGATCGGTGTTCGGCATCGAAGGTCCCTCTGCTGGTCAAACGACAGCAGAGGTCGCCATCAAATAATGCGCAGGAAGAACGCGTCGCGGCCGCTTGATGCACAGGAAAATCAGCGCAGTCATCGCGCTCCTTCACATTACGGACACCTCGCGATTACTGCAGTTATGCGCAGCTCGCCATAACTGCAGCCAGTTGGCGATGTACTGGGCGTGGTCGGCGCGCGTGTCCTGCGTGACGCCGGTCTCGGCGCACAGCATTGCGGCGCCGATCTCGGCGACCAGCTCCTCCGCGGCATAGGCCTCCTTGCCAAAGCGAGCCGTGAGATCGCGATCGCAGCGGCTTTTGTGGCCGGTCCAGTGCAGCTTATGCCGATGTCGGCATAAGACGCATTATGCCGATGTGCGGATTATGCCGCGCCGGTCGGCGATCCTGATGACAGGTGCACGCATGCGACGCGGCATGTCGGCATAATCAGAGCCGTTCGAGGAAGGCGAGTAGCTTGTCGCTCGGGCGGTATCGGCCGTGTTTGGTTTCGACCGGCCGCGTCTTAGCGATGGCCTGCTCCTTCATCTTGATGTCGGCGTGAAGGTACATCTGCGTCGTCTCGACCGATTCATGGCCAAGCCAGAGCGCGATCACGGTGCGATCGACGCCGCTTTGTAACAACTGCATGGCCGCGCTGTGCCTCAGTACGTGCGGTGTCACGCGTTTTGCCTGTAACGATGAACACGTCTTCGACGCCGTTGCCACGTGCCGCCGGACGATGTCTTCGACCGCGTCACGGCTGAGTGACGTGTTGCGATTACTGATGAACAGCGGCTCTGCCGGCTGGCCTTTGCGCTCGACCAGCCAGTATCGGAGCAGCTTGACGCTGTCCTTCCTCACGGGCGTTGCACGTTCCTTGCGCCCTTTACCGAGGCATCTCACGTGCGCGCCGGCGCCGAGTGCGATGTCGGCGCATGTGAGCGTAACCAGTTCGGTGACACGCAGCCCGGTCTGCAGTGTCAGCACGAGGATCGCCCGATCGCGTCGGCCGTGCCAGGTCGCGAGGTCCGGTGCCGCGATGACGGCCTCGATCTCGTCACGCGTCAGATAATCGATCGCCCGCTTCACGTATCGTTTCGACGGCATGGCGAGGATGCGCTGGCAGTGCAACAACAACTGCGGCTCGTTGACCGCGACGTACTTGAAGAACGAGCGGATGGCCGCGAGGCGCGTGTTCCTGCTGCGCGCGCCGTTGCGGCGGGTCTTTTCGAGATCGCCGAGGAAGCGGCCGACGAGATCGGCGTCGATGTCGGCGACCTGCAACGCGGTCGGTTCCTTCTTCCGCTGATCGGATGCATAGCGGAGAAGAAGGCGGAACGTGTCGCGATAGCTCGCGACCGTGTTCGGGCTCGCCTTCATCTGTTGGCCGAGCCGCTCGGTGAAGAACCGCTGCAGGTAGGCGGACAGTTCATATCTCTTCATCATCGTCCGCCTCCTTGTTCCGCAAGCCCGCGTTCTGCACGCTTCGAGGCCAGCTGCAGCAGTTCGGGAACAGCCTCGATGTACCAGTAGGTGTGTTCCGGCTTCACGTGACCGAGATAGGTGCTGAGCTTGATCATCTCCCGATCCGCATCGAGGCCCTTGCGGTACCAGCCAATGATCGTACGCACTGCAAAGGTGTGCCGGAGGTCGTGGATGCGAGGTCCTCGTCCGTGCCTGCAGAACGGTTGCGACGGCCTGAGGCCGAGCTGCTGGCTGACCAGCGCGAAGTTGTAACGCGCGGAGCAGTCCGTCGGTCGTCTGCCGCCATCGAGACGGAAGAACGATCCGGTTGTCGGGCCGAGCAACCGATTGCGTTCGGCGCGATAGGCACGAAGTTTCGCGATCGTGCTCGGCGCGAGCGGCACGTAGCGGGCCGTGCCGTTCTTGCCACGCCTCACGGTGATGAAGCCTTCTTCGAGGTCGATATCTCGCTCGTCGAGCGCCAGCGCTTCGTTGATCCTGAGACCGGTGACGGCGATCAGGCCGAACAAGGTCGAGTACGTCCAGCCTCGCATCCCATAACGCGACGGCAGCTTCGCGGCAGCAGTGACGATCTTCGCCACCTCGGTCTCCGGGTAGATGTAGGGCCGGCTGCGCCGCAGCTTGCCGACGATCAGCCCAGCGGGTGGCACCTCGGTGCGTGAGTCCAGTCCCTGCAACCAGCCGGCAAAGCCACGAACCATTCTGAGCCTGGCAGACCAGGTGTTGTTGTCGGCCCTGCCGAAGCCCTTCTTCCAGCGCAGGAACAGATCGACCGTGATGTGGTCGGCGCCCTCACGATCCGCGAACCTCGTGAAGCCACGCAGGACGCGGGCCGCGAAGGACAGGTCATAGCCGAGGCTGCGGCGTACCATGATGTACTCGTCGAGACGTTCAGTCAGCGTTGTCATGCGCGCACCTCCTTGCCGGTGCGCGTCCCGGCCTTCTCCTTCGGCCAGGCAGGCGCGAGCGACCGCAGGCCGTCGATGTCGTGCCGCGCGTAGATCGTCGTCGACATGCGCGATCGATGTCGGAGCACGTCGCCGATCTCGTCGAGGGATGCGCCTTTGCGCAGCATGTCGGTTGCGAGGCTGTGACGGAGCAGGTGAGCTCCGACGAACTTCTGCGGCGGCTCGATGCCGGTTTCCTCGAACGCCTGCTTGAGCGCGGTGTTGAGGATCGTCGCATCCACGAAGGGGCTGTGCGGCGGCGTGTGCGAGACGAATAACGTCCGCGACATCCCGCGTCGGCCGTTCTTGATGTAATCCACAATCGCCTTGCCGACGTCGTCGGGCAACGGCATCCGGTCCTGCCGCTTGCCCTTGCCTCGGACCAGGATCGTGCCGTTGCGCCAGTCGATGTCATCGAGTTGGATGGCGATGACCTCGGGTGACCTGAGCCCGAGGCGTGCGAGCACCATGAGCATGGCGTAGTTTCGCCGACCGACCGGAGTCGCGGCCCAAGTCGCATCCAGCAACTTCTCGACCTGCTCGGGCGCAAGATGGCGCGGCAACGTATTTCGTGCCGGTTGGCGGACACGGGGAATCGACGCCGAGATATCCCGTTTCGTCTTGCCGCTCCAGAATAGGAAGCGGAACAGGTTGCGCAGATGCGACGGCGGAGTTTTGTCCCGTGGGGCCGTGCCACCTCGCAGCTTGCTCATGAACGCGACGACGTCGTGCGGCGTGATGGCATCGAGGTCGCCGACCTTGCCATCGAACCGGAAGGTCATGAAGCGAACGAGGAACGAGACGCAGTGATCGATCGTCCCGTCGGTCAGGCCGCGCTGATCACGCAGATACGCACGGTATTCGAGTTTCAGGCGATCGAGCGGGGTCGGCGCCATCTTCTTCGGTTTCGGCATCTCGGCGACTCCGGCTTCGACGAGCGCTTCGATGAAGCGCTGCACGCAGTACCTCTTCTGGCCTTGTCTGTTGGGGTGCATCGCCGCGAACGTCGCTTCGAGGACCTTTGTCATCACGCTGCCGGCAAGTTGGCCTTCCGTGACCCGACGCCTGTCGACCTCCTGACAGAATTGGACTGTCACGACGCCATACATCCGTTGCGTTGCAGTCGAGTACCCTTTCGTTGCCAGCGCCTTCAGGAATTTGGGCTCCCCGCTGTTTCAAGTGGGTAGCTTGAGCTGGAGCTTTCCGGCGACAAGGTAGGTGATGGCCTTGAGGTTGCGCAGCGTGCGGTAGCCGC
>LNFM01007437.1_pt1 | contig 17585 bp, 14 predicted proteins | sample 596031 | NCBI WGS metagenome assembly LNFM01 (sample SAMN04254537, study PRJNA301005) | activated carbon metagenome | isolation source: dual media filters at the Ann Arbor, Michigan drinking water treatment plant | place: USA: Ann Arbor | reverse complement strand
TTATCGCGCGCTATGTCGCGGTGCTCGACCAGCGTGCGGTGGGGCTGCCGGTCAGCGTGTTCGTGTCGGTAAAGCTGGAGAAGCAGAAGGAAGAGCTGCTCGACAAGTTTGCCAAGACCATCGCCCGCTGGCCCGAGGTGCTTGAATGCTATCTGATGACCGGCCCGCGCGATTACCTGCTGCGTGTGGTGGTCGCCGACCTTGCTGCCTATGAGCAGTTCCTCAAGCAGAAACTGACGCGGCTGGAAGGCATCGCCTCAATCGAGTCGAGCTTCGCGCTGGAGCAGGTGAAATACACCAACGTGCTGCCGGTGGCGTGAGCGTGCAGCCAGGCAACTTTTCCGCTCATCCCTGCGGAAGCGGGGACCCAGCACTTCAGACATTTTCGGCAAAGACTGGATGCCCGTTCGCGCTTGTCTTCCGCGCCTGCTGCTCGGGTGCGGCGAGCACGTCCTTGCAGGCGGGAGGCAGGTCGGCGAGCGTGATCGGCTTCGGCGGTTTCGGCGGCGGGCCGACGCGCTTCGGAGGAGAAGGCTTCTTCAACACCTTGTCGGAGAACCAGAAGGCGAGGTCGTCCTTGCCGCAGCCATCGTCCTCCGGCACTGCGGGCTGGGCGCGGCAGTTCGGCGAGTCGGCCGGACATTTCAGCCGCACATGGATGTGGTCGTGGTGTCCATACCAGGGCCGCACCTTCGACATCCAGCCGTCGCGGTTCTTCGTCTCGACGCGGCAAATCTCCTGCTTGATCGCGGCATTGACCAGCACGCGCTCGACATTCGGCTGCTCGGCGGCGGTCTTGATGAAGGCGATATGCTGCGGCGTCCAGTATTTCGGATTGAGCCGCTTCCAGTCGTCGGCGACGACATTGATGGCCGAGATCTTCTCGCGTTCTTCCTTGCTCAGCGTGTGGTCCGGCATCGGCATGAACCAGATGTCGACGTCGAGCCCGGTCTGGTGGCTCATGTGGCCGAACGGCGTCGGGCCCCCGCGCGGTTGCGACAGGTCGCCGACCAGAATGCCTTTCCAGCCGGTCGCCTTGGCGGCGCGCGGCGCGAAGTCCTCGAGAAAGCGGATCAGGCTGGGATGGCCCCAGTTACGGTTACGCGACAGCCGCATCACCTGCCAGGTCGGCCCATTGACAGCCAGCTCCACGCCACCGGACAGGCAGCCGCGCGGGTAGTAGCCGATGGCCATGGCTTTGCCGAGGCTCGGCAGTTGCTTGGCGGCGAACAGTTGTTTGGCCGGCAGTGCATCCGTCTTGCCGGTGACGGCGGGCGGCGCTTGCACCGGAGCGGGCGGCGTTTCGGTGATCACCGGCGCGGGCGCAGCGGGCGCGGGCTGTGGCGGTTCAACCGGCGTAACGGCTGCGATCTGTGGCTCGGCCGCTGGCGGCGCGACCGCGGCTGGTGCGGTTTCGGCGGGCGGTGGTGCACTCACGACGGGAGCCGGTTCGGGCGCTGGCGGCGCGATCGCGACCGGCGGCGGGATCACCACGGGCGGGGCAACGACGATCGGCTCTGGCGCGGCAACAGGCGGTGCAGCAACTACCGGCCGCTCGGGCACTGGCGCAACGGTCGCAGGCGGCGGCGTAACGGTGGGTGTGGCGATGACAACGGCTGGTGCGGCCGGCGCCGGCGGCGTGACCTCAACGACGGGCGCAGGCTTGGCCGGTAACGGCTCGGACGGTGCGGCCTGCCGGGTCGAGGGCGGCTGCGTGGTTTCGAAGACGCCGGTGACGGCGAGGCCGCCGATGACCAAAGCTGCGAGACCAATGAAAGCGACGATGCGCGTGATCATGATCTCTCCGATCTACCGATTCCGGGCTGACCTGTCAGATTAAATGCGCGTGATGGTTTAGCGGGGCGGATGGGCCGGCATTAAGGGCGAAAAGCCCAAGCCTGCCAGCGGTTTTTATGGTTAACAGATGCTTTACAAGCTGGCCTTCCGCTTGCGAGACTGGTCCCTGCGCACCGTCGCGCCATGTTTTTTTGGGGGGCTTCTGAATGGTCCGGATCACCGCCGCGGTTGCGCTGCTGTGCCTGTCGGTGCCGGCGCAGGCAGAACTCGTGGTCAACATCAGCAAGTCGCAGCAGCGTCTTGCCGTCATGGTCAACGGCACCGAGGTCCATCGCTGGCCGATTTCGACAGGCACCAATCGCACCCCGACGCCGGCCGGAGTGTTCCGGCCGCAGCGGCTCGAGCGGCACTGGTACTCTCGCAAGTACAATCTGACGCCGATGCCCTGGTCGATCTTCTTCCACCGGGGTTATGCGGTGCATGGCACGATGGAAGCCCACAATCTCGGTCGCCAGGCGTCGCATGGCTGCGTGCGCCTTCGGCCGGACAATGCCGCAATCCTGTATGCGATGGTGCGCCGCCATGGCATGAAAGGCACCAAGGTGGTGGTGTTGAACGGCCCGCTACCGGCATTGCAGAAGCCGCTGGAGCGGCCACCTTTGCCGCCGACTCCGCCGCGCGGCGCGCCGATGGCCGTCGCCGAGGCGACCTCGGCAGCCGGACATTTCGCCAAAGCCGCGCCTGAGGATGCCGACGAAGCAGCTATCGAGACCAATCGTGACTTCAGCGCGGCTCGGCCCCACGCAGTTCTCGAACCTCGGCTTCGCCCGCGCGCGCGGCTGGCCAGTGCCGAGAGCTATCGATTGTCGATAAACAGCAACGAGGCGCAGGTCTTGCGCGAGCGCGAAGCCTGGTTGCGGGGACTCGACCGGAAGTACGGCATTACGCGATAGCGTTGACAGTTTTAGCTGGAAGTTAGCTGACGGCGTAAATTCGCCGTGGTATGACGTGTGTGTCGGGGTGCTGTCATGTTGCGTGTTGTCGTGGCCTTTGCTGCCGCTGCGGTGGTTCTTTTCAGCGTCAGCGGTGCTCATGCCCGCGTGGTGATCGTCGTTGATAAGTCGGCGCAGCGGTTGACGGTTTCGGTCGATGGTTACCCGCGTTACGAATGGCCGGTTTCGACAGGCCGCTGGGGATATCGTACCCCGAACGGCAGCTACCGGCCGGAGCGGCTTGAGCGCCAATGGTACTCCCGCAAATACAGCTGGTCGCCCATGCCGCATTCAATCTTCTTCCACCACGGCTACGCTATTCACGGCAGCTACGAGGTGTCGAGGCTCGGCCGCCCGGCCTCGCACGGATGCATCCGACTGCACCCGAAAAACGCGGCCGTGCTGTTTTCGCTGGTGCAAGGCCGCATGAGCAGCACACGCATCGTCGTAACCGGCGATGCGCCGGTGGCGGCGGTGCGGCTGCCGTCGCGTGACTACACCCGCCAGGACTTCAGGCCGTCAATTCGCTACACGGGTGAGCGTCGGCGTTCGTCGCAGGGTTTCGCCGATATTTTCTATGACCGCTAGGCGGGCTTACTCGCCGGCGCGATAGAACGCTTCGGCGTCGGCCGTGAAGGCCTTTCGCGAGGCGCCGTCGAGATAAAACATGTGCCCGCCGCGATAGAGCTTGAGCTGGGCGCGCCCGGCTGGACCGATCGGCGGGATATGGTCGAGTACATAGCGCGTCGCGCCATAGGGCGTGATCATGTCCGAGTAGCCGTGCGAAATGAGCAGCCGGAACGACGGACTGAACGATAGCAACACGCGCAGGTCCGCTTCGACGCCAGCCTGCGTCCGGCCGCCCTGCCAATCCCAGGCGCTGTTCACCTCGCCAGCGAGCAGTGTGTAGGTCATTTCGGTCTTGAAGCCGAGTTCGTTGCGGGCATAGGCAGCCATCGCGCCGCCATAGGCGCGGGTGATGCCATCGAGCACCGGATCGGGCGCGCGGCCAGTGCGCTGTTCCGGAAATGGGTCGTCGACCGCAAAGGCTGCGTCATAGCGGCTGACGATCTTGCCGTCCTGCGACCGCAGGCTTTTGACATAGGTGTCGGCAATAAAGCCCCGGGTCTGCGTCACGGTCTCCACCGGCAGTCCGCTGATCTCCGCCAGACGACGATAAAAGGCGCTTGCTGCGTCGCCTTGCGGCGGCGGTCCGGCCAGCGTCACCAGATAGTCCGTCATGGCGAATCTTTCCGCATTCGCCAGCGCGTCGGCACTGAAAGATTTCTTTCGCTCAAGCTCGGCGGCCGCCAGCGATGGCAGCTTCAGCGCCGCGCTCAGGGCCGAACTGTCATCGCCGAAGGTGAGCCAGCCTTCGAGAAACGGCGACAGCATCACGATGCCGTTGACCGCGATGCCCTGGTCGCGTTGCAGGGCGCGCGCCACCTTGGCGGCGCGGAAGCCGCCGTAGCTTTCGCCGAACAGATATTTCGGCGATGCGGCGCGGTCGTTCTTGTTGACATAGAGCGCGACGAACTTGGCCATCGCGTCGGCATCGCTGCGCGTGCCCCAGAAATTCTTCGAGTCATCCGGCTTGGCGGTGCGGCTCCAGCCGGTGCCGATCGGATCGACCAGCACCAGATCGGTGAAGGCGAGCCAGGTCTCGGGGTTGTCGCGCAGCGTGGCGCGCGCCGCGTCGTTGGCGTCGGGGCCGAAGTCGAGAATGCGCGGGCCAACCAGGCCGAGATGCAGGAAGGCCGAGGCCGCGCCCGGCCCGCCGTTGAACACAAAGGTCAGCGGCCGGTTGCTGCCCTTGCCCTTGCTAGGCGCATCCTTGGCAACATAGGCGGTATAGAACACCGCGGCACTTTGGGTGCCGGACTGGTCATAGAAAGGCATCGTTCCCGCGGTCGCAATGTAGGCGAGCTTGCCGCGCGCCGTATCGATGGCGCGGTCTGTGATGGCGTCAGCCGGCAGCAGCCGCAGCACGCCCGAGGCGTTGCGCGTCTCCGGCCGGTTGGGCTGGTCTTGCGCCGTTGCCGTGCCGATGGGGCCGGCGATAGCCAGCGCCAGCAAGCCGGTGCGCAGCAAAGATCGAATGGGATGTAGGATCATGGCACGCCCGGCACAACGCTGCGCCGCCGTCGGCGCCAAGCAGGTTCGATTTACCGGCGGCAATGTGGGGTTTGTGAGGCGGGCGCGTTGGCTCAGCGGATCGACGCCGATGCCATGACCTCGTCCCAGCTTGGGCAAACGCGGTCCCGGAATGGCATGTCAAAATGCGCGTAGTTGGTCGAGTCGACGACCTGAACCGGCAGCATGACCTCGCTGGGTAGCGTCTCGCCGCGCAGATGGCGAACCGCCGCCTCGGTGGCGATCGAACTCATGGTCATGGCGTCGAAGTTGACAGTCGCAAGCATGGTGCCGGCGGCGATAGCCTTGATGGCCTCGGGGATGGCGTTGATGCCGACCACAGGCGGCCCCTTGGCTGAGCCGCGTTCATCCAGCACGCCAAGCGCCATGACGTCGTTGGCGCACAAAATGGCGTCGATGCCGTGCAGCTTGTCGGCGGCAGACCGATAGACCTCGCGCGCTACATCGCGCTGGTATTCGCCGCACAGCGACAGTCGCACGGTGATATCCGGGTGCTCCGCCAGGGCCTCCTGGAATCCCTTGAGCCGTGCGTGGCTCGTCGCCGAGGCCGGCGTGCCCTCGAGAATGAAGATCTCGCCACGGCCACCGATCTTGGCGAACAGATAGCCGGCGATGTCCTTCGCCAGTGCGCGGTCGTCAGAGCCGACAAAGCACAGCGGCTGCCCGGCCGTCGCTTTTGTGACGAAGCTGAAGACTGGAATGCCCGCCGCATCGAAGCCAAGCGCGGCGTCGTTGACTTCGGTTTCGTGTACCGGCGTAAACACCACGGCGTCCGGCCGTTCTGCGATGGCGCGTTCGATGAGCGCGATCTGTTCGATCACATTGTCGGGCCGCTCGGGCACGTAATGCGTTGTGGCAACGCCGAGCCGGCGCGCGGTACGGTCGGCGCCATGCCGCGCTGCCTCATAGGCAGGGTTGCTGCGGTTTTTTGTGAAGACGGCGATCCGCGGCGACATGACGCAACAGCTCCGAAACGACGGTTTGCAAGGCCGGCCGGCAGCCGCGGCTATCTTTAATCTCATATTGCTGGATAGTAATTCACAATGCTAAATTGACGCAAATAAAAACGGGGAGGTCGCGCCATGATGTGGAATGCCATTCGTCTTCTGCCTTTGCTTGGCTTGCTGCTGTGGCCGTTCGGCGCTGCTGCCCAAACGGGAGACTATCCTTCGCGCAGCATCCGCCTCGTGGTTCCCTATGCCGCCGGTGGTATCGCCGATCTGCTGGCCCGAACGGTGGCCCAACATCTCGGTCCTGAACTCGGACAGACGATTGTCATCGAGAATCAGACGGGCGCCGGCGGTCATCTCGGCGGCAGCGCTGTCGCAAAGGCGGCGCCGGACGGATACACGCTTGTCCTCGCGACGATTGCCCACAATGCCGCGGCGTCGATGTACGGCAACCTCAACTACAATCCGGAAACCGAACTCAAACCGGTGGTCCTGATCGCGGAAAGCGCCGGCGTCCTGGTTGTGAACTCCTCGGTGCCGGCCAAAACGGTTGCTGAGTTTATCGCCTATGCCAAAGCCAACCGGTTGAGTTACGCCTCCGCCGGTCACGGCTCGGCGATTCATCTGGCGGCCGAACTTTTCAAGTCCATGGCCGGCGTCGATCTGGTTCACGTCCCGTATCGCGGCAGTGCACCGGCGATGACGGATCTTCTCGGCGGCAGCGTCCAGGTCATGTTCGAGAATATTCCAAGCGCCTTGCAGCACGTCCGCGCCGGCAGCATCCGCCCGCTTGGCGTGACCAGCCCGAAGCGATCGCCGCTGATGCCGGAGACGCCGACCATCGCCGAGGCCGGCGTTCCCGGCTACGCGGCGGTGCCTTGGTACACGATCTCGGTCGCATCCGGTGTGCCGGCCGATATTGTCGCCAAGCTGAACAAGGCTATCAACACTGTGATTGCGCGCGCCGACCTGGCGCAGCGCTGGAGCGAGCTCGGGGTCACTCCGCTTGGCGGCTCGCCGCAGGAAGCCGAAAAGCGCAACGCCGATGAGACGCGCCGCTGGGCGGCGGTCATCAAGTCGGCCGGGATCAAGGCGCAGTAACGGCCGAAGGTTTCGTCCGGAAATGAGAAACCCAGGGAGAAGTAATGATAAAATTTTCGCGGGCCGCGGCCCTTGGCGTCGCCGTTGTGGCCGCGTCATTCGTACCGGCCCATGCGCAGGACTATCCGACGGCGCCGGTGCACATCATCAGCGGTTTCTCCGCAGGCAGCACCGCCGATCTGTCCGCGCGTGTGGTGGGCGCCAAGATGGGGCAGATTCTCGGTCAGCAGTTTGTGGTTGAAAACCGGCTCGGCGCGGCTTCGAGCCTTGCGGCAGCCGCGGTCGCGCGGGCGCCGAAGGACGGCTACATGCTGTACATCGGCTCGGCCGCCAACCTCATCAATGCAGCGATGACCTCCAACCTGACCTTCGATTTCGTCAAGGACTTCGCGCCAGTGACGCTGCTGACTTCGACGCCGACGGTGTTGGTGGTCAGTCCTGAACTCGGCGTCAAAAGCGTCAAGGAGCTGATCGCACTGGCCAAGGCCAAGCCGGATACGGTCCTGTTTGGTTCATCCGGCGTTGCCAGCTCGACGCATATGGCGCTCGAACTGTTCAAGTCGCTCGCCGAGGTGAAAATCACCCACGTGCCCTATTCGGGCAGCCCGCCCGTCATCACCGATCTGCTCGGCGGCCGCATCCACGGCTACTTCTCGCCAGCCTCGGGCGTGATGGGCCACATCGCCAGCGGCAAACTGATGGCGCTCGCCGTCACCGACGCGCAGCGCAGCGCGATCTTTCCCGACCTTCCGACAATGATCGAGGCCGGCGTGCCGGGCTTCGAGTCGGTGCTGTGGTTCGGCCTGGTTGCGCCCGCGGGTACGCCGCAGCCGATCATCGACAAGCTTTCACGCGCCGCCAACGAAGCGCTCAAATCGGAAGACGTGCTCAAGTCGCTGAAAGCGCAGTCGGTCGCGGCCATCGGCGGCACGCCGCAGGATTTCAGCCGCTACATCGATGCCGAAGCCAAGCGATGGACTTCGGTGGTCAACAGTGCCGGTTTGAAAAAGTGACGCGCTTAAAAAGCAACGGCGGCAGGCGCTGAACGCCTGCCGCCGAATGTGTGTAACTAGCGCCGGCGGAAATTCGGCCGGCGGTTCTGCGGAGAGGGAGCCGGAGCATCGCCTTTGTGGCGGAAGCTGATACGGCCGCGCTGCAGATCGTACGGCGACATTTCCACGATCACGCGGTCACCGACACCGGTGCGGATGCGGAATTTACGCATCTTGCCGGCGGTGTAGGCCAGCACCTCGTGTTCGTTGTCGAGCTTCACCCGGAAATTACCGTCCGGGAGAACCTCGGTCACGGTACCGTCGAACTCCAGCAGTTCTTCTTTCGCCATCCAGTTCTCTCCCAGCGCTAGCGCGGCGCGCGGTGGCCAGCGTTACGGCGCGGCTCGCCCGAGCGCTGGATGAATGTAACATTTCCAATGCCGCTTGGCTCGCCCGACGTGGCTTCCTGGCGCGGCGCCTGCTGGCCGCCCTGGTTCTGGTTCGGCCGGCCCTGGCCGCCGCCGCCATTGCGGCCACGCTGCTGGCCGCGTCCGCCATTGTTGCCGCGCGGATGGTTGCCGCGGTTGTGCGGCCGGCCGTTGGGACGGCCATCGGCTTCCGCGGCGACAGGGTTCGGACGCCCGCCGGTACGGCGGTTGGTGGAGGGGATGGTCATCCGGATCATCCGTTCGATGTCGCGGAGGAAGGGGGCTTCCTCGTGATCGCAGAACGAAATGGCGATGCCCTCGGCGCCGGCGCGCGCGGTGCGTCCGATGCGGTGGACATAGCTTTCCGGGATGTTCGGCAGATCGTAATTGAACACGTGGCTGACGCCGTCGACGTCGATGCCGCGGGCGGCAATGTCGGTGGCGATCAGGATGCGCACCTTGCCGGCGCGGAAGTCGGCGAGCACGCGCTCACGCTGGTTCTGCGACTTGTTGCCGTGGATCGCATCGGCGGCGAAGCCGGACTTCTCCAGGCTGCGCACGACCTTGTCGGCGCCGTGCTTGGTGCGGGTGAACACCAGGACGCGCTCGACGGCCTCGCTCTTGAGCAGTTCGGCCAGCAGCGCCGGCTTCGATGCCTTGTCGGTCAGGATGACGCGCTGCGCAACGCGCTCGGCGGTCGACGCCTGCGGGGTCACGGAGACGCGCACCGGATCGGTCAGCATCGAGTCGGCCAGACGGGTGATTTCCTGCGGCATGGTGGCCGAGAAGAACAGCGTCTGACGCTGCTTGGGGAGCATCGCGACGACGCGCTTGATGTCGTGGATGAAGCCCATGTCGAGCATGCGGTCGGCTTCGTCGAGCACCAGGATTTCGACCTGGTCGAGACGCAGCGCACGCTGGTTGACAAGATCGAGCAGACGGCCCGGCGTTGCCACCAGCACTTCGGCGCCGCGCGCGAGCGAGCGGACCTGACGGTTGATCGGCACGCCGCCGATCGCGAGCGCGACTTCGAGCGGGCGCATGTGCCGGCCGTAGGCGCGGAAGCTGTCGGAGATCTGGCCCGACAGTTCGCGGGTCGGCGACAGCACCAGCACGCGGCAGGACTTCTGGGCCGGGCGCAGGCGCTTGGTGTACAGATGGTTCAGGATCGGCAGCGCGAAGGCGGCGGTCTTGCCGGTGCCGGTCTGGGCGATGCCGATGACATCGCGGCCTTGCAGCACGGTCGGGATGGTCTGAGCCTGGATCGGAGTCGGGGTGAGGTACTTTTCTTCCACGAGAGCGCGGTTGATCGGCTCTGCGAGTCCGAATTCGTTAAATGTAGTCAAAACGTCTCTTTCTTATGCGGCGAGACGGCCGAATCGCTCATGCGACCGGCGGTAACGCGGTTTTTGACATCCCGCGTTGCCAGGGTTGTCTTTAGTTTGAGAAATCGGATGGGCGGGGCGAAATTCGTTTGAAATGAGTTTCGTGCACGCAGCCCGCAAAACCCGAGACCGGGTCGTTCATCCGTGAGGCTCATATGACAGGCGGCTATGGTCTTTTCAAGGCCATAAATGCCCTTTTGACGCAAAATGATGAATAATCCGGGCGCGGGAAGCCCAATTTCGGCCGATGGACAAGCCGTCCCAGATCGGGGAAGGTCGGGCCCGAAAAAGAGAGGCCGTGTTGCAACCGGCCGCGAACCGCCAGCCGGAGCCGTTGAAATGCCGTTTCCCGGGGCCTCCCAGGCCCTTTCCCGTTTTACCGTCCTCGATCTGACACGAGTCCGCTCTGGGCCGACCTGTGTGCGTCAACTCGGCGATTGGGGCGCCAATGTCATCAAGATCGAGACGCCGGCGCATCTCGAAAAAGGCGAGGGACCGGGCGGTCCGCGCCAGGGGCCGGACTTCCAGAACCTGCACCGCAACAAGCGCAGCATGACCCTCGACCTCAAGTCCCCGCAGGGGCTCGCCGCCTTCATGCGGCTGGTCGAAAAAGCCGACGTGGTGGTGGAGAATTTCCGCCCCGACGTGAAGGACCGGCTCGGCATCGATTACGACAGCCTGCGCAAGGTCAACAAACGCATCGTGCTCGCCAGCATCTCCGGCTTTGGCCAGGACGGGCCGTACCGCGACCGCCCCGGCTTCGACCAGATCGCGCAGGGCATGGGCGGGCTGATGTCGATCACCGGTCTGCCGGGGCAGGGTCCGGTGCGCGCCGGGATTCCGCTGGCCGACCTGACGGCGGGGCTCTTTGCCGCGCTGGGCATCATGTCGGCGCTGCTGGAGCGTGAGGTATCGGGCGAGGGGCAGTGGGTCTCGACCTCGTTGCTGCAGGCGCAGATATTCATGCTCGACTTCCAGGCAGCGCGCTGGCTGCAGCAGGGAGACGTGCCGCAGCAGGCCGGCAACAATCATCCGACCAGCATTCCGACCGGCGTGTTCAAGACCGCTGACGGTCACATTAACATCGCCTCCACCGGCCACGTGATGTGGGAGCGACTGTGCAAGGCGATCGGCGCCGACGATATGCTGGAAAACCCGGACTACAAGACCAGCGCGTTGCGCTCAAAGAATCGCGACGCGGTCAACGCGGCGATCGAGGCGAAGACCGTGGCCAAGACCAGCGCCGAATGGATCGACGCCTTCAACGCCGCCGGCGTGCCATGCGGGCCAATCTACGCGATCGATCAGGTGTTCGCCGACGAGCAGGTCAAGCACCTCGGCATTGCCCAGAGCGCCAGGAAGCCGGATGGCAGCGAGATGATGTTCGTCGGCCAGCCGATTGCGCTGTCGCGCACGCCGAGCAAGATCGTCGCGACGCCGCCGGAGCTGGGCCAGCACACTGACGAGGTGCTGAAGGAATTCGGCTTTGCCGACAACGAGATCGCCGCGTTGCACAAGGCCAAGGCGGTGTAGGGCTTCTCAGTCGTCATGCCCGGCCTTGTCCCGGGCATCCACGACTTGAAACAAGTTAAGTCGTGGATGGCCGGGACAAGCCCGGCCATGACGGAAACGGAGACACGCAATGAATGTCATGACGAAGACCGACAAGATGCTGGCCCGCAAAGAAGGCAGCGTCGGCTATCTGACCTTTAACAATCCCGAGCGGCACAATGCGGTGTCGCTGGAGATGTGGGAGGCCGCGTCCGGCTACCTCGAGGACTTCAAGAACGACAAGGCGATCCGCGTCGTGGTGCTGACCGGCGCCGGCGGCAAGGCCTTCGTGTCGGGCGCCGACATTTCCAAGTTCGAAAGCGAGCGCTCGAGCAAGGACGCCATCGACCGTTACAATATCGCGGTCGATCGCGCCAATGCCGCGGTCTATGACTTTCCCAAACCGACCATCGCCATGATCCGTGGCTACTGCATCGGCGGCGGCGTCGGGCTGGCGCTGTGCTGCGACATGCGCATCTGCTCGGACAATTCGAAGTTCGGCGTTCCGGCCGCCAAGCTGGGACTGGGTTACGGCTATACCGGCATCAAGAAGCTGGTCGATCTGGTCGGGCCGTCGTTCGCCAAGGAAATCTTCTACACCGCGCGCCAGTTCACGGCCGCCGAAGCGGAGAAGATGGGCCTGGTCAATCGCGTGCTGCCCGGCGACGAGCTGGACCAATACGTCAAGGACTACGCCGAGACCATCGGCGGCAATGCGCCGCTGACGGTCGATACAGTGAAATTCATCGTCGGCGAGGCAGTCAAGCCGGAGTCCGAGCGCAACCTCAAGAAATGCGCCGATCTGGTTGCGCAATGCTTCGCCAGCAACGACTATACCGAAGGCCGCAAGGCGTTCATGGAGAAGCGCAAGCCGGCCTTCACCGGCTCCTAAAGAAAAACTCTACCTCGCGCCAAACTGCGGGGATTCTGAAATCGGGGGAGGAAGCGCGTGGCGTCGGTAGAGTTGCGAGGCCTGACCAAGCGATACGGCAATACCGCGGTGGTCGATAATGTGTCGCTGCAGATCGAGCACGGCCACCTGGTCTGCCTGTTGGGCCCGTCCGGCTGCGGCAAGACCACCACGCTGCGGCTGATCGCCGGCTTTGTCGAGCCGAGCGAAGGAGAAGTCCGCGTCGGCGACAAACTGATCTCGTCGCCCGCGCACACTGTGCCGCCCGAGCGGCGGCAGATGTCCATGATCTTCCAGAGCTACGCGCTGTGGCCGCACATGACGGTGGCCGAGAACATCGTTTACGGCCTGAAGCTGCGCAAGATCGACCGCGCCACCATCGGCCAGAAGCTTGACGCCATTCTTGCCACCACCAAGCTGGCCGCATTGGCCGAGCGCTATCCGGGGGAATTATCCGGTGGCCAGCAGCAGCGCGTTGCGCTGGCGCGTGCGCTGATCGTCGAGCCGGAAACGCTGCTGCTTGATGAGCCGTTGTCCAACCTCGACGCTAATCTGCGCGAGGAAATGCGTTTTGAGGTGCGCCGGCTGCACGATGAATACCGCTACACCACCGTCTACGTGACGCACGACCAGTCCGAGGCGATGACCACCGCCGACCTGATCGCTGTGATGAATCTGGGCAAGATCGAGCAAGCCGGCTCGCCGGAGGACATCTACGATCGACCGCAGTCGGAGTTCGTCGCGCGCTTCATCGGCTCCAGCAATGTCATCAAGGGCAGAGGCCTCGACGCCACGCATATCGATTTTGCCGGTGTGCCGTTGCAATGCGTTGGTGCGACCATCGTTGCCGGCGCCAACACGCCGGTATCGATCCGGCCGCACGACATCGCGCTCTCGGCGGCCCCGCCGCAGCAGTTCGAAAACGTCGTGCCGGCGACAGTGGTGCGGCAGGTGTTTCTCGGTGGCAGCCGCGACTACATGGTCGAGGCCAAAGACGGAACACAGTTGCGCGTGGTGACAGCGGCGGAAGCCAACATTCCGCAGGGCAGCAGCGTCTGGCTGCATCTGCCGTCCGGCCGTTGCCGGGCGCTGGCCAGTTGAGGGCGCCGCACACGACAGCCCATTGCCTGCAAATGCTGAATAAGAACACGCCTGCATAATAAAAAGACGAAACAAATACCGGAGGGAAACGCAATGCTGCCAGGGCTCCTGATGCCGTCGAGATGCGCGCGCCCGTTGCCGGGCTTCCGTCGAATTTCGCCCCGCCGCAGCTAGCAAAGCTGCCGCCATGACCGTCGCCCTGCCAGCCCGCGCCGAACGCCGCGGCCTCGGGATCGATGTATCAAAGCCGGTTCTATACGGCTTCGCCGCACTGCTGTGCGTGCTGATCGTGCTGCCGATGTCGTGGCTGTTGATCTACAGCTTCAGCGACGGCAAAGGTTCGTTCACGCTCAACAACTTTGTCACGTTGTTCAGCGATCCGACGTTCCTCGCGCCGCTGCTGACCACGTTCATCATTTCGACATCGGCATCGTTGATCTGCTGTGCCGTTGCCGCGCCGATGGGGTGGCTGGTGGCGCGCACCGACCTGCCGTTCAGCGGCATGATCCGCGCGCTCGTCACCGCTTCATTCGTGACGCCGCCGTTTCTCGGCGCGATTGCCTGGGAGATTCTGGCGGCGCCGAACAGCGGTCTGCTCAACAAGGTGTTCCGCAGCATCACCGGCGCCGAGCCGGACGTGCACCTGTTCAACATCTATTCGCTGCCGGGCCTGATCTTCGTCATCTCCTGCTACACGTTCCCTTACGTGTTCGTGCTGGTCGCCAACTCGCTCGACCGTACGCCCGGCGAACTTGAGGATGCCTCCTCGATCCTCGGCGGCGGCCGCTGGCACACGGCGCGCCGCATCACGATTCCGCTGGTGCTGCCGGCGCTGCTGGCCGGCGCGCTGGTCGCATTCCTGCAGGCGATGACGCTGTTCGGCTCGCCGGCGATTCTGGCGCTGCCGGCCGGCTTCCACACCATGACCACCAAGATCTGGAGCCTGTTCCAGTATCCGCCCAAGCCGGAGCTGGCCGCCGCGGCGGCGCTGCCGCTGCTGGTGATCACGGTCATGCTGCTGCGGGCAGAATTCATGATCCTCGGCCGTCGCGGTTATTCGGTGGTCGGCGGCAAATACGGCCAGCCGCGCCTGATTCCGCTGCATGCCTGGCGCTGGCCGATCTTCCTGTTCTGCCTGCTGGTGCTCGCGCTCCCGGTGTTCCTGCCTTATGCGGCGCTGCTCAACGCCGCGCTGTCGCCGGTCGCGACCACCTTCGTCACGTTCAAGACCATGACATTGCACAACTTCGAATTCGTTTTGTTCGAGTTGTCAGCGACCCGGCTGGCCCTCAAGAACACGGTTATCCTCGGCTCCGCCACTGCGACTATCGGTACGCTGATCGCGGTCATTATCGCTTATGTCACCGCGCGTCAGGCCGTCACGGGCTGGCGCGTTCTCGGCTTTCTCGCTACGGCGCCGATCGCCATCCCCGGCATCGTGCTTGGCGTCGGCCTGTTCATTGCCTACACGCGGCCGCCTTTTGTGCTGTACGGCACGCTGTGGATCCTGCTGATCGCCTTCGTCACCATCGCCCTGCCGGCGGCCTACCAGCAATTGCAGGCGGCGTTCCGCACCATTCATCCCGAGCTCGAGGACGCCAGCCGTATCCTCGGCGCCACGCGGCTGAAATCACTGTGGCAGATCACGGCGCCGCTGCTGCGCACCGGCGTGATCGCGACCTGGTGTTTCATCTTTGTCGGCGTCATGCGCGAACTGTCGGCCGCGATCATCCTGTTCACCTCGGAGACCAAGGTGATCTCGGTGCTGATCTACGATCTCAACGAGGGCGGCGATCTCGGCGCGATTTCGGTGATCGGTATAGGCATGCTGCTGATCACCTTTGCGGTGGTGATCGCGGTCAACCGGATCCCGGGCTTCGGCAGCGTCCGTTTCCGCAATTCGTAGCTCTTTCACGCCGTGAAAGGCGGGCGCGACATCATGCCTCCACTGGCCGCGCGGGACCTAAAGTGCTAATGCACCGCGACCAAATTTCCGGGACATAAGAGGTTCGCATGTACACAGAGCTCAAGCTTTACATCGATGGTCAGTGGCTCGACGGCAAAGGCCGCAAGAGCGAGGACGTGATCAACCCGGCGACCGGCAAATCGCTCGGCAGCCTGCCGCATGCCTCGGCCGCCGATCTCGACAATGCGCTGGGCGCCGCCGAAAAGGGCTTCGCGGTTTGGAAGACGACGTCGGCCTATGACCGCGCCAAGATTTTGCGCAAGGCCGCCGACCTGCTGCGCGAACGCCATGACCACATTGCCAAGGTGCAGACCCAGGAGCAGGGCAAGTCGCTCGCCGAGTCGCGCGCCGAAGTCCTGACCTCGGCCGATATCACCGACTGGTATGCGGAAGAGGGCCGCCGCGCCTACGGTCGCGTCGTGCCGGGCCGCGCCAGGGGGGTGCGCCAGCTGGTGATGCAGGAGCCGGTCGGCGTGGTGGCGGCTTTCACGCCGTGGAATTTCCCGACGCTCACCCCGGTGCGCAAGATCGCCGGCGCGCTTGCCGCCGGTTGCTCGCTGATCATCAAGGCATCGGAAGAAACGCCGGGCGGCTGCGTCGAGCTGGTGAAGTGCTTTGCCGATGCCGGCGTGCCGGCGGGTGTCCTCAATCTGGTGTTCGGCGTGCCGGCCACCGTGTCGGAGCACCTGATCCCGTCCGACATCGTCCGCAAGATTTCCTTCACCGGCTCGATCCCGGTCGGCAAGCACCTCGCCGGGCTGGCCGCCAAGGGCATGAAGCGGGCCACCATGGAACTGGGCGGGCACTCGCCGGTCGTGGTGTTCGACGATTTCGATCCGGAGAAGGCGGCCGACACCATCGCCGCCTTCAAGTATCGCAATGCCGGCCAGGTCTGCATTTCGCCGACCCGCTTCTATGTGCAGGAGAAGGGCTACAACAAGTTCGTCGCCCGCTTCACCGAGTTCGCCAAGGGCCTCAAGCTCGGCGACGGCCTGGACAAGGAAACGACGCTCGGCCCGCTGGCCAATCCGCGCCGTCTCGACGCCATGGAAAGCTTCGTCAACGACGCCAAGGCGCGCGGCGGCAAGATCCAGACCGGCGGTTCGCGCCGCGGCAACCAGGGCTTCTTCTTCGAGCCGACGGTGATCACCGACGTGCCGGACGACAGCAAGATCATGACCGAGGAGCCGTTCGGCCCGTTGGCGCCGATCGTGCCGTTCAAGAGCTTCGATGAGGTGGTGCAGCGCGCCAACTCGCTGGAGTACGGTCTGGCGGCCTATGCCTTCACCACATCGAGCACCACGGCCACTGCGATCGGCGATGCCATTCAGTCCGGCATGGTCGGCGTCAACAGCGTCGCTATCTCGACGCCGGAAACGCCGTTCGGCGGCATCAAGGAGTCGGGTTACGGCTCCGAAGGCGGCATTGAAGGCCTGCAGGCGTACCTGAACACCAAGTTCATTTCGCAGGCCTAGAGGCTTCACTCACGCAACGAAAACGGCCGGGCATGTCCCGGCCGTTTTTTTTTGCTGTCATGTAAACCCTGCAGATGTCTGGGCCGACCGTCTGCGTTTACTGAGTCCCCGCCTCCGCGGGGACGGCAGACGATACGCCTTTTCCAGCCATGCCCTTCTGAACTGCTTCCCACACCTTGGCCGGCGTCGCCGGCATTTCCATGTGGTCCGCCGCGCCGTTCGGGATGGCGTTGGCGACGGCGTTCATTACGGCAGCGATGGCGGCCGTGGTGCCGGCTTCGCCAGTGCCCTTGACGCCGAGCGCGTTGCTGGTTGCGGGCACCACATGTGAGGCCTCGCGCAGTTCGATCGGCATGTCATGGGCGCGCGGCATGCCGTAGTCCATGAACGATCCGGACACCAGCTGTCCGCTCTCCGAGTCATAGACGGCGTTTTCCGTCAGCGCCTGGCCGAGACCGTTGGCGATCGAGCCCTGCACCTGCCCCTCGACCACCTGCTGATCGAGGATGTTGCCGCAATCGTCGACCGCCGTGTACGTGACGATCTCGACCTTGCCGGTATCGGGATCGATCTCGACTTCGGCGATGTGGCAGCCGTTCGGGAACGTCAGCGGCGTGTCGAGTTTGCCCATGCTGTCGAGATCCTGGCCCATATCCTTGGCCCGTTTCGCGGTCTCGAACAGCGAGATTTTCTTGTCGGTGCCGACCACCTCGAAGCTGCCGCTGCGATACGCGATATCGCTCTCGGCCGCTTCCAGCGCCATCGAGGCAACTTTCTTGCCCT
>LNFM01014445.1_pt1 | contig 17588 bp, 14 predicted proteins | sample 596031 | NCBI WGS metagenome assembly LNFM01 (sample SAMN04254537, study PRJNA301005) | activated carbon metagenome | isolation source: dual media filters at the Ann Arbor, Michigan drinking water treatment plant | place: USA: Ann Arbor | reverse complement strand
CCGTAAGCGGCGGTGGTGAGCAGCAGCACAGCCAGGGCAAACACCACCGTGACGCCACGCTCGTGCGTGTTTCGCTGGCGCAGCAACCACGGCACGGCCACCCCCAGCAGCGCGCCGATGGCCACCGAGGTGGTGACCACATACATGCTGCCAAAGGCGGCCATCACCAGATCGCCCGAGGTGCTGAGGTACCAGTAACCCACCACCAGCTTGAGTGCGACCACCGACAAGAAACAGTTGATGGCGCAGAGGTGCAGCACGCGCTCGGTGACCTGCCCCGCGCTGCGCAGTTCGTTGGCCACGCGAACCACACCTGCGGGTGAGGCCGAGATGGAAAGCGCCGCGATGATCAGGCGCTGGTCCACCGGCAGCTCGAACCAGCCACTGACCCAGTAGATGGCGACGAAGGTGACGATGGACTCGACCACACCGAGCGCCAGCATCCACGGGTTGTGGCGGAACCAGCGCAGGTTGATGCGGTAGCCGAGCTCGAACAGCACGAGCGAGAGCGCCACATTGGCCAGAAACGGCAGGCCGGGCACATCGGTGGTGAGACCGGGCAGGTTGATCAGGCCGCCAACCAGGCCCACCGCCACATAGCTGGTGACGCGCGGAATGTGCCACCGCTCGAACAGCAGCTCGGCCAGGAACCAGGCCAGCAGCAGCACCAGCGGCCAGGCAATGGACTGCAGCAGAAAAGCGAAATCGGTGACCATGGGCAGGCTCTCCAGGATGGGGTCTGTGGGATGGCGCTCCCGGGTGCAACGCACCTGGGAACCACCAGGCAAACCGGCATCAGCATGGCGCTGACTTGTACACCGGGAAGATGGCAAACAGGCGACCCGAAGGGCCACCACGAACGATCAAGTGGTCACGGGGGACGAACCTGATGCGACCTGATCGACAGCGAAACGCGTTCTGAGTTCCGGCAGGCCCAGCTCATCGAGCACCTGCGTCAACCGCTGCCGGGCCCGCTCGCGAGCCCCATGTCGGTCGTCGGCCATTCTACGGGCCAGGATCAGCTCGTTCTTCATGGAGTGCTCCCACCCCACGAGCTCGGTCACCGTCACGTTGTAACCATTCGCTTCGAGCTGCAGGCAGCGCAGCACGTTGGTGATCTGGCTGCCGAACTCGCGCGTGTGCAGCGGATGCCGCCACAGCGACAGGCTCAGCGCCTTGTGCTGGCGCAGCACACCGGCCACCTCGGCCTGGCAGCACGGCACCAGCACCATGTGGCTGGCGTGTTTGGCCAGGCCAAACGCAATCGCATCGTCGGTGGCGGTGTCGCAGGCGTGCAGCGCGGTCACCACGTCGATCCGCACGGGCAGGCCGGGGTGCGTGAGCGCCTCCTGCACCGTGGTGGCCAGAAAGTCCATGCGCTCAAAGCCCAGTTTGGCCGCCAGTGCGCGCGACTTGTCCACCAGCTCGGCGCGGGTCTCCACGCCCACCACACGGCCCACGGCTTTGGACTTGAAGAACAGGTCGTACAGGATGAAGCCCAGATACGACTTGCCCGCTCCGTGGTCGGCCAGCGTCACGTCGCCGCGCGCGGCCAGCACCTCGGCCAGCAGCGGTTCGATGAACTGCACCAGGTGGTAGACCTGCTTGAGTTTGCGGCGCGTGTCCTGGTTGAGCTTGCCCTCGCGGGTGAGGATGTGCAGCTCCTGCAGCAGGGCCACCGACTGGCCTTCACGCAGCTCCGGCAGTTGCTCTTGCAGCGTAAGGGCCGGGCGGGGTGAAGTTTTCGGTTTGGCCATGGCTCGATGATAGGTGTGCAAGGCCGATGGACATGCGTGCAACGGTGACAATGGCCCATGACCTCCGACCACCCCACCCTCACCCCCGACGTGGTGCAGGACGCGCTGGCCAGCATCGGCCTGTGGGGCGACGGGCGCATGGCCGCGCTCAACAGCTTCGAGAACCGCGTCTACCAGATCCACCTCGAATCTCCCGTGGACGGCCACGCACAAGTGGTCGCCAAGTTCTACCGGCCCGGGCGCTGGACCGATGCTCAGATTGCCGAAGAACACGCTTTTGCCGAAGAGCTGGTGGCTGCCGAAATACCCGCTGTGCCACCGCTGCGCGTGCAGGGCGAGACGATGCACCACTTCGGCGGCTTCAGCTTTGCGGTGAGCCCGCGGCGCGGCGGACGGCGGCCCGAACTCGACAACTTCGAGGTGCTGGAATGGATCGGCCGCTTTCTCGCCCGCATCCACAGCGTGGGGGCCAGCAAGCCTTTCAAGGTGCGTCCGGCGCTGGACGCTGCAAGCTTCGCCCATGAACCGCGCGACTGGTTGATGGAGCACGCCGCCGTGGCGCCCGAGGTGCGCACCGCGTGGTCGGCCGCGCTGGCGGAGGCCCTGGCACTGATCGAAGCCCATCCCGTGCTCAAGGCTGGCGCACCGCTGGACGAAGACAGCATCAACCGCATCCGCCTGCACGGCGACTGCCACCCCGGCAACATCCTCTGGACCCCCGAAGGCCAGCCCGGCGCCGGCCCGCATTTTGTGGACCTGGACGACGCCCGCACCGGCCCGGCAGTGCAAGACCTCTGGATGCTGCTCAGCGGCGACCGCCGCCAGCAGACACAACAGCTCGGCGCGCTGGTCGACGGCTACGAACAGTTCCGCGCTTTCGACCGGCGCGAGCTCGCACTGATCACTACAGCGCCTGGGTCGCGCGCCGCTGGGACGACCCGGCCTTCCCGATCAACTTCCCCTGGTTCGGCAGCCGCGACTACTGGCAGGGGCAGGTCGACATGCTGGTGGAGCAGATCGAAGAGATGCAGGCCGAGCCTTTGATGGCTTGAAACGCCCCGCAGAGGTGTCGGATTGTTTGACAGTGCCAACTTTGGTCCCGTCAGCAGGCCCTGCAGAGGCCGCAGGCTGGCACGAACCCGCGTGCGATCGGTCACGGAACATCGACCCGCAAAGCGCTGAAAACACACTTCGTGCGGCGTCTGGCAAAAAAGTCCGCTTTGCTGGCGCGGTTCGTGCGTTTGGTTGCTCCGCTTGCACACAACAACCCAAAGTCATTCGATGAAACTCTCACACTTCGCTTCTGCACTGGCCCTCACCCTCGGCGCCCTCACCCAGGTCCACGCAGCCCCTCTGGTGCTTGAAGACAAGGTGAACGTCGAGAACAAGGTCGGTACGGTCTTCACGCCCGGCACGGACAACGGCCTCTTCACCAACGTCAGCTTCAAGCTCAACAACACCACCAGCAACGCTTCGGCCGGTCTGTTCGTGCTCGACTACAAACACGTGACCCCTGCCGTGGGCACCAGCTGGACGCAGTTCCTGAGCTTCTGCCTCGAGCCCGATGTTTTCCTGTATTCCAACAGCGGGTTCGACAACCCCTACACCGTGAAGTCGATCGACGATGCCGGTTACGGTGGCGTGAGCAATGCCATCAGCGAACTCTGGGGCCGCCACTTTGCATCGGTCACCAGCGATGTCACGGCCGCCGCGTTTCAGGTGGTCTTGTGGGAACTGGCGTTCGGCGCGACCGACAGAAATCTGGACACCGGAGCCTTCCAGCTCGTCACGGCCGGTGACGTGAAAACCAAAGCTCAGGAATGGCTCAACAGCCTGAACGGATCGGGCTCGATGGCCAAAGGCCTGGTGGTGCTGCAGGACAACGCCCGCACCAACATCGACAACCAGGATCTGCTGACCCAAGGCCCCATCAACGACGTGCCCGAGCCCGCCATGCTGGCCCTGCTCGGCATCGGCTTGGCCGGTGTGGGCATGGCCCGCCGCCGTCGCCAGGCAGCAGCGTCCGCCTGAAGCGCTCGGCGCCCAACCGAAACCCGCCCAACCCGGCGGGTTTTTTCTTGGCGGGCACGGATTCCGCAGACCTGCCTGCAAAGCCCCCACAACGGGGCTGTCTTTGCCTATTTAAATTGCACGCAATTAAATTGCTCGAAATAATCCTGCCATGACCTTTCGCCCACTCCCCTCCGCCGGGCAAGCCTTGCAGCTCGATCATCAGTTGTGCTTTGCGCTGTACTCGGCCTCACTGGCCATGACCAAGCTCTACAAGCCCCTGCTCGACGAGATCGGCCTGACCTACCCGCAATACCTGGCCATGCTCGTCCTGTGGGAAGAAGATGGACTCGCTGTGTCCGATCTGGGCCAGCGGCTGCACCTGGACTCCGGCACCCTCACCCCGCTGCTCAAGCGGCTGGAGTCGGCCGAACTGCTGACCCGGCTGCGCGACGTCGAGGACGAACGCCGCGTGCTGATCCGCCTGACGGCAGCGGGTCGCAAGCTCAAGGCCCGCGCAGCCGGCATTCCGGCCTGCGTTCTCGACGCCTCGCAATGCAAGCTGTCCGAAGCGATGGCGCTCACACAGCAAGTGCAGGCATTGCGCGACCGCCTCATGGCCTGACCCCTCAACGTTTCACCACCCCTTTCACCACCCGCTTGTTTCAAGCAACTCAACCAGGAGCCTTCATGCCCACCAACCTCGACAAAGTCGTCTACACCGTCCACGCCCACACCACGGGCGGCCGCGAAGGCACATCGCGCTCCGACGACGGCATGCTCGATATCAAGCTCTCCCCACCCAAAGCCATGGGCGGTTCGGGCGCAGCCACCAACCCCGAGCAGCTGTTTGCCGCCGGCTATTCCGCCTGTTTCATGGGCGCCATGAAACACGTGGCCGGCATGAAGAAAGTGGCCGTGCCCGCCGACGCGTCGATCGACGCCGAAGTGGACATCGGCCCGATCCCGGCCGGCTTCGGCATTGCTGCGCGCCTGAACGTGAGCCTGCCCGGCATGGACCGCGCTGTGGCCCAAGACCTGGTGGACACCGCGCACCAGGTGTGCCCGTACTCCAACGCCACGCGCGGCAACATCAACGTGACGATCACGCTGGTTTAAGCCTCGGCCAGCACAGCAAAAAGCCCGTCCGGCTCGCGCCGGACGGGCTTTTTTTGCTGTGAGCCGTCGACGTTCAGCGGTGCTCGCGGTCCGGATCGTAGATGGTGGTGCTGGTGCCCACACCCACGCCCACCCGTGCGTTGCTGTTGCCGATCGGGGTGCTGGTGCCCACGCCGGCACCGGCGCTGACTGCGCCGCGCTGGTTCACCCCCACACCCACGCCCACCGGGCCCACGCCGGTGCTGATACCGGCATTCACACCGCCTGTGCCCACCCCCACGCCGATGGAAAACGGACCGATCGGGATGCCCACCCCCACGCCCGCCGAGCAGCCGCCGAGCAGCACGCCCGTGCAAAGCAAAGCGGTCAGGCATCGAATGTGCGAAAGCGGCTTGTGGGTTGAGCGAATGAAGAGGTTCATGGTTTCTCCGACAGGTTCAGGGCAAAGCGTACGTCAAGCCCGCCCTGAATGAGCGCATTCCCGCGCGGTGGTTCCGGCCTTCCGGCCAGACGGTCTCAGACCGGGTCTTTGCCCAGGCGCTCCATGGCATCTGCCAGCCAATCTGCGCGCAACGCATCCGGCTCTGCCGTTCGCACCAACCAGCCGCCTTGCGCGGGCGACACACGGGCCCGACCGTCCTGCCACAGCAGCCAGGCCAGCCACGCGCATTGCGGCGCGGTGGGCGCCTGGCCAGCGGGCGACACCAGCAAGGCAGTGAACACCGCCGCATCAGCCACCAGAACGCCGTCGCCACTCACTTCCCCGCCCACCGAGCGCGCAAGCGCCTGCAAAGCAATGGCGGGCTCCACGCCTGGACCCAACGCCCGGATCGCATCGCGCAAGAGCGATCCGATCGCTGCACCTCGCAAGGCTTCGGCCTGCAGCAGATCGGCATGGTCCCAGCGGTTCCAGTCCACCTGCGGCTCCGCACCGCCCACCGCACGTGCAGCCTCGGCGAAGCGGTGAAGGGCCTGGTCGTGCGCACCCACGTGCACCGCGGAGCCCACCATCAGCAGGGCGGCCAACCGGTTGGCCAGCAGGCGGCTTTGTTGTGCCAGCAATTTGTCGCGCATCAGGCCGTCGCGCTCGCTGCGCAGCGCCGCCAGTTCGAGCGCGTTCTTCAGGTCGGCGCGCAGGCTCTCCAGCTCCCAGGGCTTGTTGATGTAGCGGTAGATCTCGCCGGTGTTGATGGCTTCGATCGCCTCACCCAACTCGGAATAGGCGGTGGTCAACATGCGCACGATGCCAGGGTAGTACTCGCGTGCGTGGCGCAGCAGCTCATTGCCGCGTTCACCGGGCATGCGTTGGTCGCACACCAGCACGGCCACATCGGCGCCGTGGGCCAGCAGCACGGCGCGGCCTTCTTCCACCGAGCTGGCGGTGAGCACCGGTGCCAGCGGGCTGACGAGGCGTTCAAAATACTTCAAGGCCATGGCCTCATCGTCCACATACAGGATTTTTGTCGGTGTCATCGGGTCTCCTCGACCGGTATGCCGTCAGGCGACGGTGGGAAATAGAGGGTGACGGTGGTGCCCTGGCCCTGGATGGAATGCACGGCGATCTCGCCGCCCAGGGAGGTCATCACGCGCTGGCAAAACAGCAGCCCCATGCCGCTGCCGCCGCTCTCGGCGCGCGTGGTCACGGGCTCCCGGGTGAGACGCTGCAGCACCTCGGGCGCGATACCCGGGCCATTGTCGATCACGCTCACCGCCGGCTGCGGGCTCAATCCCGGCACCATCGCCACACGCTGCAACGCAATGCGCACCACGGGTTGCGCGGGTGGCTCGGCACGCAAGGCCATGAGCGCATTCTTGACCAGCGTGCACAGCACAAGGTAGAGCAGATCGCGTCGGCCGGGCAGCGTGAAATCAGGCTCCAGTTCGACCGACAGCCAGCCGGATTCGCCGGCTTCGAAGGGATACTCTTCCTGAGCCGCCCGCACGAGTTCGCTGGCGAGCAGGCTGGCAGAGGTGTCGCCCATGCTGGCGTCGCGCGCGGTCTGCACGAAAGTGGACACCAGCGACTGCGCGTACTCGGCACGCCGCTGCGCCGCTTCAATCATGAAAAGCACATCGCCCGGCTTCTGCTGGGCAATATGGGCCATGCCGCTGCTGCTGTCCGGTTGGTCGCGGTGGTTCTCGCGCATGGCCGAGAGGTAGCCGCGCACAGTGGCCAGGGGTGAGGTGACCTCGTGCGCCAGAAAACCCAGTGTCTCGCGCAGGGCCGACTCGCGCCGCGCAACCAGTGACTGCTCTCGCGTGCGACGCAGGCTGGACTCCAGCGCCTCGCGCAGGGCTTGCCGTGTCAGGGCATCGTCCAGCGGCTTCTCCAGGATCTTCTCGACATGGCCCTGGTTGACAGCCGACATGGCCACGTCCTTGTCGGCGTAGGCCGACACCAGCAACCGCGCCACATGGGGGTAGAGCCGCCGCACCTCGCCCAGCAGTGCCACGCCGTCGCGGCCCGGCATGGCGTAGTCGGTTAGCAGCACCGCCACCTCGTGGCCGCGCTTGCTCAGCAGTGCCAGGGCGTCGTCCACGCTGGCAGCCGTCAACACGGTGAACTCGTTGCCGTAGAGGCGGGAAAACCATTTGCAGGCCTGGGGTTCATCGTCCACCATCAGGATCGCGTGCGGACCCCGAAGGCCCCGCGCTGCAACGGTGTCGTCTTTGTTCATGCGGGCCTCGGCAAATCAAAGGTGAATTCGGTCCACGCACCCAGCTCGCTGTCCACCGAGAGGGTGCCGCCATGGCGCTGCACGATGCCGTAGCTCACGCTCAAGCCGAGCCCGAGTCCGGCGCCCACATCGCGCGTGGTGAAGAAGGGCTCGAACACCCGCCCCAGGTTCTCGGGTGCGATGCCGGTCCCGTTGTCGCGCACCGAGACCCACAAGCGCTGCTCTCTCACCACCACGGTCACGGCAATGCGCGGCTTTTCGCGTTTGGCGGCCTGCGTTGCTCAGCAGGTTGATCAGCACACCGATGATGGCGGGCTCGTCGCCCAGCACGTGGGTGTCTTGCGGCAGCTCCACCGGCACGTCGATGCCACGGAGCTCGTAACCCGCCAGTCGCAACGCCGAGCGCAACGCATTGCCCAGCAGAAAAGGCCGCTGCGCGTCCTGCCCCTGCTTTTGATAGGCAAACGTCTTGAGGTCGGAGACGATGTTCTGGATGCGCTGCATGCCCTCGCGCGCATCGCCAAGGCTCTCCTTGAGCATGGCGTCCTGTTCCACCCCGGGGCAGGTCATGCCCATGTCGATCGCCATGAGGCTGTAGTTCACCGGGTTGTTGAGTTCGTGTAGCAGGCCAGCCGAGAGCGTGCCGATGGCGGCCATCTTCTCGCGCTGGATCAGCTGGCCCTTGACCTCGGCCAGCGTGCGGTTGGTTTCGTGCAGCCGGGCGTTCTGTTCGGCCACCTGCTCCCGCAAGGCAAACAAGCGCAGACGACTGAGTTCAGCGAAGTACGTGCAACCCACACAGATGATCGCCGAGAACGCCGTGAACAACAGGTGCGCGACGAACTGGCCTGACACAAAGGCGCCACCCGCATGCCAGAAGCAGGCGGCCACATAGATCAGGCAGGTGAAGACCCCGAATCCCAGGCCTTCGAGGTAGCTGATGGGCACGATCATGCCCACCGCATACAGCGCCAGATGGAGCCCCACAAAGTAGATGGAGGCCGCGCCCTCCGTCTGGGCAATCATCCAGGCGATCATGATCTGCGGCAGCGCCAGCCACACCAGCGTCAGCACCCGCACGTGGCGCCGCCCGAACTCGCCTTGAATGACCCACAGAATCAGCAAGGTAGCGACCGCCACCAGTGCACGCACCAGCAGGAACGTGGTCGCCTTGTCGGGATAAACCGCGAGGTCCAGCCCGGCACCCGCCAGCACCAGAACGGCCGAGGTGATGCAACCGGTCTTGCTGAACGCCAGCCGCACGTCCTGAACGGCCACCCGCAGGGACTCTGCAGTGGCTGCGGTCATCAGGCATTCGCCCGCTCAAGCGCAGGCACGAGGAAAGACGCGAACACATTCACACCCGTGGCATCGGTGAATATCTTCTCTTCACTGCGCCGGACCGGCAGCACACTTTGCAGACGGGCTTCGTCCCGGTAAATCAGGTACCACTCCAGCACATGCTCCATCACACCGCGCTGGGAATTGCTGGAATGCACATTGGTGACGAGAACCTGGCCACCGGGTCGGGTCCTGGCGTACAAATACTCCAGCAAACGGCTGCAGACCTTGTCGGACAGGTAATCGAACAATCCTGCGCAGTAGGCGAAGTCGTAGGCTTCGGATGCTGGTGAGGCATCTGCCCGGGTGGCGCGCTTGAGAAGGTTGTGAACAGAATCGTTGACCAACTCGAAGTGAACCGGTTTGCCCAGGCGCCGTCCGACTTCCTCCAGTTTTGCGCGGGTGTGCTGCAGGGTCACTTCGCTGAAGTCCACCAGCGTGAAATGCACACTGTCCGGATCGCCACCGGCCAGCAGAAAGCGTTCGATCTCCACCGCTGGTCCGCAGCCGATGTTCAGCACGCGCAGCGGTCTGCCCAGGGTTCGCGCCTCGGCGGTGGCCTGCTTCAGGTGCGTCACCAGAATGTCGATGCGATTGCGGTGCGCCTGTGCCACCGCAGACCGCAGGAACAAGGCATTGATCATCTGGAAATACGTGCTGCTGCCCTGCTGGGGATCCGACAGGATCTGGTTCACCATTTCGTAGTCACCGGCATAGCCCAACGGCTTGGCAAACGTGCGGTACACAAAGGGCGCACGCAGCAGCAAAGGATGCAGGGAGGCCTGCGCAAAACTCCGGTAGGTGGGCAGGTCTTCATCGGGGACTCCGTGCGTCTCCGCTTCCAGCGCCTCGAAGTAATTGGCAGCAGCCAACATCACGGGTGAGGCGATCTCCTGAAACACCGAAGGAATCACCCGCCCGTCTTCGCCTCTGGGCAAAGCGCTGGAAAAATCGGCGTGATCGGTCCATCGGGACACTTCGGCGAGGTACGCGCGAATCTCACTCACCGCCACCAGGTAGCCCCGTTGGATCTTGAACCGCTCGAACCACCCCTCAACGAACTGCTGGGCCTGCTGCCCCACCCCCACCGGTTCGCCACGGGCCAGCGTCAGATCGGACCACTCATCGATCAGCGCCAGCGACACCACCGCCATCAAACCGGTGTTCAGCAGGCTGACCACCACGGCCTTGCCCTTGTAGATGCTGCGCTCTCCCGAGCGGATGGTGAGTTCGCCGAGCACCTCGCTGACCTGCACGATGGAATACGGGTTGTAGATCTCCATCACCAGAGAGCGCCGCTGCAGGCTGGTCAGTGTTCCGCGCGCGGCCTCCCCCTGGCTGTTGCGGAACGTGACGACGGGTTCGAATGGGCGCTGAAAATGCACGGCTGGGTTGCTGACAACAAGAGAAAGGCCGAACAAGGCGCCAGCCGAAAATGAAGGTTGATACGCCAGTGTAGTCATCTGGCGTGATTTCCGTCACGGCGCTGCCCAGCCGAGGCCCGCTCGGGGCCGCCATCTCAAATCAGCAGGGCATTCACACGTTTGACATAAGCCGCCGGATCGTCCGGCAGTCCCCCCTCGGCCAGCAAGGCCTGGTCAAACAGGATGTGCGCCAGGTCGTCGAAATGCGCGCTGCTCTCCAGCTTTTTGACCAGCGCGTGCTCGGCGTTCACCTCCAGGATGGGCTTCACATCGGGCGCGGGCTGCCCCGCCTGCTTGAGCATGCGGGCCAGCTGGGTGGACAGGTCGCCGTCTTCCACCACCAGGCAGGCCGGTGAATCCACCAGCCGCGAGGTCACACGCACATCCTTGGCCTTGTCTTTCAGGCTTTCCTTCAGGCGCTCCAGCACCGGCTTGAAGACTTCCGCAGCGGCCTCGGCGGCCTTCTTTTCTTCTTCGTCCTGCAGCGAGCCCAGGTCGACCGCACCCTTGGCCACGCTTTGCAGCGGCGTGCCCTCGAACTCGTTGAGGAAGCTCAACGCCCACTCATCCACGCGGTCGGTCATCAGGAGCACCTCGATGCCCTTCTTGCGGAACACCTCCAGTTGCGGGCTGTTCCTGGCGGCTGCCAGGCTGTCGGCGGTGATGAAGTAAATCGTGGCCTGGCCTTCCTTCATGCGGGCCTTGTAGTCGGCCAGCGAGGTCAGCTCGGTGCCGGCGGTGCTGGCAAAGCGCAGCAGCTTGGCGAGCTTGTCGCGGTTGGCGAAGTCTTCGCCCAGGCCTTCCTTGAGCACCGCGCCGAACTCGGCGTAGAAGCCGGTGTACTTCTCAGCATCCTTGCTCATGTCGTCCAGCAGGGTCAGCACGCGGCGTGTGTTGCCTTCGCGGATCGCCTTCACGTCCCGACTTTCCTGCAGCAGCTCGCGGCTCACGTTGAGCGGCAAGTCGGCCGAGTCCACCACACCCTTGACCCAGCGCAGGTAGGCCGGCATCAGCGCTTCGGCCTCGTCCATGATGAACACACGCTTCACATACAGCTTGATGCCGGCCTTGCGGTCGCGGTTCCAGAGGTCTTGCGGCGCCTTGGCCGGGATGTAGAGCAACTGGGTGTACTCGGTGCTGCCCTCCACGCGGTTGTGGCTCCAGGCCAGCGGCGCCTGCGTGTCATAGCTCAGGTTCTTGTAGAACTCGGCGTACTGCTCGTCGCTGATGTCTTTTTTGCTGCGCGCCCACAGCGCATTGGCGGAGTTCACCGCCTCCCATTCGTCGAGCTTGACCTGCTCGCTTTTCTCGGCGTCCCACTCCTCTTTCTGCATGAGGATGGGCAGGCTGATGTGATCGGAGTACTTGGCAATGATGGATTTGAGCTTCCAGCGGTCGAGGTAGTCGCCGGCGTCTTCGCGCAGGTGCAGCGTGACGCTGGTCCCACGCGCGGCGCGCTCGATGGTCTCCACCTCGAAGTCGCCGGTGCCGCCGCTGGTCCAGCGCACACCCTCGGCCAACGGCAGGCCGGCGCGGCGGCTTTCCACCGTGATCTTGTCGGCCACGATGAAGCCCGAATAAAAGCCCACGCCGAACTGGCCGATGAGTTGCGCGTCCTGTTTCTGGTCACCGCTGAGGTGGCTCATGAAATCCTTGGTGCCGCTCTTGGCTATGGTGCCCAGGTGGTCGATGGCCTCCTGCGCGCTCATGCCGATGCCGTTGTCGGTGATGGTGATGGTGCGGGCCTCGGTGTCGAAGGCCACACGCACGTCCAGGTTGGGCGCGTCTTCAAACAGCGCGGCGTTGTTCAGGCCTTCAAACCGCAGCTTGTCGCAGGCGTCCGATGCGTTGGAAACCAGCTCGCGCAGAAAGATGTCGGGGTTGGAGTACAGCGAATGGGTGACCAGGTGCAGCAGTTGGGACACTTCGGCCTGGAACGACAGGGTTTGTTTGCTCATGGGAGTTCGTTGGAAAAGAAAGCAGGGAGAGCTCCCGGGGCGGGAGTGTTCGCGAGGCGGAATTATGGGCGGGCGCGGCAATTTCAAGCCGGGCCGGGTGTGGACCTCAGTCGACTTCCACCACCGACGGTGCAAGCCACTGCACCAGCTGCTGCGCCACCACCGGGCTGGACAGCAGCTCCAGGTGGCCTGTGCGGTAGACCGTGCGCTGGCTGTCTTTGGCAAACACCAGCCGGCGCGCGGCCTCGTCGTGCTGACCCAGCGCGCTGCGCAGCGGCACCAGGCCGTCGCCGGTGAGCCGGTCGGCCAGCAGCCCGCGCTGCGGCGCCAGCGTGGCACCCATGGCGAAGCAGGCCACGCCCTCGGGCAAGGGCAGCGGCACACGGTGGTCATGGGGAGAATCAAACCGTCCGCGCCCTTGCCAGTCGTCGTCCAGCACATGGCCGTGGCGCAGGTCGGTGATGCCGGCGCTGCGCAGCATGCCCAGGCGAGTGAACGGCAGGGTGAAGGGCGAGGCAGCCAGCAACACATCCACGCCGTGGCCGGCGCGCTCCAGCGGCGCGCCGTGGTGCGGCGTGCCCAGAAACACCAGGTGCTTGAGCTGCGCGGGCCAGCGGTGGCCCATCTGCCGGCCATAAAACACGGCCGCGCGCGCCAACAGCCCGCCCATGCTGTGGCCCAGCAGGGTGATCGATTCGAGCGCAGGCCACTGCGCGACCAGGCGTTCGAGCTGGCCAGCGAGCTCGCGGCCGTTGACCGAGGTGTGCAGGCCGCTGTTGTAGCGGGCGTAAACCGGTGTGCAACCCAGCTTCTCGGCAAGGAATGCCCCGTGCTCGTGGCCGCTGCGTTGCCACTGCGTGTCGTTCATGCAAAGGCCGTGTACCAGCAGCAGCAGGTGGGGCGAGGCGCCCGCCAGCCGCTCACGCAAGGGCGCGGGTCGGTCCATGGGCAACGCTTGCCCGGCCAGCCGCAGCTCCATGCGTTGGGCCAGCGGGTTGTTTTGCGCCAGCAAGCGGTCGCCCATCACACCGTTGAGTGCGGCCAGCACGGCTTCTCGGCCCGGTGAGGGTTCGGGGTGGGTGGACGGGTCGTCCAACAGCGGCAGCAAGGTCGCCAGCGCTCCGTCCAGCCCGTGGCCGACGAGTTCGGTGACACCGCGTATTCCCCGGTAGACCTGTCCCGTGAGGCCGCCGGTGCGGTCATGTTCCGTGCCCGCCGACATGCCCAGCTTGCGACGCACCGATTGGTGCACGCCCTCGGCAATGCCGATGACGCCGGTGGTGGCCTGGGTGGCCAGCCGCACAGCGGCCTGCAGGTCAGTGGGCCGCAGGTGGCGCAGCACGGCCTGGCGGGTGGCGGAGGGTTTGGGGCGGGTCATGGGGCATTGTGGCCCCGGTATCCCACCTTTGGCGTGAAAGTGATCGGCTTGCTCGGGTTTCGCGCCGCTGTCCTGGCAAGGTCTCGGAGCGAAACCCGAAAGCTCAGAAGCCCTCGTCGGTCCGCAAGTACCGCCACTGCCCCACCGGCAGATTGCCCAGCACCACCTGCCCGATGCGCACACGCTTCAGGCCCACCACGTGCAACCCCACCTGTTCGCACATGCGGCGAATCTGCCGCTTCTTGCCTTCCACCAGCACGAAACGCAACTGCTCCGGGTTCTGCCACTCCACCTGCGCGGGCTTCAAGGGTTGATCGTCCAGGCTCAGGCCGTGGCGCAAACGGGCCAGCTGGTGCGGCGGAAAAATGGCCTGCACGTTCTCGGCAATCACACCGGCGCCCATCGGGCCGTTGGGTGCAAACTGCACGCGCACCAGGTATTCCTTTTCAACGCCGCTGCTTTCACCAATGAGCGTTCGCGCGACGCGGCCGTCCTGTGTGAGCACCAGCAGACCGGTGGAGTCGATGTCGAGCCGGCCGGCCGGGGCCAGGCCGCGCGTGTGTTCGGGCGCGAAGCGGCGGCCGTCCGCCGGGTTCTTGGCGTCGCCGCGCCACTGGCTGGGCGCGCCGATGAGCGTGGCGGCGGCTTCGTGCCCGTCTTCAGGCTGGCCGCTCACATAACCCACCGGCTTGTTCAGCAGGATGGTGACCTGCCCGGCCTGCTGGTGGCGAGCCTGCGGCAGCACCTCGACGCTCGCATCGGGCGCCACCGGCATGCCCATCACGGCGGGTTCGCCGTTGACCAGCACCCAGCCGCGCGCGATCCATTCGTCGGCCTCGCGGCGCGAGCACAAGCCGAGGTCGGCCATGCGTTTGTTGAGGCGGATTTCGCCGCGCACGTTGCCGACGCGGGCGAGATCGGGCCGGTGGGGTTGGGGGCGTGGTGCTGGAGCGGGACTGCGCTGTGGGCGATCAGGGGAGGCAAAACGGTCGTCCTCGCGGCGCGGCGCGGGGCGCTCGCTCCAGCCACGGTCGTCGCCTCGGGGTGCAGCGGCCGGACCCATCCGAGGGCGATCGGCGTTGTAGCGCGGGCGCTCGTTGCGCTCGCCCCCCGGTCCACCGCGCTGGGCACCATACGACTTGGCGGGTTCACGCGGCGGCTTGGGTGCAGAGGCCGACACGCTCTTGGCGCGGGCCGGGCCGGGCGGGCGCACCGGTGCGCGGCGCGGCGCGAACGGGTCGGCGGGTTTTTTGGGTGCTGCGCCCGGGGTGAGCTTGAGCGTGCGGGCGGGTTTGTCGGTGGTCATGGGTCGATCATCCTTCATCGAGCTGGCCGGACCGCAAGGCGGCCAGATCCAGCACCCGCAAACCGCCGTATTCCACCCGTATCCAGCCCTTGGCCGCCAGCGTGGTCAGCGCCTCGTTGGTCCGCTGGCGCGACAGGCCCACGAGGTAAGCCAGTTCCTGCTGCGTGATGCGCAGCACACCGCCCACGTTGGGCGAGAGCAGTGGGTGAAACAGTGCGGCCAGGTTGCGGGCCACACGCAAGTCGGGGCTGTTCAGGCGGTCGATCTCGCGCGCTGCGATGAACTGACCCAGGCGCTCGTTGAGCTGGTGCATCACGAACCGGTTGAACCCGATCGAATGGTCTAGCAGCCAGTCGAACGTTTCCACCGGCAAGCCAGCGACCCTGCTTTTTCGCAGCGCCTGGATGTTGTAGCGGTACTGCTCGTGCTTGAGCACCGTGCCTTCGCCAAACCAGCCACCGGGCGCAACTCCCGTGAACGTGACCACCGGGCCTTGCGAATCGTCGTTGCTCATCTTGAGCAGTCCGTCCACCAGACCGAACCAGTAAGTGACCGGCCGGCCGAAGCGGCAGATGTAGTCACCCGCATCCGCATCGCCCACGAGCAGGGCGCCCTCGGCCCGGGCCCGTTCCACCGAAGACAACCTCTGCAGCCAGGGGATCTCGGCCAGTTCGGCTTCGGTGGGCGCGCGCGCACGGTCGCGCAGATCGTTGCCGGATCGGTGAGGTGTGAAGGGGCTCATGGCGACTTTCGGGGGCAAACCTGTACGGGAAAGTCCTAACAGGATTGACCCGAGATTGTCGTCGCGTGGACAACATGGCGTCAAACGAAGTTCTACGATTGCGTCGAACAAGGGGTGTCCTGTGCGGGACATTCCATCGCCGGCGAAAGAGACCGGCCCAGGAGACACACATGCAAACAACGTTCCCCCGGCTGCTGCTGGACCACGCCCAGCGCCGCCCCGGCGCCCCGGCGATGCGCGAAAAGGAATACGGCATCTGGCAGACCACCACGTGGGCTGACATGGCCCGGCTGGTCGAGGCCCTGTCTTGCGGCCTGCACCAGGCCGGACTGCGCCGCGGCGAACACATGGTGGTGATCGGCGCCAACCGGCCCCGCCTCTACGCCACCATGCTGGCCGCCCAGTCGCTGGGTGCGATCCCGATCCCTCTTTACCAAGACGCGGTGGGTGGCGAATGCGTCTTCCCGATCAACAACGCCGAGGTGCGTTTCTGCGTGGTGGAAGACCAGGAACAGGTCGACAAGATGTTGGAGATCCGCGAGCAGTGCCCGCAGCTCTCGAACATTTACTACGACGACCCGCGTGGCCTGCGCAACTACGACCAGCCCGGGCTGGGCGGTGTGGAAGAGCTGATCGCCGCTGGACAGGCCCACGCCAAGGTCCACCCTCAACTGTTCGGCGAACAGGTGGCTGCGTGCAAGCCCGACGACGTGGCCGCCATGTTCTTCACCAGCGGCACCACCGGCAACCCCAAGGGCGTGGTGCACACCCACCACACGCTGATCAACCGTGCCGACGTGGGCGCGCGCTTCGACAAACTCACCCCCGCCGACGAAGTGCTGGCCTACATGCCACCCGCCTGGATCGGACAGAACATCTTTTCCTATGCGCAGTGGCTGGTGGCGGGCTACGTGGTGAACTGCCCGGAGTCCGGCGCCACCGTCACCATCGACCTGAAGGAAGTCGGTCCCACCTACTACTTTGCACCACCGCGCGTTTTCGAAGGCCTGCTCACCAGTGTGATGATCCGCATGGAAGACGCGGGCTCGCTGAAGCGGGGCATGTTCCATTACTTCATGGACGTGGCGCGCCGCGTCGGCCCCACCCGCATGGACGGCAAGACCATCGGTCTGGTGGATTCGATCAAGTACAAACTGGGCGACTGGCTGGTGTATGGCCCGCTGCGCAGCAACCTGGGCATGAGCCGTGTGCGTGTGGCCTACACCGCCGGCGAAGCCATAGGGCCCGACCTTTTCAGCTTCTACCGCTCCATCGGCATCAACTTGAAGCAGCTTTACGGCTCCACCGAAACGGCCGTGTTCGTCTGCCTGCAGCCCGACCACGAAGCCCGGGCCGACACCGTGGGCGTGCCCTGCGAGGGCGTGGAGATCAAACTCAGCGAGAGCGGCGAGATCCTGGTGAAGTCGCCCGGCCTCTTGAAGGGCTACTACAAGAACCCGACCGCCACCGCCGAGGTGCTCACCGCCGACGGCTGGTACCACACGAGTGATGCCGGCTTCATTGACGCCTCGGGCCACCTCAAGATCATCGACCGCGTGAAAGATGTGGGCCGCATCATGGGCGGCGTTCACGACGGCGCCATGTTCGCGCCCAAGTACGTGGAGAACAAGCTCAAGTTCTTCTCGTACATCAAGGAAGCCGTGGCGCTGGGCGACAAGCGCGAGCGTGTGTGCGTGATGCTCAACATCGACTTCGAAGCCGTGGGCAACTGGGCCGAGCGGCGCAACCTCTCCTACGCCGGCTACACCGATCTGGCGCAAAAGCCCGAGGTGTACGAACTCATCCGCGACTGCGTGGAGAAGGTCAACGCCGACCTCAGCCGCGACGAGCTGCTCGCGGGCAGCCAGATCAGCC
>LNFM01007214.1_pt1 | contig 17588 bp, 23 predicted proteins | sample 596031 | NCBI WGS metagenome assembly LNFM01 (sample SAMN04254537, study PRJNA301005) | activated carbon metagenome | isolation source: dual media filters at the Ann Arbor, Michigan drinking water treatment plant | place: USA: Ann Arbor | reverse complement strand
GCAGAAATGGCCCAGCCGTGTTAACTTCCGCCCCCGGACCTGCAACACGACCCCTGTATGACCTCTCTCAATCACCGGCTGGACGCCCTCTCGGGTGAACGCCTGCGCGGCATGCGCCGCGGCCTTGAAAAAGAGAGCCTGCGCTCCCAACCCGACGGCAAGCTGGCACTCACGCCGCACCCCGCCGCCCTGGGCAGCGCGCTGACCCACCCGCACATCACCACCGACTACAGCGAGTCGCAGCTCGAGCTCATCACCGGTGTGCACGAATCGGTCGAGTCGTGTCTGGCCGAACTCACCGAGGTGCACCAGTACACCGTGCGCAGCTTGCGCGCCGTGGGCGACGAAATGATGTGGGCCTCCAGCATGCCGTGTGGCCTGCCCACCGACGAGACCATTCCGCTGGGCCGTTATGGCTCGTCCAACGTGGGCCGCGCCAAGAGTGTCTACCGCATGGGCCTGGGCCACCGCTACGGCCGGCGCATGCAGACCATCTCGGGCATCCACTACAACTGGTCGCTGCCCGGTGTGAGCAGCGACGAATACTTCGCCACCATCCGCAATTTCCGCCGCCACGCATTCTTGTTGCTCACGCTGTTCGGCGCATCGCCGGCGGTGTGTTCGTCGTTTGTGGAGGGCCGTGAACACGAGCTGCAAAAACTCAGCGAGCGCACGCTGTACATGCCGCACGGCACCTCGCTGCGCATGGGCCGTCTGGGTTACCAGAGCGAAGCCCAGGCCACGCTGGCCGTGAGCTACAACGGTCTCGAAGGCTACGCGGCCTCGCTGCACGACGCGCTCACACGCCCCTGGCCGGCCTACGAAGCGGTGGGCATCCGCAACCCGGGTGGCGACTACAACCAGCTCGCCACCACGCTGCTGCAGATTGAAAACGAGTTCTACGGCACCATCCGCCCCAAGCGCGTGATCTACCCCGGCGAGCGTCCGCTGCACGCCCTGCGCGAACGCGGCGTTGAATACATCGAAGTCCGTCTGATGGACCTCAACCCGTTCGAGCCCATCGGTATCGGTGCCAGCACGCTGCGTTTCCTTGACGTGTTCCTGCTCCACTGCCTGCTGTCCGACAGCCCACCCGACACGCCCGCCGAAATCCGCGAGCTGGCGCACAACCAGCACCTGACCGCAGCGCGCGGGCGCGAGCCTGGTCTGAACCTCATGCGCGAAGGCCAGGCGGTACCGCTCATGCAGTGGGCCGACGAGATACTGGGCGAGCTGGTGCCGATTGCCGAGGCGCTCGACCTGGCGCACGGCGGCATCGATCACGCCAACGCCGTGGCATTGGCCATCGCCCATCTGCAGTCGCCCGAGCTGCTGCCATCGGCCCGTGTGCTGCAGGCCATGCACGCGCACCACGACGATTCGTTTGTGGGCTTTGCACGTGCGCAGTCCCGGGTCACGCACCAGCACCTGCTCTCGCTCGAATGGAGCACCAAGCAGCAGGCCCGCTTCGAGGCCATGGCGGCCAAGTCGGTTGACGACCAGCGCGCCATCGAAGCGGCGGACACCATGCCGTTCGAGATCTACCGGCAGGAATACACCTCGCCCACGCGCCTGGGGCGGCCACAGGTTCAGTCCACCACGGTTGCGGCCTGAAGCGAGGGCAGCCGCGCGCTGTCCGCCTTACAAATCAAAACCCGCACGTTGCGGTGGTGTTTGAGCTTTCGGTCCGGGCCGCGTCTATCCTGCACGCTTTGCCACAGGAGCCTCCATGACACGCCTGACCGCAGCCGACTTTGATCAAGAGTTGCTGATCCTGTTTGACGCCTACGTGCACGGCGACCTGGATCGCCGCGGTTTTCTGGACCGCGCCAGCAAGTTCGCGGTGGGCGGCATGACGGCTGTCGGTCTGCTGGCCGCACTCAGCCCCAACTTCGCTGCTGCGCAGATGGTCCCCAAGGACGACTCGCGCCTGAAAACCGAGCTGGTGGACGTACCTTCGCCCTCGGGCTACGGCACCATCAAGGCCTATGTGGCCAAGCCGGCCAATGCCAGCGGCAAGCTGCCCAGCGTGCTCGTGATCCACGAGAACCGCGGCCTGAACCCGCACATCGAAGACATCACACGCCGCATTGCGCTCGATGGTTACCTGGCGCTGGCGCCCGACGCGCTCAGCCCGCTGGGCGGCTATCCCGGGGACGAAGACAAGGCACGAACGATGTTTGCCACCCTCGACCAGACCAGGACCCGGCAGGACATGCTGGCCGCCGCAGCCACTCTCAAGGCGCGCCCCGAGAGCAACGGACGCGTGGGCGTGGTGGGGTTTTGTTATGGCGGTGGCATTGCACACATGCTGGCCACCCAGCTGCCTGATCTGGCCGCGGCCGTTCCCTTTTACGGCAACCACCCGCCGGTCGAAGACGCCGCCAAGGTGAAGGCACCGCTGCTGATCCATTTTGCTGCGGTCGACGAACGCATCAACGCCGCCTGGCCCGCTTATGAGGCCGCGCTCAAGGCCGCCGGTGCCCGCTACACCGCCCACCTGTATCCGGGCACGCAGCATGGCTTCAACAACGACACCACGCCCCGCTTTGACGCAGCCGCCGCCAAGTTGTCGTGGGACCGCACCATGGCGTTCTTCAAAGAGCGCCTGACCGCTTGAGGCCGCGCCGGAAGTGGAGCTTCAGGCTTCACCGCCGAAGCGTTTGATGAGGTTGTCGATGTACTTTTCGACCAGCTTCTCGAACTCGCCCTCGACCACAGGAGCCACCACCATCTTCATCAGCCCCGGCAGCGGCACTTCGATCTCACCCTGAATCGCCAGCGTCACGTTGGTGGACTTTTTGTTGTCCACAACCTTCCAGTTGCCGCCCACCAGCGCGTTGCCGATGCCCTTGACCGGCGTCCACTTCACCGTGCCCTTGGCTTTGTCGCTCACGTACTTGCTGGCATAGATGGTCTGAATGTTCACCTGCGCTGTGCCGACCTTCTCCATGTTCCACTGGTACACGCCGCCCCCCAGGTCGGTGAGCTTCTCGACCTTGGGGAAATGGCTGACCGAGTCGGGCACGTTGGATAGCACCTCGAACACCTCGGCCGCCTTGGCCTTGACGTCGAATTCGTAGCCCAGATCGATTTTCACGGTGATGGCCATGGCGCTCCTCGGGGGTTGTCGTTGTGGAAATTCATTGTAGGCAGGGGCACTGCCTGCGCACCCCGGGAAATACACCAAGGCACAATCGCCGCTTCGCCCACCTCTTCCAGACCGTTTTCTCATGAGCATCCAGTGGTTCCCCGGGCACATGCACCTCACGCGCAAGGCCATCACCGAGCGCATAAAGGACATCGACGTCGTGATCGAGATGCTCGACGCGCGCCTGCCGGGTTCCAGTGCCAACCCGCTGCTGGCCGAGCTCACCGCCGGACGGCCAGCGCTCAAGGTGGTCAACAAGCAGGACATGGCCGATCCCGAGCGCACCGCGCTCTGGCTCGCCCACTACAACGCGCAGCCCAACACGCGCGCCATCTCGCTCGACGCCAGCATCACCGCGCCAGCGCGCGCCATCATCGCGTCGTGCTTCGAACTCGCGCCTTTGCGTGGCGGCATGGTCAAACCCATGCGGGTGCTCATCTGCGGCATTCCCAACGTGGGCAAAAGCACGCTGATCAACACCTTCATGGGCAAGCGCGCGGCCAAGACCGGTGACGAGGCCGGCATCACCCGCACAGAACAACGCATTGCACTGGCCGACGACTTTTACTTGTTTGACACGCCCGGCATGCTGTGGCCGCGCATCGTGGTGCCCGAGAGCGGCTACAACCTGGCGGCCAGTGGCGCGGTGGGTCGCAATGCCTACGACGACCAGGAAGTGTCGCTGGAGCTTCTCTCCAAGCTCAAGGCCACCTATGGCGCGCAGCTCGAAGCGCGCTACAAGCTCGGCCTTCCGCTGGACACCGTGGCCAATCTGCCCGACGAGGAGTTGATGGCGGCCATCGCGCGCAAGCGCGGCGCCATTGGCTCCGGCGGCAGCATCAACTGGCAGAAGGTCGCCGAGCTGCTGATCGCTGATTTCCGCAGCGGGGTGCTCGGTCGCATCACACTCGAGACCCCCGAGCAGTTCCTGCGGTGGCTCGCGGCCGGCCAGCAGGCCGACGACGAGCGCCAGAGCAAGAAAAAGGCGCGCGCCAACAAGCCGCGCAAGCCCGACCGGCGCTGAGACGCCGGCTCGCGGTTTTGATCCGCGTCAAGGCGGCCTCCATGCAGGGGCGACACCATGGAGTTCCCTCGTCCGATGGAGCCCGCCATGACCCTTTCCCGCCGCATCCTGCTGATTGAAGGTCACCCCGATACGAGCGCCGAGCGACTCAACCGGGCGCTGGTGGACGCCTACGCCGCCGGCGCCACAGCCGCAGGTCACGAGGTGCGCCGCATTTCGGTGGGCGAGATCGCCTTTCCGTGGCTCAAGTCGGCCGATGCCTGGCAACACGCTGCGCTGCCGCCAAGCTTGCAGCCCGCGCAGGACGGCATCTCATGGGCCGAGCATGTGGTGCTGTTCTTCCCGCTCTGGCTGGGTGACATGCCTGCTCTGCTCAAGGCCTTTCTGGAGCAGGTGGCCCGCCCGGGTTTTGCGGTCGAGCCCGAAGGCGCCAAACCGTTCGGCCGCAAGCCGCTGAGCGGGCGTTCGGCGCGGGTGGTGGTGACCATGGGCATGCCGGCGTTGGCCTACCGCTGGTACTTTCGCGCGCACAGCGTCAAATCGCTGGAGCGCAACATCCTGGGGTTTGTGGGCTTTGCCCCCATCCACGAAACGCTGATCGGCTCGGTGGACAGCCTGGGGGCCGAAGGCGTCGAGCGCTGGTTGAAAAAGCTGCGCAAGCTGGGCGCGCAAGCCAACTGAGTGCAGTCTGCCGCCGTTCATCAGGGCTTCAAGGTGATCTGAAAGGAACGGCCATCGGACAGTACTGCGCAGGCGCCATCGGGTGTCGGTGCAAGTCGCTCCACTGTGCCGGGCAGGGGCATCAGATCGGCCAGTTCATGCCACTGTCCGGGTGCCTCCCAGCGCAGTGCGTGCAGCGCCTGGCGTGTCATGTCGGGCACAACGATGGTTGGGCGCAGGCCCGGGAGTTGCACGATCACGGCCAGTCGCTGTTCCAGCGCGCCCATGCGATGGTTGGACACATCCATTGCCTTGGCAAATGGCAAGAGATCCGGCGGCTGAAAGTGATACAGGGTCAGGACGCCGCCAATATGGGGTGTGGTCACGCTGGCCACATCGAGTTTTCCGTCGGCATCGAAATCGGCAAAGCCCACCGGGTTCAGCCAGCGAAAAGTCGAGCCAGCGAAAGGGCTGCGGGCGCGTTCCACCAGGCTCGCATGGCCCTTTTGCCATTGCAGGCCGAGCACAACCAGCGATGCGCCACGCAGCGTGTCGGCTTCGATCAGCACGATTTCGTCGCTGCCGTCCCCGTCGAGGTCGATGATGCGCGGCACCCTGTCTTCAAAGACGCGGTTGATCGCCAGGTCGTGGCTCACGATTTGCGGCGCGCGCCCCGCGGCCCTCACCAACGCATGCACGCTTCCCGCATGCACCGGGGAGCCCAGCGCACCGTGCGGATAACGCCGCGTGGGCGACGCAAGCCAAACCCAGGCGATGTCCTTCGTTCCTGCCACCGCCTGGCTTTGTGGCAAGCGGTTTTCGGTTTCGGGGGGCGGTGCGGCTTGCGCCGTCGCAGCGTCGACACACTGCGCATTGGCGGCCTTGACCGACAGGCCCATGGCTTGGGCACGGTCGATCCCGAGGAACGTTGTGGCCAGCGCCACGGCCACTGAAGCAGCCCCCAAAAAAAAGCCACCCGTCTGAAGAGGGTGGCGACCGGGCGGTGATTTGAAGAGGTTCATGCAAGGTGTGTCGGCTGGCGCCGCCATACCTTACAGGCCCGCCTTTTGTCGGGCCCCAAGCGCGTCAACGCACCGTGATGGTGATGCGTTCGCTGATCACCACCGGGTGGTGCGGGATGTGGTTCTGGTCGGCCACGATGAGTTGCAGCGTGTGGGTGCCAGGCTTGAGCTCCACGCTGGTCTCGGTCTGGCCCAGGCCGAAGTGGCGGTATTGGTCGTTCGCGGGCAGCGGTGCGTTGGCATCCACGGTTGCCACGTCGATCAGCAGGTGGTGGTGGCCGGTACCGGCTTTCTCGACGCCGGCCGGTGCCACCCCCATGCCGCTGAGACCGAACATGACCTTCACCGGGCTGGTCACGGTGGCGCCGTTGCGCAGGTTGGCGAAATAGACCTTCGCTTCCGGCGCTGCAGCCACCTTTTTGTAGCCCGAGCTCAGCGTGGGCGTGCTCTGGGTGATGGTGACAGGGGCGGTGGGTGCCGCGCTGCTCATCATGCCGCCGTGGTGCATGGCGTGCATGGCGGCGTGGTCGTGGCTTGCGCAGCCGCCCAGCACGAGCAGGGCGGTGGCCATCAGGCCGACTTGCGCATTGCGGTGGAAGTGGGTCATGGGAGTCTCCTGGGGTGGTTGTTGTGCCACGCAGGATACGCCCGGAGGCGTTTGCGCAAGGGCAGTCGCCCAGCGCCGGCCGGGGTCATTGCGACCCCGGCGCAACGCACGTCAGGGCTCGATCTTCACGCCTTTCCAGAAGGCGACTCGCCCCCGGATCTCGTCGGCTTCAGGCTTGGGGTCCGGGTAGTACCAGGCCGCGTCGGTGTTGAGTTCACCGTTGACCAGCAGCGAGTAGTAACTCGCCTGGCCCTTCCAGGGGCAGCTGGTGCGGTGGTTGCTGAAGGTCACGTGATCGCGGTTGAGCGAACTCTCGGGGAAGTAGTGGTTGCCTTCCAGCACCACGGTGTCGTCGCTCTGTGCGATCACGGCGCCGTTCCAGGTGGCCTTCATGCCAGGCTCACTTGTTTTTGTCCTTGCCGCGCGGCACCACCGCCGTCACGGGCGGCATGGGCCTGTCGGACGTGGCCGGGCCCTTGGGCGCGGAGGTGTCCTTCTTGGGTTTCTTGGACAGTTTTTCGTTGCGCTGCTCTTTGCCCATGGGGGCCTCCGTTAAACAGCCGCGAAGGCGGCTCGACTGGGCGATGGTAAGCCACAAAACAGCGCTTCAAGGCTGTCCGAGGCCGAGGAAACTGGCCAGAGCCAAGGTGTCGTTGGCACCGGCCTGCATCACCACCTGGCCGCTGCGCTGGTGGCGCGCCACGATGTAGGGCACGGAGGTGGCGCCCAGTCGCTCCAGCAAGACGGTGTTGGTCTTGATCGCGGCCAGCACGTCGGGCGCGATGTCGGCCGAGGCCGCGGTGCCGCCGCTGCCAGCCAGCAGCGACGTTTCGTGGGCTGCCATGGCCTGTACCGGGTTGGTGGCGGTCATGATGGCCGCGCCCTGCGGCGCGCTCTTCGCGTTCATGATGGCCACCGGCAGCCAGACGAACTTGACGCTGGTGTGCAGCGGCATCGAGGCTTCCCACAACCGCGCGCAGTGTGGGCATTGCGGATCGAACAGCACATAGACCGCGTTGGTGCTGAGGATCTTGCCAGCGGCAAATCCCTTGCCTTGTGCTGCCAGCACGTCCAGCGCCTGCGTGGCGTCTATCGGGGTGGTGACGGCTGATGCAGAGGTCGCCGGCGCGCCTGCGTCTTCTTTCGAGCAGGCTGACAGCAGGGCCAGCGAGGCGAGCAGGGGCAGGGCGAGGTGGCGCAGTTTCATGGTGGGCAATCGGGGTTGGGCCGAGGTCTGGATCATCTCAGACACGCGACCTCAATGAAAAGGCGCGGCGCCCTGTGCAAGAGGTCGCCGCGCCTGGGTCACCGGCAGGACCGGGCGAGGTCAGTTGTTCAGGATCAGGTTGACGATCAGGCCGGTGGCGATGGCCACCAGCACATAGTCGCTGCCGACCTGCACCCATTGATGGCCGCGCGGCGGCGCGTACAGGCGGTGCTGGTACGGGTTCACCACCACGTACTGGTGGCTGCGGTATTCGACGGGAATGTAGCGGCCGCGCTGAAACTGCGGACCTCGCGCCTGGTAGTAGCGCACTTGAGGGCCATGGCGGTATTCATGGTGGTACTCGTGGCGGTCGGCGCGGCGATCGTCGCGACGGTCGTCGCGGAAGTCACGGCGGTCCTCACGGCGCTCCTGGCGGAAGTCGCGGCGGTCGTCGCGGCGGTCTTCACGGAAATCCCGGCGGTCGTCGCGCCGATCGTCCATCCGCTGCAAGGTGGGCTTTTCGAAGCGACCGCCGTTGGGGTTGCCTTGTGCGAAAGACAAAGTGCTCACGCTCAGCGTGGCGGCAACGATCGCATACACAACAAGATGTCGGGGTTTCATGGAGTGGACTCCTGAGGGTTGGTGAGCCTTGATGGTGTGCCCACGATGTATCGGATTGGTAAATGCGCTGCGCATCGCCGGCAAAGTTGGGTTGCGGGTTGTGTGGAGCGGGCCGGTGTCAGCCCCGTGAGGCGGCTTGGGCGTGCAGCTTGGCCGCGATGTATTCGCCGTGCGTCACATGCAGCAGGCCGGCCACTTTGCTGATCACGTGGTGCTCACTGGCGTCCAGGTGCTTGTCGGCAAACGCCACTTCCCACATGGCCTCGACCACGCTGATCTTTTGCTCCTGGCTGAAGCGCTCGTTCATCAGACCGGTGAAGCGCTGGTAGTCGTAGGCGGTGCGAGCGGTCTCATGCGCCAGCTCCATCAACCGATCCAGCTCATCGTCGCTCAGGTCGAACTTTCGCCGCAGCGCGATGATGACCGCGTCGCGCTCGCTCTCCTTGAGGTCGGGCTCGGCCCGCATCACCTCCACCAGCAGCACCGCGGTGGAGAGCTGCAGGGTATGTGCCTGTTCGGCGGGCATTTGGGCTCCGGCCGGCGCGGTGAGGCTGGCAGCGAGGTTGTCGAACAGGTCTTTAAGGCTTCTCAGCATGGGGTTTGTTTTCAGCAACGGCGGAGGACCAAGATGGAGTTCATGCCGGTGCAGCTGGTTCCCGGCCCCACACCAGCAACAGGTTGTTGGCTGGCATGGCGTGGCGTTCGCGCAGGTGCAGGCCCGCCCGCCGAGCTTCGGCCGTCACGGCCGCCAACGGCCGGATGCCCCACTCGGGGTGGGTGTTGCGCAGGCTTTCGTCGAATGCGAGGTTGCCGGGCGAGGTGGGCACGCCGTCTTCCAGGTAGGGGCCGTAGGTCACGAGCACGCCGCCTGGTGTCAGCACCCTCGCAGCGCCCTGCATGAGCCCGGCGCATACGGCCCAGGGTGCGATGTGCAGCATGTTGGCGCAGTACACCGCATCGAAGGTTTCGCCAAAGGCCTCGCCGAACAGATCACTCTCGTCGGGCCACTGCGCCGAGGTCACGTCCAGCCGCATGGGCGGCAGCACATTGCGCACCCCTGACTGTTCGGTCCAGGCAGCGATGGTGGCCATGGCGCTGGCCTGAAGGTCGGTGGGCTGCCACTGCCAGCCAGGCAGGCCGGCGGCGAACCAGGTGGCGTGCTGGCCGGTGCCGGAGGCGATCTCCAGCGCCATGCCGCGCTCGGGCAGCACCCGCTGCAGGGTCTCCAGGATCGGCTGCTTGTTGCGGTCGGCGGCGGGGCTGGCGGGCAGGGCGGTCATGGGCGCATTGTGGGCCAGTCTGCGTCCGATCCCGGCTCGCCCGGGGGTTATCGGCGCTGCGCGCCCTGCCAGGGAGTGACGCGTGATAGATTGCCCCCTCGTTCGGCGTGGGAGACCAGTGCCTCGTAGCCCTGCATCCTTGCCCGACATGCCCCACCATTCCGCCCCTGGCGCCGACCGCATCGACATCGTCTACCTCTGGGTTGATGGCAACGATCCGCACTGGCGCGCCAAACGACATCAGGCTGCACGCCGGCACGGTGCGATTGATCCACGTGCCATGGCGCTTTACGGCAATGTGGAAGGGCGCTTTCGCGACAACGACGAACTGCGCTACAGCCTGCGTGCGCTGGAGCGCCACTGCCCCGATCACGGTCATGTGTACATCGTCACCGATGGCCAGACACCGTCCTGGCTGCGCCCTTGCAGCGGCCTCACGCTGGTGGACCACCGCGAACTGATCCCCGGGAGCCAGCTGCCCACGTTTGATTCGGCCCACATCGAGTCGTACGTGCACCGCATCCCGGGTCTGTCGGAGCGTTTCTTTTATTTCAACGACGACGTGTTCTTCGGCGCGCCGGTGCAGATCGACGACTGGTTCTGGCCCGGCGGTGTGTTCGCGACGTGGTCCGATGACCCGGTGGTTGAAGGCATCGCCCTGCATCCCGATGAAAACGCGCTGGAGAACGCCAGCCGGCTCTCGGCGCAGTGGCTGAGCCGCCTGCCTGGCTACCGGCACACGCCGCGCACCTTTGCCCATTCGCCCCGACCGCTGCTCAGGTCGCTGTTGCAGGCCGCCGAAGACGAAGCGCCCGAGCTGTTTGCGCAGGTGCGCTCCACGACCTTCCGCACCTGGGCCAGCCCGACGCTGGTGTCGGACTTCGTGTTGCGCCGGGCGCTTGCCCATGGTCAGGTGCGTATGCGCGAATGCGCGCACCAGCATGTGACCACTGGCTGCGACGATCAGGCGCAGCAACTCGAAGCGCTGATCGGTGCTGCAGGTACGCTGGATTTTTTCTGCATCAACGACACCACCGACGACGCCCATGGCCACGACCCCCGCCTTGCCAAGGTGCGCGCGGCGCTGCAGCGCCTGTTTCCGATGGCTTCCCGTTTCGAGCAGGAGCCGACCACTGCGTTGCACACCCCGATGCACGCACCGCACCGCCACTCCAGTCGGCTGCGGGGTACCCATCAGATAGCATGAGCTGATGAGTACCCAATTCGAAAGCCTGCAGCTCGCGAGCCACTACCCCGACGCCTTTGATGTGCCCGCGCCCGACAAACCGGCCGGGCGCGACGTGTGGCCACGCAAGCCGGGTGTGTTTGTGCGCATGGTGGCTGCCGAACCCGCAGCCGAAGGGGCCGAGCCTGAAAAGCCGGTGTTCGAACTCGCCAGCGGGCAGTTCGGCCTGGTGCCCACCTGGGTCAAGTCGGCGTCGGACGCCAAGTTGCGCTCGACCAAGCTGGTCAATGCGCGCTGCGAGATCGTGACCACCTCCAACAACTTCCGTGAAGCCTGGCTCGGCGCGCAGCGCTGCATCGTGCCCATGATGTCGTTCCAGGAAGACGACCTGCGCAGCGGCAAGCCCGTGCCCACACGCATCACGCGGGTGGACGGCAAGCCCATGGGCGTGGCGGGTTTGTGGGAACGCTGGAAGGGCGCTGGCGACGAAGAGATCGTGAGCTTCTGCCTGCTCACGGTGAACGCAAACGCCCACGCGCTGATGCACCGCTACGGGCAACCCGGCAGCGAAAAACGCATGCCCGCGATCTTGAATGAGGGCGCCTACAGCGCCTGGCTCACCGCGCCCCACCCGGAGAAGGCGCGCGAGTTCATGCGGGCCTACTCCGCCGCACTGCTGACCGCGAACCCGATACAGAAGTGAAGCGGAACAGGAAGCTCAATCGACGCTGACCGGCGTCGGCCGCTTCTTGGGTGCTGCCGGTCGCAGCGCATCGCGTTTGGGCGTGACGAGCACCGGGGGCATGGGCTCGTGAAAGGTGGAGTGCTGGCGCAGCAGCATGGCCGCCTCGAACCGGGTGCGCCGCTTGATCACCACATGCAGCAGCAGCAGTGCCGCGCCCACCGTCAGCGCCATCCAGGCCGGCGCGAGCAAGGCCCGGGCCGCGATCTTGAAGATGGCCTGGTGGTCCATCACCAGCGACAACATCCACAAGCCGCCACCCGCGATCAGTGCACTCGTGCCGTTGATGAGCAACGGGTCGTGTTTGCGACGGCTGGGTTTGCGGGGCGAAGATTTCGCCTTGTGCAGGAGATCCTGTTCTTTTGACATGCCTGCGTATCGTGCCTTCAACCCAGGCCCGGCGGTGTCACAGGCCGACGAAACCGACGACTGGGCGGCTGACCGTGCAGGCAGCGCCACACATGGAGTTGCTTTGGCCTAACCCGTCTGCAAGGGTGAAAACTTATGGGTGAAATGCCTGTGTGCGCCAGCGCTCACTGGAGCGAGGCCGGCGTGGTCACGATGTCGTGTTCCGACATCGGATGCTGCTCGCCCACCGACGCCAGCGCGCGCCGCTCCGCCTGGTTGATCACTTCCATCGGGGTGGCGCTGTCGGGCTCCAGCGTGACCACACCCATGCCCACCTGCGGCGTGAACGGCTGGTATGCCTGCTGTGCGTCCATCACCGACAGGGGAATGGGCACGTTGGCGCGCAAGCGCGTAACGACCTCCATGGTGGCATTGGTGAGTTTGTCGCTGGCCATCACCACCACAAAGCAGCGCGGGTGGTACAGACCCACCACGCACCGGAAACCCGCCGCGCGCCGCACCCGTGCGGCCAGCGTGGTGAGGATCTGGTGCTCGGTGCCTTTGCCCCGCGTGTCGGTCAGCTCGTACAGGTTGCTCACGTGCAGGCAGACGACAGTGCAGACCCCGCCACGGCGCGCCGTGCGCCAGAACACGTGTTCCACCTCGGTCAGCAGCGCCGCGCCCGTGGGCAGGCCGGTGGCGGGCTCGGCACCCTGGTCCAGGCGGGAGAGGCGCGCGAGCTGGCGGTTGTGCTGGTTGCGCAGCAAACCCAGCACCGAGGCAATGAGGAAGTAAGACACGGTGAAGGAGGCGGTGGCTATCCATGTGCCCAGCCCCAGACCGGGCAGGTTCAGACCCTTGGCGTACAGACCCGCTGTGGTGGCCGCCAGGCACACGATGCCCACCGCCATCCAGCGCGCCAGCGGGTCGCCCAGATGGTGGGCACGGCGCACGGCCAGCATGGCCAGCAACACAGGCACCATGTTCACCGCCGCAGCCAGCGCAAGCAGGGCGCGAAAGTCCGACGGCGCCACCTGGGTGGCCACCGCCGCGAGCGCCAGCGCCGCCATGAGCAGCACGGCACCACCCAGCACGGTGAGTCGGTGCACCTGCGAGTCTTCTCGTATGCCACCCAGCCAGTTGCTCAGGTAATAGAGACCCATGGCGCCGGCCAGCGGACCCAGGCCCGCCTTCAGCACCATCATCAGGCGCTCGGGCAGGGCTGGAAAGAACACCTCGGCCAGACCCGTCACGACCACGCAGCCGCTGCCGGCGATCAGAAGAAAGAGGGCGTTGCGCGCCGACGCGAGAGTGCGGCTGGTCAACGCGTCGCCCAGCGCCACGGCCGACAGTGTCAACAAGCCTCCCAGCATGGCCGACCAGATTGCAGTTTCAAGAACAGGCATGCGGCGCATTGTGGTGGGCCAAGGGCGAAAGACCTGCGACATTTGTCACGCTGCATCCCCGTGCGCTGCATGGGCCGGCCCGCTTGTCTTGAGCACACCACCCCGAGCCACAGCAAGCGATGCGCCTACAGTTCGCCTCATGAAACCTGTGATTCCCCCGCCACCGCCCACCGCGCCGGACCATGCCGTTTCGCGCCTGCGACTGGCTCGCCTGGCCGCCAGCGCCAAGCCCTTTGTGGCCCGCGGCTCGGGTGGCGGGCGCTGCGCCGGCTGCCGCCTCGTGGCCAGCCATTGCGTGTGTGCCCTGCGTCCTCGCCTGACCACGCGAGCTGGTGTGTGCCTGGTCATGGGCGACATCGAGGCGCTGAAGCCCAGCAACACCGGCTGGCTGGTGGCCGACGTGGTGACCGATACCTGGGCCTTTGGCTGGTCCCGCACCGCGGTGGACCCGAGCCTGCTGACCTTGCTGGCCGACCCGCAGTGGCAACCCGTGTTGGTGTTTCCAGGCGAGTTCGTGCCGCCTGAGCGGGTGGTGACCGCGCTGCCAACCACCGCAGCAATGGGCAGGAAGCCCTTGTTCGTTTTGCTTGACGGCACCTGGTCGGAAGCCCGCAAGATGTTCCGCAAGAGCCCCTACCTCGACGCGCTGCCCGTGCTCAGCCTGCACCCCGACGAGGTGTCCAACTACCGCCTGCGCCGTTCGGCACGCGAGACCCACTTCTGCACCTCCGAAGTGGCGGCACTCTGCCTGGCGCTGGCCGGCGAAACCCACGCCGCCGAAAGCCTGGCTGCCTGGCTCGACGTGTTCACCACGCACTACCTCAGCGCCAAACGCAGCGCGGTGCTCGACCGCGGGAGTGAAGCCCATCTGCGGCTGCTTGCGCTGGACGCCTCGCCGACCGAACCTGGGCGCCCAGCGTCGCTGGCCTGAGGCCCGGTGCTAAGCTGACCGCCATGGTCTCAGCACCCGCTTCCCGCTTGATCTGCTTCAACAAGCCCTATGGCGTGTTGAGCCAGTTCACCCCCGAGGGGCGATGGCGAGGCCTCAAGGACTTCATCGACATCCCTGGCGTGTACGTGGCCGGCCGCCTTGATGCCGACAGTGAGGGCCTGCTGCTGCTCACCAACGACGGCCAGCTTCAAGCCCGCATCAGCGACCCGCGGCACAAGATGGAAAAAACCTACTGGGTGCAGGTGGAGGGCCTGCCCGATGAGGCGGCCTTGGAAGCGCTGCGCCGGGGCGTTCAGCTCAACGACGGCCCCACCCGCCCGGCGCGCGCCCGCCCCATTCCCGAACCTTCCCCCTTGTGGGAGCGCGACCCACCCGTGCGCGTTCGCCAGTCCATCCCCACCAGCTGGCTGGAGCTGGTGATTGCAGAGGGGCGCAACCGCCAGGTGCGCCGCATGACCGCCGCCGTGGGCCACCCCACGCTACGGCTGATTCGCGCGGCGATCGGGCCGCACTCGCTGCAAGACCTGGCGCCCGGTGCCTTGCGCGGTTGAGCCTTTTGCTTCCAACACATGACGAACAAGATCCTGCTCACCGGTTTTGATGCCTTCGGCGGCGCGACGCTCAACCCCAGCTGGCTCGCCGTCAAAGCGCTGCACGGGCGACGGGTGCTTGGGCACACCGTGGTGGCCGCGCAGCTGCCCACCGTGTTCGACACCTCACTCAGCGGCCTGACTGCACTGCTGAAACAGCACCAACCCGTGCTCGTGGTCTGCGTGGGCCAGGCCGGCGGGCGCAGCGCACTGTCGCTGGAGCGCGTGGCCATCAACGTGAACGACGCGCCCATTGCCGACAACGCCGGCGGCCAGCCGGTGGACACGCCGGTGAAGCCACGCGCCCCTGCCGCCTACTTCACCAGCCTGCCCATCAAGGCCATGCTGGCCACACTGCAAGCGCAAGGCGTTGCCGCCGAGGTGTCGCAAACCGCTGGCACCTTTGTCTGCAACCACGTGTTTTATGGATTGATGCACACGCTGGCCACGCGGCGCGAGCTCAAGCACACGCGTGGCGGTTTCATCCATGTGCCGTGGCTGCCTGAGCAAGGTATACCCAGCATGGCGCTGGACGAGATCGTGCGAGGTCTGCGGCTCGCGGTACGTTGCGCGCTGCAGGTGGACAAAGACGCAACGCTCGGCGCCGGCACCACGAACTGAGCCGCCGACGCCTCAGGCCTGCCAGACCCCGAAGCCGGCCGAGCGCAGATCGATACCGACCTCGATCTCCTTGTCGACCGCATCGGTGTAATTCATCGGGTTGAAGCCTTCGTACAAGTCGGGCAGCAGGCGCAGGCCGTACTTCTGCACATACGCGTTCGACTGAATCCCCGCCTTGTGCTTGTCGAAACGCACGTCCGGGTCCAGCCCGGTCATGCCCACGTACACACAAGGCTTGCCGTCCACATAGCCCGGGTTGTTCTTGCGGAAGCGGGGTTCCAGCAGCACGTCTTTGTGCAGCTCGATCACGTAGACGTGGTGGTGGGGACGGCGGGCCATGGTGGGGGGAGTTTGAGCCCGGCACCTGCACGAAACAAGGGGCGCCAACCCGTCGGTTGGCGCCCCTTGTTCAAGGCCGGATCACTCGCGCCGACGTGGCCGGCGAAGTGATCACTCAGGCTGCGCGGCGGCGGCGGGCCAGACCCAGGCCGCCGAGGGCCAGGGCCATGAGGGCCAGGCTGCCTGGCTCGGGCACCTGCGTGGGAGGGGTGGGTGGGGCTTCGTCGAATGCGATCGACGTGATCTTGAAGAAATCATCGAGGTCGTTCGACAGGGTGGAAGCGCCAAACAGCAGTCCGTTGACCACGCCGCCGCCGATGCTCACATCGCGCGCGTCGTTGCTCGCTCCGGCGTCGTCGTTCGTTGGGCCACCAAAACCGAGACCGGCGAGGTCTGCCAATGATTTTCCGGTGAGATTCAGTGCATTCGCGAGGGTGCCCGTCCAGTAGCTCACGTCACGGTCGTAAGTGCCGTAGGGGTCGATCCTCACGGTCGTTGGGTCCACAGCGGAGCTGAACTGGAAAAGCACGAAGTCCAGGGAGTCGTTGTTGCTGACCTGGTGCTCGGGTGAGCCGCAGTTGCTGCCGCCTTCGTCGCGGTTGCACACGCCCAGACCGGTGGAGTACCGACCAAGGCTGGCGGTTTCAAACGTCGTGTTGCCCGAGCCGCCCGTGAGAGACCAGGCGCTGGCCGTGACAGTGACGCCATCCTTGGTGAACGTGCGCACGTTGCCATAACCGCTGCCCGTGTTGGTGCCGCCCGAGGTCAGGTCCAGGGTGACCGTGCCAGCCGTTGCCGAAAAGGCGGCCATGGCCAGAGCCGCTGCCATTGCGAAATTTTTTGCTTTCAAGGGAGTTCCTTCGTTGTGTGGATCAAATGAATGCATCTGTCATGTACATCTTTGTGATGCATTCAGGTGCTGGATAGCACTTGCCGTGCCAGACCTGTCAACCCTCACAAGTTGTTGATATGAAACACATTGTTCAACGAAGGCCTTCCACAACAGCCAGGTCTGTAAATTTGATCGACAAACTTAAGACCTATTTTTCCCGTTCGCTCAAGACGGCCCACATGCGCTCACCCACCAGCGACATCGCCCGCCCGAAGCCCGCCACAAAGCGCAGCGATTCGGGCTCGATGACGAACAGCGAAAAATCCCCAAACGAAAACAGCGGCTCGGCGTCCGGCAGTTTGGCCAGGTAGGCCTGTCTCGCTTCCCCATACCTTGGCGACTCGAGAGGGCAAGGACGCGCCTGGCCTTGCACGCTCACCCGAGGCAAAGCCAGGGATGACCCGCCAGGCTCCAGCGTCGCAGTGACCAGCAGCGCCACGGCAGGCTTCTGAAGCATGTCCTGCGTGTGGGTGGCCAGCTGGCTCACGTGGATGACGAAGCCCGTGCCGTCGGGCAGCAGCGCAAACGGCACCATGGACACGGCAGGTGCGCCCTTGTGCAGCGTGGCCAGGGCGGCCACGGGTTGCGTGCGCAGCAAAGACACGAGTGCGGCGGATTCAGAGGCGTCCATGAGCTAGCGCGGGGCCTTGGGCACCAGTTGATTGAATCAACTCACAGCCACACCGACCCGGGCGCCGGGCTGGTTTCGATCTTGTAGTCGGGCGAGCCGCCCAGCACGAAGGCGCCGAGCACCAGGCTGAGCAGCGAGATGAACAGGCTGGCCCAGAACGCCGTCCAGAACCCGTCGAGCTTGAAGCCGTCCACCAGCTTGGCCACCAGCATCAACATCAGCGCGTTGATCACCAGCAGGAACAGGCCAAAGCTCAGCAGCGTCAAGGGCAGCGTGAGCACCACCAGCAGCGGCCTCACCACCGCATTG
>LNFM01007213.1_pt1 | contig 17588 bp, 14 predicted proteins | sample 596031 | NCBI WGS metagenome assembly LNFM01 (sample SAMN04254537, study PRJNA301005) | activated carbon metagenome | isolation source: dual media filters at the Ann Arbor, Michigan drinking water treatment plant | place: USA: Ann Arbor | reverse complement strand
ATTCCGGGCCGGTGCGGCTGCAACCCACAACATCCCCCAGGACAAGGCCGACGAGGTCTTTGACCTGATGGAGAAGTTCGCCGGCTACGGCTTCAACAAGTCACACGCCGCCGCCTACTCGCTCTTGGCCTATCACACGGCCTGGCTCAAGGTGCACTACACGGCCGAGTTCTTCTGCGCGAACATGACGGTGGAAATGGACGACACCGACAAGCTGAAGGTGCTGTTCGAGGATGCCCTCAAGATGGGCATGACGTTCGAGGCACCGGACGTGAACCGCGGCCACTACCGTTTCGAGCCGATCTCGGACAAGGCCATCCGCTACGGCCTGGGTGCCGTCAAGGGCACGGGTGAGCAGGCCGTCGAGGCCATCGTCAAGGCCCGTACGGAAGGCGGCCCCTTCACCAGCCTCTACGACTTCTGCGTGCGGGTGGACCGCACGCGTTTGAATAAGCGCAGCATCGAGGCGCTGATCAAGGCGGGCGCCTTCGACTCCCTGCAGCTCAACCGCGCGTCGCTGGTCGCCTCGATCGACCGCGCCTTCGATTTCGCCAATGCCACGGCGGCCAACGTCAACCAGGGTGGCCTGTTCGACCTGGGCGACGACAGCCACGGGGCCAGCACGCAGGAACCGGATCTGGTCGAAGCCCTGCCCTGGGGCGTGAAGGAGCGCCTCACGCACGAGAAGACGGCCGTAGGTTTCTATCTCTCGGGTCACCTGTTCGATGAAGTCGCGCTGGAGGTGCGGCGTTTTGCCAAACGCGAGCTGGCCGAACTGATCGACACGCGCGAACCGCAATTGCTGGCCGGCATCGTCAGCGACTTCCGGGTCATCAACGGCCAGCGCGGCAAACTTGCCCTGTTCAAGCTCGACGACAAGACCGCCGTGCTCGACGCCCGCGTCGACGAGGCGCTGATGAACGCCAACCGCAACCTGCTGAAGGACGACGAGCTCATCATCGTGATGGCCAAGGCCATGCCGGACCGTTTTTCCGGCGGCCTGCAGCTCAACATCAGCCAGGTCTGGAGCCTCGAGGCGGCGCGCTGCCGCTTCGGCAAGTACCTGCGGGTGGCGGTCAATGGCCGCGCACCGGACGTGCAGCGCCTGGTGGCCGAACATCCACCCAAGCGCGAGATGACCGAGCAGGGCGAACTCCTGCGCGGCCTGGGTGTGCGCCTTTCCCTGCGCCGCCTTGGCGCGGACATTGCGGCGGCGGCTGAGCTGCAACTGGGGGAGGATGCGAAGTTCTATCCCAGTGATGCGGCGCTGGCGGGGTGGATGGCGCAGGCGGATCAAGGTCGGGCGGTGATTGTTTACGAGTGATTTCTTGCTTTGCTCTACCTGCTTGGTGGGGCTGCTTTGCCGGGTCTCGTACCGGCAAGTCACGCCGACAAGCCACATCAGGACAAAGCGCAAAAAACTAAAATCAGCCCCGTGAACGACATCCTCAACATCTCCGCCTACAAATTCGTCCCCCTGCCTGACGCGCAGGTGCTGCGCGAACGCCTGCACCTGCTTGCCGGTGACCTGGGGCTCAGGGGCACGGTGTTGCTGGCCGAGGAAGGGATCAACCTGTTCCTGGCTGGACCGGCGCTGGCGGTGCGCGCCTTCGTGGCGGCGCTGCACCAGGACCCGCGCCTGGCCGATCTCACGCCCAAGGAGAGCTGGTCGGCCCGCCAGCCCTTTCGCAAGATGCTGGTCAAGGTCAAGCGCGAGATCATCCGCATGAACCACCCCACCATCCGCCCGGCGCAGGGGCGCGCGCCCGCGGTGCCGGCCGCCACCGTGCGGCGCTGGCTGGACCAGGGGCATGACGACAGCGGGCGCCCGGTGGTGACACTGGACACACGCAACGCCTTCGAGGTCGACCACGGTACCTTCGACGGCGCCATCGACTGGCGCATCCACAAGTTCTCCGACTTCCCAGCCGCGCTGCAGGCGCACCGGGCCGAGCTGGAAGGCAAGACTGTGGTGAGTTTCTGCACCGGCGGCATACGCTGCGAAAAAGCGGCCCTGCTCATGCGGGAGGCCGGACTGGAGCAGGTCTACCAACTCGAAGGCGGCATCCTCAAGTACTTCGAAGAGACCGGCGGTGCACACTTTCGGGGCAGCTGTTTCGTTTTCGACGAACGCGAGGCCCTGGGCAGTGACCTCAACGCCACCAAACAGTGACTTATTCACCCGCTTGAGAACCCGAGCGGTAGAGTGACGCGGGGTTTTGACATACGATGGCATCGCACCCATCTTGTCCATGCTCATGCCGCGCGTCGTCACCACCGCACCCGGAACAGCCTGCGCCCTGCCCTCGCGGCGGCGCCGTCACCTGCTGGCGGGCGCGCTCCTGCCCTGGGCCCTGGGTGCCTGCGCTGACAGCCCCGATCCCATGCGGCTGGCCGGCCATCCCTGGCCCGGCTATGAACCCATGTTCCTGGCAAGCGCGCTGGGTTATCTGCCAGCCGGCATCGCATTGCAGGATGCGAGCACCACGCAGGAGTCGATCCAGCTCGTGCGTGAAGGCCGGGTCGATGGCGCCATGCTCACGCTGGACGAAGTCCTCAAGCTGCGCGACCAGGGCCTCGCGTTGCAGATCGTGCTGGTGTTCGATGTCTCCCGCGGCGCCGACATGCTGCTGGCCCGCCCCGGCCTGCGTGACCTGGCCGCCCTGCGCAAGCAGCGCATCGGCGTCGAGGATTCGGCCCTGGGTGCGCTGCTGCTCACGCTGATCCTGGAGAAAGCCGGCCTGCAGCGCCAGGACATCAGCGTGGTTCACCTTGCCTACGAGCAGCACGAAACGGCCTGGGCGCGCCAGCAGGTCGACGCCCTGATCACCTACGAGCCGGTGGCCGGCAAGCTGATGGCCCGCGGTGCCCGCCAGCTCTTGAGTACCCGCCAACTGCCCGACACCATCTTCGACGTGCTGGCCATGCGCAGCGAGGCACTGGAGAGGCACGCCGACACCCTCCGTGCCTGCCTGGAAGGCTATTTCAAGGCCCTGGCCTATCTGCGGCAAAACCCCTGGGACGCGGCCTACCGCGTGGCCCCGCGGCTGCAGATCAGCGCCGAGGCCCTGATCGACTCGCTGCGCGGGCTGGAACTGCCGGACCGGGTCGGCAATCTGAGCTACCTGGCGGGCGCCAACAGCCCCCTGTTGCAGGCGTCCCTGAAACTCTCCCCCCTCATGCAGCAGGCCGGCCTTTTGCAAAGGCCCGTGAACCCCGAGCATCTGGTGTCCAGCCTCTACCTGCCCAAGACATGAGCAGCCGCCCCCGTCTGTCACCCCGCTGCCTCGCGCTCGCCGCGCTGCTGCTGGCCTCCCTGACGGCGCAGGCCCAGGAGACGGTGGTCAACGTCGGCGTGCTCTCCTTCCGGCCCAAGGCCATCGCCCAGACCCAGTGGCGCCCGCTGACCGAGCATCTCAACCGCAGCGTGCCCGAAGTCCGGTTCGTACTGCAGATCTACAACTACCCGGAGCAGCAGGAGGCCCTGCGCCAACAGGCAGTGGACGTGCTCATCACGCAACCGGCCGAATACGTGCGCCTGGTGCATGAAAACGGGCTGTCCTCGCCCCTGGCCACCCTGATCGGGCTCGAACAGGGCCAGCCCGTGCGGGCCATGGGCGGCGTGATCCTGGCACGCAGTGACCGCGCCGACCTGCGTGAACTGCGCGACCTGCAGGGCAAGCGCATCGCCGTGCCCAACATCCTGTCCTTTGGCGCCTACCAGATCCAGGCGGGTGAACTGGCACGCGCCGGCGTGCGGCCGCAGGAGATGCTGGAAACCGGTGTGCCGCAGGACCTGGCCGTGCAGGCCGTGGTGGACCGATTGGCCGACGCCGCCTACGTGCGCACCGGCCTGATCGAGCAGATGGCGCGCGAGGGCCAGCTGGACCTGAAGCAGGTCAAGGTGCTGAACGCGCAGAACTACCCGGGTTACCCCTTTGCGCTGTCGACCCGCCTTTACCCGGAATGGCCGGTGGTGGCCATGCCGCATCTGAGCGAGGGCATCGCGGTGCGGGTGGCCGGCGCGCTGCTCTCGGTGCCGCAGGGCAGCGATCTGGCCCGCCGCATGGGGCTCTACGGTTTTGCCGTTCCAGCCGACTACGAAGCGGTGCGCACCCTGATGCGCGACATGCGCCACCCCCCCTTCGACCGCCCGCAACCAGTCAGCTGGGTCGATATCTGGCACCAGCACCGCCTGCTGATCGCCAGCGCCACCCTGACGCTGCTGCTCATGCTGTTCATGGCGCTGCGCGAGACCTGGCTGCGCCAGCGCATGGACTCGTTCAGCAACGCCATGGGTGAAGGCATGTTCGTGCTGGACCGAAAGGGCAAGGCGACCTACGTCAACCGCGCGGCCTGTCGCCTGCTGGGCTACCCGCGCGAGGCCCTGCTGGGCCAGCAGCTGCTGCCGCTGATCCTCTCGCCCGCGAGCCAGCCGCATCACCTGGGCGGCGTGAACCCGCTGCTCGACCCGCAGCGCTGGCAACAGCCCTACGAAGGCGAAAACGTCTTCGTCAGCGCCAGCGGCAAGACCTTCCCGGTCGAGGTGAGCAGCCGGCCGGTGCGGCGCAAGGACCGCTTCGTGCGCACCGTGACGGTGTTCTCCGACATCTCCGAACGCAAGGCCCACAGCGAACACGTCTACCACCTGGCCTACCACGACGCCCTCACCGGCCTGCCCAACCGACGCCTGCTGTTCGAGCGCCTGCAGCAAAGCCTGGGGCGCAACAGCTCGGGCGGCCGCGGCGCCCTGCTGTTCTCCGACCTGGACCGCTTCAAGCAGCTCAACGACACCCTGGGCCACAAGGTCGGCGACGCGCTCTTACAGGCCGTAGCCGGGCGCATGCTGCGCATCGTAGGCGACCAAGGCCTGGTGGCACACACCGGCGGTGACGAATTCGCGGTGCTGCTGGAGGGCCTCGACCCCGACACCGAGCGCGCCAGCGCCCAGGCGCGCAGCCTGGCCGAGAAGCTGCGCAGCAGCATGCAAGAACCCTTCGGCATCGACAGCCAGTACCACCAGATCTCGGTCAGCGTCGGCGTGGCCCTGTTCGACGGCCCGGACACCGGCGCGGACGAACTGCTCAAGCGCGCCGACATCGCCATGTACGAGGCCAAGGCCAGTGGGCGCAACGCCATCCGCTTCTTTGACCATGACATCGCCGCCCACCTCAGCCAGCGCGTGGCCCTGGAAGCCGAACTGAACCAGGCCCTGGCCCTGCAGCAGTTCCGCGTGTTCTACCAGCCACAGTTCGACAGCAGCGGCCGCATGGTCGGGGCCGAGGCCCTGGTGCGCTGGCTGCATCCGCAGCGCGGCCTGGTCATGCCGGGGCAGTTCATCCCCCTCGCCGAGGAAACCGGCCTGATCCTGCCGCTGGGCCTGTGGGTGCTCGAACACGTCTGCCAGCAGATCGAGCGCTGGCGCGGCCAGCCCGTGCTGGGCGAGCTGGTGGTGTCGGTCAACCTCTGTGCGCACCAGCTGCTGCAGGCCAACTTCGTCGAAAGCGTCACCTCGGTACTGATGGCCACCGGTGCCGATGCCAGCCGCCTGCAGCTGGAACTGACCGAAAGCGTGCTGGCACACAACATCGACGACGCCACGCACAAGATGCGCCGGCTGGTGGCGCTGGGCGTGCAGTTCGCGCTGGACGACTTCGGTACCGGTTACTCCTCGCTGAGCTACCTCAAGCGCCTGCCCATCCAGCAGCTCAAGATCGACGCCTCCTTCGTACGCGACCTGCAGACCGACCCGAACGACGTGGTCATCACCCAGACCATCATCGCCCTGGGCCAGAGCCTGGGGCTGGAAGTGATCGCCGAAGGCGTGGAAACCGAAGCCCAGCGCGACATCCTGCGGCAACAGGGCTGCCAGTTGTTCCAGGGTTATTTCTACGCCCGGCCTCAAGCTTTGGCCGATCTGGTCGATCTAGTCCATCAAACGCATCCGTTTACCCAGGAGTCTTCCCCATGACCGGTTTTTTCGGGCCCGCCACCGCCCTGATGGCGCGTCTGCGCTTCAGCTACAAGTTCGCACTCTCCGGCATCGTGGCCCTGGTCCTGCTGGTCTACATGGGCATCTCCCAGCTCTCGGCCCTGCAGTCCCGCGTGAGCATGATCGCCTCGGAACGCGCCGCCGTCGCCCTGATGGCCGACCTGGTCGAATGGAACAAGGTGCTCATTGAGAGCCGGCGCATCACCATCACGGCCGGCCCGGGCGACCCCGCCGTGCGCCAGCGCTTCAAGGACAACGCCAAGGCCGTGGACGCCGTGCTCAAGCGCATCGAGGAGGGCGTGAAAGCCTCCTCCCCCTGGTTCGACATGAGCAAGGAATTCAAGGGCCTGCAGGACGGCTGGGCCGAACTGCAGAAGAAGGTCGACGCGCTCCCCCTGGACGCCGACTTCGCCCAGAAGGCCTTTGGTGCCCATGCCCCTGAGTACGGTCGCCTGTACGCCTTCATGCGCGACATGGGCAACCGCTCGCGCATGTCGCTGGACCCGGACCTGGACCTGTTCTACCTGGGTTACCCCCTGGCCAATAACACGCCCAGCACGGCCGGCATCGCCGTGCGCATGGCCGCCTACTCGACGCTGAACGTCTCGCGCGGTGACATCAAGCCCGCGGACAAGGTGTTCTACGAGGTGACCGAGGCCCGCCTGAGCGACACCTTCGGCACGGTCGAGACCATGCTGTCCCAGGCCATGAAGGCCAACCCCGAAGTGGAGAAGAAGCTCAGCAAGAACTTCGACACACTCAAGTCCAGCGCCAAGGAGTTCATCGCCTACACCCGCAAGAACTTCACCACCGCTGACACCATCGGTGTCACCCAGCAACAGGCGGGTCAGGCGGCCCAGGCCACCATCGATGCGGCCTGGGCGCTGGTGGAGGCCAACCGCAAGGTCATGGATGAACTGCTGGTCGAGCGCTCCAGCAGCGCCGCCACCAAGCGCAACCTGCTGGGCATACTCCTGAGCCTCGCCATCCTGGTCTCGATCTACCTCTACATGGGCATGTACTACGGCATCACGGGCGCCATGCAGCAGGCCAAGCAGGCCGGCCGCGCGATTGCCGCGGGCGAGCTGGGCACGGTGCCCGAGCCGGCCACCCGCGACGAATTCGCCGACCTGATGGACGACCTGCGCCGCGCCGACCGCTCCCTGGTGGGCATCATCAGCAACGTCAAGGGCGCGGCCGAGTCCATCGCCACCGCCTCCTCGGAAATCGCCCAGGGCAATGCCGATCTCAGCCAGCGCACGGAGCAGCAGGCTGGTTCGCTGGAGCAGACCGCCTCGGCCATGGGCAGCCTCACGCAGACCGTGCAGCACAGCGCCGACAACGCGCGCCAGGCCTCGCAGCTGGCGGCCACCGCTTCCGAGGTGGCCGCGCGCGGCGGCCAGGCCGTGGGAGAGGTCGTGAGCACCATGGCCGGCATCCAGCACGCCTCGAAGAAGATCAACGACATCATCGGTGTCATCGACGGCATTGCCTTCCAGACCAACATCCTGGCGCTCAACGCCGCGGTGGAAGCCGCGCGCGCCGGTGAGCAGGGCCGCGGGTTTGCCGTGGTGGCCGGTGAAGTGCGTCTGCTGGCGCAGCGCAGCGCCGAGGCAGCCAAGGAGATCAAGGCCCTGATCTCCGACAGCGTGGGGCAGGTGGACAAGGGCTCGCACCTGGTGGGCGACGCCGGCAACACCATGGGCGAGATCGTCGCCCAGGTCCGGCGCGTGACCGACCTGATCGGCGAGATCAGCGCGGCCACGGTGGAGCAGTCCTCGGGCATCGCCCGCGTCAACGACTCGATCACCGGCATCGACCAGATGACCCAGCAGAACTCGGCCCTGGTCGAGGAATCGGCCGCGGCGGCGGCCAGCCTGCGCGATCAGGCCAACCGTCTGAACGAGATGGTCAGCGTGTTCAAGATCACCAGCTGATCAAGGGCCGCAAGGCCCGGGCCGGACTCAGGCCAGGAAGCGCCGCTCGGGCAGGGGGATGAACTCGGTCTCGCCCGGCACCTGGCCCATGCGCTGGGCCTCCCAGTCGTCGGCCGCCTGGGCGATGCGCTCGCGGCGACTGGAGACGAAGTTCCACCACATGTGACGCGGCGCATCCAGAGGCGCGCCGCCGATCACCACCAGCCGCGTGTCCTCGCTGGCCAGCAGCTCTGCACCGGCCGGGCCCAGCACCGCCATCTGCAAGGCTGGCACGGCCTGGCCATCGCAGGTCAGCGCGCCCTGCACACCATAGATCGCCATCTCCGGCGCCAGCGCGGGCAGCCCGATGCGGCCGCCAGCCGGAAGCTGCACGTCCAGGTAAAGCGTGGGCATGAGCGTGTGCACCGGGGAACGCAGGCCGTAAGCCTCGCCCACCAGCACGCGCACCGTCGCATCATCGACCCGCCCTTCGGGAATGACTGCTGCCGGCGTGTGCTCGAACGAAGGCTCGGCCTCCTCATGTTCGCTCGGCAGCGCCACCCAGAGCTGCAGGCCATGGTTGGTGTAGGTGCTGCTGCGCAACGACTCGGGGCGGCGCTCGGAGTGCACGATGCCACGCCCGGCCGTCATCCAGTTGATGGCACCCGGCTCGATCAGCTGAGAGGAACCCAGGCTGTCGCGGTGCATCATGGCGCCCTCGAACAGGTAGGTCACCGTGGCCAGGCCGATGTGCGGATGAGGCCGCACATCGTGCTCGGCCTCGGGGGTTTCGAGCGCGGGACCGAAATGGTCGAAAAAGATGAAGGGCCCGACCGAACGCTGCACCGCTGCGGGCAACAGACGCCGCACCACGAAACCGCCCCCCAAGTCCTTGGGGTGGCCGGTGAGGATGTGTTGTGGTGTGGTCATCAGGCCCTCCTGGGCCTCAATGTATCAGCCGCGGATCTTGGCGGTGACGGCAGCCACGCGCTGGCCGAACTGCTTGGCGGTTTCCAGGTCGCCCGGCAGCATCTCGGCCACGGAGGCGTCCGACGGTGTGGCGGCCATGGCGCCGGCCGAGGAGCCCACGTAGTTCAGGTCATTGCGCTGCGAAGCCTTGGCGTTGCTGGGCATCATGCCGGTGCCGACCCAGATGCCGCCATGCTGCATGGCCAGGGTGATCAGGTAATGCAGGGTGGAGTGCTTGTCACCGTTCATGGTGGCACTGTTGGTGAAGCCGGCCATGACCTTGTCTTTCCAGGCCTGGCTGAACCACTGCTTGCTGGAAGCGTCGGCGAACTTCTTGAACTGCCAGCTCACGGAACCCATGTAAGTCGGGCTGCCCATGATGATGGCGTCCGCGGCGGCCAGCGTGTCCCAGCCACCCTCGGGCAGGTTGCCCTCGGCGTCGATGGCGACCAGCTGCGCGTTCGCGCCCTCGGCCACGGCTTGCGCCATGCGCTGGGTGTGACCGTAACCCGAATGAAAAACAACAGCGACTTTTGCCATGAGATAACTCCTGTGAAGAAAGATGAAAGGAAAAAAATCAGTCGGCCAAATCGAAGACCAGCACTTCGGCGTCCTTGCCTGCCTTGAGCTCGATGCGGCTTTCGCCGGCCAGCAGGGCAGCATCGCCACCGGCAAGCCGTTGGCCATTGACGTCGAGTTCGCCGCGCACCAGGTGCACATAACTCTTGCGTGCCGGGTCCAGGGCCAGCGTGGCGCTTTCGCTGCCGTCAAACAGGCCGGCGTACAGGCGCGCATCGGCATGCACCGTCACCGAGCCCTGCGCCCCGTCAGGCGAGGCCACCAGGCGCAGTGTCCCGCGCTTCTCGGGCGTGGCAAAGGTTTTCTGCTCGTAGCTGGCCGGGATGCCACGCACATTGGGCTCGATCCAGATCTGGAAGAAGTGCGTGGTGTCCTGCGGCGCGTGGTTGTACTCACTGTGCATCACACCGTTGCCGGCGCTCATGCGCTGCACGTCGCCCGGCGGAATGGCGCGGCCGTTGCCCATATTGTCCTTGTGCGCGAGTTCGCCGGACAGCACGTAGCTGATGATCTCCATGTCACGGTGACCGTGCGTGCCGAAACCGGTGCCCGGCGCAATGCGGTCCTCGTTGATCACGCGCAGATTGCCCCAGCCCATGTGCTGCGGGTCGTAATAACCGGCAAAGGAAAAGCTGTGGAAGGACTTGAGCCAGCCGTGATCGGCGTAGCCGCGGTCCTGCGATTTGCGTACGGTCAACATGGTGGGCTCCTTCCAAGGTTCAGCAGGACAAGCCTGCGATGGCATGAACTTTAGGCGTGATCCCGGGGTTTGCGGTCCATGCGCTTTGATGGCATCATTCAAATAAACTGAACTTGAAGCAATCCACCATGCAAACCGCCCGCGATGTGCTGACCCCCGACGCCCTGGCCATGCTGCAGGCCATCGACGAGGCCGGCAGCTTTGCCGCTGCCGCGCGCGCCCTGGGCGTGGTGCCCAGCGCCCTGACCTACCGGGTGCGCCAGATCGAGGACGCGCTGGACGTGCTGCTTTACGACCGCAGTTCGCGCCAGGCCAAACTCACCGCCGCCGGCGCCGAGTTGCTGCGCGAAGGGCAGCGCCTGCTGGCGGAAATCGACGCCGTCGCCAACCGCGTCCAGCGTGTGGCCACGGGCTGGGAATCGCAGTTCACGGTGGCGCTGGACGGCATCATCCAGCGCAACACGGTGATGGAGCTGTGCGAGAGCTTCTTCGCCTTGGGCGCACCGACCCGCCTGAAACTGCGCGAGGAAACCCTCTCGGGCACGCTGGAAGCGCTGACCGCCGGCCAGGCCGACCTGGCCATCGGCGTGGCCCTGGAGCCGACCACCAGCGCCGGTGTGCACGGCAAGCCCCTGGGGCCGGTCAGCTTCGTCTACGCAGTGGCGCCACACCACCCGCTGGCGGCCGCGGCCGAACCCCTGACCGATGAGATGCTGCTGCGCCATCGCGCCGTGGCGGTGGCCGACTCCGTGCAGCGCGGCAGCGGCCTGACCATCGGCCTGCTGGCCGGGCAGGACGTCTTCACCGTGGCCAGCATGCCGGCCAAGCTCGACGCCCAGTTGCGCGGCCTGGGCGGCGGCTTCGTGCCCGAGTGCCTGGCGCGGCCGCACATCGAGGCCGGCCACCTGGTGGTCAAGAAAACCGAACGGCCGCCACGGGTGGTGCGCGTGAGCTACGCCTGGCGCGGCGGCACCGAGCACCAGCAGGGCCGCGCCCTGCAGTGGTGGCTGCAGCAGCTCGAAAGTCCGGCCACGCGACGGGCGCTGCTGGGGCCGGTCCACGCCAGTTTCTGAAGCCCGGGGGGCACCGACCGCCGCTCCGGTACAGTGGAAGCGAAGCTGCAACTGAAATATCGACAAGAACGGAGACTGCCGACATGAAAAAACCCGCGCAACATTACGCCGTCATCGGCGCCGGCATGGCCGGCGTGGCCTGCGCCCGCACCCTGGCGCAGGCCGGCCATCAGGTCACGCTGTTCGAGAAAAGCCGCGGCGCCGGCGGCCGCATGTCCACACGCGAAACCGAGTTCGGCACCTTCGACCACGGTACCCAGTACTTCACCGTGCGCAATCCCCTGTTCGCCCGCGCCCTGGAGACCGTGCCCGGCCTGTGCCGGCCCTGGAGCGCCAATGCCGTGCGCGTGCTCGACCCACTGGGCCGGGTGGTGGCCGCGCCGCTGCCCACCCGCGAATCGCACTGGGTGGCCACCCCCGGCATGAACGCGCTGGTCAAGCGCTGGGCCGAACCGCTGCTGGCCGCGGGTTCAGTCGAGCTGCAAACCCGGGTCGTCAAGATCGAACGCGATGCGCTGAACGAGCGCCGCTGGCAACTGCACACCGAGGGTGCGGACGACAGCCGCCACGTGCACTCCGGTTTTGATGGCGTGCTGCTGGCCATGCCCAGCGTGCAGGCGCATGAACTGCTGCGCAATTCCAAACAGGCGCCGGCCCTGGCCGAGCGCATTGCCGAAGTGCGGGTCGCACCCTGCTGGACGTTGATGGCGGCCTTTCCGCAGGCCATGCAACCGGGCCTCTCGGCGCTCGGGCCGCAGTGGAATGCGGCGCGCAGCACGCACCACCGCATCGCCTGGCTGGCACGCGAGTCGAGCAAGCCGCAGCGCGGCCCGATCGAACGCTGGACCATGCAGGCCAGCGCGGCTTGGTCGCAGGAACACCTCAACGACGATGCCGAGCGGGTCAAGGCCAAGCTGCTCAAGGCCTTCGCCGAAGTCACGGGCATCCGCGCCGAGCCCAGCTACGCCACCGTGCACCGCTGGCACTACGCGCAGACCCTCCAGCCCCTGGACCAGAGCCACCTCTGGGACCCGGCCTCGCGCATCGGCGCCTGCGGCGACTGGTGCATGGGCCACCGCGTCGAAGACGCCTTCATCTCCGGGCTGGAGCTGGCACTCAAGGTGGCATGAAGGGCTACGTCGGCAGGTTTGCACCCTCACCGACCGGCCCCCTGCACGCCGGCTCGCTGGTGGCGGCCCTGGCCAGCTGGCTCGATGCCCGCGCCCATGGCGGGCGCTGGCTGCTGCGCATCGAGGATGTCGATGTGCCACGCTGTGTCCCCGGCGCCGACCGCTTGATCCTGCAACAACTGGCCGACTGCGGCCTGCTGCCGGACGAAGCCCCGCTCTACCAGTCGCAGCGCACAGCGCTCTACCAGCAGGCGCTGGACGATCTGGTGGCGCGCGGCCTGGCCTACCCCTGCGCCTGCTCGCGCCGCGACATCGAGGCCGCGCTGCAGCGCTTGGGGCGCAGCAAACCGCGCCATGGCGAACTGGTCTACCCCGGCACCTGCCGTGACGGGTTGCACGGCCAGGCGCCGCGCGCCTGGCGCCTGCGCGTGGACGTCGGCCGCGTGGCCTGGCACGATCGCCGCCTGGACCCGCAATCGCAGGATGTCGAGCAGGAGGTCGGCGACTTCGTGCTGAAACGCGCCGACGGCTGGTTCGCCTACCAGCTGGCCGTGGTGGTGGACGACGGCATCCAGGGCATCACCCACATCGTGCGGGGCGAGGACCTGGCCGACAACACGGCGCGCCAGCTCCTGCTGCAGCGCGCATTGAAGCTGCCCACCCCCGCCTACCTGCACACACCGCTGGTGCTCGGCGCCAATGGCGAGAAACTCAGCAAGCAGAACGGCGCGCTGGCCCTGGACACACGTGAACCCTTGGCCGCCCTCAAGGCTGCGGCGGCCGTGCTGGGCCTGCATGTCTCGGGCACAAGCGTCGGCGACTGGCTGGCTGCGGCCACCGCGCAATGGGCCGCCGCCTGGGGGCAGGCCGCTAAAATCCGGGGGTGACCGATACCCCCAAGCCCCCCGAACAGGACGCCGCAGCGTCTGCCCCGCCCAAAGACCGGCGCCGTCTGCCGCCGCCCGGCGTTGTTTTCCCCAAGACCATCAAGAGTTTCGTCAAGCGCGCTGGCCGCACCACGACTGGCCAGGCCAAGGCCTTCGAGCTCTATGGCCCGCGTTTTGTGCTGCCCTACAGCACTGCGCCGCTGGACCGCGTGGCCGTCTTCGGCGCCGAAGCCGCGCAGCGCCCGCTGATCCTGGAGATCGGCTTCGGTATGGGTGACGCCACCGCGCACATCGCGGACCTGATGCACGAGACCAACTTCCTCGGCTGCGAGGTGCACGAACCCGGCGTGGGCGCCCTGCTCAAGCACATCGGCGAACGCAACCTCAGCAACCTCCGCATCCTGCAGCACGACGCGGTCGAGGTGCTGGACCACATGCTGCCCGAGCAGAGCCTGGACGGCGTGCACATCTTTTTCCCCGACCCCTGGCACAAGACCAAGCACCACAAGCGCCGCCTGCTGCAGGCCCCTCTGGTCGCCAAGCTGGCTGCGCGCCTGAAACCCGGCGGCTACCTGCACTGCGCCACCGACTGGGAACCCTATGCCCAGCAGATGCTGGCCGTGCTGGGCGCCGAGCCGCTGCTGAAGAACACGGCCGAAGGCTACGCGCCCAAGCCCGACTATCGCCCGCTGACCAAGTTCGAGAAGCGCGGCCTGCGCCTGGGCCATGGCGTCTGGGACCTGGTCTACACCCGCATCTGATTCCCCATGAGCCGCCCGCCGCATCGCAGCAAGCCGCCGATGCGCGACGGCGTCAGCGCCAGCTGCGTGGCCTTGCCCCACGGCCCCTGGCAGCGTCTGCTCGACTTCCTGGTCGAACGCCTGCCGGCTGTGAGTGCCCAGCAATGGCAGGAGCGCATGGCGCAGGGTGATGTGCTCGATGAAGCAGGCGCCGCCTTGCCACCGGACGCACCGCATCGCGGCGGCACCCGCGTCTACTACTACCGCGCGCTCGCAACCGAGACCATCATCCCCTTCGAGGAAGATGTGCTCTACCAGGACGCCCACCTGCTGGTGGCCGACAAGCCGCATTTCCTGCCGGTCACACCCACCGGTCGTTTCGTGCAGCAGACCCTGCTGGTGCGCCTCAAGCGCCGCATCGGCATCGAGGACCTGAGCCCCATCCACCGCATCGACCGCGAAACCGCAGGCCTGGTGCTGTTCAGCCTGCGGCCGCAGGACCGCGGCGCCTACCAGGCCCTGTTCCGCGAGCAGGTGGTGGACAAGGACTACGAGGCCATCGCCCCGCTGCGCCCCGATCTGCCGCTGCCGGCCCTACACCGCAGCCGCATCGAACCCGATGAGCGCTTCTTCCGCCAGCGCGAGGTGCCGGGCGAGCCCAACAGCGAGACGCAGATCGAGCTGCTGGAGGCCCGCGGTGCCCTAGCACGCTACCGCCTGCGCCCACGCAGCGGCAAGACGCACCAGTTGCGCGTGCACATGGACGCGCTGGGCCGCCCCATCGTGGGCGACCTTTTTTACCCTGAGGTCGTGCATGGCCCGGGCCCCACGCAGGAAGACTGGCGCCAGCCCCTGCAGCTGCTGGCCCGTGGCATCCGCTTCACCGACCCCGTCACCGGCATGCTGCGCCAGTTCGAAAGCCGGCGCCAGTTGCAGTGGCCCCCGGATGCATGATGTAGCGACACTTACACCTCGGCGTCCCGGCCTGCTGCGATACTTGGCAGGCACACTCACTCCTTCCCTCCAGAGCCCATGAAAAAGCAACTCGCCCTCCTCGCCCTCACCCTGGCCTGCCTGCCCAGCAGCCAGGCCGGTGATCTCTCGAACCTGGCGGCGCTCAATGCCGCCGAATTCCGCGCTGTCTCCGAAGACCTGGGCGCAGCCCTGAGCTACAAACCCATCTTGCCCACCGAGGGCCAGGGCCTCACCGGCTTCGACCTGGGTGTGGCCGTGAGCAGCAGCGACATGTCGCACAGCAGCGGCGCCCTGCGCAAGGCCGGCGCCAACCTCACCTCGAACTCTCTGCAGACCGTGCGCCTGCATGCACACAAGGGCCTGCCCCTGGGTTTTGACATCGGCGGTTTTGTTGCCAGCGTGCCGGGACTGGACGCCTCGCTCAGCGGCGCCGAACTGCGCTACGCCCTGCTGGGCGGCAACCTCGCGCTGCCGGCCGTGGGTGTGCGCGGCGCCTACACGCGCCTGAGCAGCGTCGAACAACTCGCGCTGAGCACCCGCAGCTTGGACATCTCGGTCTCCAAGGGTTTTGCCATGCTCACCCCCTATGCGGGTGTCGGCCGCGTCTGGGTGGACAGCGAAGCGCGTGTCGGCAGCCTGGGCAACCTCAACCCGAGCCTGGGCAAGGTCTACGCGGGCGCCAACCTGACCCTGGGCCTGATGAACCTCGCCTTCGAAGTGGACAAGACCGGCAAAGCCACCACCTGGGGTCTCAAGCTCGGCCTGCGCTGGTGATCGCCCGGCGCCATGGGGCCATCATTTTTTCCGATGGCCGCTAAGTAAAAACCAGCGGCTGCGCAGCAGCCTCTCTCCCTATACTGCAGCAACACTCAGTCCCGCCCCACCGGCGGGCCTTGTCCATCCGAGGAGACCCCATGAAACTCAAGACGCTTGCCCTGACCCTGGGCACCCTGCTGGCCGCCGCGCCGGCCCTGGCCCAGAACTACCCGAGCAAGCCCATCACCATGGTGGTGGGTTTTGCCGCCGGCGGCGCCACCGACGCCGTGGCCCGCATCATCGCCAAGCACCTGGGCGATGAGCTCAAGCAGAACGTGATCGTGGAAAACAAGGCCGGTGCCGGCGGCAACATCGCCACCGACTACGTGGCCCGCGCCGAGGCCGACGGCCACACCCTGCTGCTGGGCAGCGTGGGTTCGCTGACTGTGGCGCCGCACATGCAGGCCAAGCTGAGCTACAAGCCGCTGCAGGACTTCGCCCCCGTCACCATGGCCGTGGTGTTCTCCAACGTGCTGGTGGTCAAGCCCGACCTGCCGGTGAAGAACCTGGCCGATTACATCAAGATGGCCAAGGCCAAGCCGGGCACCGTCACCTACGCCTCCTCCGGCGTAGGTGGTGCCGGGCATCTGGCCGGCGAGCTGCTGGAGCAGAGCGCCGATGTGGACATGACCCACGTGGCCTACAAGGGCGGCGGCCCGGCCATGCTGGGCATGCTCGGCGGCGAGGTGGACTCCTTCTTCGGCACCCCGCCCTCGGTCGGCGCGCACGTCAAGAGCGGCAAGGTCCGCGCCATCGCCACCACCGGCGCCAAGCGCGACCCGCTCATGCCCGACGTGCCCACCGTGGCCGAGCAGGGCTACCCGGGCTTCGACACGCTCAACTGGTACGCCTACGTCGTGCCGGCCAAGACGCCGCAACCCATCGTCACCAAGCTGAACCAGGTGCTGGTCAAGATCCTGAAGGACCCGGTCGTGGCCAAGGAACTGGAGTCCAAGGGCCTCTCGCCCAGCCCCAGCACGCCGGCCGAACTGGCCGCCTACATGAAGCGCGAGTACGACATCTGGGAACGCGTGGTCAAGAAGGCCGGCATCAAGCCTGAATGATCCACTGAGGGCGGGCAACGCAACCGCCCGATATCCCACTGACAAGCCCGGGCCGCCCGGGCTTGTTGCTTTGCGCTTTGCAAGTTGCCAGGAAGGGCGGACAGATCGACACACCGAATTCCGGGTAATTTTCCGCAACTCCCGCAGTATCCCTCACCGCTGCGAGGGTAGCCGTCCTAGCATGAATCCATGCTCCCCGCGCGGACCGAGTCCACCTCTCTGCTGGATCTCCAGGATGACCAGGTCCTGATCCGCTTTTTCTGGCTGGCCTCCTCCATTTTCACGGCGATCGGCGGCGCCCACCTGGTCTCCCATCTGCAAACCACACCGCGTCCGCTCTGGCGTATCGCCATGAGCATCGCCCTGATCGTGATGGGCCTGGTCGCGGGCGTGCTGCTGCTGAGAAGGCAACACATCACCGCCTTCAAGCTGATGATCTGGGGCGGCTGGGCCATCATCACCTCGGTCACGGTGGTCAGCGGGGGCATCTATTCGCCCAACCTCATGATCTATCCGCTGCTCATCATCGCCGGCGGCTGGCTGCTGGGCGTCCAGACCGGTCTGAGGCTGGCTGTGCTGAGTGCCCTGGCCATCGTGTGTCTGGCCATCGCCCAGGTGACCGATCGCTTGCCCCCCACGCAAGCCGCACCCGTTTCGGTCGCAGCCACAACCGCCGTCGCGATGATCATCGCTGCGGCCCTGTGCACGGTCTTTTTTGCCAAGAGCTACGTGCTCCGCTTCAATGAC
>LNFM01007212.1_pt1 | contig 17589 bp, 5 predicted proteins | sample 596031 | NCBI WGS metagenome assembly LNFM01 (sample SAMN04254537, study PRJNA301005) | activated carbon metagenome | isolation source: dual media filters at the Ann Arbor, Michigan drinking water treatment plant | place: USA: Ann Arbor | reverse complement strand
ACAGTCAAGCCTCGTCGCCGCCCTCAGCCGATGAACACGTAATCCAGCCCGGCCACCGTGCCATAGAGCGGCACGGGCAGCTGCGCCTGGGCCAGCCCCGCGAAGGTGACCGAGGTGTCGATGGCGCCATTGCCGTCGAGGTCGCAATGCAGCGTGGCGCCCTTGAAGCCCACCGCCCCGTCATTGGAGACCCAGAGCAAGACGCTACTGCCCGGCTGGTAGCCCCAGATCGTCACCGTCTCACCGGGCGAGAAATCGGTGATTGTGGACCAACTGATGGTCGTGGCGGCGGCGCGTCCCTCGATGAAGAACCGGTCCAGCCCCGGGCCGCCGGTGAGGAAGCTGGAGCCCGTCCCGCCATCGATCACATCATCGCCGGCACCGCCATCGATCGCGTCGTCACCCGCGCCGCCATTGAGGAAATCAGCGCTGTCGGTGCCCAGCACCACGTCAGTGCCAGGCCCGGCCAGCAACTGGTTCACCAGCCCGGCGACCGGGCCGGTGTAGGGATCGGGCAGCACAAAGGTGCCCATGCCACCGCCGGCGCTGAGAAAGACCAGCCCGGTGCTGCTGGCCTGCAACGAAGCCAGGCTAACCGCCGTCGCATTGCCCCATTGGAAATTCTCGACATTGACGAACCGGTCCACGCCATCGGCGCCGCTGGTCATCACCACATTGTCGCGAAGGCCGATGCGATAGTCGCCCTGGGTGCCCGAAAGCCGCGCCAGGTCGGTGCCCGCGCCGCCATCGACGGTGTCGTTGCCGGCTCCACCATTGAGCGTGTCACTGCCGGCATTGCCGAAGAGTCGGTCATTCTGGCCATGGCCGTTCATCACGTCATCGCCGGCCGAGCCGCGCAGCAGATCCGCCAGGCTGGTGCCGCGATAGACACCGGCGGCGGAGGCCGGGCTGAAATAGACGTAGCTCAGGCCCGCGGAGTTGCCGCCCGGGAAGCCATAGGCGCCGATCACCAGATCGGCGAAGCCATCGCCATTCACATCCCCGGCCGAGGCCACGGAATAGCCCGTGCTGTCGCCCGCCAACACACCATCCAGCCGGAAGCCCAGGCTGCCCTCCACCGCCCCGAGGCTCAGGCTGGAGGCGAAGCCGCCCGATTTGCCGAACACCACATAGCTCGCGCCGGCATCCCCGCCACTCGCATCGGCGTAAGGTGCTCCGATGATGATGTCGGCAAAGCCATCGCCATTCACATCCCCCGCCGAGGCCACCGAAAGGCCGGCCTGGTCGCCATCGGTGAAACCATCCAGCCGGAAGCCGTTGCTGCCATCCAGCGCGGCCAGGTTCAGGTTGGAGCCGAAGCCGCTGGCCTTGCCGAACACCACATAGCCGGCCCCCGCATCGGCGCCATTCGGCGCGCCATAGGCGCCGATGATGATGTCGCCGAAGCCATCGCCATTCACATCGCCGGCCGAGGCTACCGAATAGCCGCTGAAATCACTGGCTGAGACGCCCGCCAGCCGGAACCCATCGCCGCCATTGAGCGCCGCGAGGTCGAGGCTGGAGGCGAAGCCGCCGGAGGCGCCGAACACCACATAGCTCGCGCCGGAATCATTGCCGTTCGGGTCGGCGAAATAGGCGCCGATGATGAGGTCGGCAAAGCCATCGCCATTCACATCGCCGGCCGAGGCCACGGCAATGCCGCTCTGGTCGCCGGCCGAGACGCCGTTCAGCCGGAAGCCATTGCTGCCGCTGAGCGTGTCGAGGTTCACGCTGGAGGCGAAGCCGCCCGATGCGCCGAACACCACATAGCTCGCGCCCGCGGCACCGCCATTCGGCGCGCCATAGGCGCCGATGATGAGGTCGCCGAAGCCGTCGCCATTCACATCCCCGGCCGAGGCCGCCGAATAGCCGCTCTGGTCCCCGCCCGATACGCCGGCCAGGCGGAAGCCATTGCCGCCGTCGAGCGTGGCCAGGCTCAGGCTGGAGGCGAAGCCGCCCGAGGCGCCGAACACCACATAGCTCGCCCCCGAGGAGGTGCCGTTCGGGTCGGCCTCCCAGGCGCCGATGATGAGATCGCCGAAGCCATCGCCATTCACGTCGCCGGCTGAGGCCACCGAGGTGCCACTCTGATCGCCGGCGGAGGCGCCATCCAGCCGGAAGCCATCGCTGCCAATGAGCGTGGCGAGGTTCAGGCTGGACCCGAAGCCGGAGGCCTTGCCGAACACGACATAGCTCGCGCCCGCCCCACCGCCATTGGGCGCGCCATAGGCGCCGATGATGATGTCGGCAAAGCCATCGCCGTTCACGTCACCGGCCGAGGCCACGGAATAGCCGGCCCAGTCACCCGCCGACACGCCATCGAGGCGGAAGCCGTTGCTGCCATTCAGGCTGGAAAGGTTGATGCCGGGCAAGCCCACCGGGGCGCCCAGGATGCTGTTCGTGCCCAGCGTCCAGTCGGTCACGGTGACGGTCTCGCCGGTGCCGGTTTTGCTGAAGGTCCGGGTCGCGCCGCTGTCGGTGAAACTCCAGTCGGTGCTGTAGTTCTGCAGGTCGATCACGTTCGCGCCGGTGCCCAGCGTCACCACATCGCTGCCGCCGCCGGTGGTCCAGCGCACCAGATCATCGCCCGCGCCGCCGTTCAGCGTGTCGTTGCCGGCGCCACCATCGAGGGTGTCGTTGCCGTTGCCGCCGGCAATGGCGTCATTGCCGGCGCCACCCTGGATGATATTGGCACCGTCACCACCGGTCAGTCTGTCATTGCCCGCGCCACCGATCAGGTTCTCGATTGTGCCCGCATTGGCCTGGGTGAGGCTGTTGGTGATTAGGAACTGGATGGTGCCGAGAGCCAGGCTAAAGGTAATCCCGGCGGCGAAATCGGTGCCGGCGTCGAAGCGCAGCCAGTCGTTTCCGGCGCCGCCATCGGTGATGTCCTGGCCCAGGCCGGCGTAGATGACGTCGTCCCCATTGCCGCCCTGCACGCTGTCATTGCCCGCGCCCCCCGAGAGAGTGTCGTTGCCGTCGCCGCCTGCCAGAGTGTCATTGCCGGCCGCCCCCTGGATGTCGTTGGCGCCGGCATCGCCGGTCAGCGAATCGGCCAGGTTGCCGCCGAGCAGGTTCTCGACGTCGCCGATGATGGTGATGGTGCTGGATCCTGTGGCCGCCTGCGGCGTCAGCGTCAGGAGGCTGAAGACGATGGCCGCGCCGAGCCTGCTGAAGTCCAGCGTGTCGATGCCGACACCGGCCTGGACGATGTCCGAGCCGCCGCTGGCGTAGAGCCGGTCATCGCCCTCGCCGCCCAACAGGCTGTCATTGCCGGCGCCGCCATCGAGGCTGTCATTGCCCGCGGCGCCCTCCAGGGTGTCGTGCCCCAGGCCCCCGGCGATGGCGTTGCCTGCGCCATCGCCGGTCAGGCTGTCGGCGCCTGAGCCACCTGTCAGGTCGCGGAAATTGGCCAGGGTGTCGATACCCGCGCCGGTGTCAGCCGGGCCAGTGACGGACAGGTCCACCGTGACGCTCACGGTGACGCTGGCGAAACTGAGGGCGTTGATGCCGGCGCCGCCGTCCAGCGTGTCCTGGCCCAGGCCGCCATCGACGGTGTCGTCCCCGGCCATGCCATGGATGAGGTTCGCGTCGGCGTTGCCGGTCAGGGCATCATTGCCGTCACCGCCAAGCAGGTTCTCGATGCTGAGCAAGGTGTCGTTGCCCCCGGCGCCTGTGGTCTGCGCCGTGGTCAGGGACAAGTTGACCGTGATGGCGCCGGCGATGCCGGCAAAAGTCAGGGTGTCGCGGCCGCCCCCCCCATCGATGCGGTTGTTCCCCGCATCGCCCGACAAGGTGTCGTCGAAGCCGGAGCCGGTGAGGTTCTCGATGGAGACGAGACTGTCGATGCCGGCGCCCCCGGTATCCTGCGGCGCGCCCAGCGCCAGGCTGACGGTCACGGCGCCCGTGGCGGAGGCGTAGCTCGCGGTGTCGCTGCCTTCGCCGCCATCGAGGCTGTCGTCGCCGGCGCCGCCATCGAGGGTGTCGTTGCCGAAGCCACCGCTGAGGCTGTCCGCGCCGCCGCCACCCTGCAGCAGGTTGACCGCATTGCTGCCGAGGAGCGTGTCGTCGAAGCCCGAGCCGGCGACGCCTTCTAGATTGTGCAAAGTGTCGACGCCGACGTTGCCGCCGCCGGTAACCTCCAGGAGGGCCAGGTCGACCGAGACCGAGGCGCTGGCACCGGCGTAGCTGACGACATCGAGGCCCTCGCCGCCATCAATCGTGTCGTCGCCCTCGCCGCCCTCCAGCGTGTCGTTGCCGGCCAGGCCGGAGATCATGTTGGCGCCGGCATTGCCGGTCAGGCGGTCATCGAAGGCGCTGCCGGTCAGGTTCTCGAAGCCGCTGATGACGTCGGTCCCCGCGCCGCCGGTCTGCTGCGGGCCGGCAATCGCCAGGCTGATGCTGACGCCCGCCCCCGCGCCCGCATAGGTGAGCGTATCGTTGCCCTCGCCTGCCTGCAACGTATCGTCGCCACCGGCGCCTTCGATGACCTCGTCTCCGGCGCTGCCGATGAGACGGTCGTCGAAGGCTGAGCCCAGGATGTTCTCGATGCTGTCCAGCAGGTCATTGCCGCCGCCGCCAGTGAGCTGGAAACCCCCCTGGCCCAAGGTGACGGTGACGGCCGCCGTCGCATCAGCGTAACTGGCGGTGTCGTATCCGGCGCCGCCATAGAGATAGTTGGTGCCGTTGCCGCCCTGCAAAGTGTCGTTGCCGTCACCGCCGGTCAGGGTGTCGTTGCCATCGCCGCCGATCAGCAGGTTGGCGTTCGCGTCGCCGGTCAGGCTGTCGTCGAAGGCCGAGCCGCGCAGGCCCTCGATGCGGATCAGGGTATCGCGGCCACCGCCGCCGGTGTCCTGCGCGCCCACGATGGTGAGATCTATGGTGACGCCGGCCGTGGCGGCGGCGTAGCTGGCGACGTCCCGGCCGCCGCTGAAATCGCCGACCAGGCTGATCGCGCCGGGGCCGCTCTGGAACGGATCGATGAAGATGTCACCGACATTGCCGCCGTCGATGACGTTGTCACCCGCGGTGCCTTCCAGCGTGTCGTCATAGGCCGAGCCGGTGACGTTCTCGAAGTTCAGCACCGTGTCGGTCCCGGCGCCGGTGACCTGCGGCCCGGTCAGCGCCATGCTGACGGCGACCCCGTTGCGGGCGCGGGCGAAGCTGAGCGTGTCCTGGCCAGCGCCTCCATCGAGGATGTCGTTGCCCATGCCGCCATCGATGGTGTTGTCGCCGGCGGTGCCGAGGATGCTGTCGTCGAAATTGCCGCCCAGGGCGCTTTCCATGTCGATCAGCGTCACGAAATAGCCGGCATAGGCGAGCAGCGAGGCGCCGTAATACTGCTGCGCGTCGGTGGCGCCGAGGTCGAGGGTGATGCCACGATAGGCGTCGTAGAAGCTTGCCGTGTCGTTGCCCGCGCCGCCATTGATGGTGTCGACGCCCAGCCGGGGCGCCAGCACGTCGTCACCCAGGCCACCTTGCAGCAGGTTGTTGCCGTTGCCCCCCATCAGGGTGTCGTTGAAATCGGTGCCGACCGCGTTCTCCATCTCCCGCGTGATCAGGTCGATGGCGGGGGTGACGAAACTGCGCAGCGTTCCGAAGGCGCCCAGGCCGACCTGGGCGGTGTTGAAGTTATACGAGAATGCGTTGAGCTGAAGCTCGACCGCCGAGCCATAGCCGGCCAGGGTGAGCGTGTCGGCGCCTGCACCGCCGGCCAGCGTGTCTCTCCCCAGGCTGGCCAGGAACAGGTCGTTTCCTGCGCCCCCCTCGATGTTGTTGGCGCCGGCATTGCCGACCAGCGTGTCGTCGAATTCGCTGCCGGTCAGGTTCTCGAAGCCGGAGATGACGTCGTTGCCGGCGCCGCCGGTGATCTGCAGCGTGAGCGTGAGGTCGATCGTGACGCCAGCCGCGGCGCTGGCGTAGCTGAGTCGGTCGAACTGAATGAAGTTGGCCGGCCCGTCCGCGCCGCCATCGAGGGTGTCGTCGCCTGCCCCGCCATCCAGCGTGTCGGAGCCGTCGCCGCCCTGCAGCCAGTTCTCCGCCGAATCGCCGATGAGCCAGTCCCGGCCGGCCGAGCCGATAACGTTCTCGACGTTACGCACCACGTCGACGTTGCTGAAGTTGGACAGGACCGGGGCGCCGCGGAGGTCGAGCGTGGCGAAGTCACTGCTGCTGGAGGCGTAGCTGAGGGTATCGATCCCTTCGCCACCGTCGATGGTGTCGATGCCGCTGCCGCCATCCAGCAGGTCGGCGCCGTTGCCACCATTGATCACGTCCACGCCCGCAGTGCCGGTCAGGGTGTCATCGAAGGCGCTGCCGGTGATGCCTTCGATGCCGCTGAGCGTCTTGAACCCCAGATTGCCGGCGGATTGGGCGATGGCTAGGGCGAGGCTGATGTTGAGCGCCGTGGTCGACCCGGCAAAGCTGATGGAGTCGAGGCCATCGCCACCGTTCAGCGTGTCGTTGCCGAGGCCGCCATCGAGGATGTCGTCGCCGGTCTCACCGCGCAGGACATTGTCGCCGTCATTGCCGGCCAAGGTATCGCCATAGCCGCTGCCGATCAGGTTCTCGATGCTGATCAGCGTGTCGAGGCCGGTGGGCCGGGTGAGATCGGGGGTGCTGACATTGTTGACAAAGACGGCCGCGTTGTTGCCGGTGTCCTGCGGGCCGACAATGGCCAGGCTGACCCGGACCGGGCCGCGCAGGTTGCCCAGCTCGCGATAGGTCACGGTGTCGATGCCGTCGCCGCCATTCAGCTGGTCATGGCCGTAGCCGCCATCCAGCACATCGTTGCCGTCGCCACCCAACAGTGTGTCGTTGCCCTCCTCGCCGTTCAACCCGTCATTGCCCAACCCGCCCGTGAGCAGGTTATCGGACCCGTTGCCGGCGATGTTGTCGTCGAAGGCGGTGCCGACCGCGTTCTCCAGGTTGAGCAGAAAATGGTTGCCGGAGGCGGACCCCTGGCCACCGGACTGCTGCCCATTGAAGACAGCGAGTTGCAGCAGCACCCGGGACGGGGCGGCGGAATAATCCACCGTATCGACACCTGCGCCGCCATCGACGGTGTCGGACCCGCTGCCGATCAGCAACCAGTCATCGCCGCCGCCGCCCTGCACAAGATCGATGCCGGCGCCGCCGTCCATGGTGTCGTTGCCGGCGCCGCCGACCAGCGTATCGGCGCCTGTCCCGCCGGTCAGCCGGTCGGCATAGGCGGAGCCGATGAGACCCTCGAAGCCGCTCAGGCTGTCGGTGCCGGCGCCGACCGTATTCTGGGCGCCCGCTACGAGCGAGACGGTGACCCCCGCGGCTGCATTGGCGTAGCTGGCGAAGTCCAGCCCGCCGCCGCCCGCCAGCGAATCGTCCCCGCCGCCGCCCTCGATCGTGTCGTTGCCGGCGCCGCCGGTCAGGGTGTCGTCGAAGCCGGACCCGATCAGCCCCTCGATGGACAACAGCGTATCGGTGCCGTTTACCGTGGTGATGGGGCTGATGCCCAGGGTGACGACGACGCCCGCACTGGCCGAGAGGAAACTCACCAGGTCGATGCCCGCGCCGCCATCCAGCGTGTCGTTGCCCAGGCCGCCATCGAGCGTGTCGTCGCCCAGCCCGCCGACCAGCGATTCCGCACCCTCGCCGCCGGTCAGGGTGTCGTTGCCGTCGCCGCCATCGAGGCTGTTGGTGCCGGCGCCGCCGATCAGCGTGTCGTTGCCCGCGCCACCCAGCAGCGTGTCGCGACCGCCGCCGCCGGTCAGCAGGTCGTCGCCGGCATTGCCGGTGAGGCTGTCATCGGTCCCGGCGCCGGCCAGCGTGTCGCCGAAGCCGGAGCCGAGCAGGCCCTCGATGCCTTGCAGGACGACGCTGCCCAGGCCCGCCGCCTGGGCCGTCGCCAGCGACAAGTCGAGTGCCACGCCCGCCGTCGCGGCGGCGTAGTTGGCGGAGTCCAGGCCAGAGCCGCCGATCAGTGTGTCGTTGCCCCCGCCGCCCGTCAGTGTGTCATTGCCGCCCAGGCCGGAGAGGATGTTGCCGCCGCCATCGCCCGTCAGGCTGTCATTGCCGTTGCCGCCGGTCAGGTTCTCGAAACCGGAGGCGAGCTTCGTGGAGAAGCCGTTGCCATATTGCTGCGCGGTGGCGACGGCGAGGCTGAAGGTGATGGCCCGGCCGGAAGAGGTGAAGGCCAGCGTATCGGTGCCCTCGCCGCCCGATAGGGTCTCGTTGAAGTTGCTGTTGCCCTCGATGACGTCATCGCCGCCCAGGCCGGAAAGCTGGTTCAGCCCGTCGCCACCGAAGAAGAAGTTGGCGTTGCCGTCGCCCGTCAGCGTGTCGTTGCCGTTGCTGCCGATCACGCCCTCGATGCTGATCAGCGTCTCGGCGCCGCCGAAAGCGCCCACGGTGACGTTGATGGCGCCGAAAGTGCCGACGTAGCTGACCGTGTCGAGCCCGGCGCCGCCGTCCAGGTTGTCATTGCCGGCGCCGCCATCAAGCGTGTCGTCGCCGTCGCCGCCCAGCAGCGTGTCGTTGCCGGCACCGCCGGTCAGCAGGTTATTGCCGGAATCGCCGGTGATGCTGTCGTTGGAGCCCGAGCCTACGACGTTCTCGATGCCGGTGACGGTGTCGCTGCCGAGGCCGGCGATCGCCTGCGCGCTGGTGATCGCCAGGCTGAAAGTGACACCGGCGCTGGCCGCGGCGAAGGTGATGCCGTCGGTGCCGGCGCCGCCGTCGATGCTGTCATTGCCGGCGCCGCCTTCCAGCTGGTCATTGCCGTCGCCGGCCAGCAGGGTGTCGTTGCCCGCCCCGCCCAGCAAGGTGTCGTTGCCCGAACCACCGGTCAGCAGGTCGTCATTGCCGTCGCCGGCCAGGCTATCATCGCCGGCGCCGCCATCGATGCTGTCATTGCCAGCGCCGCCCTGGACGGTGTCGTTCTCAGTGCCGCCGCTGATGCTGTCATCGCCGGTGCCGCCCAGGAGGCTGTCATTGCCGGCGCCGCCGGTGAGGATCGTGCCGTCGCTGCCAGACCCATTGAGGGTGTCGTTGCCCTCGCCACCATCGAGCGTGTCGATGCCGCCATTGCCGGTCAGGCTGTCGTCGCCGGCGCCGCCGGAGAGCAGCTGGGCCACGGAATTGCCGGCCAGGGTGTCGTTGAAGCCGCTGCCGATAATGTTCTCGACGCGGTAGATCGAATCGCCGCCGCCGGCGCCGCCCACCAGCACCAGGCCGGTCTGGTTCTGCTGCCCCTGGACCAGGTTGATGCTGACGCCGCCGGTGGCATCGCTATAGATGACGGTGTCGTTGCCGGCGCCGCCGTCGATGGCATCATTGCCGCCACGGCCCTGCAAGACGTCGTCGCCGAGGCCGCTTGTCAGGCTCTCGGCCGCGCTGCCGCCGGTGAGCGTGTCGTTGAAGTTGCTGCCCTCGAGCTGGGTGACGTTGCTGATGGTGTCGAGGCCGGAGCCGCCTGTCTGCTGCGCCGTGGTGATCGCCAGGTCGATCGTGATGGCCGCGGTGGCGCCGGCATAGGTCAGCAGGTTGGTACCAGCGCCGCCATCGATGGTGTCATTGCCGGCGCCGGCGTCCAGGGTATCCTGTCCGCCGCCGCCCGCCAGGCTGTCGTCGCCCGCGCCGCCGGTGAGGATGTCGTTGCCGTCGCCGCCATCGAGGGTGTCGTGGCCGGCGCCGCCGTCGAGCGTATCGTCATTCGCCTCGCCGACCAGGCTGTCCTGCCCCTCGCCGCCCAGCAGTCTATCGTTGCCGCTGCCGCCCAAAAGCGCGTCGTTGCCCGAGCTGCCGTCCAGAACGTCGTCCTGCGCGCCGCCGCTGAGGCTGTCATTGCCAGCGCCGCCCTCGAGGCGGTTCTGGAAGCCATCGCCCGTCAATGTGTCGTCGAACGACGAGCCTGTGAGGTTTGCGATGAGGCTCAGGCTGTCCTGCCCGTCGCCGCCGCTGGCCTGGCCGGTCACCAGCGAGGCGGACACCGCGCCGCCGGCATTGATGTAGCTGGCGGTGCCATTGAAAAAGGTCCCGCCGACGAGCGTGTCGTTCCCGGGGCCGCCTTCGAGCAGGTCGTCGCCGCCATTGCCGTCAAGCCGGTTGGCGCCGGCGTCGCCGATCAGCGTGTCCGCCCCGCTGCCGCCCAGCAAGTTCTCGAAGCCAGAAATGCTGTCGGACCCCAGCCCGCTGGAGGCGGCCTGCGTCGCGGCCCGGAGGTCCACCAGAACGCCGCCACCCGTGATGGCGTAGCTCAGCGTGTCCGTACCGGACCCGCCGGCCAGGACGTCGTTGCCCGGCCCGGCGGCGATGATATCGTCCCCCGCTCCGCCATCGATGCTGTCGTCCCCCTCAATGGCGTCCAGCGTGTCCTGGCCGGCGCCGCCCAGCAGGGTATCCTGTCCGTCGTAGCCCAAGAGGCTGTCATTGCCATCGCCGCCATCGAGCAGGTCGTTGCCGCCGGAGCCATCCAGTATGTCGTTGCCGTCCAGCCCGCGCAGGGTCACGCTCGTGTTGCCGGCGGAGATCGTGTCGTTGAAGTTCGAGCCGAGGATAATCTCGATACTGGTCAGACGGTCGCCGGCATGGCCGGCCGCGTTGAAGATGCCGTTGAACAGATTGCCGCTGACGCCGACCGGGGCGCTGGCGTAGGTCGCCGTGTCGGTCCCGGCGCCGCCGTCGAGCGTATTGTTGCCCTGGCCGCCATCCAGCGTGTCGTCACCGCCATTGCCGACAAGGCTGTCGGCGCTGGTGCCGCCTTGCAGCAGGTTGGCGCCGCCGTCGCCGATGAGCGTGTCGGTGTAAGGGGTACCGATCAGGCTCTCGATGCCGGAGAGCGTGTCGGTGCCGGCGCCGACGGTGTTCTGGCCGGTGGTGACCAGGAGGCTGACCTGCACACCGGCGGTGGCGCCGGCGTAGGAGGCGGTGTCGTTGCCCGCACCGCCGGTAAGCGAGTCGTTGCCAGTCCCACCTTCGAGCGTGTCGTCGCCCGCACCACCATTGAGTTGGTCGTTGCCATTGGTGCCGATGATGACCGGGCCATTGTTGCCGGAAAAACTGAGGTCGGGCCCGCCGTTCAGGCTGTCGTTGCCGTCCAGCCCGTTGATCACGTCATCGCCGGTGGTCCCGATCAGGATGTCGTTGTTGCTGCCGCCGTTAATCGTGGCCATAACGTTCGCTCCGCTCTCCCAAGCTCCGCGCTATTTACCATCTCGCTCAATTATCACGCGTTAGTGAATTTGCAATTGCTAGTAGATTTTGACCAGTGAGGTTGCCCTGTTTCAGCGGAAGGTTTTTGGGCTTGGGCGGAAGTATATCGGCCGAAAACCTTGATGGTGCCTCGCATGTCACCATCCGGTTGGCGGCGGCCTTGGACGAATGGGTCCGGCAGCTTCATCGGGTCCCAGAAGGTGGCATTCATGTTGCCTGCCTTGCGGTGGCTGTTATCGCCACGCCTGCGGTGGTTCGCGCCCAACTCCAGGCACATGTCGCGCAGTCAGGGGCGCTTTCCGTCATCCAGCACCCAGATCCGGAAGCCCGGATAATCCTGCGAGAGGGCGCCCACGATGGTGCGGTAGAGGATCGCCACAGGTGCTGAGGCGCGCGATCTCCTGCCCCGCACGTACCATCTCGCCTGCCTGCGCCTGGATGCGGGTGAGTATGCCAGAGGCGGGCACGCGGGCAGGGCCCTCGAGGTTCAGGGCGAGCAGCCGGTCTTCTCGCTCCGCCTGCTGCCGCAGGGCAGGGATGGGCGCGCGAAGGATTGTAGCACCCGCCGCAAGCACCGCGGCGGCGCACTGACGACGAAAAACCGATCGCGGAGGAACCTAAGATTGCTGCCAAATACCAACGGCATCACGCTCTGACCTCTGCCCAATCGCGCGATGCGATGGTGGTGATGCGTCCTGGTTCTGCGACAAGGGCGTTCCACGCGTCGTAGCAGGCATCGACGATGGCTTCGTAGGTTTCGTAGACGCGGTTGCTCATGTGGTTTCGGCGCAAGAACTGCCAGACGTTTTCCAACGGGTTGAGTTCTGGTGAAGAGGGCGGCAGCAGCAGCAGGCTGATGTTGTCGGGCGGGGGAATCCCTCATGATGAGTCAACGCGTCGCACTGCCGGTTTGATAGATCAAATCTATCGTATGATTGATTTCATGTGTTGGCGTCTATCGATAATCGCCCGCTATTCCTGTTCTCACGGCAGGCCATCCCGGCCCGCCCGAGACACAGGAGCCCGCCATGCGCACCACCCTCACCGCCCTGCTGATCCTGGCCGGCATCGCCGCCGGTGCCCAGGCGATGCCGGCGCCTTCCGGCTATTCCCCCGCCGCCTATGGGCATGACGCGGCCAGCCAGCGCCTGGCGCAGCAATATGCCGCCAACAATGCCACAGCGGCGCAGGCGCGGGTGGCGCTGCGTGGCGCGCGGATCGAGTATGGCCGGCCGCAGCGGCAGACGCGCTGATCAATCGGCCTGCAGGTTCAGCCTGGGCAACAGGGCGGCGAATTTCTCGTGGTCGGCACGCAGCTGGCGGGCGAAGACGGCGGCACCACCGCCCGTCAACTCCAGCCCCTCGCCAAGGCGCCCGGCGAAGCCCGGGCTTTCAAGGGCCACCGCCAGCGCGGCCTCGAGCGCGGCCAGCACCGTGGGCGGCACCCCGCGCGGCGCCAGCAGCCCCAGCCAGGGGTTGGAGAATTCCACCCCCGGCATGGCCTCGGCGGCAGTGGGCAGGTCTGGCAGGGCGGGGTTGCGGCGCGGCCCGTTCCAGAACAGCCCGCGCAGCCGGCCATCGAGCAGCGAGGGCAGGGTGACACTCGCCGCATCCATGCTGAGCTGCACCCGCCCGGCCAGCAGATCGGCCAGCCCCGCGGCGCTGGTGCGGTAGGGCACGTGCTCCAGCGGCGCATCCAGCGCGGCGCGCAGGATCTCCATGTTGAGATGCGGCAGGGTGCCGCTGCCGGCGGAGTAGTAGAACAGCGGCCCGGCGGCGCGGGCATGGGCGGCCAGCCCGGCGAGATCGCGCACGGGCAGGCCGGGGTTCACCACCAGCGCGCCGCGGGTCACTGCCAGCAGGCCGATCGGCGTCAGGTCCACCAGCGGGTCATAGCCGGCGCGGCCCCGGCTGAGATGCGGGGTGATGGCCAGCGCCGCCATGGCGGAGAGCACCAGCGTATGCCCATCCGGCACGGCGCGGGCGGCGGCGGCCACGCCCAGCGCGCCGCCGGCGCCGGGGATATTCTCCACCACCACACGCTGCGGCCAGGCGCGGGAGAGCGCTTCCGCCAGCGCGCGGGCCGCCACATCGGTCACATTGCCGGCGCCATAGGGGACGATCAGGCGCACGGGCCGGCCCGGGAATTCCTGCGCCAGGGCAGGGCTGGCGAGCCCGGCCAGAGCCAGCATACGGCGGGCGATCATGCCACCACCCCCGATGCCCGCAGCCCCGCGATCTCGGCGGGCGGGTAGCCCAGGCTGGCCAGCACCGCCGAGGTATCGGCGCCCAGGCCGGGCGCGACGTGGGTGGGCAGCGGCGCCTGGCCATTGATCCTGAACCCCGCGCCCAGCATGTCCATGCCGTCCACCTCTCCGGAAAAACCGAGCGTCTCGCGATAGGGGCCGTCCAGGTAGGCGGCTGGGCTTCGCACCGCCGCCGCCGGAACGCCGAGCGCGTTCAGCCGCACCTCCCAATCCTCGGCGGTGTGGCCGAGGAAGGCGGTCGTCAGCGCGTCCTCCAGCCTGGGCGTGCCGCAATCGCGCAGGATGGCGTCGGCTGCGGCGGGGCGCAGGCGCAGCCAATCCGGCGCCGTGGCGTATTCGGGATGGCCCAGGGCTGCCGCCAGCTTCTCGAATTGCGCCAGGGTATTGGCGGCGGTGGCGAGCCAGCCATCGGCGGTGCGAAAGACATTGCCGCCCGGCGAGCCGGCGAAGGCGCCATTGCCGATCCGCCGGGGTGCCGCGCCCTCGATCATGTAACGCGCGGCGGGGCCGGACATCAGCGCCAGCGCGGCATCGGCCATGGAAACATCGATCACGATCGGCCCGACCTCGCCGGCGCGGCGGCGCATGATGCCGGCCATCACCGCCATGGCGCCCATCATGCCTGCCGCCATGTCGATGGCGGGGAAGCCGACCTTCACCGGCGGGGCTGCGGGATCATCGCCCTGCAGCCACATCATGCCGGTGGCGGCCTGCATCACATGGTCATAGCCCGGCCGGCCTGACAGGGCGCCGCCCTGGCCCCAGGCCGAGATCGAGGAATATACGATGGCGGGGTTGAGCGCCGCCACCGCCTCCGGCCCAAAACCCAGGGCCGCCATCTTGCCCGGCCGGAAATTCTCCAGGAACACGCTCGCGGTGGGGATGAGGCGGCGCAGCACCGCCGCACCCTCGGCGCGGGTGAGGTCGAGCGCGATGGCCCGCTTGCCGGCATTGACGCCCTGGAAGGCTGCGGTCAGGCCGCCCTCGTTGGGCCGGGTTTCCAGGTCGCGGATGGCATCGCCGACCGGCGGCTTCTCGATCTTGATGACCTCGGCACCCAGCAGTGCCAGATGATAGGTGGCATAGGGGCCGGCCAGCACATGGCTGAGGTCCAGCACCCGAAGGCCGGCCAGGGGTTGCATGGGTTTTCCTCCGTGTTCTGAGGGAGGCTGGACCCGCGGCGCGGGAAAATCTAGACCATGCTGCGTTCACATGCGTTCACTGCGCATGGTCCAGCCGTTGCTGAGAGATGATTCAGCGTTTTCGGCGTTTCCGCCTCAACGCATCATGCTCCTAGCCGCGCAATGTCGCCCCCGTGGCCTTGCCTATCGCGGCCACGACCTTGGCCACCACCGCCTCGATCTCGGCATCGGTCATCGTGCGCTCGCGCGGCTGCAGGGTGAGCTGGATGGCAAGGCTCAAGTGCCCCTCGGCCACGCGCTCGCCGGCATAGCGGTCGAACAGCGCCACATCGGTGACCAGGGCGCGTTCGGCGCCGCGCGCCGCGCGCAGGAGGTTTTCGGCCGGCACATCGGCCGCGACCAGGAAGGCAAGGTCGCGCCGCACCGGCTGGAAGGGGGCCAGTTCGGGTGCTGCTTTCTTGCGGCGCTTGGGTTCGGGGATGGCGTCGATGAACACCTCCGCCGCCACGGCCGCACCGGCCAGGCCCAGCGATTCCCGCAGACGCGGATGCAATTCGCCGAAATAGGCCAGCACGGTCTTCGGCCCCTGGCGGAAGGTGCCGCTGCGGCCGGGGTGGAAATAGGCCGGCGCATCGAGGGTGACGGTCACGCCGGCCATGGGCATGCCCAGCGCCTCCAGCACCGCCTGGGCATCTGCCTTGGCGTCCAACGCCTCGACCGGGCGCGATGGTTCTGCCCAGCTCAACGCCGTGCTGCCGGTGCGCAGCGTGCAGGCCATGGCGAGCTGGCCCTCGGGCGCGGTCGAGCGATAGCCGCCGCCGACCTCGCTCAGCGCCACATCCGAAAAGCCGCGCGCGGCATTGGCGGCGGCGGCCAGCGCCAGGCTGGCCACCGGTGTGGGGCGCATCTGGTCGAGATCGGAGGCGATGGGGTTTTCCAACCGCAGCGCCGGGTCGCCGCCGCCGAATTTTTCCGCGGTCGCATGGGCGAGAAAACCGTAGGTGACGTTGTCCTGGCAGCCGCGGGCGGCCAGCACCCGGCGGGCGGTGATGGCGCGCTTCTGCTTCGCATCCACCGCCGGTGGCGGCACGGCGAAGGGCACGGGCAGGGAGACGGCGGGCACCGCATCCAGCCCGCCCAGGCGGAGGACTTCCTCGACCAGGTCGGCCTCGGCCTCGGTCGCCTCGCAGCCCTCGCGCGCGGCCTGGGCCCGGGCGGGGTCGAGGGCCGGGTCCATATCCAGCGTGATGGGGGCCGCGATGTCGTTGCGCCAGGACGGGACGGCGACGGTGACGCTGAAGTCATCGCGCATCAGGGTGGAGAAGCCGAGCGCTTCCAGCCGCGTCACCGCCTCGTCGGGCGCCACCTCCATGCCACCCAGGCTGGCCAGCCTTTCGAAGCGCAGGGTGGCGCTGCGGCGCCAGGCGGGCTCGGCGCCCGCCTCGGAGACCTCGCTCGCCTCGCCGCCGCAAAGCTCGATGATAGTGGCGGTGGCCATGTCCAGGGCGATGGGCGGCAGGGCCTGGTCCAGGCCGCGTTCGAAGCGCTGGCGGGCATCGGTGAAGATGCCGTGGCGGCGGCCGGAGAGGGCGATGCGCACGGGGTCGAAGAGTGCCGATTCGATGAAGCACTCCGTGGTGTTTTCGTCGCAGCCGGAATGCTCGCCGCCGATGATGCCGCCCAGCGCCTCGGCGCCAGCCTCATCGGCGATGACGCCGTCTTCTTCGGTGAGCGCGTAGGTCTTGTTGTTCAACGCGGCCAGGCTTTCGCCCGGGCGGGCCATGCGCATGGAGAGCGTATTGCCCTTCACCTTCGCCACGTCGAAGACGTGCAGCGGCCGGCCCAGCCCATAGGTGTAGAGGTTGGTGACATCGACCAGCGCATTGATCGGCCGCAGCCCCACCGCCACCAGCCAATCCTGCAACCACTGGGGCGAGGGGCCGTTCTTCACGCCGCGAACGGCGCGGCCGACGACCCAGGTGCAGGCCCGCGGATCCTCGATCCGCCAGCTCAGAGGCGAGGGGTAGGCGGGGGTGATGGCCGGGATGGGCCATTCCTTCAGCCTGCCCAGGCCGGCCGCCGCCAGGTCGCGCGCGAGGCCGTTGACGGAGAGCGCGTCGCCGCGGTTGGGCGTCACCTTGATTTCGATGATGGTGTCGAGCTTGGCGTATTGGGCATAGGGCGTGCCCACCGGCGCGTCCTCCGGCAGGTCGATGATGCCGGAATGATCATCGCCCAGGCCCATTTCGCGGGCGGAGAGCATCATCGCCTCGGATTTCTCGCCGCGGATTTCGCCCACTTTCAGGGTGATGCCGGTGCCGGGGATGAAGGCGCCGGGGAGTGCGGCCACGCCGATCAAGCCGGTCCGCGCATTGGGCGCGCCGCAGACGACGGAGTATTCGCGGCCATCGCCGATATCGACGCGCAGGGCGCGCAGCCGGTCGGCATTGGGGTGCTGCCGGGCCTCGATCACGCGGGCGATCACGAAGGCCGCGAGGGGGGCGGCGCGGTCCTCGACGCCTTCGACCTCGATGCCGATGCGGGTCAGGGTTTCGCAGATGGTGGCGGTGTCGGCCGTGGTGTCGAGATGGGCGTGAAGCCAGGAGAGCGGGAATTTCATGTCACACGCCCTCATGCAGGGAGGCGGGGGTGAGCGGGCTGCTGGCGTAATGGGCGAGCCATCTTGTGTCGCCCTCATAGAATGGGCGCAGATCGGCGATGCCGTGCTTGAGCATGGTGATGCGCTCGATCCCCATGCCGAAGGCGAAGCCCTGCCACTCCCGCGCATCGATGCCGCAATTGGCCAGCACGCGGGGGTGGACCATGCCGGAGCCCAGGATTTCCAGCCAATCGCCGCCCTGGCCGAGTTCGCCGGTTTTCCGGTTCCAGCCGATATCGACCTCCATCGAGGGTTCGGTGAAGGGGAAGTAGCTGGAGCGGAAGCGCACGGGCAGGTTGGAAATGCCGAAGAAGGCGCGGAGGAAATCGGTCAG
>LNFM01007211.1_pt1 | contig 17589 bp, 12 predicted proteins | sample 596031 | NCBI WGS metagenome assembly LNFM01 (sample SAMN04254537, study PRJNA301005) | activated carbon metagenome | isolation source: dual media filters at the Ann Arbor, Michigan drinking water treatment plant | place: USA: Ann Arbor | reverse complement strand
GGCTCGCCGATGCCGGCGCCGACATTCTCGACATCGGCGGCGAATCGACACGGCCCGGCTCCGATCCCGTGTCGGAAGCCGAAGAACTGCGCCGCGTCATCCCCGTCATCGAAGGCCTCAAGGGCTGCGGCGCCGTTCTGTCCATCGACACGATGAAGGCCGGCGTCATGACGGCGGCGACCCGGGCCGGCGCCACCATCATCAACGACGTGCGCGCGCTCGAAGCCGATCCCCAGGCGCTGGAGGCCGCCGCCGCGAGCGGCGCCTGGGTGGTGCTGATGCATTGCCTCGGCGCGCCGAAAACCATGCAGCAGTCGCCGCATTACGACCATGTGGCGCTCGACCTGTTCGACTATCTCGCCGGCCGCATCGAAGCCTGCGAGGCCGCCGGCATCCCGCGCGGCAAGATCGCCGTCGATCCCGGCATCGGCTTCGGCAAGACGCTGGAGCACAATCTCAAATTGCTGCGCGGCCTTGGGCTGTTCCAGTCGCTCGGTTGCCCCGTGCTGCTCGGCGTCTCGCGCAAGAGCTTCATCGGCCGCATGACCGGCGAGACGGACCCGAATGGCAGGCTGCCCGGCTCGCTCGCCGCCGCCCTCGCCGGGCTCGATGCCGGCGCCGACATCCTGCGCGTCCATGACGTCACCGAAACCGTCCAGGCGGTGGCGGTCTGGAAGGCGCTCCGCGGCCTGTAAGGCCCAAGTGGCGGTGGACCCTGATTCCGTTGTAGAATCTGGCCCTATACCGATTCACAACGGCTGACCTGCCCATGACCCGCAAATATTTCGGCACCGACGGCATCCGCGGCACGGCCAACGAAGCGCCGATGACCGCCGACGTGGCGCTCGCCGTCGGCCAGGCGGCCGGCGCTGAATTCACCCGCGGCGGCCACCGCCATCGCGTCGTCATCGGCAAGGACACCCGCCTGTCGGGCTATATGATCGAGCCGGCGCTCACCGCCGGCTTCATCTCGGTCGGCATGGACGTGATCCTGGTCGGCCCGCTGCCGACGCCCGCCGTCGCCATGCTGACGCGGTCTTTGCGCTGCGATCTCGGCGTCATGATCTCGGCCTCGCACAATCCCTTCGAGGACAACGGCATCAAATTGTTCGGGCCGGACGGTTTCAAGCTGTCCGACGAGGTCGAGGCGCGCATCGAGGCGCGCATGTCGGGCGAGATCGCCACCCTGGTCGCCGCGCCCAACCGTTTGGGGCGCGCCGTGCGCCTGGAAGACGCCGTCGGCCGCTACATCGAATTCGTCAAGAACACCTTCCCCAAGGGCCTCACCCTCGACGGCATGAAGATCGTCGTCGATTGCGCCCATGGCGCCGCCTACAAGGTCGCCCCGACGGTGCTGCGCGAACTCGGCGCCGAGGTGATCGCGCTCGGCGTCGCGCCGGACGGCTTCAATATTAACAAGGACTGCGGCTCGACCTATCCCCAGGCGATGATGAAGGAAGTCGTGGCGCACAAGGCCGACCTCGGCCTGGCGCTCGACGGCGACGCCGACCGCTTGGTCGCCTGCGACGAAAAGGGCCAGTTGCTCGACGGCGATCAGCTGATGGCGCTGGTGGCGGGCAACCTGCACCGCGCCGGCAAGCTCGCCGGCAACACCGTGGTCGCCACCGTGATGTCGAACCTCGGCCTGGAAAAGCATCTCGCCAGCCTCGGCATGACGCTGGAGCGCACCCAGGTCGGCGACCGCTATGTCGTCGAGCGCATGCGCGAGGCCGGCTTCAACGTCGGCGGCGAGCAGTCGGGCCATATCATCCTCGGCGACTTCGCCACCACCGGCGACGGCCTGATCGCCGCCCTGCAGGTGCTGGCCGCCTGCCGCGAGGCGGCCAAGCCGGCGAGCCAGGTGGCGCGTCTGTTCAAGCCCTATCCGCAGCTGTTGAAGAACGTGCGTTTTAGCGGTGGTCAGCCCTTGGAAGACGACACGGTCAAGCGCGCCATCCGCGACGGCGAGGCCAAGCTCGCCGGCAACGGCCGGCTGCTGATCCGCAAGTCGGGTACCGAGCCGCTGATCCGCGTCATGGCCGAAGGCGAGGACGAGGCGATGATCGGCCGCGTGGTTGACGACATCGTCGCCGCTGTGGCCCGCGTCGCCGGCGCGGCGGCCTAACGGCCATGGCCGACGGCGTGATGCGCGGCCGCGTTCTCATCATCGCCGGCTCGGATTCGGGCGGCGGCGCCGGCATCCAGGCCGATCTCAAGACCGTTACCGCGCTCGGCGGCTATGGCGCGACCGCGATCACGGCGCTCACCGCGCAGGATACCACCGGCGTTCACGCCATCGAGGGCGTCGGGCTCGCCTTCATCGCCCGCCAGATCGAATTGGCGCTCGGCGACATCGGCGCCGACGCCATCAAGACCGGCATGCTGCACAATGCCGAGGTGATCGAGACCGTGGTGGACGCGCTCGAACGCCACGGTCCGCTGATCCCCGTCGTCGTCGATCCGGTGATGGTGGCCAAGGGCGGCTCGTCGCTGCTCGACGTCGCCGCCGTCGACGTGCTGAAGCGCCGCCTCTTGCCGCGCGCCGCCGTGCTGACGCCGAACATTCCCGAGGCCGAGGCGCTCACGGGGCGCCGGATCGTCAGCGTCGAGGACATGCGCGCTGCCGCGCTCGCCCTTTTGCAGATGGGGCCGCGCGCCGTCTTGGTGAAGGGCGGTCACCGCGAGGGCCCGATGGTCACCGACCTGCTTGCCGAAATGGTCGAAGGCGAGCCGCGCGTCGAGATCTTCCGCAGCAAGCGCATCGACAGCCGCCATACCCACGGCACCGGCTGCACCCTGGCCTCGGCCATCGCCGTTGGCATCGCCCAGGAGCTGGGTCTGGTCGCCGCCGTGCGCCGCGCCCGGGCCTATGTGCTCCAGGCGATCAAGACCGCGCCCGGCTTGGGCCAAGGTCACGGACCTTTGAACCACGGCCACACGGTCCGCCCGTTTAAGGGCTAAGCCCTCGATGGCCTGGAAATCCGCCAAAATTTCGCTGTGATGCGACGGTAAAACCTGGCCGGAACGTTCATCCTGAAAGGCGCTCCGTCGCTTGCCGCCGTGGCAAGCGACCGGCATCTATGAGAGAGTTTCGCCCAAGCGGCCCCCGGTTCTTCGACCGGCGAGGCTCCGGCGGGTGCGAAAGGCGCGATATTCGATGCGTAAACTTCTGGTCGCGATTCCGGTGATCGGCCTACTGGCCGGCGGCGTGGCCTACTTCGCGCTGTCGCGTAGCGCCGATGCGCCGACCTATCGCGTGGCCAAGATCGAACGCGGCGCCATCGTCAGCGGGGTTTCCGCCAGCGGCACGCTCGCGGCCGTCGTCACCGTCCAGGTCGGCAGCCAGATCTCCGGCCTAGTGAAGGAGATCCTCGTCGATTTCAATTCCGAGGTGCGCCAAGGCCAGCTCATCGCCCGTCTCGATCCGGCAACCTTCGAGGCGCGGCTCAAGCAGGCCGAGGCCGATCTCGCGCTCGCCAAGGCCAGCGTGAAGACGCAGCAGGCCTCGGTGATGAAGTCGCGCGCCAGCCTCGCCAATAGCGAGAAAGACTTGACCCGTCAGCGCGCGCTATCGAAGGAAGGCTACGCCGCCGCCGCGACGCTGGAAAAATCGCAGTCGGCCTACGACACGGCCCAGGCGGAACTCGGCATGGCGCAAGCCCAGGTCGAGAATGCCGAAGCCATGGTCATGAAGCAGGAGGCCGTGGTCAACGCGGCGCGGATCGATCTGGATCGCACCTATATCCGCGCGCCGGTGGACGGCACGGTGATCAGCCGCGACGTCGACGTCGGCCAGACGGTGGCGGCGACGATGTCGGCGCCGGTGCTGTTCAAGATCGCCCAGGATCTGCACAAGATGCAGGTCGAAGTGCGCGTCGACGAGGCCGATGTCGGGCGCATCCGCGAAGGCCAGCGCGCCAGCTTCACCGTCGATTCCTTCCAGGGCCGCACTTTCATCGGCGCCGTGTCGCAGATCCGCAAGGCGGCGACGACGATTCAGAACGTCGTCACCTACAGCGTGCTCGTCTCGGCCGACAATGACGACTTGCGCCTGCTGCCCGGCCTGACCGCCAATGTGCGCATCGTCATCGACGAGCGCGCCAACGTGCTGAAAATTCCCAATGCGGCCTTGCGCTTCCGCCCGGTCGGCGTCGCGCCGGCACCCTCCGGCGAACCCGCCGAGGAGGCGGCGCCGGTGGCGGCGGCGGGCGCGGGTCCGCAGCGCGTGGCCGCGCGGACCGGCGACGGGCCGGCCAACGAGGCCGACACCGTCGCGCAATTGACCCGTCTGCTCGATCTCACCGCCGACCAGCAGCAGCAAGTGAAAGCGCTCGTCGCCGAATCGCGCGAACGTCTCGCCGCACAACGCCAGCAGGCGCGGACGCCGCCCGGCGGCGGGCCGGGCGCCGGCTCGGCCGGCGATGTGAACAGCGCCTTGCGGGCCAACGCGCAGCGCTTGCGCGGGCAGTTCGACACCGCCGTGGCGGCGATCCTGACGCCGGTTCAACTGGCCAAGCTGCAGGAGGCCCGCGCGGCGCGCGCGGAGGCTGCGGTGACGCGGCGCGGTCAGGTCTGGGTGCTGGAGGGCGGCAAGCCCAAGGCGGTCCCCGTCGTCACCGGCGTGACCGACGGCGGCTTCACCGAATTGCTGCGCGGCGATCTGAAGGAAGGCCAGGACATCATCGTCGGCATGAATTTCGGCGCCAAGGCGCCGACCAGCGCTCTGCCGCGCGTCGGCTTCTAGGGCATCAGGATGAGCAGGCCGCTCATTCAAACCGAATCGCTGACCAAGGACTATCATGTCGGCGGCGGCGTGGTGCATGCCTTGACGCCGCTCGATCTGACGATCGCTCATGGCGAATTCACCGCCGTCATGGGCCCAAGCGGCTCGGGCAAATCCACCTTCATGAACCTGGTCGGCTGCCTCGACAGCCCGACCGCCGGGCGGCTGCTGTTCGACGGCGAGGACGTTTCGCGCCTGCCGACCGACGCGCTGGCCGACGTGCGCAACCGCAAGATCGGCTTCGTCTTCCAATCCTTCAATCTGCTGGCCCGGCTGACTGCCGAAGAGAACGTCGAATTGCCGCTGATGTACGGTCGCATGCCGCGCGGCGAGCGCCGCGCCAAGGCGGTCAAGATGCTGGGACTCGTCGGGCTCGCCGAGCGCGGCCATCACCGGCCGACCCAATTGTCCGGCGGTCAGCAGCAGCGCGTCGCCATCGCCCGCGCGCTGGTCAACGATCCCTTGCTGCTGCTCGCCGACGAGCCGACCGGCGCGCTCGACAGCCGCACCGGCGTCGAGATCATGGCCTTGTTCCAGCGCCTGAACGACGAGGGCATCACCATCCTGATCGTCACGCACGATCCGGAAGTGGCCGAGTACGCCCATCGCGTCGTGCGGATGCGCGACGGCCATGTGATGTCCGACACGCGCAATGCGACGCCCCTGCGGGCCGCCGACGTTCTGGCGCGCATGACCGCGCAGGCCGCGGAATGAGAGCGCCGGAATAGCATGACCTATATGGACTCCCTCATCTCGGCGCTGCAGTCGCTCAAAGTGAACGTGCTGCGCAGCGCGCTCACCACGCTCGGCATCGTCATCGGCGTCGGCGCGGTCATCGCCATGGTCGCCATCGGCGCCGGCGCCGAATCGCGCGTCTCCGAACTGATCAAGAGCCTGGGCTCGAACCTGTTGATGGTGACGCCGGGCAGCGTCACGCAAGGCGGCGTGCGGCTCGGCATCGGCACGCGCTTCACCCTGACCGAAGACGATGCCGAGGCCATCCAGCGCGAGCTGCCGACGGTCGTGTTGGCGGCGGCGCCGACCGTGCGCGGGTCGGGCCAGGTCGTCTCGGGCAACGTCAACTGGGCGACGTCGATCCAGGGCGTGACCTTGGAGTTCTTCGACGCGCGAGAATGGGATGTCGAGATCGGCCGCCTGTTCTCGCAGGAAGAGGTGACCGGCGCCGGCAAGGTGGTGCTGCTCGGCGCGACGGTCGCCGACAACTTGTTTTCCGGCGGCGATCCGGTCGGCCAGATGGTGCGCCTGCAGAACGTGCCGCTCGAAGTCATCGGCGTGCTGGGGCGCAAGGGCGAAACAGGCAACGGCGGCGACCAGGACGACACCGTCGTCATCCCGCTGTCGACGGCCAAGAAGCGCGTGCTCGGCGACCGCCAATTGCGCGGCAATCTCGTCCATGCCATCGCGATCAAGGTGAGCGACGCCAGCCTGATGGAGGAGGCGGAGCGCGACTCGCGCGATCTCCTGCGCCAGCGCCACCGCCTGCGCGACAGCCAGACCGACGATTTCACCATCCGCAACCTGTCGCAGATCATGGAGACGCGCGCCGAATCTTCGCGCGTCATGACCTTGCTGCTCGCGGCCGTGGCGGGCGTCTCGCTCATCGTCGGCGGCATCGGCATCATGAACATCATGCTGGTGACGGTGACCGAGCGCACCCGCGAGATCGGCCTGCGCATGGCGATCGGCGCGCGCGGCCGCGACATCCTCACGCAATTCGTCATGGAAGCGGTGATGCTGTCGCTGATCGGCGGCATCATCGGCGTGACCCTCGGGCTCGGCGGCTCCATCCTGATCGCCGAGATCGCCAATTGGCCGATGCTGATTCAGCCGCAGGCCATCGTCATTGCCGTGGCCTTTTCCGCTTTCATAGGCGTGTTCTTCGGCTTCTATCCGGCCCGCCGCGCCGCCAAACTCGATCCCATCGAAGCCCTCAGATACGAATAACCCAGTTTTTCGCGGTTTTTCGAGGCCTGCGCCGGGCGCAGGGCTGCCCTGTGCCGCGTCATCCGATGGTCGTTGACGGGGTCGGGCGACCCTATTAGTTTCCGCGGCGGGACACACCCCCCCAACGGGGTGCAACTATTCTGTGAGGAATAGCCATATGAAGCCGACCACTCGGCCCGCCAATCCCGATTTCTCCTCGGGCCCCTGCGCAAAATTCCCCGGTTGGACCGTCCAGGCACTCGCTGATGCCTGCGTTGGCCGCTCGCACCGCTCGAAAGACGGCAAGGCGAAGCTGGCCCAGGTCATCGATCAAAGCCGCAAAATCCTCGGTATCCCCGCCGACTATCGCATCGGCATCGTGCCGGCGTCCGACACCGGCGCCGTCGAGATGGCGCTCTGGTCGCTGCTCGGGCCGCGCCCGGTCGACGTGCTGGCCTGGGAAAGCTTCGGCGCCGGCTGGGTCGGCGACATCACCAAGGAACTCAAGCTCAAGGACGTGAAGTCCCTCAAGGCCGACTACGGCAAGATCGCCGACCTGTCTGCCACGAACCCCGATCACGACATCGTCTTCACCTGGAACGGCACCACCTCCGGCGTGCGAGTGCCCAACGGCGACTGGATCGCGGCCGACCGCAAGGGCCTGACGATCTGCGACGCCACCTCGGCGGTGTTCGCCATGGACCTGCCGTGGGCGAAACTCGACGTCGTCACCTGGTCCTGGCAGAAGGTCCTCGGCGGCGAGGCAGCGCACGGCATGATCGTGCTCAGCCCGCGCGCGGTCGAACGCATCCTCAGCTACAACCCGCCCTGGCCGATGCCGAAGATTTTCCGCATGAAGGCTGGCGACAAGCTCGCCGAAGGCATCTTCAAGGGCGACACCATCAACACGCCGTCGATGATCGCCGTCGAAGACCAAATCGCCGCGCTGAACTGGTCCGAGAAGGTCGGCGGCCTCAAGGGCCTGATCGCGCGCAGCGAGGGCAACCTCGCCGCCATGGCCAAGTGGGTCGAGCGCACCCCCTGGGTCGGCTTCCTCGCCGAAGACCCCGCCATCCGCTCCTGCACCTCGGTCTGCCTCAAGATCACGGCCCCCTGGGTCGCGGCGCTCGACGCCGAGAAGCAGGCGGCGGTGCCCAAGCGCATCGTCGCGCTGCTCGAGAAGGAAGGCGTCGCCTTCGACATCGACGGCTATCGCGACGCGCCGCCGGGCCTGCGCATCTGGGCCGGCGCGACGATCGAAACCGCCGATCTCGAGGCGCTGTTCCCCTGGCTCGATTGGGCCTTCGAACAGGCCAAGGCCGAGTTCGCTCCGGCGTAAGCCGGAGCATCTCGCCCGCTTTTCGCAGCGCTTTTCCCCGACATTCTCCGACATCCGGAAGGACTCACCATGTCCAAGCCTAAAGTTCTCATCTCCGACGATCTCAGTCTGCAGGCCGTCGAAATCTTTAAAAACCGCGGCATCGACGTCGATTACAAGCCGGGCATGAAGGCCGACGAACTGCTCGCCGTCATCGGCAACTACGACGGCCTCGCCGTGCGTTCCGCCACCAAAGTCACCGCCAAGGTGATCGAGGCGGCCAAGCGCCTGAAGGTCGTCGGTCGCGCCGGCATCGGCGTCGACAACATCGACGTGCCGAAGGCGACCGCCGGCGGCATCATCGTGATGAACACGCCGTTCGGCAATTCGATCACCACCGCCGAGCATGCCATCGCCATGATGTTCGCGCTGGCGCGCGATCTGCCCGCCGCCAACGCCTCGACCCAGGCCGGCAAGTGGGAAAAGAACCGCTTCATGGGCGTCGAGCTGTTCGCCAAGACGCTCGGCGTCATCGGCTGCGGCAACATCGGTTCGATCGTCGCCGATCGCGCGCTCGGCCTGCATATGAAGGTCGTCGCCTATGACCCGTACTTGACGCCGGAGCGCGCCAAGGACCTCGGCGTCGAAAAGGTCGAACTCGACGACCTGTTCAAGCGCGCCGATTTCATCACCCTGCATGTGCCGTTGACCGATTCGACGCGCGGCATTCTCAACGCCAAGAACATCGCCAAGATGAAGAAGGGCGTCCGCGTCATCAATTGCGCGCGCGGCGAGCTGATCGTCGAGGAGGACGTCAAGGCGGCGCTCGACTCGGGCCAGATCGGCGGCCTGGCGCTCGACGTCTTCCCGGTCGAGCCGGCCAAGGAAAGCGTGTTTTTCGGCGACGAGCGCGTCGTCGCCACGCCGCATCTCGGCGCTTCGACCAACGAGGCGCAGGAGAACGTCGCCATCCAGGTGGCCGAGCAGATCTCCGACTTCCTGCTGACCGGCGCCGTCGTCAACGCGCTCAACATGCCGTCGGTGTCGGCGGAAGATGCGCCCAAGCTGATGCCCTACATGGCGCTGTCCGAACAGCTCGGCAGCCTGATCGGCCAATTGATCCGCACCGGCATCAAGTCCGTCACCATCGACTACGACGGCCATGTCGCCGAGCTGAATACCCGTCCGCTCACCGCCGTCATTCTCAAAGGCCTGCTGTCGCCGCAGACCGAGACGGTGAACATGGTCAACGCCCCGGTCATTGCCCGCGAGCGCAACATCGCGGTGGCCGAAGCCAAGCATGAGCGCGCTAGCGACTACCAGTCGCTGATCCGTCTGACGGTCGAGACCGAGAACAGCAAGCGCACGGTCGCCGGCACGCTGTTCGGCGGCGACAAGCCGCGCCTCGTCGAGGTCAACGGCATCTCGGTCGAAGCCGAGCTCGGCGCGAACATGCTGTACGTCACCAACAAGGACAAGCCGGGCTTCATCGGCAATCTCGGCCGCACCCTGGCCGAGGCCAATGCCAACATCGCCACCTTCCATCTTGGCCGCACGGCCTCGGGCGGCGATGCGGTGGCGCTCATCAAGCTCGACTCGCCGGTGACCGACGTGATCGTCGAAAAGGTCCGCGCCATCCCCAACGTGGTGCAGGTCCAGTCGCTCAATTTCTGAGCAAAATAGCCATTCAGTTCTGAGCAAGATGCCAAAGGGCCCGAGCGATCGGGCCCTTTTTCTTGGCCGTTGCAATTGCAACTTTGGGTTGAGCAGCTGATTTTGTTAATTAATTTTTGACGACAAAGCTTTAACCTTAAGCCATTGTTGCTAGTCACTGATGGCTTCGGGGGATGCCGAACGTGTCGAGATCGCGCCGCGATGCTGGTCCAGCGCTCACGCCGCCGGAGGGTGCGAGTGCGCCCCTGGGAGTCTTGACCCTGGCGCCTCCCGCCCTGGCGCAAAGCGCGGCCCTGTTGGCGGCTGCCCCCGTCGCCCTGGTGCTGTTCGATGGCGAGTTGCGCATCGCCTATGCCAATGACGCCTATTGTTTGCTGGTTGGCGCCCGCGGCGGCCATGGCGACGCCAAGGATGCCGATCTTCTCGATTACCGCGATTTGATCGAGCCCGGCCCGCGCCTGCGCCATGAGATGCTGCTCAAGCAGCTGCGCGCCGGCAAATCCGCCTCCTTTCGTATTGAGGTGCCGCTGTCACGCAGCGACGGCGAATCGCGCCTGGTGCTGATCGATTGCGCACCCGTCACGGGCGGCGAAGCCGGAGGCTTCATCGCCAGCCTCTCGGACGTCACGGCGATCCGCCGCCAGCATGAACGCGAGGCGCGCCAGCGCGATGCGCTCGATCAGGCGCTGGAGGAAATGGTCGCCGGTCTCGTTCTGTTCGATGCTGACGACCGCCTGGTGTTCTGCAACAAGCGCTATTGCGAATTCTATGGCGTGCCGGAAGAACTGGCGCGGCCGGGCACGCGTTTCGAGGACATGCTGCGCGAAGAGCTGCGCAACGGCTACCTCGGCCTTAGCCCCGCCGAAGAAGACGCCTTCATCGCCACGCGCCTGCAGCGCCGCGCCGCCGACGAGCGCATCGTCGAGCAACAGAACCGCGACGGCCGCTGGCTGCAGATTCGCGAACGCGTGATGGTCGGCGGTTGGCTCGTCGGCGTCCATATCGACGCCACCGACCTCAAAACCAAGGAAGAATCCCTGCGAGACAGCATCCGCGCCTTGCGCGAGACGCGCGGCCAGCTCGAACGGCGCACGGATGAACTGTCTGAGCTTGCCCTCAATCTCGAGCATGCGCGCGACGAAGCCCTTAGCGCGGCGCGCGCCAAGGCCAACTTCCTCGCCAACATGAGCCATGAGCTGCGCACGCCGTTGAACGCCGTGATCGGTTTTGCCGAGCTGCTCGCCGCCGGCACCAGCGGCCCGCTGACGCCGCAACAGAGCGAATATCTCGAGGACATCCGGGGTTCGGGCAGCCATCTGCTCGACGTCATCAACGACATCCTCGATCTGTCGAAAGCCGACGCCGGCAAGATCGAGCTCGAGCAGGAAGATATCCATGTCGCCGACTTCCTGCGCAGCACGGCGCGGCTGATGGCGAGCACGGCGAGTACGAAGTCGCTCGACTTTGCGGTCGATATCGCGCCCGAGATGGCCAAGATCGGCGTGAACGCCGATCGCCGCCGCCTGCGCCAGGTATTGCTGAACCTGCTGTCGAACGCCATCAAGTTCACCGAGCCGGGCGGCGCTGTCAGCCTCGGCGCGACCGTGGCCGAGCACGGCGCGTTGGAGCTGTTCGTCAAGGATACCGGGATCGGGATCGCGCCCGACGACATGGACAAGGTCTTCACCCCGTTCGAGCAGGCCGACGGCTCGCTGGCGCGCAAATACGAGGGCACCGGCCTCGGCATGGCTCTGGTCAAAGCCCTGATCGACCTGCATCAGGGCAAAGTGACGCTGCAGAGCGGCCTCGGGCAGGGCACCTGTGTCACGGTCAGCCTGCCGCCCGCGCGGCTGCGCCGGCTCCCCTGACTTCCCCGCCATTGGCCGCCAGGCCCGGGCCACGCAATTCCGTTGCCGTGGCCGCCGAATCCGGCTACCAAACCCCGGACGCGGCGCATGCGTCCGCCGGTCCAGGCCGGAAAAATTCTCATTGAAAAACAATAGCTTGAGTTCTGGTCCGACGAGCATGGAGAACGGTGAACGGGCGCTGCTGCCGCCGGGGATGAACGATCTGTTGCCCCCCGACGCGGCCCATGAGGCTGCGACGGTGGAAAGCCTGATCGCCGCCTTCGCCGCGCAGGGCTATGAGCGGGTCAAGCCGCCGCTGCTGGAATTCGAGGAAACGCTGCTCGGCGGCGCCGGCGCGTCGATGGCCGGCCAGACCTTCCGCCTGATGGATCCGATCTCCCACCGCATGCTGGCGCTGCGCGCCGACATGACCCTGCAGATCGCCCGCATCGCCACCTCGCGCCTCGGCCATGCGCCGCGCCCGCTGCGCCTGTGCTATTCGGGCCAGGTGCTGCAGGTCAGCGGCAGCCAGTTGCGGCCGCAGCGCCAAGTCGGCCAGGCCGGTTGCGAATTGATCGGCGCCGCCGGCGCCGCCGCCGACGCGGAGATCGTCGCGCTCGCCGCCCAGGCCCTCACCGGCGTCGGTGTGCGGGGTCTGTCGGTCGATTTGAATTTGCCGACGCTGGTGCCGGCCGTGTGCCAGGCGCTCGCGGTGCCGGAGACGCAGATCGGCAAGCTGCGCGCTGCGCTCGATCGCAAGGATGCCGCCGGCGTCGCCGCGCAAGGTGGCGCGGCCGCCGAGCTGCTGGGCGCGCTGCTCGCCGCCGCCGGTCCGGCGCGCAAGACGCTGGCGACGCTGAGCGCTTTGAAATTGCCCGAGGCCGCCGCCCGCGAAGTGGCGCGTCTCGCCGAGGTGATCGGCTTGATCGGCGCTGCCGCGCCTGATCTCAAGCTCACCATCGATCCGGTGGAAAATCGCGGCTTCGAATATCACAGCGGCGTCAGCTTCGTGATGTTCGCCTTGAACGTGCGCGGCGAACTGGGCCGCGGCGGCCGCTACATGGCCGGCGCCAATGGATCCCTTGAAGGCAATGGCGGCGAACCCGCCACCGGCTTCACCTTGTTCATGGACACGGTGCTGCAGGCGATGGCCGGTCCCCAGCCGGCGAAGAAGCTCTATCTGCCGCACGGCACGGCGCCGGCCGATGGCCAGCGCCTGCGCGCCGACGGCTGGACGACGGTGGCGGCGCTCGCCGCCGATGCGGATGCGAAGGCGGCCGCGCGCAAGCTCGGCTGCAGCCACCTCCTGGTCGCGGGCAAGCCCGCGCTCATCGACTAAATCAATACGGAGCGGTTATGGCGAATGTGGTCGTGGTCGGCGCCCAGTGGGGCGACGAAGGCAAAGGCAAGATCGTCGATTGGCTGTCGGAGCGCGCCGAGGTCGTGGTGCGTTTTCAGGGCGGCCATAATGCCGGCCATACGCTCGTCATCGGCGATATCACCTACAAGCTGAGCCTGCTGCCGTCCGGCATCGTGCGTCCCGGCAAGCTGTCGATCATCGGCAACGGCGTTGTCGTCGATCCCTGGGCGCTGCTCAAGGAAATCGAGATTCTGCGCGGCCAGGGCGTCGCCATCTCGCCGCAGAACCTGATGCTGGCCGAGAACGCCGCGCTCATCCTGCCGCTGCACTCGCATATCGACAAGGTGCGCGAGGAAGCGCGCGGCAAGGCGAAGATCGGCACCACCGGGCGCGGCATCGGCCCCGCCTACGAGGATAAGGTCGCGCGCCGCGCGATTCGCGTCTGCGATCTGCGCAACGCCGAGATTTTGGCGCAGAAGGTCGACGATGCCCTGCTGCATCACAATGCCTTGCTGCGCGGCCTCGGCGTCGCCGAAGTGAACCGTGACGAGCTGATCGCCCAGTTGATGGAGGTCGCGCCGAAGATTTTGCCCTATGCGGCGGTCGTCTGGGAAAAGCTCGACGAAGTGCGGCGCGCCGGCAAGCGCATCCTGTTCGAAGGCGCGCAAGGCGCGATGCTCGACGTCGACCACGGCACCTATCCCTTCGTCACCTCGTCGAACACCCTGGCGGGCCAGGCGGCGGTCGGGTCTGGCATGGGTCCTGGCGCGCTGTCTTATGTGCTTGGCATCACCAAGGCCTACACCACGCGCGTCGGCTCCGGGCCGTTCCCCTCCGAGCTGCACGACGAGATCGGCGAACTGATCGGCCAGCGCGGCCATGAATTCGGCACCGTCACCGGGCGCAAACGCCGCTGCGGCTGGTTCGATGCCGTGATGGTCCGCCAGGCGATCAAGGTCGGCGGCATCAACGGCATCGCGCTCACCAAGCTCGATGTCTTCGACGGCCTGAAAGAACTCAAAGTCTGCACCGGCTATCGCTACAAGGGCGAGACGCTGCATCACTTCCCGCCGGCGCTCGACGTGCAAGCTGGCATCGAGCCGATCTACGAGACGCTCGAAGGCTGGTCGGACTCGACGCGCGGCGCGCGCTCCTGGGCGCAGCTGCCCGCCAGCGCCATCAAATATATCCGCCGCGTCGAGGAGTTGATCGAGGCGCCGGTGGCGCTGTTCTCGACCAGCCCGGAGCGCGACGACACGGTGCTGGTGCACGATCCGTTCGCGGACTGAGGGACCGTCCGGTCGATAACGGGCCTGGCATATCCCCCTCAAAAGGAGAGGGAAGGGCCGGCCAAAAACCGTCGACAGGGCCCGATTCCCGATCATTTCCCGGCTTTGTTAACGAAGCCTTTGCCCTTCGCCGCCTAGGCTGAACGCCCGGGACGGGACTCCGTCCGCGCGATTCGGTTAAGGCATGAACACCCAGGTTCGACAACATGCGGACGAGGCGAGCGACGGCGCGGCCCAAATGGCCGGCGCGGCCTCTGGCGTGCGCCTGAAGGATCGCTTTCAGATTTGGTCCGACGCGCCGATTCCCGCCCTCGATTCGCCGTCCGCGCGCGCCTATGCCGTCACCGATCAGGTCAGCGGCAACGAAGGATTCTTCGCGCTGGTCAGCGACGGGGAGTTGCTGTGCCGCGACGACGTGATGACGAGCTTGATCGACGTGCGCTCGACCGCGCTCATGCGTCTCGTTGAAAGCGGCCACGTCTGGTGGCCGCGCGACAATCGCCGCCGCCGTATTGCGATTTTCGAGCGGCCGGGCGGCGCGCGCCTGATGGACAGCCTGGCGAGTCCGGTGCAGCCGATGGGCGAGTTGCAGGCGGTCCGCAGCGTGTTGGCGCCGGCGATTGCGGCACTCGGCTATCTCAGCGCCATCGGCGTCGTGCATCGCGCCATCCGGCCGACCAATATGTTCTATTCCGACGCGACGCGGCAGAGCTGCTTGCTCGGTGAATGCGTCATGGCGCCGCCGGCCGTCTTTCAGCCGTCGCTGTTCGAAACCATCGAGGCCGCGATGGCGCATCCAGCCGGGCGCGGCAACGGCATGCGCGGCAACGATATCTACGCCCTCGGCGTGACGCTGCTCTATATGCTCCTGGGACGCAACCCGGTGCCGCATCTCAACGATAAGGAGTTGCTCGCCGCCAAGCTGGCGCAGGGCTCGTTCACCACGCTGGTATCGCGCGCGCCGATTCCCACCGCGATGCGAGAGCCGTTGCGCGGCATGCTGCAGGACGACCCCGTGCAGCGCTGGGACCTGGCCGACCTGCAGGCCTGGGTCAGCGAACGGCGCCTCAAGCCGGTGCAGATCATCCATAACGATCGCGCCATGCGGCCGCTGTCTTTCGAAGGTCAAAATTATTACACCTGCCGCAGCCTCGCCTTCGCCCTGACGCAAAACTGGCGTTCCGGGTCGATGGGGGACCGCAAGGTCGAACTCGCCAGTTGGATCGAGCGCAGTCTCGGCGATCAGCGCCGCCGCGAAGCCGTCGAAAGCGCCTTCGACAACCGCTTCAGCGGCGCCGGCATGTCGGGCGAGTCCTCGGCGCGGGCCATGCTGAACGCGCGCCTGACCCTGGCGCTCGATCCCGACGGTCCGCTGCGCTACAAGACCTTGGCGGTCATGCCGGACGGCGTCGGACCTTATCTTGCCGCGCACTTCAACGATGCAAGCGTGCTGCAGGATTTCAACGAGATCGTGCGCGGCGGCTTGGCGATCTTCTGGCTCGACATGAAGCACGGGGCGAACCGTGAGGCCAACAATATCGTCATGGAATTCCGCAAGCTTAACGGATTCCTGCGCGATCCGCGCCCGGGCTTCGGCTATGAGCGTTGCCTCTATGAAATGAATCCCGGCCAGCATTGCTTGAGCCCGCTGGTCGAACGCGAAAGCGTCATCGACATCGCCGATCTTCTGCCGGCGCTCGAAAAGATCGCTAAAGACATGACCGAGGGGGTGCCCTTCGACCGCCATCTCGCTGCCTTCGTCGCGGCGCGCGCGCAAGGCGATCTGAGCCAAGCTTTGGCGATGGTCGGCAACCGCGGCCAGACGATGGAAGCGGCGATGGGCCTGTTGTCGCTCTATGCCGCTTTGCAATGGCGCCATGGGCCCGAGTCCCTGCCGGAATTGACGCGCTGGATCATGGGCGGCGCCGAGCCGCTGCTCGGCAATTACCATCACCGTTCGGCGCGCAAGCGGGCCGAGGCGGAGTTGCCGCGCGTTCTGAAGAGCGGCAGCATCGTCGGGCTCTATAATTTCCTGCTCAACGGCGACTTGCGCAAACAGGACGAGGCTGGCTTCGCCGAAGCCGCCGTCTCTTACAGCAAGGCGGAAACGGAAATCGCCTTTCTCGAAAGCGGCGGCGCGACCAATCCGCGCCGTGCCCGCGAGTTGGGCTATCGCATCGCCGCGATCTTCACCGCCGCGGTGGGCATCGCCGCGATCGCGCTGCTCACTTTGGCGAGGTTCTGAGCATGGCTCCGCCAAGCAAAGTTCGCATCGGCAGGCCGCCGCCGCGCAAGCCCACGGGTGGCGCGAAAAAACCCGCCAGCAAGGCTGCTGTCCGCAAGGCGGTGAAGCGGCGCGCCGCCATCGGTAGGCCGGGCGCCAAACGACCGTCGCTGCTGCGGCAATTGAGCATGGGCGTCGTCGTCATCGCGCTGTTCATGGCCGCTCTGCCGAGCGCCATCCTGCTCTGCTTCGGCATGCTGCCGACCATGTGCGCCTTCCTGATCGACCGCACGCCACAACGCTATGCAACGCGTTGCGTCGGCGCTTTGAATTTCGCCGGCTGCTGGCCCTATCTGCTCAACCTGTGGAAGGACGGGCATAATATGGTCGCGGCCATGCATACCCTGGTCGAGCCGTTGGCTTGGCTGGTGATTTACGGTTCGGCGGCGGCGGGGTGGCTTTGCTATCTCAGCTTCCCGGCGGTCGCCTGGGCTTTGATGGACGTGTTCGCCGGCCGGCGCATCGCGCATTTGCGCAAGGAGCAACGCAAGTTGATCGAGGATTGGGGCGACGACGTCGCCAAGGCGCCGATCCAATCCCTGCTTTGACGAACATGCGAGGCAAATGAAAAGGGCCGTCCAAACGGGACGGCCCTTCATTCATCCGATCGACGGGGCGGTTAGGCGCTGGCGAGCTGTTCGCCCATGCGCTGTTCGACCACGGCGTTCTTCATTGCCTTTTGCAGCTTCTCGAAGGCGCGCACTTCGATCTGGCGCACGCGCTCTCTGGAGATGCCGTACTTTTGGCTCAGCTCCTCCAAGGTCGTCGGCTCGTCCTTGAGCCGGCGCTCGGTGAGGATGTGGCGCTCGCGCTTGTTGAGCCCCTTCATCGCCGCCGAAAGCATGGTCTGCCGCTGATTGAGCTCCTGGCGCTCGCCCAGCACCTTCTCCTGGCTGTCGCTGTCGTCGACCAGCCAATCCTGCCATTCGCCGCCCTCGGCATCTCCGCGCAACGGCGCGTTGAGCGAGTTGTCCGGCGCGGCGAGGCGGCGGTTCATGCTGATCACGTCGGCTTCGCTGACGTCGAGGCGCTTGGCGATGGCCTCCACCGTTTCCGGCGGCAGGTCGCCGTCTTCGATCGCCTGCATCTG
>LNFM01007210.1_pt1 | contig 17590 bp, 20 predicted proteins | sample 596031 | NCBI WGS metagenome assembly LNFM01 (sample SAMN04254537, study PRJNA301005) | activated carbon metagenome | isolation source: dual media filters at the Ann Arbor, Michigan drinking water treatment plant | place: USA: Ann Arbor | reverse complement strand
TCTCGACGATCACGTCGGCCTTCTTCGCGAGCTTCATGAAGATCGCGTGGCCTTCCTTGCTCTTGAGGTTGAGCGTGATCGCCTGCTTGTTGCGGTGCAGATTCTGGAAGTCGAAGCCGTGCCGCGCGCCACCCATCGAATCGGTGGCCGAGCCGGGCTCGGGCGGCTGTTCGATCTTGATGACCTGCGCGCCCCAGTCGGCGAGCTGGCGCACGGCGGTCGGGCCGGCGCGGTGGGCGGTGAGGTCGAGGACCTTGATGTGCGAGAGCGGGAGCTTGGCCATGGTGTTTACCGTCCCTTGAACATCGGCTTGCGCTTTTCCATGAAGGCCCGGCGGCCTTCCTTGAAGTCGTCGCTGTCGAAGCAGGCCTCGGCCATCTTCGCGAGCTTGGCATGGTCCTGCTGCGACTCGGGCTCGGCGATCTCGCGCGCCGCGGCCTTGGCGAGCGCGATGGTGAGCGGGGCGTTCTGCGAAATGGCATCGGTGATACCGTCGACCATGGCGTCGAGCTCGGCGTCGGCCGCGACGCCGTGCACCAGGCCCATGTCGTAGGCTTCCTTCGAGGAATACTGCTTGGCCGTGAACAGGAACTCCATGGCGCGCGGCAGGCCCACGATGCGCGAAAACCGTTCGATGCGCAGGAAGCCGTAGCCGAGGCCGAGCTTGGCCGCCGGCACGCCGAAGCGGGCGCCTTCGTTGCAGTAGCGCAGGTCGCAGCAGGCGGCCAGGTTCATGCCGCCGCCGATGCAGTAGCCGGTGATCTTGGCAATGGTGGGCTTGGAGAAATTGTAGAGAGACTCGTAGCCTTCCTTGGAGATGGCGTCGTAGCGGACCTGGGCCTCGGCGTTGGCGCGCTCGCTCTCGAACTTGGAGATGTCGGCGCCCGAAACGAAGGCCTTGCCGCCGGCACCGCTCACCACCAGGCAGCGAATCCCGGGATCGGCGTCGAAGTCCTTCAGGATGCCCGTGAAGCTCTCCCACATGTCGAGGGAGACGGCGTTGAGCTTGGCCGGGTTGTTGAAGACAAGGTGTCCGACCGCGCCGTCGCGCCGCCCGTAGAGCTTCTGTTCCTGCATCGACTACTCCTGCGTGAAGGCCGGGACTATAAGGTAAGCGGGACGGGAAGAAACTTCCGGGCCGAGTCAGTGAGACACCCTGTTTCCGTCGGTGCCGGGATGTGTACCGGCTGCCAAGCCCTTGATTTCAAGGCGTATCTGCCGATGCCGCGCCATGGGGCGTGAGACGCCAAGTGACTCGTTTACGAACTCCGTCTCCGGGGTCGACGCCAAGCCGGACAGCGTGCTGCGCGGTGCATGGGTGAGGGAAGGTAGATCGGACATGGTGCCTCCTTGACAGGATATATAGGAAACGGACGTTTTCCTGTCAAGAGCCGCGACCACCGAGGTCGCTATAGGCGTGGACCTGGGCCTCGAATGATCGGGGTTAGGACCCGGATGTGCCCGATATGTGTCCCGTGGTCGGCCACGGCCCGGCCGAACCTTGTATCGGCGGTGACGACGTAGGTGCCCAACCGCTTCGCCAGCGCGAGGTAAAGGCAGTCATAGACTGCATGGTTGAGCTGGAGGGCCAGACGCATCGCTTCCGCAAGGTCCTGCTCGAGCGGCACGCTCGCAACCGGGGCCTTGGTGAGTGTGGCGAGTCGCTCCGCCGCTTCCGCGGGCGTCAGCTCCTTGCGAAGCGCGCGGCGCCACAGGGCGTTCCCGGCCTCGAGCAGCCACAGCGAGGGAGCTGCCAAATCGCTCTCCAGCAGCTTTTCAGCGGCCTCGCTGCCCGTCTCCTGTAGCACCCACTTCAGCGCGATCGACGCATCGACCACGATCGTCATCTTGCGTCGCGATCTTCGCGGATCAGGTCGGCCGACTCGCCCTCGATCCTGCCGGCGGTCTGGGCGCGCAAGCGTCCTGCCCGCTCGCGGAACTCGTTGCGCCCGCTCCGCAGGGCTTCTTCCAGAATCAGGCGATGCTCTGCCTCCGCGCTGCGGCCGTGGGCGGCGGCGCGTTCTTTGAGGGCCAGGACAAGGGCTTCGGGAATGTCTCGGACCAGGAGCTGTGCCATGCCGAATGCTATCATATGATATCATCGACGCAATGGCCTTCTTGGATACAAGAGACTTCAGTGATGCGCCGCCACACTCGGGCTGGATGCTACGTTTCGTGACGGTGCGTTTTCGCAAAGCAATGAAGGAAGTCGAACCATGGAAACGCTCGACAGCAGGATCGCGGCGTGACGGGTGGGGCATCCGGGAGCGGCGAGGCGACGGCGCATCCCATCCTTCGCCTGGCGCTCTATGGCTGGGCGACCGGCGCGCTGTTCTTTTTCTATGCCTGGATCCTGCGCGTGGCGCCCAGCGTCATGATCGACGAGCTGATGCGCGACTTCGCCGTCGGTGCAGCGGCCGTCGGCAATCTCTCCGCCTTCTATTTCTACGGCTATGCCGGCATGCAGATTCCGGTCGGTCTGCTGATGGACCGCTTCGGTCCACGCCGGCTGATGACCGTGGCTGCGCTGGGGTGCGCCGCCGGCTGCCTCGTGTTTGCGCTCGCCCCCACGCTCTGGTCGCTGTCGCTCGGCCGTTTCCTGATCGGCGCCACGGCGGCGTTCAGCCTGGTGGGCGCGATGACGGTGGCGGGGCAATGGTTCTTGCCGGCGCGCTTCGCGCTGCTCTCGGGTTTCGCCATGATGCTGGGCATGGCGGGCGGCGTGTTCGGCCAGGCGCCGCTGCGGGTTTTGGTGGATGCGCTCGATTGGCGGCAGGCCTCGCTCGCATTGGCGGGCGGTGGCGTGCTGCTGGCGCTGCTGGCGTTTGCCACGGTGCGCGACAAGTCCCGAAGCTCGGGCGGCCTGCGGCAGGTGATGACGGGCCTGGCCCAGGTGGGCCGCAACCGTCAGACCTGGTTGATCGCCATCGCGGGCCTCGGCACCACGGGGCCGCTGCTCGGCTTCGCCGGCCTGTGGGGCGTGCCGTACCTGGTGCTGACGCAGGGGCTGGACCGCACGTCGGCCGCCGGCGTGACGTCGATGATGTTCGTCGGCTGGGGCGTGGGCGCGCCGGTGATCGGGTGGCTGAGCGACCGCATTGGCCGGCGCAAGCCGCCCTTCGTGGCGGGCCTGGTGCTGACGGCGGGCGCGATGGCGGGACTGGCCTGGGCGCCCGGGCTGCCGCTGTGGGCCGTGAGCGCACTGTGCTTCCTCTGCGGCTTCGGCGGCTCCAGCCAGATCCTGGGGTTCGCCGCGGTGCGCGAACTGAACCCGCCGGCTGCCGGTGGCGCGGCATTGGGGATCGTGAACGGCGTGGTGACGGGCGCGGGCGCGCTCTATCAGCCGCTGCTCGGCTGGCTGCTCGATCTCGCCTGGACCGGCGAGCTGGCCCGCGGCGCCCGTGTCTATACGTCAGCCGCCTACAGCACGGCCTTTAGCGTTCTCGTGGCCGGCGCGGTCGTGGGCAGCGTCTGTATCCTTCTGATGCGCGAGACCCGGTGCCGGCAAAGCGCGTGACGCGCGATGGCAGTGGGATGTTCGTTACTCAATACCTTGTTCGAGTCCCTGGACTGGAAGGATCGCCGGGCCTCCGCCTCACGTCCGGCGTTCAGGTACGCCCGCAGCAATGTCGCCTCCACCAGATCGATCTGCGCCCGGCTCCCGCCCATGCGTTCGCGGTCGGGCAGCATCGGCAAGATCAGGTCGATGGCGGTGGCATCGTCGCCACGCTGGGACGCCGCGAAGGCGCTCGCCACGGTGGGAATGGTGGCGCCGGAGGGATAGCGGCCGGCTTCGACCAGCGCTTCTTCCTCGTTGCGCGAGCAGGCCGAGGAAGACCGTCAGCGTCGTACCGGCGCGACCGCCGGCCGCCCGGATGCGACCTCGATGAAAACATCGATCACCTGGCCGGGCCGTAGACCGTCGACCGGGGGATCGACGGCGTAGACGACCTGCAGCACGCGCGTATCGACGCGGTCGCTGCTCAATCCGGACAACGTGCGCTTGGCCTTCACCAGCGGCTCGGCGCGTACATAGCGCAGGGCGATCCGTCGCTCCGGCGCGCCGCGCGGCAGGCCGACCGCGTTGGCGCCGGACGCAAATCGCGGAACGTCGGCTTCGTCGATATCCACCCGCACGTGCAGGGGATCGAGCAGTCCCATCAGGATCGGCGGCGTCGATGCGCCGACGGTCGCGAATTCGCCCGGGCGGATGTTTACCGCAAGGACAGTTCCGTCCGACGGCGCCCGTACGGTGCGTTGATCGAGCTCGGCTTCGGCAAATGCCAGCGCCGCTTTCGCCTGGGCAACGGCCGCCTCCTCGATACGAAGAGTCGGGCCGTTGTTCTGGGGATCTACAAGCGCGAACTCGGCCACGGCGCGTGCCAGCCTAGCCTTGACCTCGGCGACGCGCCCCTCGGCGACACGCAGCAGATTCCGTCGACGTACCATCTCGCGTTCGGTGATCGACGATCCGCTCTGCAGCCGATCGGCGATCCGGACGAGATCGTTGGCTTCGTCCAAATCTGCCTCCGCCGAAACCGCGATGCCGCGTGCGACCGCGACGTCCGCGGCGAGGACGGCCGCCCGCTGCCGGGTCTGGGCGAGCCGCGCTTCGGCGACACTGAGATCGCGTTGGCGCTGAACCACGGTGACGGCCGGCAGCGCGGAATCGATGACGAAGAGCACATCTCCCGCCGTCACCTTGCTGCCGTCGATCACGCGCACTTCCGTGACCACGCCGGGAAAGCGCGTCGCCACTGAGACTTCACGGCTGGCGGGTTCGACCGTGCCGAGCGCACCGATGACAGCCGAGCCGGTGGTGGTAGGCGATGGCAGGGACGACGAGGTGGCCGTGGACGGTCCCTCCGCCCGTGCCGTGGGAGGCATGCTGCGGGGGGCGACCGTCGCGGCCGGGGTATTGGAGTTCACGATCGATGCCAGCGCGGCCACGAGAGCGACAGCGGCAAGCGCCGGCAAGCCATACATGAGGAGACGGGAACGGGCGGCCATCAATGCATCTCTTCGAAGGGGCGCTTCTCGGTCCGGACGACCCTGCCATCGGCCATGAAGGCGATGCGGTCGGCAAATCGGAAAATCCGGTCATCGTGAGTAACGACGATCGCCGCGCGATCGGGGCGCACCGCCAGGGTGCGCAGGATGTCCATCACGGCAGTGCCCGAGGCGCCGTCGAGCGAGGCGGTCGGCTCGTCGCAGACGATGAGCTTCGGATCGTGGACCAGCGCGCGCGCGATCGCCACGCGCTGCTGTTGGCCGCCCGAAAGCTCGCGCGGCAACTTCTTCAGGCTCTCGGCGAGCCCCAGCCGGTCGAGCAGTTCGCTCGCCCGGCGGCGGGCCCGGCCGGAGGCCATGCCATGCACGATCAGGGGTACCGCCGCGTTCTCGGCGGCATCGAGCGCGGGCAGCAGATTGAACTGCTGGAAAACGAAACCCACGGTCTCGCCGCGGAAGCGGCTGAGCGTGCGGCCGCCGAGAGTCTTGAGGTCGGCGCCGAAAACGGTGACGTCGCCCTCGTCGGCACGAAGCATCGCGGACAGGATCGAGATCAACGTGGTCTTGCCGCAACCCGAAGGGCCGACGAGGAAAGTCATCTCGCCTGCTTGGGCATCGAAGTCCGTACGGTTGAGCGCGAGTTCGCTCGTCGCTCCCCGGCCGAAGCGCTTGCAAAGTCCCCGGGCGACCACGGCACTCAAGATCTCAGCCCCGGAAGGTGATGGCGGGATCGAGCGCGAATACCCGTCGCAGACTCACCACGGTTGCGAGGAGAACGATCGCCAGTACCGCGGCGGCGGACAGTGCAGCGACCTGCCAGGGCAGCCAAAAGCCCTTGAGGTCGGACAGTGGCTGGTTGACGCCATCGAAGAAAGCCGAGGACAGCCAGATGCCGATCGAATAGCCGATGAAGGCCACCACGGTCGCCTGGCTCGCCACCATGCCCAGAATCCTGCCGTTCGATACGCCGATCGCCTTCAGCACGGCAAACTGCCGGATGTTGTCGTTGACGAAAAGCGTGAAGGTAAGCCCGCAGACCAGGATGCCGACGATGGCGCCGAGAGCGATGACGACACCGAAGGAGAAGGCGATGCCGGTATTGGCGAGCACGTAGTCGATGGTTGCGCGCTCGAACGCCTGCGAGGTCAGGGCGCGCAGTCCGGTGGTCTCGGAGATCCGTCGGGCCACCGTTGCGGCGTCGCTTTCCGGCACATTGCGAACCAACACGAAGGACAGGGTGTTGCGGCCCCCCGGAACGTAGGCCAGGGCTTGGGACAGGCGGGTGTAGACGACGACCGGCGCTCCGAATCCGGGGGCGGCGTCGGTGATGGCGACAATCACGGCACGTCGATCGTTTACCTCGAGCACCTTGCCGGTTTCGAGCGGTTCGTCCGGCCACAGGCGTGCGAAGCCCAGCTGGTCGATGGCGATCGCGTCCGGCCTGCGCAGGTCCTCCGGCGCACCGGCGACGAAACGGCTCGTCATCCCCACCAGGCTCGCATCGTCGACGCCGATGAACGACGCGGTCGTCGAGCGCCCATCTGCCGTGCGTATCGTGCCCGACGCCCTGACCAGCGGTACGGCCCACAGAACGCCCTCGACGCCGCGCACCCGAAGGAGTTCCGTCGCGCGCATGTTGGTCGGACCTTCGACGGTTTCGGTCTGAGGATCCATGACCCAGATCGTGGCTTCGCGAGCGTCGGCAATCACGTTCGCGGCCCGTGAAATCAGTCCGATGAAAAATCCACCCTGCTGCGACATCAGCAGGGTCGAAAAGGCTATTCCAAAGACCAGCCCGACGAGCTTCATCGGGTCTCCGAACAACATCTTCAGGGCGATCGGCAGCATGGTCGGCTTTTCGCCTCGTGTCGGCGCACACTTCGAGGCACTAAGTACACGCTACCGGGGCGTTTGGATCACTACGATCGTTCCCCGCCGACCGGAAGGAGCGCCGGGCCGGGGCGCCGCTCGCTGAGAAGATGCTGGGCGTCCGTCTCGCGTCCGGCGTTGAGGTACGCCCGCAGCAACGTCGCTTCCACCAGATCGATCTGCGCGCGGCTGCCGCCCATGCGTTCGCGGTCGGGCAGCATCGGCACGATCAGCTCGATGGCGGTGTCGTCGTCGCCGCGCTGGAAGGCCGCGAAGGCGCGCGCGACGGCGGGGATGGTCGCGCCGGAGGGATAGCGGCCGGCCTTGACCAGCTCTTCGATGCCCTCGATCCAACCCTCCAGCGCGGCGTCGTCGCCCGCCACGGCGAAGGTCATGGCGACGTGCCAGTCAGCGAGCGAAAAGCCCGGACGGGGAATCTTCTCGCGCGCATAGTCGACCAGCTTCGCCCAGCGCGCGGGGTCGCGGGGATGGCCCGCCAGTTCCGAGCGCCACAGGAACGAGGAGGAGTCCGAGAGCTTCTGATGCACGGCGCCGCGGTGATCGTCGGCGCAGAAGGTGTCGTTGTAGAGGCGCAGTCCACCGTCGAGATTGCCGGCGTGCAGCTCGAACAGGCCGAGATGCCAGTTGAGGTGGCCGAAGAGCCCGCCGCCGCGATCGTAGAGCGGCAGCCAGTCGCGCAGGAATTCTATGCCGCTGTCGCGCTCGCCAGTTTCATAGCAGAGGTGGGCGAAGGCGTGGGCGCCATAGGCGTTGCGCCTGACCTGCGCCAGGGAGCGTTCGATCTTCGGGCGGGCCACGTCGTGTTGGCCGATTTCCGACAGCGCCATGCCGTAGTGGGCCTCGAACCACCAATCCTCGCCGTAGTGCGGCGCGAGCGGTGCCAGGAAATCGAGAAGGCCCTGCTCGCGGCCGGGCAGGCCGGACATGCCGATCAGCCCGCCCTGGTTGGCGGCGAGGCTCAGTACCAGCGCGTCGCGCGGCCACGTGTCGACATGGGCTCGGATCGCGGCCAGCGCCGCGACGGCCTGACCTCCAAACAGAAGGCGAAAAACATTTATGTGGCTGAGCTCGCGTGGCGAAGCGCCTGCGGTCTGCGTGAGCGCCGTGGCGAGCGAGTCGCGCATGCCGGCAAGGTTGACCGCAAGTTGAAGGGCACGGGCTTTGCCGATATGGGCGAGCGCAAACGCCGGGTCGGCGGCGATGGCGCGGTCGAAGGCGGCAGCAGCGCCGGGGTAGACGGTCAGGAGAAGATTGACGCCGTCGCCGTAGGCATCGCGCGCGGCGGCGTCGGTAGTGGAGAGGGGAAGGCCGTAACGGTCCGTCTGCATGTCGGGGATAGTCGCAGGGCGTCAGAGCTTTTCAACCCCGGCGCGGGCGCAATCCTCGTCTTCCTGGGCGGTCCCGCCGCCCACGCCGCAAGCGCCGACCAGAACACCCTGGCGGAAGATCGGCACGGCGCCCTGGCCATAGAACATGTGGTTGCCTTCGGCCGCGGCGATGCCGCGCAGGGTCGGATGGTCGGCGCGCGGCGTCAGGTCGCCGCTCGGGCGCCCGAAGGCCGCCGAGGCCATGGCCTTGCCCTGGCTGCCGAAGGAGCCGGCCCACATGGCGCCATCCATGCGCTGAAAGGCGAGCAGCCGACCGCCGGCATCGCACACGGCGATGTTCATTTTGGTGCCTTGCTGGTTCGCCTTCTCGATGGCACCGGCGATCACGCGATTGGCATCGGCGAGGGTAAGGGTCATGAAGTCGATCCTTTCAACCTGAAAAAAGAAAAAGACCAGGAAGTCCGTTTGGCTATTCTACCGTTCTTCCCGGCCATCCGGGGAATTCGGAGATGAACAATGGCTACTCTCAATCAGATCAAGGTCGTCAACGGATCGCTCCTCCACGCCGGCAGCTACACGGTCTGGGTGGCGGGCTTCATTGGCGGACCGAGCCCGACATTCAGCATCTTGCAGGGCGATGGCAGCTTCGCAGCACCGACCGCGGCCACGGTAGCTCCCTTTTACAACGTCAACGCCGGCATGACGATCAAGGTGCCGAACGTGACGAACTACGGCAACAACCGGCTGGTCTTCGCCGTCACACCCGCTGCCACGCAACAGATCGCCTATCCGATGGCCGGCTACACGGCCTATCCCTTCCAGCCCCCGGGCATTCCCGGGGCCTGCCCGCCGGGACCGTACGACATCTTCGAGTTCGGCCCGAACGCCGAGTACGACGTGTCGGCGATCGATTTCTTCGGCATCAATCTCTCGTTCACCGTCGCGGGGGATCTGCTGACCTACGGAGTCAGGTCCACGGTGACGCGCGAGCAGATCGCGATCGCTTTCAAGGCGTTCACCGCACTCGATCCGTATGGCAAGGCCTTCGGCAACCTCCTTTACAGCAGCCCGGGCGGCGCGAATTATCCGCCGCTGATCGACGGGCAGTTTTCCGCGATCGTCTCGCCGAAGGACTGGCTGGCCATCAATCCCGGATCGGGACTCGCGAATTACTGGAGCGACACCGTCAACGCGTTCTTCGTGGAGGGCAATCAACTCAGCTTCTACCTGCACACTGCAACCGCCGGCATCTATTCCGGCGCCGTCGATGGCGGGCGGTTCATACTCAACGGGCCGGACGGCCTTACCATCCATATCCCGAAGTCGGATTTCCTCGGGAATCAATGTTTCATGCAGGCCGTGCGGGGAAGGAACCAGGGCGAGACGGTCAAGCACTACAAGGTCTTCAACCAGATCGAGGCGGCACTCTTCCAGGCGTTCTCGCGCGGCGTGGCGCTCGACGGCGTCGTGAAGAAGGGAGATCCGATCTCGTCGACCCATTCCTCCAACGCCTGGACCAGAGTCCCGAACTGGTTCACGAACCACGCGAACACGTACAACGGCAAGCCGAGCGTCTACGACGTGTACGCCAAGTTCCTCCACTTCGGCAGGGTCGGCGGCCAAACGATCTTCGGCCAGAATTCGGACCAGACGACTGCCATGGCCTACGGCTTCAGCCTCGACGAGAACCCGAACGTCGGTTCGACCGCTCTCGGCATCCCGCCCAATGCGTGGCCGAAAAGCAAGACCGTGCCGTCGGAAACCTCGTATGGTGTGGGAAGCCAAACGGTCACGCTCACCATCGGGCCGTGGAGCTGACCCCTGCACGGCCGGCGGCGCGCGGCACTCTGCCGTCCTCCCGCCAGCCGCGTTTCGGCAGGGTGAGCGCCATCACCATGCCCGCGACGTTGGCACAGGCGGCGATCAGCACCGCCGTGCCGTAAGCGCGCGTGATGTCAAACAGGTAGCCGGCCAGCACCGGCAGGGTGACAGCAGCCAGGCACCAGGCAACGTAGGTGCGCCCGGCGACGCGGCCATAGTCGGCGGGCCGCCAGTAGAGGCCGATGCCGCCGGCCGTCGCGCCGGAGACGAAGCCGTAGCCGAGGCCGATCATCCCGAGGCCCAGAACCGCGGTGACGGGCGAGGGCAGCAGCGTCACCAGCAGTCCGCCGCAAAGCGCCAGCGCGTGGGCGCCGCACATCACATGCGGCACCGCGAAGCGGTCCACCAGCCAGCCGCCGCCGATGCGCGCCGCCGCGATCGCGCCGGTGAGCCCGGTCGTGGCGCCCACCGCCAGGGCTACCGCCCCACCGTAGGTGGCCACGATCTCGCGCGCCTGGCTCAGCACCATCAGCCCGGCCGAGGCTGCCAGGAAGAAAGTCGCCGAGAGCTTGTAGAAGGTAGGGCCGAGAATTGCCGGGGCCGTCGTCGGGGTACCTGCCGGCGCGACCAGTCGTGCGCCGCCATGCCGGGCAAGCAGCGCCGCGGCAATGCCGCTCGCCACCAGCACGGCCGCCAGCCCCGCCAGCGTCGTGCGCCAGCCGAAGGCCTCGTTGCTGGCATGAAAGATCGGCGTCGCGATCATGGCGCCCAGCGGATAGAGACTGACGATATAGCCGTTCACCAGCCCCTGGCGCCGCCGCACCATCATGTTCACGCCCTGCTGCAGCAGGATGTAGGCGACGCCGCCCCCGGTGCCGAACACGATGCCGTAGCCCAAAAGTAGCTGAACGAGCCCCGATGCCGTCGCTGCCATCGCGATGCCGCTGGCGGCGAAGAGCGCGCTCGCCAGCACCAGGACCGGCGCGGGAGCGATGCGAAACAGGAAAGCGGCGCTGACCGAGCCCACGGTGAAGCCCGCCGTACACAGGCCGAAGACCAGCGACAGCGCCGAGCGCGGGATGGAAAGCTCCTGCTCGATCGGGCGCAGCAGCACGCTGAAGGAATAGACCGATCCCAGCGGCAGGTTCATCAGCGTCGCCGCCAGCAGCGCCGCCCATAGGCGTTCGGCTCGGGCGGGGAGAGCAGGCTCCGCAACGGACATCGCGCAACTATGACGACATAGCGGCGTTAGGAGGAGTGGAGAAGATCATGAAATCCACGGCCCTCTCGGTTTCCCTGGCGATTTCCCTCGCCGCCCTGTCTTTTTTGACAGCAGCCCCTGCCGTCGCGCAGGGCTCCTTTGGTCCGGTCGCCATCGAGAGTTGCCAGGATTACGTCGCAAAAGCCGCAAGCCAGGTTCAGATGGCGACGGGGTGCAATTTCCCGGGGCCGCGATGGAGCCCGGACGCCGATGCTCACATGAAATGGTGCAAGGAGGCGTCCGCCAAGGACCGTGGCCGGGAAGACGACGAACGCCGCAAGACACTTGTGACATGCCGAGGTGATTTCGGTTCGGTTCCCATCAAGAACTGCAATGAATACAGCGCCAGATCGCGCAGCCAGGTGGAGCTTGCCCAGTCGCTGGATTCGAGTTGTGCCTTCGAAGGCATGCGGTGGAGTGCAAACCTGGTCCAGCACATGAACTGGTGCAACCGCAATCCCGCTGCCAGGCATGCAGTGGAAGACGCCGCACGCCGCAAGGAACTGGCGGCCTGCAAGGCAAATCCAAAGTAGGGGGTTCTTTTCAGGCGCGCGCCGAAAGCTCTTCCGCGATCTCGACGATTTCGCGCGTGCGGGTGACCTCGGTTCCCCAGTAATGGTCGAACTCGGCGATCTGGCCGACCAGCGCTTCGGAGTCGAGAATGGCTTCGGCCTCCTCGACGCTCGGGAACTCGTAGAGGGCGAGATGGACGAGAGGATTGGTCCGGCTCCAGCACCGCCACGCCCGTTGCGCCTGGAAGGCCTTTAGCGCCGACGGCAGATGGTCGGTTCGGTACCAATCGTCGAACCTCCGTCGGTCGGACAGGTTGTTCAATCTGGCCCGAACGATGAGAACGGCTGTAGCCACGGGGACCTCCTGGACGTCAGGAAACGGAACGCACGCGGAGTCTGGTTCTTGCCGCCAAATCATAGGCGAGCCGCCGCCGGGCCGTCGAGTGACTTGGTTACCATCCTCCTCGCTTGATATGCGTGGCGAAGGTCACCAACTCCGGACGGATCAATAGTGTTCTGAAGGAATGCAAATGCCCAATCGCGAAGCGATCTTTCCTGCGGGTCCCCGTCGGCACGCGCTCTACGACAAGCATCGTTACTCACCGGCGATCCGGTCTGGCGATCTGCTGTTCGTCTCCGGCCAGGTCGGCAGCCGCGACGACGGCTCGCCCGAGCCGGTTTTCGAGGACCAGGTGCGCCGCGCCTTCGCCAATCTGAAGGAAGTCCTGAAGGCAGCCGGCTGCACCTTCGACGACGTGATCGACGTGACCAGCTTCCACACCGACCCCGAAGCGCAGTTCGAGACATTCATGACGGTCCGCGCAACCGAGATCGGCGAGGCGCCCTATCCCAACTGGACCGCCGTGGGCGTCAACTGGCTCGCAGGCTTCGATGTCGAGATCAAGGTCGTCGCCCGCATCCCGGCCGCCGGCCGCTAGGTCGGCGCAGCCTTGCGCAGGTAGCGCGCCGTCAGGATCGGGCCCACGACCGAGGTCACGATCACCAGCACCAGCACCGCGTTCAGCATGCGCTCGTCGATCAGGCGCTGGCCGGCGGCGTTCATCGCCTCGTAGCCCACGATCGCCGTGGCGAGCGTGGCCGCCACCTGTGGGAAGGTGAGCGAACCCATCAGGCCGCGGTCGTTGGCGGAGAATTTCCAGGCGCGGCCCACCAGTTCGGCCGCGATCCATTTCGACCCAATCAGTCCGGCCACGATGGCGGCGACCAGGGCGGCCTGGGTCGACATCGTCGCCGCGAAGACTTTCAGGTCGATCAGGAAGCCGGTGACGATGAAGAAGCAGGGGATGAAGAAGGCATTGCCGAGGAACTCGATCTTCTCCTTGGCCGGGGTGTCGCGCACCGCCTCGTTGACCGCGATGCCGGCCAGGAAGGCGCCGAGGATGCCTTCGAGCTGTAGCGTTTCGGCGAGCGCCGCGCCGATGCCGACGATGATGAGCATCAGCGCGAAGGAGGCCTCGTCGGTCCGCCCAAAGCGGGCGAACAGCCAGCGGCCGGTGCGGCCCAGCACATAGACCATGATGAAGACGAAGAGCGCGAGTTCGGCGAGCTGGATCCCCAGCGCCATGGGGCTCATGAAGCCCGCCTTGTGCGTCGTGACGCAGACCGCGAGCACGAGGAGCGACAGCGTGTCGGTGAGGATGGTGGCGCCCACCGTCACGGTCACCGGCAGGTACTTTGCGAGGCCCGCCTGCATCACCAGCGGATAGGCGATCAGCGTGTGCGAGGCCAGCAGCGAGCCGATCAGGATGGCCGACAGCATCGAGTAGCCAAAGACGAGCCCGATGGCGACGCCGGCCATCATGGGAAGTGCGAAAGTGGCGAGGCCGAAGACCAGCGACTTGCGGCGATGCTCGCGGAATTGCTGCATGTCGATCTCGAGACCGACGAAGAACATCAGCAGCAGCTTGCCGAGCTCAGCGAAGAACTCGCCGACCTTGGAATTGCCCGGCAGCACGCTCAGAACATGCGGCCCGACCAAGATTCCGACCAGGATGTAGCCGACCACGGCCGGGATGTGCAGGCGCCGGGCGACGTAGGGCGTGGCGAGCAGGAGGAACATGACGATGGCAAAGCGCGCCATCAGGGGCAGGTGGATCGAGGCGACGTCTATTTCCATTACACACAGCGTGATTGAAATCGCAGAGACGGGCAATAGGATGGCGCCATGAACATCCTGAAGCTGCTGGCCCTCGTTGCCGCACTCTTTGCCGCCCCCGTCCCCCTCCTCGTCGTCGCATCGCCCGCCATGGCGCAGTCTCTCGAGGCCGAAATGCGGCAGGCGGCCGGCGCCTATGAACGCAAGGACATGGCGACGGCGGTGCGGATCTGGAAAGTCTGGGCAGACAAGGGCAATGCCGAGGCGCGCACCCTTCTGGGCGCCATGTACTGGAGCGGCGAGGGCGTGCCGCGCAATCACACCGAGGCCGCACGGCTCTATCGGCTTGCCGCCAATCAGGGCTACGCGCGGGCGCAGAACGACATCGGGTTCATGTACGGCTTCGGCGAGGGCATCCCGCCGGCCAACGACGTCGAGGCCTACAAGTGGCTGACGCTCGCCATCAAGGGCTATACATCGAAGAACCAGGAGCGCCTCGACCAGGCGATCAAGGACAAGGCGACGCTGGCCAAGCGCATGACCAAGGCACAGATCGCCGACGCGGACGCCCGCGTGAAGGCATTCAAGCCGACGCCCTAGGTCGAATAGGGTCATTTCAAGGCGCTTGGCTGCGACACAGGCGTGTGACGCAGGCGTGGCGGGCGGGGCCGCAAATGCAGTAAAGAGTCGAATACATGAACAGGTCGTCTCTCGTCGCGGCGCTTGCCGGCGCCTTGCTGTTCGGTTCGGTCGCGTCCGCGCAGACCGACGAGGAGCCGACGCGCGAGCTTCTGCCGTTCTCCCGTCAGATCGCGGTCAGCGGCACCGTCGCGGAGTCGGTGGAGGCTTCGATCGCCGCATCGGGCGTGCCGGTGCCGGCGATGCTGGATGCGCTGCAGGCCTTCGCTTCCTCGATCGACCTCGCCCAAGACGTCCGGAGCGGCGACAGCTTCCATGTCCGCTTTGAGCGGACTTTCATCGCCGAGGGCGTGCCGATCGGGCCCGGCCGCGTGCTGTGGGCGGAACTCAGGACCGCCGCCAAGGGCACGGTTGCCATCCACCGCTTCCGCACGCGCGACGGCGTAGAGCATTTCTGGCTGGCGAACGGCCAGGCGACGACGCCTCCCGCGATCCGCCTGCCGGTCGACGTCGTTTCCATCTCCTCGGGTTTCGGCCTGCGCGCCGATCCGTTCGACCAGCCGCCGCCGCCGCCGACCGCCGGCAAGTCGGGCGCCATGGGCGGGCCGATGCGTCCGCCGCCGGCGCTGCCGCCCGGCCTGAAGCCCGGCACCATCACCGGCGAGACGCCGCTGACATCTTCCGGCGGCTCGTCGTCCTACGGGCGGACGCCCGCGCTCTCGCCGTATGGCAACTGGCAGCAGGCGCCGCGCATCACCCGCTCCCTGTTCATGCATGAGGGCGTCGACCTGGTTGCGCCGGCGGGAACGCCGGTCCATGCCGCGGCCGACGGTGTGGTGATCGGCGCGGCGCCCAACGGCCGCTACGGCAACTGGATCCGCATCGACCATGCCGGCCAATTGGCCACGGTGTACGGACATCTCTCGGGTTTCGCGCCGGGCCTCAAAGCGGGCGCGAAGGTGTCGCGCGGCGACGTCATCGGCTTCGTCGGCAGCACCGGCCGCTCGACCGGCGCGCATCTGCATTTCGAACTGCTGGCCGACGGCAAGCCGGTCAATCCCATCACCCATCCCGAGACGCGGCGCGGCGTGCTGCGCGGCCCCGACCTGGACCGCCTGCGCAAGCAGGTGGCGCAGAGCCTGGCCGAGCGCGACCGCGAGGCCGCGGTCGCGGCCTCATTCGGCCGCTGATCCGTCCGCCTGCAGGGCGAAGGCTTCTTCCGGCGACAGCACGAGGCGATGTCGGCCGACGACGGCGAACCAGGCGATGCCGATCGCGAACCAGACGCCAACGCCCACCACACCGGTTACGAACACCGGATCGAGAAGCTGGAAGGCGAGCGTGAGCAGCGCCAGCACCAGCGTGACGATTGCGCCCGCGATTCCCAGCGGCGACCGATAGGGCCGATCGAGGCCGGGTCGGTTGAGACGCAGCACGATGAAGCTCGCGGCCTGCGCCAGATAGGAGAGCATGGCACCCGCCACCGCCATGTTGAGCAGCATGCCCTGGATCGCCGTGGCGCCGTTCTCCGCGCCCATGCCGAACCACAGCGTGAACATGATCGCGAGCGCGACGCCTGAGCCCGCGAGCAGCGCCACATGGGGCGTCTTGTGGCGCGCGTGGGTGATCGACAGGAAGCGCGGAAAATAGCCGGCGCGCGACAGCGAATAGATCTGCCGGCCTTTGGCAAAGAGAATGGTGTGGAAGCTCGAGATCAGGCCGACGCAGGCGACCAGCGCCAGCACCTTGGCCAGTGTGTCGCCGGTGGTTGCGCGAAACCCATCGAGCAGCGGTTCGCCGGAGGTCGCGAGTTTATAGCTGCCCGGGCCGACCGAGGGATTGAGCCAGACGATGAGCGCCGCCGAGACTAAGAGTGTGAGGAGTGCCGCGATGATGCCGCGCGGCATGTCGCGGCTGGGGTTGACCGACTCCTCGGCGGCGAGCGGCAGCTGTTCGATAGCGAGGAACAGCCAGACCGCGAAGGGCATCGCGGCCAACGCGCCGTAGAGGCCGAACGGCAGCAGCGGGCCGCCGCCATTGGCCAACTCGACCGGCTTGCCGTCGGGACCGGCGCCGATGTTGAGAGCGAAGCGCTGGAAGTCGGCGACCGGCAATGCCGTGATCCAGAACAGCGCGAGGCAGGCGAGTGCCGCCACGGTCACGACGACAGTGACCTTGAACGAGAGTTCGACTCCCCAGACGTTGAGCGCGATGAAGATCGCGTAGCAGCCGATCCAGTAGAGCGGCAGCCACGCAGGCGGCGTCTCGAAGACGGCGGCAAGGTATGTCGCGAGGAAGGAGACGACGACGGCGGGCGTCAGCACGTATTCGACGTTTTCGCAGAGGCCGGTGATGAAGCCGCCCCACGGGCCCATCGAGGCGCGCGCGAAGGAGTAGGCGCCGCCGGTGTGCGGCAGGGCCGCGCCCATCTCGGCAATGCAGAAGACAAGGCAGAGATACATGAGGGCCACGAGGGCAGCGGCGAGCACGAAGCCGCCCCATCCGCCGGCCAGCAGGCCGAGGTTCCAGCCCGAATAGTGGCCGGAGATGACGGCGCCGACGCCCAGCGCCCACAGGGACGCGACGCCGGCGTAACGGCGCAGTCCGCGCCGGTCGAAGTAGTCGTTGTCGACCGGCCGATAGCCGGCGCGTGTCTCGCTCATGCCTCGCCCCCTCGCTCCGTGCTTTATCGCATGGAGGAGGGGCGAGACGACAGGTGATCAGGTCTTGGGAGTCGGCGGGTTCGCGAGCAGCTCGGCGCAGGCGCGCGCGACATCGGAGTCCGTCGTCTTGCTGCCCGGCATCATGGCGAAGCCGCTCTTCTCGACGACATTGCCGCGGTCCCAGGTGCTGGCCTTGGCGAGTTCGGCGATCTTGACGGCGGAGTCGCCCTGGGCGCGGAAGCGGTCGGCGCAGATCGGTGCGAGGGCGGCCACCTTGGCGTCGGCCGCGGCCGCGGTGGCGGTCTTGGTCGAGGTTCCGCCGGTCACCCAGCCGCCCCAGCCGAAGCCCA
>LNFM01007206.1_pt1 | contig 17598 bp, 18 predicted proteins | sample 596031 | NCBI WGS metagenome assembly LNFM01 (sample SAMN04254537, study PRJNA301005) | activated carbon metagenome | isolation source: dual media filters at the Ann Arbor, Michigan drinking water treatment plant | place: USA: Ann Arbor | reverse complement strand
GATCCACACGGGAGAGCGCGCATGAGACTGGACACGCCTGAGGGCAATTTTCCGCCGACCCGCCGCAACGTCGCGGCCTCGCTCTTCTTCGCCGGTTACGCAACGGCGGCGGTGTCTTCGTGCGCCAGCCCTGTGACCACACCTGGCGATGCGCTGATCGAAGAAGACGTGCACGTCAACGGCGCCGGCGGCTATCGCTTGCCCGCTTACGTTGCGCGGCCGAGCGCGCGCGGGCGGCGCGGCGCAGTGATCGTCGTCAATGAGATTTTTGGCATCCACAATTACATCAAGGATGTCTGCCGCCGCCTTGCACGCGAAGGTTATGTCGCCATCGCGCCAGACTATTTCGATCGCGCCGGCGATCCCGCGCCGATGACCGACTTCGCGCAAATCCGCGAGATCGTTGCCACGGCCAACCACGCACAAGTCATGGGCGATACCGGCGGCGCGATTGATTGGCTTCGTGCACAAAGCTTCGTCGCCGGCGATCGCATCGGCATCACCGGCTTTTGCTGGGGCGGCACGGTTGTCTGGATGGCGGCGGCACAGGCGCCAAACATCAAGGCGGGCGTCGCGTGGTACGGGCGCGTTGTGCGGCCTGCACCAGGTTCATGGGGCTCAGACGAAGATCGGCCCTGGCCGCTCGATGTTGCCGCTAGCATCAACGCGCCAGTGCTTGGTCTCTACGCGGAGAACGACAACGGCATTCCACTCGAAGGCGTCGAGCGTTTTCGCGCGGCGTTGATCGCCGCGAACCGGCCGTCAGAGATCATCGTCTATCCCGGCGTTCAGCACGGCTTTCACGCGGATTATCGCCAAAGCTACAACGCGGAAGCGGCAGCCGATGGCTGGTCGCGCGCGCTAGCGTGGTTCAGGCGGCACGGCGTGAGCTAAGGCTCTCGTTGCCAAAATCGGAAACTTGTGCTACACAATTGAAGCCGCGCCGGGAAACCGCGCGGCTTTTTCCGATCTGCGTCTCGCATATTTCTCATTTCAGACACGCGCATCGCGCGCGCTGCCGCGTGGACCGGACTTGTTTTGAATTGACCACTTCATAGCGGGCGTCACGCCCAAAGGATTGCTCATGCGCTATCGCAAACTTGGCCGCACCGGTCTCGCTGTCTCGGAAATCTGCCTCGGCACCATGACGTTTGGCGGCGACGGATTCTGGAAAGTCATCGGCGCGCTCGAACAGGAAACGGTGACGAAGCTCACCAAGACTGCGTTCGATCAGGGTGTCACTTTCATTGACACCGCCAACATCTATTCAAACGGCATGTCGGAGCAGGTTCTCGCCGGCGCGATCAAGGATCTGCCGCGCGATGAATTGGTGATCGCGACGAAACTCTTCGGCCGCATGGGCGCTTATGGCGGCGCTAACACGCCAGAAGAGCAGCGCCGCGCCAAGAACACCAATCTCTGGGGCCTCTCGCGCAAGCATGTGTTTGACGCGATCGATTCGAGCTTGGAGCGATTGGATCTCGATTATGTCGATCTCTACCAAGTCCACGCCTTCGATCCGCTGACGCCGCTCGAAGAGACACTTGAGGCGCTTGATGAAGTCGTACGGTCGGGCAGGGTGCGCTATATCGGGCTTTGCAACTACGCGGCATGGCAGATCGCCAAGGCGCTGGGCGTGTCGGAGCGTAGTGGTTTGGCGCGGTTTGAATCGGCGCAGATGTATTACTCGATCGCCGGCCGCGATCTCGAACGCGAAGTCGTGCCGCTCGCCGTCGATCAGCAACTCGCCATCTTGCCGTGGAGCCCGCTTGCGGGCGGCTTCCTCTCGGGCAAATATACACGCGATGGGGCGCCAACCGATGGCTCGCGCCGCATCGCCTTCGACTTCCCGCCGGTCGATAAGGAGAAGGCCTACGACATTATCGATGTCATGAAGGCGATCGGCGATGCAAAGAATGCGAGCGTCGCCCAAGTCGCGCTCGCGTGGCTCTTGCACAAGAAGCACGTCACCAGCGTCATTATCGGCGCGAAGACGGAGAAGCAGCTGATCGACAATATCGCTGCGACGAAAGTCGAGCTGACAAGCGAGGATATGGCCCGGCTCGATGACATCTCGAAGCTGAAGCCCGAATATCCAGGCTGGATGCTGGAGCGCCAAGGCGGCGATCGCACGAGCGGTATCTCGTAAACGCGCACGAAAAAGCGGCGGCGCTCTTGTCCAGCGCCGCCGCTCCCACGTGCGTCCCCCGGCGTTCTGCCTACTGACGCGCGATCGCTACTTGATACCAACCGATGGTGCCGCCAAGGCCGCTCGCCTGGATGAGGTATGAGCCCGATTGTTCTGGCGTGAAGCGCAAGCGCGCATCGCGACCCGGGCCGCTGTCGTCGTCACTGCCGAGAACTGAGTTGTCCTCAAGCACAACGGCGACGAACGGATCCGCGAGCGGCCGCTCGCCATGACCGCTCACCGTAATCGTGTAGGTGACGCCGCCTTCGAGATCGACACGGAAGCTGTCGAGATCGCCTTCGATGTCGATCCGGCTGACCCGTTCATCGCCCGCTTGGTCGAGTATTTCGTCGGTGTAGGCGTGGCCAGGCACATCCGTATCGACGGCGCGAAGGCTGTACCGGCCGGTGCTCTGGCCGTCATAAGACGACACGGCGAGGAAGTACGGCCCGCCCGTCACAGGAACGTGCGTGAGGTAAGAGTTCAGGCCCACGCCGCCGTCATCGTCTCGTGCGATCTCCTGGCCTTGTTGATCGTAGAGAACGAGCAGGGGATCGGCCAAGGTGTTGCCCGTGCCGTCATCCCAACCATCGACATAATAGCGGTACGTGCGGCCTTCGATGGCTTCGAGCACAAACCAGTCGACATCGCCGGCTGCGCCGATCGTGCTGACGCGGCCTTCGAAGCCAGCCTGCACATACTCCGCACCTTCAGCTGAGTCGCCGACTTCGCCGGCGACAAGCATGAGGCTGTAGCGGCCAGCCGCATCTTCGCCGAAGCCGCGTGCTTCAATGTAATAGGCGCCAGCCGTCGGTGCGACGAATTCAGCCCAGGCGTTGAGGCCTTCACCGCCATCGTCGTCGCGCAGCAGCTCCGTACCGTTGGCATCATAGAAGACCAGGTAGGGGTCGCCCAACGCGTCGGCCGCGCCTTCGGCCGAGTTCAAGCCAACGCGCACGCCTTCGCCTTGCGCAAGCTCGATGCGATACCAATCGCGGTCGCCGGCTGGAGAGAGATTGCCTTCGCGATAATCGCCCGCGCTGCTGAGGCTTGCATCGGTGCTCGTGTCGCCGGGGATGTCGCCGGCGCGTGCGCTGAGCGTGTAGTTGCCGGTGTAGGCGTCAGCGAAGGCTTGAGCGGCAAGGAAGTACGTGCCGGTGCTCGGCGCGCTGAACTCGAGATACGAATTCAAATTGCCGCCGCCATCGTCATCGACAGCGATATCTTCGCCTTGCGCATTGTGCACGCGGAGCAGGGGATCACCGACGGGGGTGTCGCCCTCGCCGCGCAGCGCGAAGCGATAAGTCTGGCCTGCTTCGAGGCGCAGACGATACCAATCCTGATCGCCTTCGGTCTCAAGTGATCCGTTGACGTCCTGGCCGAGCGTGATGCGGCCGCGCGTATTGCGGTTCGCCGCCAAGCCGTCGTCCGGAACGCGTTCTGAAGTGACGTTCAACGCATAGCCGCCAGTGTAGGCATTGGCGTAAGCGCTGGCCTCGATGAACACTTCCGTGTTTTCGCGAACGGTGAACTGAAGCGCGGAGTTCAAACCCTCTGCGTCGTCATTTGCGGCGATCTCATTGCCGTCGCTATCGACGACGCGGAGATAGGTATCGCCGACGGCCGGGTCGCCACTGCCGTTTAGCGTCACGGAATAGCGAGTGCCAGTGCGGGCGCTCAGGCGGTACCAATCGACATCGCCTTCATATTCAAGCTGCCCATTAACGGCGCGGCCGATGTTCAAGCGGCTGCGCGTGCCGGCGTCATTGCCGGCGTCATCGGCCGGGAGTTCGGTCGAAGCGACCGCCAAGCGATACTGGCCGGTCTCACCTTCGGAATAGGCACGCGCTTCGACGAACACGTCGCCGCTTTGCGACGCGACGTAAGTGAGCGCGGAGTTGAGGCCATTGGCGTCGTCATTGAAGGCAAGCTGGTTGCCGGCGGCGTCGTAGACGGAAAGCACCGGATCGACCGCCAAGCCTTCGGCATTCGGCACGCCCTCGAGAGTGAGGCTATAGCGCCGGCCTTGCTCGACGCGCAGACGATACCAATCGCCATCGCCCGCTGGATTGATCTCACCATCAACGGTCGCGCCATCGCGGACGCTCGACGTTGTGTTGGCGTCAGCTGACGGATCGGTTTGCGCCAGCGCCGGCGCGCCCATGAGCAACGCGACCGCAGCCGCGCCAAAAAATAGTTTCCCCCGCATTGGGCTTCTCCCTCCAAAATCCCGAAACACGCAGGCGCTTGAAGCACGGCGAGCGCTGTTCGTCGCTATGGTTAACAATCATTCATGTTCGAGGCAAAGCCGCATTCAGGCGGAACGGCACCCTGTTACCCGCGCCGACGCATAGCGCCGCCAGTTCTGTGGATACTCAGACTTTGATGTCGACCGTGGACGGGCTCGCGCCGGCATTGGCTTGGCCGGATGAGACCAGCACCATTGCGGCGCGCACTGTGCGGTCACCCAGAACATAGCCTGGCTGCATCACCTCAGCGACGACGCCAGCCGGGTGGGCGGACGGCGCTTGTGCGACGGCTTGGTGGAGCTTCGGATCGAACGTCTCGCCGATGGCGCCGACGCGCTTGAGGCCGTGACGCGAGAACGCATCGACCAACGCGCGCTCGGTGAGTTCGAGCCCAGTGAGCAGGTTTTTCACCGCTTCATCGCTGCTGTCACGCGGCGCGGCTTGAAGCGCGCGGCTTAGTGTGTCGGCGATGGGCAACAGGTCGGACGCGAAGCGGTCAATCGCGTAGGTGCGCGCATCTTGCGCTTCACGTTGGGCGCGGCGGCGCGTGTTCTCAGCATCGGCCATCGCGCGCAGAACATCTTCGCGCGCCTTGGCGAGTTCGGTTTGAAGGCCGTCAATGACGTCACGGACATCGATGCCTGCGTCGGCGGCGTTTTCCGGCGTTAAGTTCGGCTGGGCGTTTGTTTCGTCCGACATTCTCATCCTCGTTCGCGGTCTTGCCCGCGTCCGTCGAGCACTCTGCCGACGACGCGTGCGGTGTAATCAACAACCGGGATAACCCGGGCGTAGTTCAAGCGGGTAGGGCCGATCACGCCGAGCGCGCCAACCACCTTCCGTTCGGCATTCATATAGGGCGATACGATCAAACTCGACCCCGACAATGAAAACAGTGCGTTTTCAGAGCCAATAAACACACGAACCGCCTCGCCAGCCTTGGCGAGATCGAGCACCTGGATGAGTTCCCGGGTCTTTTCCAGGTCGTCAAACAGACGCCGCGCCCGTTCAAGGTCCGCGACGGCTTGCGAATCCTGCAGGAGATTGCCGCGCCCGCGCACGATCAACGAACGGCCTGAAGTCGGATCCTCGCCGGACCACTCCACCAAGCCGTTCTGCACCAGCTTCGCCGCGGCTGCATCGAGCTCTGCGCGGTCGCGCGCCAAAGCGTCGGTCGCGGCGTTGCGGGCTTCGGCCAGGGTTTTGCCCTTGAAGCGCGCATTCAAATAGTTCGCCGCTTCCGCCAACGCGCCGGGCGGCAGATCGGCGGGCGTCGCCAGAATGCGGTTCTCGATCTGATTGTCTTCGAAGACCAGCACGAGCAGCGCTTGGCCTGGGCCGATCGCGACAATCTCGGCGTGGCGCACCGGCGCTTCGCGTTCAGGCGTCACAACAAGGCCCGCGCCGCCGGCGAGGCCTGAGAGCAATTCGGACGCAGCGCCCAGCACTTCTTGCGGATTGGCGCCGGCATTGCCGATGCGCGCGTCGATCTCGCGCTTCTCATCCTCCGGCAGATCGCCGAGTTGCAGCAGGCTATCAACGAAGAAGCGCAAGCCTGCCTGTGTCGGGCGCCGGCCGGCCATGGCGTGCGGCGCTTCGAGCAGGCCGAGACCAACCAGATCGGCCATCGTGTTGCGGATGGAAGCGGGCGAAAGGGTTACGCCGCCGAGGCGCGAAAGCGTGCGCGAGCCCACCGGCTCGCCAGTGGTGAGGTACGATTCGACGATCTCGCGGAAGATGTCGCGCGCCCGGGCGTCGAGCGTCGAAAGGTCGGAGGAGGGTGGCAGAACCATGCGGGCCTTTAGGTAGCGACCGGGGCGAAGGGTGCAAGCGCGGCTAGCTCTTCGTGGGACGCTTGGATTTGCCGGACGGTTGGCGGCGCAGATACTCGTCGAACTTCGGCACAGTAAAGCCAATAAGGCCGCGCTCCGGCGAATAGGCCATGCCTTTCTTGATGAGTTCGTCGCGGATTGGCGCTGCCTGGCTCAGGCTCAGGTTCATCGCATTGGCGACATCGGACGAATTCACCGGTTCCGGGCCGAACTCCGCCATCGCGCGGGCATATGCTTTTTGGCGTTCCGTCAGGCGGGCGAGCCGCACTTTGAAGATGCCTTCGTCGAGCGCCTCGACCGCAGCGATGCTCGCCTGCTTTGCGTCCGTCAGTGTGACCGGAGACTTCGCCGCCGTCTCCCAACAATGCGCGCCCCAGACTTGCAAGAAGAACGGATACCCGCCGGTCTGATCGATGATGTAGTCGATGGCCTCCTTGGAGTATTTCACGCCTTCGCGCGCCGCCGGCTCCGCCAGCGCTTGGCGCGCGCCTTCGGCGGAGAGGGGGCCGATCGGCGGATAGTCGAAGAGCCGCTCAGCATAAGACTTCGCGTCGCCTGCGAGTTTCGCAAGCTGCGGCAAGCCCGCGCCGAAGAGCAGCAGCGGCAGTTGGCGTTGCGAGATTTTGTGCAGCGCCATGATCAGTGCGGAGAGATCGCCTTTCTGCACGTACTGAATTTCATCGATCAGCAGCACGATGGCGGTGTCGCGCTTCTTGGCCGCTTCTGCGATGGCGACGAAGAGGTCGGTGAGATCGATGGCGAGATCGCCGGTCGCTGCCGGTGCGACAAAACCGAAATCGACATCGCCAACCGTCGCCTTGAACATCGCGGCGAAGGCGCGCAGTGAGCCAAACGCCTTCTGCATGTCGGCGCCGGCTTTCTTTATCCGGTCGAGGCGATGGAGAATGTGCTGAAGCTGCGGCGCAAGTTGTTGGGCGAGCGGCTTGTCGGGATCGATTTCGAGCAGCGCTGTCTGGCAACCTTCCGTCTCCGCGATGGCTTCGAAATGATTGAGCAGCACCGTCTTGCCAACGCCGCGCAACCCCAGCATCAGCGCGCTCTTCGCCGGCCGCCCGGCCTTGGCGCGCACGACAGCCACGCGCGCGGACTCGATCAAATCATCGCGCCCTGCGAGTTCGGGGGGAGGGACCCCGGCGCCGGGATTGTAGGGGTTGAGGGTGGCCTTCATCGGATTGTTTGCTCAAGTTAGGTCGTATCGGCATAACACTGGTATTGTGTCCTATCGCTTCTTTTAGGGCGAGTCGTCCAAACATCGGCGAACTTTCGTATGAGACTGTTCGAGCTGTTAGGTAAAGTGGCGCTAACTTTTCCTAACAAGCATATAAGCGCGTATGCCGCTCTTTGGCCTTTATCGTATATCGATATGCACCGAACTTAAGGGGGCGATATGCGGCGGCTGTTTTTCATTCTGAGCGCTTTGGTCGCGAGTTTCGCTGGCCCTGCTTGGGCGCAGGACTCGATCACGCTTCAAGCCGCCGGACCGATCATCGACGCGGAGATCAACCGGCGGCCGGTCCGGCTTGAGGTCGATTTACGCTTTTTTCGCGCGCTGGCGCTGAGCACCGAAGCTGCGGAACGGCTGCGTGTGCGCCGCATCCCCTTCGCTGGCGCCAGGATAGGTATCGAAGGCAGCGATGACACGCTGTCGGGGCGCATTGCGCGGCCTCGCGTCGTGTTCGAAGGCGAGGAAGACGAGCGCGCCTTCGCGGCGATCTTCGGCGTTCCGGTGACACGACGCGCCGACGGCGTCGTTGGCCCCGGCGTGCTGCCCTACAACACGATCATTGTGCGCCTCGGGCCGGATCAGCCTGGTGCGCGCGACATCGTCTTTCCGATGGAAGACGCCGATGTGTGGCGCGTGAACGCGGAGGTCGGCGGCGAAACGCTGCAAGTGATGTTCGACGTGAGCGCCGGCCCGACGATCTTCAACCGTACGGCGTCGCGGCTGTTCGATCGCCCTGGCGGGCTCGTGCCCGTTGGTGACGTTGTGCGTCTGCCGCTCATTCTCGGCTTGGAGACGATGATGCAGCCGGTCGACACCGAACTCACCGTGGCGGGACTCGATCTCGGCGCCACGTATGCGCGCACCAACGCCGCGCTCCTCGGCGCGACGGAGCCGGATGCGATTGTCTCCGAAACGCAAGCCCGCAATCCGCCGCCGCCCATCATCACGCTGGGCCGCGATGCGCTTTCCACGTGCTCGTCCATTACTGTCGATCGACGTGCGCGGCGGCTCACCCTGCGCTGCGCCAGCTGAGCGCTAGACGCGCGCGCCGCGATCGGTCATGGCTCTGCGCTTCAAATCTGGAGACGATGATGCGCCCTTCTGGCCGCGCCGCTGATGCGCTGCGCGAGATTTCACTTGAGACGACAGTCTCGCGCTACGCTGAAGGCTCGTGCCTGGCGAAGTTCGGGCAAACGCATGTGCTGTGCACTGCCAGCGTAGAGCAAGGCGTGCCCGGTTGGCTGAAGGGCCAAGGCCGCGGCTGGGTGACGGGCGAGTACGGCATGCTGCCGCGCGCCACTCACACGCGCGGACGCCGCGAAGCCGCACAAGGCAAGCAATCGGGCCGCACGCAAGAGATTCAGCGTTTGATCGGCCGAAGCTTGCGCTCTGTCGTTGATACAAAGTTGCTAGGCGACCGCACCATCACGCTCGATTGCGACGTGATCCAAGCCGATGGCGGCACGCGCACGGCGGCGATCACCGGCGCCTGGGTCGCGCTGGCGAAAGCGTGCGCGTATCTGGTGGAAGAGAAAGTGATCAAGGAAAACCCGATCACTGGCCAAGTCGCGGCGATTTCGTGCGGCGTGTTCGAAGGCGCCTCCGTGCTCGACATCGATTATGCCGAAGATTCAAACGCCGAAGTCGATTGCAACTTCATCATGTCGGGCGACGGCCGCATCATCGAAATCCAAGCGACGGGGGAGAAGCGCCCGTTCGCCGAAGATGAATTCGCCGAGATGATGCGCTTGGCTAAGCTTGGCTGCGGGCAGTTGTTCGATCTGCAGCGCGCGGCTGTCGGGTGACGCTTGCAGCTTTGATCGCCGCGGGACCGATCGCGCGTCTTGCGCGCGTCGGCCATGCGCCGTTTGAGGGCGACGATCCGATCGAGATCACATTCGCGAACGGCCGCATATTTCACATCGATATCGGCGTCCAAGCGGCGACCGACATTCAGATCGGCGAGGGGCCGTTGCTCGAAGCGGCGTACGGCCACTTGCGCACTGAAGAGCCGCAAACGTTTGCGGCGATCGCGCGCGATTGGTCCAGCGAAGATATGGACTTGCCGTGGCTCACAGGCGCTACGCTCGCAAATCCGCGGCGCTTGGCGATGACCAACCCTTACAGTGTCGATGTGGGTTATGTGTTTGACGCGGGCGGACGTCAGTTCGCGCTGTTCGGTGAGGCCGATTACATCTGGGCTGCTGATTTGGCGGACGAAGAGCTGGAGCAGTTTCGTTTGCAGATCGGCGCGCCGCCGACCTGACTACTCGGCGGCCTTATCAGCCGCTTCTTCAATCGCATCATGTTCGCTTGGCTCGAAGCTGAGCAACTCGCCGGGCTGGCATTCCAGCACACGGCACAAGGCGTTGAGCGTCGAGAAGCGGATCGCTTTGGCTTTGCCGGTTTTCAGGATCGAGAGGTTGGCCAGCGTCACGCCGACCTTTTCGCTGAGGTCAGTCAGCGACATGCGTCGTTCGAGCAGGATGCGGTCGAGGGTGACGCGGATCGCCATCAGATCGTGAGCTCCTGCTCTTCCTTGAGGCGCGCGCCTTCACGGAAGACTTCCGACAGCACGATCAGAATGAGAATCGATCCCCACGTCGAGATGCGTTCGCCATCGAGCGATAGAGAAACACCGCCCAGCGAAGGATCGCGCGCCTGATAGAGCAGAACCGCCGTCAGCCCCATCAGCACGTAGCGCGAGAGTTCGATCGCGATCATCGTGATCCAGATCACGCGCAGATGGTTGGCGTTCTCGCGCCGGAACGGTTCGCCGGAGCGGAAGCTGTCGAACATCAAACGAAGCTGCGTCACGATGATCAGCGAACCGCCGATGCCGACGCCCGCGATCAGCAAGGCAGGCACTATGAAGTGCCAATCCGTCCAGCTGACGTCCTCGACTGCGTTGCCGTCGAGGCCGATGATGCGGATGTGGAGGTTCTGGCTGTCGCCGACATTGGCCAGCGAAGGATCCAGTATCCCTGCGCCCATCAAGCCAATGAAGGCCAGATAGGCGACAAAAGCCGCCGCCCAGAGCCCGACCAGGGCCCAGAGCACGATCCGGGCAATGCCGAGGCCGGCTTCGACGATCGAAGCGATGGAGCCTTTGCCGAGCGCTTTCATCTAAGTTGGACTACCTCTACCGGACCAGCCTATCCGGTGTTTATTGATAAACGATATAGACCGGCCGGGGCTTAGTCAAACAAGTGTCGCGTATCATGCTCCGTCTCTCCGGCCGCCTCGTCGTGGCCAGCCACAATGCCGGAAAAGTCCGAGAGATCGGGTCGCTGCTGGCCCCGCTTGGGGTCGAGGCAATTTCGGCCGGGTCGCTCGGTCTGCCGGAGCCGGACGAGACCGAGACCACCTTCGCCGGCAATGCGCGCCTCAAGGCGGAAGCCGCGGCGAGTGCTTCGGGGCTGCCGGCGCTTTCCGACGATTCAGGGCTGGAAGTGTTCGCGCTCGGCGGCGACCCCGGCGTTTATTCGGCGCGCTGGGCGGGGCCTGGCAAAGATTTCGGCGTCGCGATGGAGCGGATCTGGCGCGAACTGACAGAGAAGGGCGCAACCGATCTGTCAGCGCGTTTCGTCTGCGCGCTGGCGTTGGCGCGGCCCGGTGAAGCGACTCAGGTGTTCGAGGGCGAGGCGCGGGGGGTGATCGTGTGGCCGCCGCGCGGCGATAAGGGCTTCGGCTACGATCCCATCTTTCTCGCCGATGGCCAGACCCGCACGTTCGGCGAGATGACGCACGAAGAGAAGCTGCCGATGACGCATCGCGCGCGCGCGTTTGAGCTTTTGCTTGCCGCGCTCAAATGAGCGGCTTTGGCATTTACGTTCACTGGCCGTATTGCGCGGCGATCTGTCCGTACTGCGATTTCAACGTCTACCGCGCGCGCGGCGCCAGCAACGAGCCGCTACTCGCGGCCATCGAAGCAGATCTCGCCGGGCACGCAGCGCGCTTCGGACAGCGCAATGCAGAGAGCTTGTTTCTCGGCGGCGGCACGCCGTCCTTGTTGCGCGGCGAGGAAGTCGCCCGCTTGATTGAAGCTGCGCGTCGAAGTTTCGGCCTGACTGCAGACTGCGAGATCACGATCGAGGCCAATCCGGAGGATGCGGCGCTCTTTGCCGAGCAGGCCGCAGCGGGCGTTAATCGCTTCTCCGTCGGCGCCCAGGCGTTTGATGACGCGGCGCTGAAAGCGCTCGGCCGCCATCACGATGCTGCCTTGGGTTTGCGTGCGGTGGAGGCCGCGGCCGCCACTGGTCAGCGTGTGTCGCTCGATTTGATCTATGCGCGAGAAGGGCAGAGCGCCGAAGCGTGGCGGGCTGAGCTTGAAGCGGCGCTCAAACTGCCGATCGAGCATGTCTCGCTCTATCAGCTCACGATCGAGCCGCAGACCGCGTTCGCGCGCCGCGTTTCGCGCGGCCAGCTTACGCCGCCCGATCAAGAAGAAGCGGCGACCCTCTATGAGCTGACGCAGGATGTTTGCGCCGCCGCTGGTTTCAACGCGTACGAAATCTCCAATCACGCCCGCAGCGATGCGGCGCGCGCGCAGCACAATCTGATTTATTGGCGGAGCGGCGATTGGGTTGGCGTTGGCCCCGGCGCACACGGGCGTGTCAGCCACGACGGTGTGCGTGTCGCCATTGAGGCGCAACGCCGCCCCAGCGATTACATCGATGCGGTCAACGCGCATGGTGTTGGCTGGGTCAGCGAAGCGAGGCTAACCGGCGAAGAGGCCGCTGACGAACTGCTCATCATGGGGTTGCGCACGCATGAGGGCGTTCAGCGCGAGCGCTTTGAACAAGCGCGGGGCCGCGCCATCAGTGATCAGGCGATCGCCTGGTTGGTGGAGGAGGGCTTCATCACGTACGCCGCCGGCCGTCTACGCCTCACGCAAAGCGGGCGCATCGTCGCGAACACGATCGCGGCTGAGCTCGCAGCTTAGCTTGAGCGCGGAAAGCGTCGCGGCGCCGCCTCGAGGATCGTCACCTCGTTCGGCCGCACTTCAATAATCGCCAAGCCGCGCTCGATCGCGCCTGTTGAGCGGAACCGGAAGAGACCGTCCGAGCCTGCAAAGCCTTCGCCGTTTTCGATCGCCGAGCGCGAGAAGCCGCGCGGGCCGGCGTCGCGCGATAGCAGGGCTGCGAGTGCGACCGCATCATAGCCCAAGCTCGAAAGCCGCGTCGGCGCCTGGCCGAACGTGGCTTGATAGCGCGCTTCGAAATCGGTGCGCGCGCCTGGATCTGGCGCAACATACCAGCCGCCCGCCAGCGAAGGTTCACGCTGCGCGTCGCCAGCCCAGACGCTGGTGCCCATGAAGCGCGTGCTGGATTGATTGACGCCACGCTGCACCAGCGCCGTCCCGATGGCGCGCAGCGGCCCGCCATTGTCAGCGATGATGATGCCTTGCGCGGGCGAAGGCTGCAGCGTCGCGGCGAGCGCGTTTGCTGCAGCTGTCGCGTCGGCGTCAGTGCGATTGTAGAGCTGTGACGTGACGATGGTGACGCCGCTAGATGCCGCTTCGGCGCGCAATGCGCTTTCGATCCGCCGTCCATACTCGTTAGACGGCGCCAGCAGCGCGATGGTGCGAATATTCTGGCTGGCTGCATAGGAGACGATGCGCGCGACTTCGTCCTCAAGTTGGAAGCTCAAAAGATAGACGCCATTGCCCGCGACGTCGCGATCCGACGAAAACCCGATTACCGGCACGTTCTGTCCGCGCGCGACGTTGCCCGCGCCGGCGACGCCTTCGCGCAGCACTGGTCCAATAATGATGTCGGCCCCATCCTCATTGACGAGCGCGCGTGCGGCGGCGCTTGCCGACGCTTCGTCAGAGCCGGCGTCGCGCGGAATGAGCAGGGTGTTTTGGTTGCCGTGATCAAAGAGGGCCAGCTCGGCCGCGTTGTAGAGCGCCGCGGCATCCTGCGGGCGTAGCGAGAACGGGAGCAGCAGGCCGACGCGCACGATCGGGCGGCTAGCCATGAAGGGCGGGGTGATGCCTTCCGCCGTCGATGTGGGCGGGGCAGGCGGCGGCAGGACGGGCGACGGTTCAGCCGTGGGCCCACCGGGGCCTGGCGCGGCAGGGCCGGGGGCCGGTGCAGTGGCGCACGCGGCCATGAAAGCAGCAAAGCCGATCGCTGCGCCCGTCTTCAGGCTTGGCGCGGCGAGCTTCCGGCCCGATGATTTAACGGCGCCCATGACCAATTCCTCATCCGATCCTGAAACGAACGCGCGCGACCGTATCGGCGCCCGTTCTCCCAGTCCACCGCCCGAACCGGGCCTTTATGTGGTGGCGACGCCGATTGGGAACCTGCGCGACATCACATTGCGAGCGCTCGATATATTGAGCGGAGTTAATCGTGTGTTTGCGGAAGACACGCGTGTCGCGCGCAAGCTGCTCGATGCTTACGGGCTGAAACCGAAGCTCGCCGCCTATCACGATCACAGCGGCGAAGGCGCGCGTGACGAAATTCTGGCGGCGCTGGAAGCAGGCGAGAGTGTTGCACTGATCTCCGATGCGGGCACGCCGCTGGTTTCCGATCCCGGCTTTAAGCTTGCGCGCGCTGTGATCGAGGCAGGGCATCGCGTGTTTCCAATTCCTGGCGCATCCGCGTTGCTCGCGGGCCTCGTTGTCTCGGGCCTGCCAAGCGACCGCTTTCTGTTCGCGGGTTTCTTGCCGAACAAGCAGCACGCAAGACGTGAGACACTCACCGAGCTGAGCGACGTCAGCGCGACGCTGGTCTTCTACGAGACAGGCCCGCGCTTAGCGGAATCGCTTGCGGACATGGCGGATGTCCTTGGCGCCCGGCCGGCTGCTGTTGCGCGCGAGCTGACGAAGATGTTCGAGGAAACGCGGCGCGATACGCTTGATGCGCTTGCCGCGCACTATGCTGAAGTGGGTGGTCCGAAAGGGGAGATTGTCGTGGTCATCGGCCCGCCCTTGGCGCAAGCGGAGGTCAGCGATGAAGCGCTCGACGCGTTTCTGCTCAAAGCGCTGCCGCGCGGCGTGAAAGATGCGGCGAGCGAAGCCGCACGCGATCTCGGCGTGCCGCGCAAGCGTGCTTATGCACGTGCGCTTGAATTGAAGGACCGCGCGTGAGCCGGGCCCGCGCCGAACGGCGCGGCCGCGTCGCCGAATGGGCGGCGATGATTTTCCTGATGTGCAAAGGCTATCGCATCCTCGGCCATCGTTTGCGCACCCCTTACGGCGAAGTCGATGTAGCAGCCTGGAAGAGCGGGGTTCTCGTCATCGTCGAAGTGAAGGCGCGCAATACATATGACGCCGGCGCTTATGCAGTCACGCCCATGGCGCAACAACGCATCACGCGCGCCGCACAAGCGCTTGCCGGCCGCTGGCGGCTCACCAGCGCGCCGATCCGTTTCGATCTGGTAGTGGTTGGTTCATCTCTGTTGCCAAGACATCAACGCGCCGCCTGGTACGATGAGGCGCGGCTTTAAGCGTCCCGAAATGATCCAGCGCGCACACTCGCGCGCATGCGTAGAATAATCCCCGCCCTCATGGTCCTCGTCGCCAGCACCGCCGTCAGCGGATGCGTCACCGCCGCGATCGGCACCGCTGCCAGCGTCGGCGTGTACGCCGCGCAAGACCGCACCATCGGCGAAGGCATCGACGATGCGACGGCTTCGAACCAAGTAAAGCTGCGCCTGCTCGCCGCCGATCGCGCGGCGTTCCAGGAAGTCGACGTCGAAGTCGCCAACGGCAATCTTTTGCTCTCGGGCGCCGTGCCGACGGCTGAGCATCGCCAGGCCGCCGAAACGATCGCGCGCGGCATCGGCAATATCGACAACGTGTTCAACGAGATTTTCATCGGCCCGCGCTCGGGTTTCGTGCGCAGCGCGCAAGACGAACTCATCACCGCGCAGATCCGCACGCGCCTCACCGCAAGCCCTGCCGTGCGCGCGATCAACGTCAACATCGAGACGTTCCACGGCAACGTCTATCTGATGGGCACGGCGCGTTCGGAGCAGGAGTTGCAGCGCGCGGCCGAGATCGCCAGCGTCGTCGGCGGCGTGCGCCGGGTCGTGTCGTTCATGCAGGTGCGCCAGCCGCCCGTGCCGTACTATGCGCAGAGCGCGAGCCCGCCACAGCCTGAGTATCGCGCCCCGGAATCGAGCGATCAGACGCTCGCGGGCGCGCCTTACTAAAATTCGCTTCATGCCCGCCTGGCCCGTAGCCGCGGCGCGGTCGTGGGGGTAAATTTGCACATATTCACATCGACCGCGCACGCGTGTTCGATTTTTGTTGCGCATTTGTTCTAACTCTGTATTGAATTTTGCTCGGCCTGTGGATAAAGGCGGGGCTCATGCAGACGTGCGCCAACGTACTCACCGTAGCTTTTGCTGGCCTCGAAGCGCGCCGCATCGAGGTCCAGGTGCAGATGACCGGCGGCACGCACGGCATCGTCATTGTCGGCCTGGGCGACAAGGCAGTCTCTGAATCCCGCGAACGCGTCCGTGCTGCCTTTGCCTCGATCGGATTGGCGATCCCGGCAGGCCGCTTGGTGGTGAACCTTGCGCCTGCCGATCTGCCGAAAGAGGGGACGCATTACGATCTGCCGATCGCGCTCGCGATGATGGCGGCCATTAGCGCGCTGCCCGTCGATGCGCTCGATGGCATTGTCTGCTTCGGCGAACTTGGTCTCGACGGTTCGCTCGCGCCTGCGCCGGGCGCGTTGCCCGCAGCGATGGCCGCGCACAGCATGGATGCTGCGTTCGTTTGCCCCGAAGCGTGTGGCGCGGAGGCGGCGTGGGCCGGTGGCGAGGTGATTGCAGCGCCGACTTTGCTGTCGCTGGTCAATCATTTCCGTGGCGGCGCAGCGATCAAGCCGCCGGAACGGGGCGATCTCATTTCCGCGGAGGCTGCGCCAGATCTGCGCGACGTGCGCGGACAAGAACAAGCCAAGCGCGCATTGGAAATCGCAGCAGCCGGATCGCACAACATTCTGTTTGTTGGGCCTCCAGGCGCTGGCAAGTCGATGCTTGCGCAGCGTTTGCCTGGTTTGTTGCCGCCGTTATCGAGCGAAGAATTGCTCGAAGTTTCGATGCTGCATTCCGTCGCTGGATTGCTGCAGCGCGGTCAACTCACGCGCACGCGCCCGTTCCGCGCTCCGCATCATTCCGCATCAATGGCCGCACTTGTCGGCGGCGGTTTGCGCGCAAGACCGGGTGAAATCTCGCTGGCGCATCAGGGCGTGCTCTTTTTGGATGAGCTTCCGGAGTTCTCGCAGCAGGCGCTTGATGCGCTGCGTCAGCCGCTTGAGACCGGAAACGTGCTGATCGCGCGCGCAAATCATCACGTCACCTATCCCGCGCGTATTCTGCTCGCGGCGGCGATGAATCCGTGCCGGTGTGGCGGCGGCGTTGGTGCGGGCAAATGCCGGCGCGGACCGCGTTGCGCGATAGACTACCAAGCACGTCTCTCGGGGCCGCTGCTCGATCGCATCGATATTCAACTGGACGTCCCGCCGGTCACCGCGGCCGATCTCGCTTTGCCGCCGCCTGTGGAAGGCACCGCGGAGGCCTCAGCGCGCGTGATGCGGGCGCGTGGCGCGCAACATGAGCGGGCGCAGGGGCTCAATAGCGTGCTGGCGCTCGATGCGCTTGAACGGGTCGCCGCGCCAGATTCGCCGGGCGCGGCGCTGTTGGCGAAAGCGGCAGAGACGCTGGCGCTCTCAGCGCGCGCCTATCACCGCACTTTGAAGGTCGCGCGCACGATCGCCGATCTCGACGGGTCCGATGCGGTCCGCCGCATTCACATTGCCGAAGCCCTTAGCCTCAAGCGGCAATGGGCGGGGACAGAGCAAGGCGGTTTCGCCAACGTTGGCTGAACCGGCTCAATCGCTAAGCTTTTTTAACCCGCGCAGCGCTTGATGCGGGCATGGGTCAGCCGGCCGCCGCGCCAATCTTTGATGCGTTCGACGCACTGCCCGATCCGGCGGCGATCCTGGCTGCGGATGGCTCATTGCTGCGCGCCAATCCACCTTTTCGCGCAACCTTCCGTCACTGGATCGGGCCGAACCGCCCGCCTTGGGGCAGGGCGCAGACGCCCGAGTTTCTGAACGGCGA